>ULQA01064439.1_pt1 | contig 9728 bp, 5 predicted proteins | sample 1954001 | NCBI WGS metagenome assembly ULQA01 (sample SAMEA4835643, study PRJEB28245) | human gut metagenome | biome: gut microbiome; material: fecal sample | place: Denmark | collected 2008 | reverse complement strand
AGGCGAAATAGTTACTTATCAAGCTGATGACGATGATACAAAAATTGATGTTCGATTTGTTGATGAAACGGTATGGTTGACGCAGGCGCAATTATGTGAACTTTACCAAACAAGCAAATCAAATGTAAGTGAGCATATTAAAAATATTTTTGAAGAGGGCGAGCTTGAAAAAAATTCAGTTGTTCGAAAATTCCGAACAACTGCGAGTGACGGTAAAAATTATAGCGTTTCATGTTATGAGTATTTTGAAATTAAAATCGAAAAACTAAAAAATAACAGTAATCTTTGGAATCAAACGATCTCCTATGCGAATAATTGCTCTTGGAATGTCGGTAAGCATTTAGCTAAGCTATTGGAACAAGATGATTTTCAAGATTTTGAAGGTATTTTTATAGCTTTGAGAGGTAATAATATTATCGGATTTTGTACTTTTCTTGAAACGGACTACTATCCCGAAAATCGCTATTTTCCTTGGATAAGTTCAATTTTTGTTGACGAAGAATATCGAGGGAATCGAATCAGTGAAAAACTTATCCAATCTGCAATAAATCACGCTCGCAAGTTTGGATTTGATAAAGTTTATATTCCGTCAAATATAATCGGTCTTTACGAAAAATACGGATTTTGCAAGATCGATGAGCTCGAAAATTATGACGGTGATATCGATAATATTTTTATGAAAGAAATATAAAACAAAAGCGTTGGAGAAACCGATCTCCAACGCTTTTTTAATTGTGCATCATAATTTGCATCAATCATTATTTTCGGTAAAATACAATCCCAACAAAGCAATTTCATATATCAACGAAATTGGTGGTAAATGAAAAAGTAAATATAACGAATAAATTTGGAATACACATTATTCGTCGCTAAAAGTGGCACAGATTGCAAAAGTTTGTTGTAATTTTTGGCACGAACTAAATTTGTAAATTTATAAATCGCACATTCGCAAAAGAAAACCTCTTTTGGTACAATTTGAGTATCAAAGGAGGTTTCACTATGAATAACACATTATTTGAACAATTCAGCGGCACATATACCCGGCAGGGCGATTATCTTTTGCCTAATTTAACTTTACAAGCGGAAGAAGAAACCGGTTATATCGGAGTGTGGGGACAACACAGGTTAAATTATTTAAAGCACCATCGCAAAGTTTTATATTATAACTTGCTCACTTCCGGCAAACTCCGTGCCTGCTTGCCGATACTTGTTATAAATTTATTGATAAAGAACGTAAAAGTTCACAAAATTCATCAACGTATGTTTCAGAAAGCATTTTGCTTGGTGCATGTTCCTTGTAGTCAATATGATGAAGGTCTGTGCGTGAATCATATTTTCCCAATTCTTCTAACTTTAGAGTAGTAGTAAAAATGACTTGATTTGAGAGTCCTTTATATAGTTCCAAAACTGTATTCTCTTTTGATGTTGAGAGGTCTTCTGCTCTAAATGAATCTACAACAATTGGATAATTATGATTAAGAACTTTACTAAAGGCATAGAGTCGAGACAAATGAAAAATCGTTGCTTCACTTCCAGAATACACTTCATCTTTTTTTGTGAAAAGATCATCAAAATGCAAATTACCATTGGGATCTATTTCTTCATAAACAGCATTCATTTCGTTTAATATAGCCATCAGTATTGCGAGTTGCTGTTCTTTTTTTGATTGTGTTGTTCCAGCACTAATTTTCAATTGGTTTTTTAGGCTTTCTGTTTCTAAATCAATTTCCTTTATTTTGGCTTCTGCATCAGATGCATTAAAAACATCTTGCTTATATGCAACTATCGACTCTAAAGAAATCGATTCATCATTCATTAGTGCTTGTAATTCGTCTTGAGCAGAGCTAATTTGAGACGCCAATTTGTTGATTTCTTCATTATATGCTTCTATTTTTTCGTTTATTGACGCAATGATTTCATTTCGCATATCTATAGACGATACATCAAAAGCATAAGCGTTCTTTTTGGAAGAGCTGAAAGATATGTTAGTAGAATTACAATCCATACATCTAAGCTCTCCGCTTTCCATTGTTCGGTTCAAAGATCTGAGTTCTTTTAATGTCGTTTCCCAACTGGCTTTTCGTGTTGCGGCTTTATTTCTGGCTTTCCTCAACTCGGCAATCTTGGAGTTAATCTTTTCCATTTCAGACAATTTCTTATCAAAAGTTGTCTTATCGCTAACAGAGCTCAAATAACTAACCGGCGTTTTCTTAGATTTCAATATTTTATGTTGCTTGATTAATAACTCACGTTCGCTTTTTAATTTTGAAAGCTGTTCTTTTATCTTCTTGATTTCATCTTCATCGAGTTCTAATCCGCTTAAATCACAAATATCATAAAGCATATTATAGAAATCTGTTTTATTGTAAAATCCAGCGTGCGATACATTTGATGTATCTTTTTTATCTTGACCGACAAAAAATAACTGCAAGAATAAAACTGGATCAACAATCTTGGAAATTTGATTTTTAACAATATTTGGCAATTTGAAAATGTGTTTATTCCAATAACGCTTTAATTCAGAAACATTATCAAATAACATTAACACTGAATTGTGTTTTAAAACAAATCCATTATTAAATCTGCAGAGCTTATATATTGTTTCATCTACTTCAAATTCAATGTAATGATAATAATCTTTATACTCAAATGTTGTAGGAAAAGCCGGATCATTTCCTAAGGCATACATCATAGATTGGATTTCTATAGTTTTACCTTTGTTATTTTCATCAGAAGAAATAATGTTTAATCCTGTGTGAAAATTGGTTTCTATAAATGCTTCATTTTTATTTCCTACGGCAGTTTTTTTAATGATCATTTTGAATACCATCCTTTACAACAGATATAAAATACTTCAAAGAAATTGCATCGAAATCAGGCGAAGCGTTTCTAATTTGCGTATCAAGTAATTGATATATTTCTTGAACAGCACAATTGGGATTTGTAACTATCAAGGAATATATATTTTCAAATAGATTCCAAAATTCAGAGGCTGCATTTTTGTTAAAAAGTGCTTTACATAATGTTTGTACGCATTCATCAAGCATCTCTCTTTGCTTTTCCGGAACCCACGAAGAGTAAATCGGTAAAAAGGACGGAGGAATACTGTTTTTTTCAACAGGATTACGATTGATGATACGATTCAAAGTTAATAGACGTATTTCGCTATTAGTTAAATGGCGACAATGTTGTAATACTTCATCTGTCGTTTGAATAACAATACCTTCTACTACGTTATTCTTTAATTCAGATTGAGCATTTCGAATTTCGTTAAAAATAGTAGTAAGTACTTTGTCTTCAGGAATTATATTTGGGTGATCTTTTATAATTGCTTTGACATACTCATTAGGAGGTTTGTTATCAATTACAAACGTTACTTTTTTTAAAAAATCATCAATATTAGAATCCGTAATATCGTAATCATTTATGTATGTTTTTTCCTTGGCTTCTTTTTTGAGACCCTCTTTTAGCTTTGATAGTGCAGAGATATTAACATTTGACCAATCAAATATATCTAAAGTATCGTCCACCCTCACTGTAGACGATACCCCTCCAAGGAAAAGTATGTATTCCTTAAAGTCAATATCACTCAAATAGTTCTTAAACAAAGTTACTAATTCCTTGCCAATTGCGGCAGGGAAATTATTTTTTGCTCCTTTTGATTGGACATCCCATAAATTTTCGGCAAATCTGTCCATACCGGTTAAATCATTAAAAAAGTCAACTACAAAATAATGAATTTCATTACTGTCACTTCTAAAATTCATTAAATATAGTAGAGCTTTTGTTTCGTATTCCGCTCCGGAACTTCTAGTTCGTTCACTTGATCTGACTGTATAAGACATAGCAAGATCTCCTATTTTTGTTAATTTGATGCTTTTATACTGTATAAATTCTATATTTTCAATTCATAATCGCGTTCATAAAAAGCCAAATATATCTTAAATACAGTATTCAACTTTCTTTGATAGACTATTTATTCATCCTCATTAAGAGCGTTCATAACCTCTTTAACAACTTTACCGTCCCATCCAACGCAAAGCATTTCTTTAGTTATGATAGCTTTATAGACCGGGTTTTTTTCAACTACATTCCAAAGATAACGCAAGATAATAATATAATCATCAAAGTTATCCTTGACTTTATTTGCTACATTCTTACGCCACTCATCTGCAAATTCCTTGCCTGAATAAATATCGTTTAAATCCTTACATATAAAGTTGATTGCTCCGCCTATACCGGGAAGTTCGTTTTCGTTAGCATCGGGGTTTGGATTTTCAGCAATTTTTACATGAAGCAGTAAATGCTCAAGCAAATTGCAGTAAACAAGCCTGTCCGCTTTTTGATACTCAAAAGGATTATTAACTGCAAATTTATCGTTACAAAGCATTATTGCCTTGTCCTCATCAATATGATGACAGAACAGTCCTTCATTGGTTCGAGTAACCAAAGGATTTTTTGTTTTGCAAGCAGTATCCTTAAAGTAGTTGTGCTTTGCATAACCGTATTTTTTGAGCAATGCAGAGACAATATCTTGATAACTCATTTTCAACATTGATTCATAATATGAAGTTCCGTCCATTGGCTTAATCATAGAATTTATAAGTTCTATTTCATTATCAGTAAGTTCATATTTTTCATATAACTGACTTTCTATGTCTGTAACATTTCTACTCCAATCAATATCTGAATCCTCTGAAAAATTTTGCATCGGAACATTAAAAAACACCAATTTAGACAGATTAACAGCCGTAAGCGTAATCATTACTAAAAAGCGAACGAACCTTGTTTTAAGATATTTAAGGACCGCTTCCGCTTCTGACTTCGTATCAAAACATCCGATCAAAAAATATGAATGAGTACATACCTCATTAGGTTCTAAAACTTTCATTGTTTTCGTAAAAACGCTAAACATACCATTTTTATCTGGCTCGCCTGCATGTTCTGCACTCATTTTACTCATTAAAACTTTATATTTTCCTATATACTCTGATCCTTTGATTATCTCATTTGGAGAAATATATGTTAATCCATTACTTGCGTATAAATTCAAGTTGTCTTTTGGCGATGGTTTAGACCTACCTCGATAATTTGTAGGCAATCCAAATGGCATAAGTGGACTTATTATATTGTCAAATGGTATAAAATTATGATAATGTAATTTATGAACTATATCAACAGCATCATTATAACGGATGAGTGTATCAAATTCATCTAACGGACGAATTTTTGTGCTTTCGACGCCATTAAATACATTTGTAAAAGCACAATTAGCCGAATACATTTCATCAAATAAAAAGAAACATACTCCACCGCTTATACTACTAGTTGGAAAACAGTCTTTTGCATTAACAAAATCTTTAATAGATACAATTCGTTTATCGTGAATCATTTCATCACGAAACTCATCCAATGTTTTCATGCCGCCGGCAAACCATCTAGAAGGCATAATCATTGAAATAAAACGAGGATTAAGCATTTTTGCTTCTTCTACAAAAAGATTATATATAGGTGTTGCTTGGCGACTGGAACCTCCCGTTTCTTCCTGATAAGGCGGATTACCAACGACTGCATCGAACTTCATTTCTTTCACATCCTTTTTCCAGTAGGAGCCTTTCAGAACACGCTTTTTGAATTGCTCCGGTTTGTTTTTAAGCATATTTACAAGGTCATCAAAATAATGAGCGTTGCACTTAACATCACTGTAACCGCAAAGAGTTCTTCTAGTAATAGATTTTGCCATAGGTGTTTTGCAAATAACATAAACATTATCTCTGATAACTTCATTCCAGAAATATTGACATTCCTCAGGTGCCCAGTCATCATCACTCATCCCCTCCATACGCTGCTTATAAAAGCTGTAAGCAACATATAAAGGATACAAACCTGTTTTAGAGTTGATTTCAAGTATCTTTGCATTTTCTGCAAATACAGTATTTGTTACTTCGCCTCTGTCAACAAAGCGAGGTTCTTCAAGGCGATGCTTTTCTTCTTGAGTATCATCCTCAAAATTCTCATTAAAGAAGCACCAACCGCCGAGAGTTTCAGACATATGCATATTCACAACTCGCCAAGGAGTAAGAACCGTTTCCTTGTCGGGATTCTTGAAGTGGCGGAAAATCTCCGCAATTTGAATAACTCGCCTTGTCGGAGTTTCTCTGTCAGCAGATGCTGCAAGTCTTCTGATACGCTTACCTGCCGCAATAAATACGTCTCGGTCATAATACTTAGTGAACTCGGTAAATATCTTTTTACTTACGCCTGTAGGCATAAATTCTTTCCAAGATTCATCATCGACAATATCAACAAAACTGTCAATATCGATATCTTCATCAATCGGAACATCAGCGCCATAAATCATAAGTGGCATACGAATAGAAACACCACGCAGGATATCAATAGCCTTTTTGCGTGCTTCTTTAGCTTGTTTCTTTTTCTTACGGTCTTCTAACTCTTCAGGTGTTGAAGGAGTTGGCGGAGTAGCCGGTTCGGGGTCATCTAAATGTTCAATCTGCTCATCCGTCAATCCTTGTCCGTTTACAACAACATCCTTCTTTTTCTTCGAAGCCTTAGATGCACCAATAATATCTTTAAGCTCATTAAACTTAGATGCGTCAATCTCGTTTAGCTTAAGAAGTTCATCGTTGTACAGAGATTCATCCTCAAATCCGCTATTTACCGCACGTTCAGCGTAAATCTGTTTAATTTGTTCCATCATAGACTCAACACTGTAAGTTTTCGTTCTTGAGCCTGAAATAGCTATAACAGGGCAATAATTCAAAAATTCGGTCATAGCCTCCCTGCGTTTTTGCTGACTTTTACCCGGTTTACGGGATAAATGCACTGTTTCGGTTAAAACTTTGAGTGTTCTGTCAGGTGCGAAGTCAAATACATAGCAGTCTGTCTTCTGCTTACCGTCAATTGCTCCGGCTGACTGAACTCTGAAAATAGTTTGCATATATTGTGCCGCCGCAGTGGAATATGAACCCGAAAGCATAAGAACAGCAGTCCACTCTTTTACTGTAACACCCGCTGTTAACTTTCCACAAGACAGAGTTATAGAGTATTCATTTTCTTCAATGGTTTTGCGTACAAGCTCCAGCGCATCGTTTGAATGTTCTTCTTCGTATTTATCTCCTTCTCCGGCAACATTTGCTATGCCAAAATTCTTAAATACAGGGTGGCTTCTAAGAAGCTCACTTAATGCTTTTGCTTCTTTGACACCCGGAACCATCCACAAAGTGTGGCAGAACATATCACGGTATTCTTGAGTTGAATAGGGATAACCGCTATTTGCATCTTCCGTTACCATTAAATCGAGAAATGCATTCACATCATTTTCGTGAACAAATTTGCCCTCGACGGCATTTTTTGGAAGTTCACGATTGCCGTTAGGTCCTTTGTACCAAACTCTGAAAAATTCTCTGAAATTGAAGGCTTTTGTACCATAATCATCGGAAATATATTTCTTTAATTTCTCACCTAAATCGTATGTGTAAATGTGCATTTGAGGCAAATCAGCATAAGGGTTATGGTCACCATAATGAGCCAAATCCCACTCGGCCTTTTTCTTCTGTTCCATTACATAGTCCCAAGTGTAAACATTATCTTCTCCAAACTTATCAAGAAGATTGAACGGTGTACCAGAGAGTGCAAGAACCTTAGTGTGTTCTTTTTTGAGAGCTTTAACTACATTGTCACCAAGCTTTGTTTGTGTTCCTTCATGAGCCTCATCAATAACAATTAAGTCCCAATCAAGAGCAAACACAGCATTATTTTTATTGAAGTTTCCTCCGACAATTTGAGAGCCTCTTAAATCCTGCATGGAAGCAAAGTAGATAAAATAATCTCCATTTTTATCATGGTTACGGATTTTGAGGTCATTCTCATAATCCGTCTTTTCATCAAATATGTAAGCAGAATCTTTAGTTTTACGTTCATAAAAGTAATCGTGTTCGGAATTTCCGGGAAAGAAAACTTTTTTGAAATCATCACTCCAACCATCATCAACAACAGGACGATGGGTAACTATTATTACTCTGCGATATTGATTGCGGCGAATAACTTCAAGAGCAGTCAAAGTTTTGCCAAAACGCATTTTGGCATACCAAAGCATTTCATCATCTTTTTTGAAGGTTCTTAATGTTTTATTGACAGCATCTATTTGTTCTTCACGAAATTCAATGGTTTCATGAGGAGTATTTTTTGCAATATCAGCAGAAGATAATGAAGATTTTCCCTCTTTTAAAGCTTTGATAGCAGCCTTTGCTATTTCAATATTAGTGGCAAACCATTCGGCACCGGTTTTTCCGTTAGGCTGAACCTTATGAATGCCGGAATTCATAAGTACTTTCTGAACGTCCTTATCACTAAAAGCAGCCAAATAGTTACCCACAGTTTTCACAGCGAGCTCAGTATGTAACAAGGTATATCTTACGCTAGCAGTGCCAACTTCCTGTTTGATTCTTGCGTGAGCAGCCTGATTTAAGTCACGTGAATTAGGCAGTATATCATTAGGCTGCTTATTGCTTTTCAAGGTTGCTTCACCAACTTTTAGTAAACCCTTATGGTCATCATATGGCATACTAAATACATATATCAACTTATATGCAAGTGTTTGTTCAAATCTTTCCACGCTTTATGCCTTCTTTCAATACATCAATAAATGGTATGCTTTTTTTATAGTTTGTCCAATCGAATATTCTGCAATAGATGCCATTGTGCTTATAAATATCATTTTTCTCACATCCTGGGCAATTAACGCTTGTTTCTTTTTCTGTGCCTTCAAACAAGTTCATTTGTTGATTATTTCCCTTGATTTTTCGGCAAGAATACGGTACCACACATTTAAGACCGTCCATTTGCCATATGTTCCAAGCTATTATGTTGGCCACTTCTTTCAGTAAAGTGATAGAGGGGTATTCATTAAATTTTGCTTTATAGTAATCTATATAATCATACAGTAAATTTTCTCTTGCGATTAGTATGCTATCTCCTTGAAACTCATAACCATATACACTTTTTAAAGCCCGCAGCGAATGTTTAATCCAACTTTCTGTTTCTTCGCAATTTTCGTTTACAACACGCATTTTTCTATCAAATAGTCCAATACGGTCATTTACAGGAATTAACTCACCGGTGGTTGTATCATATCTACTAACAAGATAGGGGGCTTCGCCACATGTTATTTCCAAACGTTTAGTATCAACATATGCTTTCCAAGTTTTTTTACCGTTTTCAAACAGAATTTTTTCGTTATTTGTTATCCAAGTTGTTTCTTTCGGTGTATTGAAAACATTTGCTCTGCCAAACCAGGCTTCATCTACTTGGTTGTTTTGTTCATTGCAAATCCATGATGGAGTAAATACTTCAGCTCTTTTTCTTATTCTTCGCTCTTGAACTTTTTTTGATTTTGCCGCACGGGGTTGAATAACATTAAAATATCGTCCTGTTATAAGTTTAACTTTAATTTCAGCACGCTCATCATATTCAGGACCATACATTTCATAATCCTTTGTGCACCAAAGAATGTTTTTTCGAGTGGTTTTATCTTTTAACAATATTCGTAGTATTATTGGATCAATATCGGCAATATCATCCTCTAAAATATCTATTCTTTTTTCAATTTCATTTTGCTGAAATATAGTCATTGGTTTTATTTCTCCAAATAAAAGAATTTGTTTTTATAGTTTAACTGTATTAATTAGTTATAGCACCAATACTTCCCA
>ULQA01052425.1_pt1 | contig 9879 bp, 6 predicted proteins | sample 1954001 | NCBI WGS metagenome assembly ULQA01 (sample SAMEA4835643, study PRJEB28245) | human gut metagenome | biome: gut microbiome; material: fecal sample | place: Denmark | collected 2008 | reverse complement strand
CTTCACCATTTACTGCCGCAGCTTGTGGCGCAGTTGATGATATTTTTGCTCCTGCCGATACCCGTGCAAAAGTTATTTCTGCACTTGATATTCTTGCAGGTAAAAGGGAAAATACTTTACCAAGAAAACATTCTGTTAAATAATGGAGGATTAAAATATGAAAAACTATACAATTACCGTAAACGGTACAGCTTATAATGTTACAGTTCAGGAAGGTGCAAATGCTCCTGCTGCTGTATCAGCACCGGCTCCTGCTGCTGCACCTGCTCCGGCACCTGCTGCTGCACCTGCACCTGCTCCTGCCGCAGCTCCTGCACCGGCAGCTCAGGGTTCAGAAGGTTCAGTTAAGGTTGAAGCTCCTATGCCTGGTACTATCCTTGATGTTAAGGTTTCAGTAGGCGATTCAGTTTCAAGCGGTTCAGTTCTTTGCATTCTTGAAGCTATGAAAATGGAAAATGAAATCGTTGCTCCACAGGACGGTACTGTTGCATCAATCAATGTTTCAAAGAGTGACAGCGTTGAAGCAGGCCAGGTTATCATTACATTAAACTAAGAGGTGTCATAAATGGCTAAAATCGGTATTACTGAAACAGTTCTCCGTGATGCTCATCAGTCTTTGATTGCAACTCGTATGAGAACTGACGAATTTGAAGACATCCTCGAAAAAATGGATAAAATCGGCTACCACTCACTTGAATGTTGGGGCGGTGCAACTTTCGACAGTTGTCTTCGATTCCTTGATGAAGACCCTTGGGATAGGCTTCGTCTTATTCGTAAAAAATGTCCTAACACAAAGCTTCAAATGCTTTTCAGAGGTCAGAATATGCTCGGCTACCGCCATTATTCTGATGAACTCGTTGATTATTTTGTAAAAAAGAGTATTGATAACGGTATTGATATTTTAAGAATATTTGATGCTCTTAACGATGTTCGTAACCTTCAAACAGCTATTGATGCAGCCAAGAAATACGGCGGTCATGTTCAAGCTGCTATTTCATATACCACCGGCCCTGTTTTTGATATTGATTATTATTGCAATTATGCAAAGCAACTTGAAAACGCCGGTGCAGATTCAATCTGTATTAAAGATATGGCAGGTCTTTTAACTCCTTACGGAACTTATGACCTTGTTAAAGCACTTAAAAGTACAGTTGATATTCCTGTTCAGCTTCACTCTCACTATACTTCAGGCCTTGCTTCTATGGTTCACCTTAAGGGTATTGAAGCAGGTGTTGATGTAATTGATACTGCTATGAGTCCGCTTGCTATGGGTACTTCTCACCCGGCTACCGAATCAATGGTTGCCGCACTTAAAGGTACTGAGTATGATACAGGTCTTGATATTAAGGCTCTTTCAGAAATCAGAGATTTCTTCACACCGCTTCGTGAAAAGTATCTTAAATCAGGTCTTCTTGACCCTAAAATGCTTGGTGTTGATGCTAATACCCTTCTTTATCAGGTTCCGGGTGGTATGCTTTCCAACCTTGTATCACAGCTTAAGCAGGCAGGCAAGGCAGATAAGCTTGATGAAGTTCTTGCCGAAGTTCCGAGAGTAAGGGAAGATTCAGGTTACCCACCGCTTGTTACTCCTACATCTCAAATCGTTGGTACACAGGCTGTTTTCAATGTTATTATGGGTGAAAGATATAAGATGGTAACCAAGGAATTTAAGGATATGGTTGCCGGTAAGTACGGTAAAACACCTTGTGATATTGACCCTGAATTCCAGAAGAAGATTGTAGGCGATGATGAAATTATCACCTGCCGCCCTGCTGACCTTATTCATGATAAAATTGATGATTTCAAAGATGAAATTAAAGAATATTATGAGCAGGAAGAAGATGTTCTTTCATATGCCCAGTTCGGTCAGGTTGCAGTTAAGTTCTTCCAAAAGAGAAGAGATAAAAAATACAATCTTGACGGTAAACATGAAGACTTTGAATCAAAAGTTCATCCTGTTTAATTAACAAACTTATAAAAAGTGCCACTTTTGTGGCACTTTTTTGTTTATATTCCGTCGTTTTTGTACATTGTAAAAATACTGTATAAAATTTTGCATAAAAATACAGTATGATATTAAAAAAATGTGTACAAAATATTGCAAAAAATGATTTCTTATGTTAATATAAAAACAATACTAAAACTATATTATATATGTGGGAGGAATAATCTATGCTTACATTCAAAAAAACCATTGCATGCCTTATGTCGCTTATAATGATAATGACTGTAACTCCGTTTACAGCTGTTACTGCATCTGCGGCTACGGCAAAGAGCGTAAGCTCAAACATTGACGAAACAAACAAAAAGTACCATGCAGCTCCGTCAAAAACCTTTACACCAAAGACGGGTATGAGTGAAGTTTCTTGGCTTAACAGTGCCGAGGTTAATGAAGTAAGCTCATCAGACGGTAAATTTCATAAGCAGTCATATGCTCCGTCTTCAAATGTACTTTATTGGCCGAGCGCTTATGTCGGTACAACTGATTGCTTGCAATTTCAAAAGAATCATTTAGATTTCAGAGCATATTATCCGTCAGCTGTACTTATGTGGGATGGCACGACTGATGCTTATATGCCGATTATGTGTATAGCACAAAATACAAATAAGATTGACGGAAGAAGAGTTATTTATTATGCTGCACCTTATGACAGTGAGCGTATATCTAATGCCACTTCGCCGGCTCACAGCGCAAATTTCTATGCTGATACTTGGCGCGGAACTAAAGTTGAACAAAATGAAAATTTCAACGGTAATATGTACGGTAATAATACACCATTTGGTTTTGAAGCAAAGGTTTTAACTGAATTTATCAGTACAGGGGAAAATGCAAATAAATGTTATTCATTCGGTACGGATATTGGCAGCAGAGATTTGGCAAGTTTTCTTCATATTGATTCAAATATTGATAATGACACTTCTTTTATCTCAAACGGTTTTTTGGCTAAAAAACTTTATTGGACAACAAATTCAAGTAATGTAGATTTTACAACTGCTTATGATAATAATTCAAAAGAGTCAAGTTCAACAATTTATGTTGTAAACTATAAGCCGATTGTTACAGCTGCAAATGAAGCTGCAAAAGATTTGGAAAGTTTTGACCAGACATTGTATACTCCTGATGCAGTTAATGAGTATTACAAAGCAATACAGGATTTGTATGATTGTGACCCGAATTCATCTTTTAACCAAAAAGACGGTAAGGATGAAACCGATATATCAGACACTGCAGCTAAAGTTGCAAATTGTGCAAACGATATTAAAAATCGCATTAGTGCTTATGAAAAAGCAAAACTTAAGCTTGAAAGCAGTAAGCAATATCGCATTAAGTTTACAAATTCAAATACAGAACTTCTTTCAGATAACTATTATAAAGCAGGAGATACAATAGTTGTACCTGTTCTCAGTGATAGTTATGAAGATTGTGATAAAACAGGCCATTGCACTGTAACATTTGAATGGCAGCCTGCTGTTGAAAAAACTGCAAGTGCAAATGTTAACTATGCTGAAACGAAAATAGTACCGGCAAAAACACCGCATACTTATGGCGCATACTCACAAATTACACAAGATGGTAAAAATGGTCATATCCGTACCTGTTCAGAATGCGGATATAAAGACTGGGCTTTGTGTGATGACCATTATGTAAAGAAATCTTCGACACCTGCAACATGTACACAGGACGAACAGATTGTATACGAATGTTCGGTTTGCCACAGAATAAAAACTGAAGTAGGCGAAAAGAAAAAAGGCCATGATTATGAAGTTGTTTCGCCAAAGGTTGATGCCACTTGCGAAACTCCAGGTAAAACTGAAGAAAAGAGATGTAAAAACTGCGGTGATACAATAGGCGGCGATGTAATTCCTGCTCTTAAGCACGATTATTCAATTTTAGTATCGAAAAAACAAGAAGCTACCTGTACAACAGATGGTAAAGAAGCTGAATATGAATGCTCAAAGTGTGGAAATCATACCGGCGGTGAAGTAATTAAGGCAACTGGCCATAACTATCAGTATTTTGAAGCTGAAAATAAAATCGTTTGCAGCAAATGCGGCGATGAAAAAAAAGTAGGCACATCATATATAGTACCTGAAGGATATACTTTAGTTGAAACAGTTCCACCTAAATGTACTGAAATTGGTTATACACTTTACAAAAATAGTGAAGGTAAAGAATTTTATAACGATATTAAATCTCCAACAGGTCACCAATACGGAGAGGCGACAGTACATCCGGCTACTTGTACAGAAGATGAATATAGCGTAAGAATTTGTTCTGTATGTAACCATAAGGATGTTGTTACAAAAGAAGGTACAAAGCTTGGACATTCATATATTAAAAATGTTGTAGCACCGACCTGTACCGAACAGGGATATACAATTTATAAATGTAAAAATTGCGGTGACACAAAAACTGCCGATTTTGTAAATGCAAAAGGACATAAATTTTCAAACAACGCACAATTTTGTTTGAACGGTTGCGGTACTGCTAATCCTAATTATGTTGCACCAAGTCAACCGTCAACACCTTCAACACCATCAACTCCGTCAACACCTTCAACTCCGTCGACACCATCAACTCCGGCAACTCCGACACCGTCAACACCTCCGCTTACACCGGGTGAAAGCACAATTGCCAATAATTACGGTGTAGATTCTGCAACAGCCAAGTTAATTTATATTTATCTTACCCAAAATAATATTTCAAGTGAGACTTCATCATTAACCGAAAAGGTAATGACAGGTACACCTGTTAAGGGTGACGGTGATTATAAAGGTTCAAACTTCGGTCTTTTAAAAGCAAAAACCACTAAGATTACTAAAAAAAGCGTGACTGTAAAGTGGAATAAGGTTAAGAATGCAGACGGTTACATTGTTTACGGCGCAAAGTGCGGTGCTAAGAGCAAGTACAAAGTGCTTAAAGTTGTTTCAGGTAAAACAACATCTTATACTCAAAAGAAGCTTAAGAAAGGTACTTATTACAAGTACAATATCGTAGCATTTAAAAATATTAACGGTGCTAAAGTTACTACCGCTGTGTCAAAGAAAATTCACGCAACTACTCTTGGCGGAAAATACGGTGTAGCAAAGGCTGTTAAGGTAAATAAAACAAAGGCTACAATTAAGAAAGGTAAGACTTTCAAAATCAAAGCTTCTGAAATCAAGAAGGATAAAAAAATTAGAAGACACAGAGCTATTTGCTATGAATCTTCAAATACTAAGATTGCCACAGTAAATTCAAAAGGCAAAGTTAAGGGCGTTAAAAAAGGTAAATGCACAATTTATGTTTACGCTCAAAACGGTGTTTATAAAACAGTTAACATTAAAGTAAAATAATAATATTTAAAGGGAATGGCTTTTGCCATTCCCTTTGTTCTATCTAACCACAAAGTATATGTATATTCCGTAAATTATAAGCAGTAATATACCTTGCCACCTTTGAAATTTTTGGCTGATGATAGTAGGCAAAACAGCTATTAAAATTACGCCTAAGCACATTACACAATCAAAATTAACGCAGGAAAGTGAAACCGCAAGTTCACTGGTACCTCTTGCTATTGAAATTAACGAGCAAATCGGAAGAATTAAAGTTAAATCAATTATATTTGCACCAAGTATATTTCCGGCTGAAAGTGAGCCGGATTTTTTCTTTAGTGCTGTAAGAGCCGTTACAAGCTCCGGCAGGGAAGTGCCGATAGCAACTGCGATAACGCTTATTACTCTTTGCGAAATATTTAGGCTTATGGCAATTTGTGTGGCATATTTAACAAGAAGTCTTGCACCGAATATTATGCCCACAGCACCTAAAATAAAAAGAATTATACAACTAACTTTTTCTTTTGTGCAGTATGATATTTTGCTTTCATCACTTTTTGTTTCGCTTTTTATACATTTTATGTTTTCAAAAATAAATATTGCAAATACTGTAAATAAGAGAGTTACACCCAAAGCCGAAAGAAAATAATATTCTCCGACTTCACCTTTAAAGCTGAGCTCTTTCTTTTGCGTTACTATGCAGCCTATTATTATAAAAACAACAGCAAATATCATAGCGATACTTTTAAATGAAATATCTTTTCTTTTTATTTCAAATGGCATAAATGTAATAAAAAGTCCTAAAATCAAAGCTGTATTTGCCGTGACGGAACCTATCGCATTGCCGACCGCCATATCAACATTTTTGCTTAATGTTGCCTGAATACTTACTATAATTTCAGGCAGTGTGGTTGCAATTGATACTATTGTAGCGCCAATGATAAATTTAGGAACACCAAGCATATTTGCAAGTTTTGTTGCACTGTCAACGAAAATATCACCGCCCTTAATTATTAAAATTAAGCCGATAATAAAAAACACATAAGTTAATGCTGTTGCCATTTTCTCACCTTAAAAATTTGTTGTTTTGCAAATTGATATATGATATAATATTTAAGCTAATACTGATATGAGGTGACATTATGTCTAAAAATAAAAAATTCAGTCCTATAATACTTATTCCTATTTTTGTTGCAATATTCGTTTTGATTGTTCTTGCAGTGAGTGGGCATTTAACAAGAACAGAAGATATAAAAGAACCGACTGCCGAAACTTCCGTTTCTGCAGTTAATGAGCAAAACAGTGAGCCTGTAAGCGAAAATTCAGATGGAAAGGTTACACTTTGCGCTGTCGGCGATAATCTTATTCATAATACATTGATTGACGCAGGCAAGCAGGAAGACGGAAGTTATGATTATACTTCGCTTTACCAAAACATTGCCCCTGTAATTCAAAAATACGATGTTTCCGTAATCGACCAGGAAACTGTACTTGGCGGTTCTGATTTTGAATATACGGGCTATCCTGTGTTTAATTCTCCTCAGGAAATCGGCGATGCCACAATAAATGCCGGATTCGATATATTTAACTGTGCCAATAATCATATAATGGATAAAGGCTCACAAGGCATTATGAATGAAATTGAATATTTTAAAAAGCATAAGGATGTTGTTTATCTTGGTATTAACGAAGATGAAAAGAGTTATAACACTATAAAGTATTATGTAAAAAATAATATTACATTTGCATTGCTTAATTACACTTATGGCACTAACGGTATTGACCTTCCGAGTGATAAACCTTGGATTGTTAATATGATGGACAAGGATAAAGTAACTAAAGATATTAAGGAAGCAAGGGCAAATGCCGATGTGGTAATTGTATTTCCGCATTGGGGGACGGAAAACAGCTTCGGTATTTCAGATTATCAAAAGGAATACACCGATTTGTTTAGCAAATTGGGTGTTGACCTTGTTATCGGTTGTCACCCGCATGTAATTGAGCCGGTTAAGGAAGTTACTAATGAAAGCGGCCACAAAATGCTTGTTTACTATTCGCTTGGTAATTTTATTTCACATCAAATTGAAATTGACCAGCTTTGCGGCGGTATTGCAAGTGTTGATATTGAAAAGAAAAACGGAAAAATAACTGTTAACGGTAAGTTTATTCCGATTGTTACTCATTATAACAGAACAGACGGTGATAAATTTAGATTTGATGTTTATAAACTTTCCGATTATACAGATGAACTTGCAAAGTCACATTCACAAAAAGGCGGAACACCTGAATACTATAATAAACTCGTGAAAAAAGTAATTGATGAAAAGTATCTTGATTTATCATAGTATCTTATTTTTGGCATATCATACAAAAAGTTTTAACATGAATTGATGCTCACGCAGTAAATTGACAAAATTGAATAAAATCGTTGACAAATTTATACCTGCTGGCTATAATGAAAGTGTAGTAAGAACAAAGGCGTTCCGAGTTGATTCGGAGTGCCTGTTTTTTTGCTTTAATTTACAAAATTACTCAAGAGAGGAGTATTTACTATGAGTAAGTACACAAAAGAAGACATCCTTAAAAGTGCACAGGAAAACGGAGTTGAATTTATCAGACTTCAGTTTACAGATGTTTTCGGCATTATGAAAAATGTCGCTATCACAAGCTCACAGCTTGAAAAAGCACTTGACAATGAATGTATGTTTGACGGTTCATCAATTGATGGATTTGTAAGAATTAACGAAAGTGATATGTATCTTCATCCTGATTATGATACATGGACTATTTTCCCTTGGAGAAAGCACCAGAACGCACAGACAGCTCGTCTTATCTGCTCGGTATATTGTGCCGATAATAAAACACCGTTCCTCGGTGACCCAAGAAATGTTCTTCAAAAGGTTATGGATGAAGCTGCTGAAATGGGTTACAGCTTTAATGTAGGTCCTGAATGTGAATTCTTCCTTTTCAAACTTGATGAAGACGGCAACCCAACTACAACAACAGGCGACGAAGGTGGTTACTTTGACCTTAACCCTATTGACCATGGTGAAAACTGCCGCCGTGATATTTGCCTCGCTCTTGAGGAAATGGGATATACAATTGAAGCATCACACCACGAAGTAGCTGAAGGCCAGCACGAAATCGACTTTAAGTTTGATGAAGTAATGACAACAGCAGACCGTGTAATGACTTTCAAGCATGTTGTTAAAACTTATGCTACAAAGCATGGTCTTCATGCAACATTTATGCCAAAGCCGATTTATGGTATCAACGGTTCAGGTATGCACACAAATATGTCACTTATGACTAAAGATGCTAACGGTAAAGTAGTTAATGCTTTCTATGATCCTGAAAGCGAAGACGGCTTGAGCGATGTTGCACATTATTTCATCGGCGGTCTTTTAAAGCATGTTAAGAGTATTGCAGTATATTCAAACCCAACCGTAAACTCATATAAAAGACTTGTACCTGGTTATGAAGCTCCTACCTATATTGTTTGGTCAGCATCTAACCGTTCATGTCTTGTTCGTATTCCTGCAGCAAGAGGAATGGGTACTCGTGTAGAGCTTCGTTGCCCTGACCCAACTTGTAACCCATATCTTGAAATGGCTCTTTGCCTTGCAGCAGGTCTTGACGGAATTAAGAATAAAATCACTCCTGCTCCTGCAGTTGATTATAATGTATTTGACCTTTCAGATGAAGAACTTGCAGCAAAAGGTATTGATTGCCTTCCTGGTTCACTTGAAGAAGCAATTGAAGCTTCAGAAGCTGACCCATTTGTTAAAGAAACAGTAGGCGACCATGTATTCAATGCTTATACCGAAGGCAAGAAAGCTGAATGGGATGAATACAGAACAAAGGTTTCACAGTGGGAAATCGACAGATATATGGTTAATTACTAATCTGTATCTTTTACTTAACCCTCTCTTATGGCAATTATGCCAGTTGTTAGGCCGGCATCGCTTTCCGGTGTCGGCTTGACATATATTTTTAGCACAATGAGGTGCGACAATGTTATGTGTTGTCGTGCCTCTTTTTTTATTTTCTTTTTATCATTACAAACTATTTAATTTTAGGAGGAAGAATATATGGATATAACATCTATTCTTGAAAAAGTCGACAGTGAAGTGTTCGGCATTTGGTTTTTAATCGGTGCGGCTCTTGTTTTCTTTATGCAATGCGGTTTTGCTATGGTGGAAACAGGTTTTACCAGGGCTAAAAATGCCGGCAATATTATTATGAAAAATCTTATGGATTTTTGTATCGGTACTCCGATGTTTATATTGCTTGGTTTCGGTCTTATGATGGGTGAAGAAGTTTTGGGTGGCTTTTGCGGTATGCCAACCTTGGGCGTTTTCACAAATTATCAAAATTTTGATTGGTCTAATTTTGTATTTAACCTTGTATTTTGCGCAACAGCGGCAACTATCGTTTCAGGTTCAATGGCTGAGCGTACAAAGTTTTCAAGCTATTGTATTTATTCAGCTGTAATTTCTGCTGTTGTTTATCCTATTGAAGCAGGTTGGATTTGGAATCCAAACGGTTGGCTTGCAAATCTCG
>ULQA01046646.1_pt1 | contig 9916 bp, 15 predicted proteins | sample 1954001 | NCBI WGS metagenome assembly ULQA01 (sample SAMEA4835643, study PRJEB28245) | human gut metagenome | biome: gut microbiome; material: fecal sample | place: Denmark | collected 2008 | reverse complement strand
CTTCGCTGTCGTATTTCATTACCCGGAGCCATGTTGTCTTGTCTTTCCCGTCTGATATTTTTTCTGTTACACAGATTGAAAATGAGGCGTATGCCTTGCCGCCTATTATTTTCTGCTCGGCATCCTTGCCGATGTTACCTATAGCTTGTAGTTCTATCATTTTAATATAGTTCTATAAAAATTTCATTTAAAAACCGATAGTATTAGCTTATCAATAGTTCACTTGATATTTATGTTCTTTATTAATAAGTCAAACTCTGATTCCCGTTCGATGGCTTCGTTGGTTCCGCCAGTTATAATGTTAGATACTTCGCGCTTGTCTTGGATTAGTTTGTATATATCTTCGTCGATAGTGTTTTTACCGAGAAAATAGATACAGTTTACGGTAGACTTGGCTCCAATCCGGTGACAGCGGTCTTCTGCTTGATCTGTATCGGCCGCTGTCCATGGCAACTCAACAAATGCGACATTAGAGGATGCTGTGAGTGTCAATCCTACGCCGGCGGCTTTGATGGAACAAATGATTAACGTAGTTTCAGAATCATTTTGAAAAGCATCAATGTTTCGTTGCCTTGTTGTCATGTCATCATCTCCGGTTATCGTCACAGCTTCCGGGAATGCTTGTAACAGATATCCAGCTACTTCTTTCTGATGAATGAATACAACTAATTTTTCGCCGGATTCTAAAACATCCGTTATGTAGTCTTTCACTGCGTTCAGCTTCCCGCGTGCGGAAATATTTTTAAGAACTCCGATTCTTACCATTACTTCACCACGCATGGAACGGGCAACTTGTGCATCCGTTGCCGACTTATATTTTTTCAGATAGTCGGCAAGATCTGAAAGTGCCGAATTGTATTCGTTTTGGTTGTCTATTTCGCAAAGTACTGTGGTACGTATCTTGTCTGGCAAATCTTTCAATACTTCTTTTTTGTTCCGGCTGTAAAAACAGGTTGTGTTGAGTTTGTAGTTCAATTCTTCCATATTGTCGTTGAATCCGTATTCAGCAACAAACTTTGTATAACCCCCGAATTTGTCCACCTGGTTGATGATGGCAAGCATGGAGGCAAGGTCTTTTGCCTTGTTCACTACTGGGGTTCCGGAAATAGCGAATATTACTTCCTTTCCGGACGTTAATCCCTTGGTAAACTTGCTTTGTTGGGATGAAGGGTCTTTTATCCGGTGGGCCTCGTCAATTATGACAGATTTAAACAGGTTGATGTTTGGAGTAAAAATCACATCTTTCAGTTTGAAAGCCTGTCCGGGTTTTGCAACAATGTCCTGTACAAAGTATTTTTTAAGGCTTTCGTAGTTGCAGATGAATATGTCGTTTTTTATGCTTTCTCCAAAAAGCGATTTCCCGGCGGCGAAGAGATGCCATGTATTTATGTTTGAGTTGTTCAATATACAAGCCTTTTTGTCAGTCCACATGTGCCACTCTCTTTGCCAGTTTATTTTCAAAGAAGATGGGCAAATAACCAAACAGGGGAAAGCATTCAAGGCAAGCACGGAGGCAATTGCCTGACAGGTTTTCCCAAGTCCCATCTTATCACCGATGATTGTACGTTTGTGGATGATGTTGTAGGCGACACCCTGTTTCTGATAGGGGTATAATTCCATTTTCAAGGGAATATCCTGTTTCAGTTCCGGAAGTTCCGGTATTTTCCAATCCGCTTTTGCATGCTCCTTGGTAAATACGAAGCCGTACTTTTGTCCGAACATATAGACTTGCGGAGCATATATCTTTGGGAAGAAAAATGATTTGCGTTTTGGATCATATTCGGCACCCGGGCACACTCCCATCAGTTTTTTTATCGCCCACGTGAGATTGCGGTTGTATTCAAACGTAATCTCGAAGCTGTCGTTAGATTCCTTTATCCTCATGGAGTTGCTTTACTTTTTGTGTGTATAGGTCGATTAAAACTTTATAATCAAAGTCGGACAGGTGGGAGTGTTGGTGTTTGAGGATTTCAAGCTCCTCGATAACTGCTTGTCCGTATTTCTTGATTAATCCGCGCATGTATCCGATGTTGTTCCCCTCGTCGAAGCGGTTGCAGCTCCGGCATTGGCTATTGCAGTTCTTTTCGTTGAATCGGGTGGCCATGTGGCTCCGGTTGATGAAATGACCACAATCCGATTCTTTCCAAGGGACTATCTTTCCGCATGAAATACAAACTGTATATCCCTGCGGGTTTGCATCCCGAAGTCGGATATATTCGGAAAATATGCGGTCTAATTTGGCTTTTAAGTCGGGTCTTTTCTTTACAACTACCTTGTTGTCGAATAGGGGTTGTTTCTTGGGTTTGCGTTTTATGTATGCCATAATGTTGATTTTTGTGGCCTACATCAGGATTCGAACCTGAATTTACCGAACTGTAATCCTAATAGTGTTCATCTCTATTAGAGCGTCTGCCAATTCCGCCATGTAGCCAGCTTTATTTACTCTAAATACGGAAATACATCTATGAATTTTGTATCTGAAATATTGGCTATTTCATACGGGACAACGAAAGTAGAAAGGTTCTTTTTCAGATTTTCCAATGCTCTGTCGGTATCAGCCGCCGCTACTAAATAATATTGTGCCGTAGATTTTCCCTTTCCGCTCACTTCATCGGCATCAATGATATTTACCTTCGCTTTATACCAACGGTCATCATTTTCATCTTCCGAAGGAACCAGTTCCGTAATATTCGATTTTTTCAGGCTACTGATATAATAATCACCTTTAATAACGGATTCCATTTCATGCGTGATTCTGCTTTCCGCTTCCGTATACGACATGGCATCCAGAAGATAGGCCTCATTTACTTTCTTTTCACGACCATCTTCATTTATCTTGATATACTTCACTTTCGCTTCAAACCAATTTGCTGTCATAGTTTTAAGATTTTAATTGTGATAATAATTCATTTAGTCCTCTTCCGTCTTTGATAGTTGAACCAGTTGCCCAACCGGAATAAGGGAAGAATTTTATAGTATGTCCTTTATACTGGAAGTTGATTTCATGGTCAGAAACCTTATTGACTTCAATTCCAAGTTTTTGAATTTGTTGTATGGCGTATTCTATTCGTTTAGGTTCTAACCTGTTTTGTCGTTCGGTATCTAACCTTGTCATTTCCCAAATTTTTAATTGCTTTATCTATTTTCCTTATCTTCTCTCTCGATTGGATGGAATCGGGAGGTAAACGGGATTTTAAGTCTGATAGCCATCGGATAATATCTTCGGCGGTTTTATTGGAGATTGTTTTCATTTTTGGCTAATTCCGTTTGAGTTTCTCATTTCTTCTTTTGCCATGCTTACTACCGTCCGGAGCCAATCTAACTGATGGGTGGCAGCACGGTTTAGGCGTTCGATTGTGTTTACCAATAGATTTTCACGCTGACAGGATGCTTCTACAAGTTGCTTTAGAACCGATGCAGGGCAACCAGCTTGTTTCCCGAGGTTGTAAACGATGCTTTCTGATAGTGCCTTGTCCTGATAAAACCTTGCATCCGAAAGCATCTTCCCGGTGCGGGCGATATATACCGAAAGCTCGTTCCCTCTCTCTATGGCTAAATTAGCATCCTCTGGCGGTAAGGTGGATAGATAAGCTTCTATATCGTCCACCTCTTTTTCTAAATCTTCTATGGGTGTGATTGTCATGCTGTATTTTTTAAGTCTCCGAACATAGTCCAGTATTTAAATGCGAGTTCCATACACTTGTGCTGGCCGGATTCCCATAATTCATCTCCTCTTTTTATGAATACCTTGAAGACGCGGAAGTTTTCTTTGGAAATTCCGATTAAGACGTCTTTCTCGGAGCCTGCTATATTCATGTAGAAGAATCTTTGCCTGTCGTAGTCGAATTGCCTTACAGCGGATTCAAATTGTTCCTGTGTCGTCGCGGAGGTGCTTTTTATATCGCCTCCCCATCCCATTGACGGCATCCACAAGTCCCATTTGCATCGGACGGGCAGTGTAAAAGGGATGTCGTAGTCGAATTTCTGACAGGGATTAATCATGACTTTCTGTGTGTCTGATAGTGGAAGTATCCGGCTGGCAAACTCATCGCGCATGAATGCCTTTTTCATTTCTTCTGCTTTTTTGAAATCACCTTCTGTCATTTGTTCGCCGGCACAAGTCAGTTTGAAATAGTCGACTTTTTCCGGTTCTGTAATCATGTGATCGATTAGGTTCCCAAATTTTGCATGAACGGGGTCGATTTCCATTCCTCCGTAGAGCTGTCTTTTTAATTCAGATAGGTCGGAGTTGGATATTTCCGACCTGTCATAGTATGGGTCTTTCATTTTGCCGTAACAACTTCTTTGTAAGTAATAAAGTTTGACGTGATGATTTCTCCATCCTTGTTTGCGATATCCTCGCAGAATTTCTTCATCTGTGCGATGGATTTCTTTTCAATCTTTTCGTTCGGGAGATTCTTTCCTTCACGCTCGAACCAGAACATGAATATCTGTCCGTATCCGGCAGGATTGCTTACTTCGATGGAAGGCGTTTTCTTTACATTCGCCGCAGGGGCAGAATAATTTTGGTCGAATAGGGTATTGAGGGATGCTTCAGTTTTCTCTGCCTCGATGGATGTCTGTTGTTTCTGTGTGAAGTTCAACAGTTCTTGTCTTTTTTCTTCCGCTTCCCGTTTTGCCCTTTCTTCCGCTTCTTTCGCAAGCCGTTCTTTTTCCGCGGCATTTGCTTGCGCGATCTCTAACAATTCTTGTTTCTTTGAATCAACGCGATCAAGGTAGTACCGGATTTTTTCGGTGATTTTTTCATTGTATTCCAGTTCATTTTTGGCAGATTTGGAAGAAGCTATTTCTTCATAGATTGCGATCTCTTCTTCTTTTGTAATGTAATTCCTGTATGGATATGAGAAAGTGGCCGGTTTGTATTCGGATGAGAAGTTTTTCAATTCATCTTTTTTTAGCTCGCAGTTTTGCAGCGTGATGGAGTTGAATATTTCTTCAAGCGAATCGTATGCAAGGCTTAATGTGTTTACCAGGTCGTTGGTAAAGGCTTGTTTGAAATAAGCACGCATTTCGATGCGCTCCTGTTCTGTGGCAGCCTTGATACGCCGAGACTCTTCCTCTTTTGCGGCGATTTCCGCGATATGCCGGGCAAATGCGTTTCTGAAATTTTGTATTGCCTGTATTTCTTCCCCTGTTTTCAGTTCGTTTTCCAGTTCGGTGAAATGTTTCCGGATTTGGTCGAATGCCTGTGTGATTGGTTTCCGGCGGTCGGTCATGGCCGAAATGGTCTTGCTTATCTTTCCGAGGAATGTTTTACACTCTTCGTCTAGGAACCGGACTTCCGGAGTGTCTGAGATAGGGGTGTTTTCTATTTTAGCGAGCAGGATTTTTGCGACTTCTTTTGCTTTTTCATTACTTGCAATGTTTTGCGCAATGATGTCTTTTGCCTGTAATAATGCTTCCTGTGTTGTTGAGAGTGCTGTTGTTTCCATGATTAAAAGGGTTCTTCTGGGTTTTCTACTATGTTTACACCGCCCTGTTGCTTGGCGATTTCCTGTACATCTGTCTCTTCGGCTTCTTCTTCGGTTTCTTTTTGCGGGACTTGGTTGTATACTGGCTCATCCAACCCATAGTCGGAGGCCTGGACTTGTTCGTCTTGCTGTAAAGCGGAGAATTGTCCTAACCTTAATTTCGGAAATGTCTTGAAAGCGTGCTTGATTACTTTCGCTTCAAGGAATCCGGTGTCGATTTGACCTTCATTTGAATGGTAGAGGGCATTGGCGTCTCCATATACATTCCCGTCTTTGTCTTTCCGTTGATTTTTCTTTAAGGAATATCCTTTCAGACGGTCGATGTCTTCTGGAAGCATCCAAAAGAAGTCAAAGGAACGATCGGGGCGGGTCAGCTTGATAAAAGCTCCGATGATTGTTTTGCTTTGCCGTGGAATGGCTGCCGAATAGACTACCACTTTCTGTCCGGTTTCGGTTACCTTGGGCTTAAATTCATCCCCCTCGAATACGATTACAGGACGGTCGGCATATAATAGCTGTCCAGCTTGGATTCTTAAATCGAGCTCTCCATATGGAGAAATTTCAATGGACATCCGTTGTTCCCATGTTTGTTTTTCTTTTGTTCCTACATTCACGGAACCGGGGATGATGTAAATAAGGGGCCGGGATGCGTTTTCAAGGGTAAGTCCCATGCTTGCGATGTCAAGGAGCACTCCATATGTGGAGAAACCTGTACATTTTGCTAGGTTTGGGGAGGCTTGTATGATTCTCTGTAGGTTGTATTTTTCTTTTTCAAAGAATAATTCGCCCTGCTCAGAGTTGTGGATGTTATTGTAGAGTGTAACGAATCGCTCTCTTACTCTCGTATCCTCTAAAATCTGAAACGGAGACATGGATTTAAGCTCCGTGATCGTCAGCTTTTTTGTTTCTGAATTATTTTCCATACTTTTGTTTTGTTGTTTGAAATGTGACGGGTAAGAGGAATCGAACCTCTTTCTAAGTACTCCAGTACAACCCGTTGCTGGCTTAATGCGCCTTTGACACGCGACTTCCGCCACTACCGGAGTATTGCCCGGTAGTTCACCAGCCCGCAGCGACAAACTGCGTGTTTGTTATTGTCTGTCAACATGTCAAAGAGCTTAGAGTTTTTTGTAAGGCCGTTCTGATTGGCGTCGTGGCGGCCTTACTTTATTTCTTTATCCAGATCCAGCTGGAGACGGTGTACCCTTTCCCAGTTTTTAGAATCAACCGGGTTACTTCTGTCGAAGTAAGGGAACAGTGCTGAACAATACTGATGGATGTAGCACAGCAGGCGATACTTTTCATTTCGTTCGTGTCTGCATTCCTCTTGTAGCTTGGATACTTTCTTCTGGATAGAGATGATTTCTTTTTCTAACTTGCTTTGTGATTTCCCTTTTTCGCTAGGTTGCGTTGAAGTAAGGGCACTATTGTCCCCGGACTTCAAATTTTCAGAGGGTTTTGGCATGTGTCTAAAAATTTGATTAATAATATTTTTCATAAAAGAAGAAGCGGAGCCCTTCCTACGATTCGCCAAAACCCTACACACCTGAAACAGATATGTACACCGGAAGAACCCCGCTATATTGCGGTTATCTGAAATGTATAAACACAACATCTCAGATGTGTAGAATTTTGGCACTGCAAACATGGCAAATTCCTCTGAATTAACCAAGCTTTCCGACCAAATATTTTCTAAATTCCGCAACATTTTTCTTCAATTTATTATTAATCAATTACTTTTTGAGCCTACTATCCGGTTCGAACGGATGACCTTCGGAGTACAAAACCGATGCTCTACCAACTGAGCTAAGTAGGCGGGTTGCCGGGGTAGTCCAAGATATTGCTACAGTTACAGCGGACTGCCCCGGACGGTTAATTGTTGTTTATAATGGCACTCTGTACTTTTACCAGCTCTTTGTACCTTAATAGTTCCTGTTTAAGGGTTTCACATTCCTTAAAATATTTTGTCCAAGATGCATTTGCTGCACTAAGATGCTTTTTAAGATCTTCAATTTCTTTATCCTTTTTGTCACTTACATTTACATTTGCATTGTCGTTCATAACTTTTCCCTTTTAAAATTTTGCCTTTCGTGCTATCTCCCGACAGAACTAGGGCTACAATGTACTTTATATGTCACTTAAAAAAAAGGTCCGGTGTGAAATGGAGATGTTGTGGTGTAAAGAAAAGAATGTCACCGGACCAAAGAACTCACGACATATTTTTATACAGGTTCCGCACCCTGTTCCCCCTTACTTTCACCTGGGGCGGTGTTAGGTTTACTTTGTTTAAGCCGGACCAAACCTTGCTAAATTCCTCCGCCATTACGTATCTTTATTTCAAATTGACAATAGAAGCACCGCTCCCCTGTACCTGTGGTAGAATCCCATTCCATTGCTTAATCTTTTCGTATTCGACTAGAGTTGGGGTTAAGGAATTTGAAATAATTCGGTTGGCCTCTGCCTCTGCTTTTGCTTTTGTCAATAAGCTCTTAGCTTCGCCTTCTGCTTTTGCGATATCTTTCTTGGCCTGAGCTTCTGCGCCCCGGATTTCATTCTCCCTCTGTTCTGCCTCCTGCATAGCTTTAATTTTATTATTCAAGGCGATCGTAACACTTTCCGGAACTCCTACATTCCCGAGTAAATAGATATCATTTAGTTTTATATATTTTTCGGCTGCCTTCTCTGTTGCTATCTTCTTTACTTCTTCAATAAAACTGATCTTACCTTCACCATACATTTGTTCGGCTGTTCGGGTGGAAGATGCTTTGTTAAATGCATCACGGACGGCATTCCTAAGAACGATATTAGATATTTCTTCGCATCCTTTTTTGTACATTTCAAATACCCGGGGAACGTTAACTTCTTCGATTTGGTACTCAATACCGACATTTGCCGATAATTTCATTCCTTCCTTGCTCTGGAATTCAAAGCCCCGGTTACCTTCTTCATCGTCACTCCATACCTTGTTTTGACGTTGGGTGGGAAATAAAAACAATTCTTCATTAATACCGATCCAATAACGGCCGGGACCAAGTGCCTCGTAGTCGACACCCTTGTCTTTACCAAGGAGATAAAATTTAATACCTACATTCCCGGCCGGAACTTTAGAGCAAGAAACAAACAAGGCTCCTAATAAAATTGCAAATAATAGTTTTTTCATTTCAGTTTTTTGATTAGTTTATAAATAATGGGGAAATAGAAAATTACATATACACCAAGTGTAAATGCTCCCAGCATAGGAAGTTCGTTCGATTCGTGGCTGATACTGAATGGCAGCCAAAATCCAAAGAATACGATCGCTATAATTAAATGGATCGCTATAATTAAAATTTGTTTTCTGATTTTTTTTGTTTCCATATTATAAAAATTATTCTTTCCAAGTTTTATTATTCCGAAGAGACTTACCGAAGTCCTGTTTCTTCTCCGGCCACATCGCCCAACCCAAAATACCGGACATTATTGCGAAAGGAAGACTATGGTACTGCCCTCCGTAAATACTCCCTCCTAATATTCCAAGGGCAAGAAGAAAGGCTAATATTGAAAGAGTTTTCATGGCTATAGTATATTACTTTGTTCAACGGATTGTTTGTACAGTTTTTCCCAGTCCTGAGAATCGATGGAGTTCTTTTGCTGGTAGTATGGCAGGTACCACGAACACAGCTTCGAGATGTAGAAAAGATAGTAGAACTTTTCTTTACGCGCTTGTTCGTAAGCCTCATGAAGGCTGGCAATCTCTTTTTGTAGCTTGGTAAGCTGCCTTTGTAGTGACTTTGAAGATATTGCAGTGTTACGTACTACGGTCGTTGCTGAGGGGTTACTATACTTCACCCCCTGCAAATTCTTTTCTTCTAGTTTGGACATTTCAAAAGAATCTGTTTCGTGTGCAGAAAATAAAAAACGGTTCTGCACGTCCCGTTGTCCAACACCTAGAAGAGGCTGTGGGCGCATTAACGCTCCACACGGGGTTACAAAACCGTATATCAAGAGGGCATAAAAAATACCCGTCAGTATCTGGCGAGTTCGCTCGCCTCTTCTAGCATGTTTGGACACCGCAATATTAGAAAACATTTTTGCTTTCTCCAAATATTTTGCCAGGTATTTTTTATTATCCATTTTCATAGTTTACCAATTATTTTATATGCTTCAATTACTTCCCGAGTCTTCACTTTCCATTTCTGATTTCCACTCCCTTTATCCGGATTAATTAACTTCGCTGCAATTGCTTTTTCCAACCTGCTCCGGCTACCTAAATATCTGATCGCTTCGTTCCGGCTCATATATTCATTGTATTTCTCTGCAATTGCTTCCCCGACAACATATTTTGTAAAGTCAATAAACTCACTCATCGACATTTCAATACGGTCGGTATTTTGAAGGATCAGCTCCATATTATTTTAATCTTATTACATTTATCCCGTCTATAA
>ULQA01017108.1_pt1 | contig 9979 bp, 20 predicted proteins | sample 1954001 | NCBI WGS metagenome assembly ULQA01 (sample SAMEA4835643, study PRJEB28245) | human gut metagenome | biome: gut microbiome; material: fecal sample | place: Denmark | collected 2008 | reverse complement strand
ATATAGGGGCGGCGGCGATTGCCGGATAGCTTGACGACCGAGCCGCTGCCGTTTGCACGTTTCATATAGCAGCACCTCCTTTTGCTGGGAAACATTGCGGGTGGAACGGCAGGGCAGAATGGTATATACTGTTCTGCGGCGCCGAATACAATCATCGGGAGCTTCTGAGAGGAAAGAGAGGCAAAACATGCCCGACCGACTCGATCAAGAGATCCTTGCAAAGTTCCGCGAGCTTACCCCTGAGAATCAGGAAGCTATTCTTGCTTACTTAGTAGAAGTTCTATTTGGGCCAGCAGCATCTTCTTCTGATCGTCGGTAAGCCGGCGAACCAATTCCATCAAGCGCGCTTCCAATGGGGAAAGGCCGTCGACCTTCGGGTCGGCGGTTTTTTCTACCTCGCCGGAGGGAAAAAAGGTGGACATATCAACATTGAAATAGTCAGCGAATTTTTCAATCGTTTCAAAGTCCGGCTCACGCTTCCCACTCTCGTACATAGAGATCGTGCTCTTGGCAATCTCAAGAGCATTGCCGAGTTCGGTTTGCGTGAGACCGTCTTGCGTTCGGAGATACTTTAAGCGTATACCGAAATAATTCATTGGGCATCACCTCAAGTAATAAATATCACAAAATGTGAAAAGTGTCAATGAGAAGTTCACATTTTGCAAAATTTTGTCTTGACAATCACGAAAACTGTGATATATTGAGTTTACGATACGTGAACACGAAGGGAGGTACGTACAATGTCCGAGATGCTGAAACAGGCCAGAGGAGACATGTCCTGCAAAGACGTGGCAAACAAGCTCGGTATCAGTCTGTCCGCGCTGTCAATGTATGAGAGTGGGAAACGTGTGCCCAGAGACGAACTCAAGGTACGCATGGCGAAGCTCTACAACACGACAGTCGGGCATCTTTTTTTTGGCGAATAAGTTCACGTTACGTGAACATGCAAAACAGAAAGGCTGCGGCAAGGGGAAAGGAGAGGTGACACGAATGGACGACATCTTGTTCGCGCCTATTGCGCGAACGCAGCCAAATGCAAAGCCCCTCGCGATGACGCTGGTGGAAGCAGCGGCAAAGCAAGGGGCAAGCATGGAAGAATTGAGCACGGCGTGTGTGCTGGCTCAAAAAGCGTATCAGAAAGCGATGGATAGATCACGCATCGCCGTGACGGAGTTCGAGAGCGATGCCAAGGCCGCCCTCGAGCGCATCTAAAAAGATCTGCTTCCGCTCAGCGGCGGGAGCATTCGGGTTCCTGCGCATGAAGTCAGACAAATGAGCCTGCGCCCAGGCACAAGCGAGCGTCTGCTCAAAGTGAGAGTAGAGCTTGTCGGCTTCGTTAGGAGCAAAATTCTGAACAGATGACATATTTTCACCTCCTTTCGCCGCCAGTATAGCACGGCGGCGGGACGGTGGCAAGAATCACGCAGAAGCACCGCGCAGGGGCGCGGCAAACGACAGAATGATTCCCACCTTCTTTCGCGGATGACGACGCGAAAGGAGCGAGAGGCGACGGTGCAGGGCGACTAATGAGGACAACACGCCGCGTCCCTGCGGGGTGCTTCTGCACACAACATGAAAGGAGAAACGATATGCCGAGAAGAGTGACGGCGGACGTGCCGAGCGCGGAAGACATCCTGCGCTACAACAACGTGCCGGTGGAGTTGGCGGCGAAGTTCATCGGGTGGTCGGACGTGACGATCCGATATGCCCTACAGGAAGAACGCGCGCCGTTCGGCATTGCGGCGCAGAACCCGAAGACGGGCACCTGGGCCTACAACATCAGCCCAGGGCTACTCATCAAATACAAGAACGGCGAGCTGCAAGCCTACAAGCTCAAGGACCTGTCGCAAATGTTGGCCGACCACGCAGAGCGGATCATCGAAACACGCGTGGGCACGGTGAGCCAGGCAATCGGAAAAATTTTAGGAGGATGCACGACATGAAAAAGAATCGCACGAGAGAAGAAAGAGCGCTGCGTTACGCGGCGGCGCTGCTGCGGCTGACGGTGCTGCTGTGGATCGCGGTACTGCTGCTGTGCCTGTTGGAACCGGGATGCCTGGCGATGGACGTGGCGGCCGCGGCGGCGGAGACCGATCCGACGGTCACGTGGCTGGCGGCGGTGGGCGCCGGATGGCTGACGTGGCGCGGAATGGTGCTCGTCCTGAAGCTGGACGAGCCGAGGAGAAAGAGAGCACGCCGCAGATGATGGACGACAAGCGATTTATCGCGCCGCAGACGCGGCCGACGCTGTGCTGGTCGTGCGCGCGGGCGTGCGGCGGCTGCTCGTGGACGGCACGAGACCCGAAGACGCACGCGGTCCGCTTCGAGCCCGTGAATGGCTGGGAGGCGGAGAAAACGACGATCAACGGCTCAAAGAGCGAGCACGGCGAGAAGTGCTACCGCTACACGACCGACAGCTATCGCGTCGTGCGCTGCCCGCTGTACGTGCCGGACCGGCGGACGAGAGCCAAAAGCGCCATGCCGGAATGGGCTATGCAGGCCGCGAACGCATGAAAAAGGCGGCTGACCGAAGGCACCGGTCAACCGCCGCGAAGAAAAACACACATGAAAGGAGATTTTCTTCCCCGCCATTATAGCATGCGGCGGGGAAGAAGTGCAAGGGAAATGAGCGTGATTCAAGACGCCATTGCCGCCATTGAGGGCCAGCAGCCGAAAGAGCGCTCGGCGGTGTGGATGGTGGGTGAGCAGCTGAAAGATATGGTCCGCGGCAACGAGGCCGCGGCGGCACTGCTGCTGACAGACCTGACGCAGAACAAGGAGATGACGCTCGCGGCGGCAGAGAAGAAGATCGCCGAGCGAGCCAAAAAGAACAAGGTCGGCAACTGCGGGTGCGTGACGCCCGCAGAGGCCGAGGACATCCTGCGTGAGTTTTTCGGTCTGCCGGAGCGCGGCACAGCCGCAGCGCCGCAGACGGAGAGGCGCAAGGTCGTGGACCTTGCGGACTTTTTATGAGCCGCCGCACAGACGCCGGATGGGAGAATCTGGCGGACAAGCTGCCGTTCCAGCCATGCGGAGACCTGCAAAACGACGTGCTGGAAGATATCTACGACAACGACATGCTCGGGACAGGGATAATGCTTTACAGCCGTGAGAGCGTGGAGACCGCAAATCCTATTGCGCAGATCATGGACGCAGAAGACTGGGGCCGCTGGGAGAAGTCTCGGAAGCGCCGCTGGGGCGCGCGCTGCACCTGCTCAGCCTGCGGAGAAGAGTTTTTTGCGGGCTATGTCAGCGACAGCGGTACGAGTGGCATTGTCTTGAGGCAGGGCGAGGACGGACAGATTTATGACGGCTACGTCGACAAGGGAGACGACGATGCGCAAATATTCTTTGACGACGAGACGGTCGTTTGCCCGCGCTGCTACCAGAGCGTGGTCGTGACGCGGCGGAGCGAGCTGCGGCAAGGGCGCACGCTTCAAGCGTTGCAAGCCGAAACGCTGAACATTGACGGATATCTCACGGTGCTCTATTGGATGGTGGCGCGGTATCAGGACAACACGGGAACAGACGTCGCGACGTTCTCGCCGCACGCGGCACTGATCGTGGACCGCTGCGGCGTGCTGCGGCGCTTCCGCGCGGTGCGCCACAGTAACGAGGCGCGTGACGTAACGTGGACACCCTGCAAGCAGAGCTGCGACCCGATGCAGCAGCCCTATTACTGCCACGGCGCCGTGAACGGACGGCAGGTCGGCGGCTGGGTATGCGCCTACGGCCCAGAGCTCGGCGGAACGACGGGCGAGAAGACGGCACTGGACAAATACATCGGCGCGGGCGGAACCTGGCCGGGGGCGTATCTGCACGTCTGGCGCAAGCACCCGCAGGTGGAAAACCTGATGCGGCAGGGGTTCGGCGAGGCGGTGACGCAGACCATTGACAACTATCTGGACATGTGCGGCAACTATTCCATGCTGCGCGACGCACCAAATATCCCGTGGGTCGATTGGAGCGAGACGAAGCCGCACCGAATGCTCGGCATGAGCAAGGAAGCCTTTCGCGAGGTGCGCGGGAAGCATTGGAGCGAAGGCACCGTGCGGTGCTGGGCGAGTTATCGGATGCTCGTAAAGAACGCGGACGCGCTGCAATTCGCGCAGGAGGTCGGCAAGCTCGGCCTGAACGACATGGAAAAACTGCTGGGCGCCTATCGGGCCGTCGAGACCGATCTGCACCCGACGCATGTGGTGAAATACCTTGAAAAGCAAAAGCGGCTGAAAGGCGGCGTGCAACTGCTGCTCGATTACCGGCGCGTGCTGCGGGCGCTGTGGCTGGCGGACCAGAACGAAACGCTGTGGCCGCGCGACCTGCAAGCGGCGCACGACCGTGTAATGGAGATGTACGCGGCGCACGAGGGCGTGAAGTACTACTCGGCGGATTTTACGCCGGTCTACATCCGGCTCAAGGCGCTGGAATGGACGGACGGCGAGCTCTGCATCCGTATCCCGCAGGAGGAGCGGGAGCTCATCGACGAAGGGAAGACGCTGCGGCACTGCGTGGGTACCTACGGCAGGACGCATTGCAGCGGCAAGCCGATCTTCTTCGTGCGGCACTACCGCAGACCGGAGAGAAGCTATTACACGCTGAACATCGACCTGACGCGGGCGATGCCGAAGGAGATCCAGCTGCACGGCTATGGCAACGAGCGCCACGGAGAGCGCAAGCAGTATGAGCACGGTATCCCGAAAAAGGTGCGCGACTTCTGCGACAGATGGGAGCGCGAGGTGCTGACACCGTGGTTCATGGAGGAACAACGCAAAAAGTTCACTGAAACGAACAAAGCAGACAAGAAAGCGAGGAAAGGCGCATGAGCGAAACAATGGAAATGGCCGTGGCCGGTGAGGTGCGCAGCATCACCGCCATCACGGATGAGATCATTTTTTACAAAAATGTCGGCGGACAGGCCGTCATCGAGATCGGCAAGCGGCTGATCGAGGCAAAAGCACAGCTCAAACACGGGGAATGGCTGCCGTGGCTGAGCGAAAAAGTGGAGTTTTCGGAGACGAGCGCGCAGCGATTTATGCAGCTTGCAAGGGAGTACGGAAATACCTCACTGGTGGGGGATTTGGGGACCTCGAAAGCCTTGGTATTACTGGCTTTGCCGGCATCTGAGCGAGAGAATTTTGCGAGCGAAAAACACCTTGTCAACGGGGAGGAAAAGAGCGTTGCGGAGATGAGCAAACGCGAGCTTGAAGAGGCCATCCGGCAGCGCAAGCTCGCTGAGCTGGAATGCGACAAGGCGCGGCGCGAGTTGGACGAACAGCGCAAGGCCAACGAGGAGGCCGCGGCGGAAGCACAGAAGGCGCAGGACGCGGCGGACGCCGCCCGCGCCGAGGTTGAAAACGCGCAGGGCACGGCGCTGGCCGCGCAGGAGCGCGCGGCGGCACTGGAACGCGAAATGAAGGAGCTGCGCGAGAAGCCCGTGGACGTGGCGGTGCAGACCGTGGACGCGAGCGAGGAACAGATCGCGGCGGCGGTGGCGGAAGCGAAGAAGGACGCAGAAGCGGAGAAGACAGAGGCGCTCGGCAAGAAGGCCGAGGAGCTGAAAAAAGCGAAGGACGAGCTGAAAAAGGCGAAGGCCGAGATGGCGGCCGCGGCGGAGGCGCTGAAAAAGGCCGAGGACGAGCGCGCGGCCCTGCGCGAGACACTGGAAAAGACGAAGAAGAGCGCGGCGGCCATGGACAACAAGGCACTCGCGGAATTCAGCGTGCTGTTCCGGCAGGCGCAGGAAACCGTGAACCGCATGACGGAGATCGTAGACGAGCTGGATGAGGAGAACCGCCCGAAGATCTACCGCGCGCTGGGCGCGCTGCGGGACATGATCTCTGAAAAGGCAGGTGAGGGCGCGTGAAGCGCAGCGACTATCTGAAACTCTGCGTGAGCGCGGCGATGCTCACCTATCGCAAGCCGAAGGTGCTGTATGCCGGGATTGAATATTACCCGGAGGGGTACGAAATGCGATTCGACAAGAGCGGCAAGGCGATTCATACGGCAATTTTGCGCGACTGCGCGAAGAAAAACTGCCTTTTCTACTGCCCGCTGAAGAAGGTGCAGGAAGTAGAAGCATGAGCAAAGCAGTTTTAATCAGTATCCGCCCGAAGTGGTGCGAGAAGATCGTCAACGGCAATAAGACGATTGAAGTGCGCAAGACGCGCCCGAAGATGGACACGCCGTTTAAGTGTTATATCTACTGCACGAAGAGCGACGACGCGAACAGGCTACGCGGGTCTCAAGGTAAGATCATCGGAGAGTTTACCTGCGACCGCATCGACTGGATCACACACATCGGGTACACGGGCATTCCGAATTTAGTGGAGACTCGCATTTGTGACGCCGCCACCATGCGCACATCGCCCGTCGGCGGGCTGCTCAATGCAGCCTGCTTGACGCCTAAAATGCTGAATGATTACCTCGCGTGGGGCGACGGTTACGGCTGGCACATCTCCGATCTGCGCATCTACGACGAGGCGCGCGAACTGAGCGAGTTTACCGGACTGCGAAATACGAGATTCGGCGCAGCGCCATATGACATCAAGCGCGCGCCGCAGAGCTGGTGCTATGTGGAGGAGGTGCGCGTGCGATGAATAGCATTCAGGCGAGCCAGATCATGGGCGGGAACGGGGCAAAGGCGCGCAAGGCGGCCGACCTGTACCCGACGCCGCCGGAGGTAACGGTGGCGCTGATGCGCTTTCTCAAGCTGCCGCGCAGCACTCAAATTTGGGAGCCTGCCTGCGGGCAGGGCGACATGGTGGAGGCGCTGCGGGGATGCGGGATGCTGGCCTATGGCACGGATATCCGCAGCGGGCAGGACTTTTTGGACAGCTGGCAGCCGCGAAACACCATTGCCGCGTGTAGCTGGATTATCACGAATCCGCCGTTTTCGCTGGCGGACGAGTTTATCCGCCACGCGGCGGAGATCGGCAAGCCGTTTGCGATGCTGCTCAAGGCGCAGTATTGGCACGCGGCGAAGCGGGCGCAGCTCTTCCGCGAGATCCCGCCGAGCTACGTGCTGCCGCTGACGTGGCGGCCGGACTTCCTCTTCAAGGAACGGAACGGCAAAAAGGGCGCGAGCCCGCTCATGGACGTCATGTGGTGCGTGTGGCTGACGCCGCAGATGCAGGGCGTGCAGACGGTATTTAAGCCGCTGATGCGGCCGGAAAAGGAGAAATGAGCATGTTTGTCGGAGAAACGTATAGCTGGGTGCCGACGAGCTGGGAGGGCGCGAACGGGATCGTCTCAGCGCTCGGCAAGAAAGGCGGGGTACACGGGAAGATCGTGTACATCAACGAGAACCATCGGTATTTTACGGCGGAGGCGAACGTCGGCGGCGTGGTCATCAGCGAGAGTTTCAAATTTTAAGGAGGGCACAGACATGTTGAGCTATAAGAACGAGAACGGAAACGTGAAGGAACTGGCGGCCGGAGGGACGATGGGAGACCTGCTCGCCGAATCGGCCTACCTGCTCACGGCGGTCTACAGTATGCTTGCGCGCAGAGACAAGGCAGCGGCAGAGATTTTCAAGGTGAGCATGATGATGGCCGTGGGAGACCCGGAATCGCCGGTATGGAAGAACATTGAACCGGACTGCCTCAGCATCGTGCAGCGCGTCAAGCCGAAGGAGGGCAAGAGCGATGACAAGTGACGAGGTTTTGACGGCGCTGCGATGCTGCGCGAGCGACAACTGCAACGAATGCCCGAGCCACAACAGAGGCCTGATCGGCACGAGCTGCATCGGCAGAACGATGCGGGAAGCGGCTGATTTGATCGAATTCCAGCAGCAGGGCCTTGAGGCGCTGGCGAAGATAGACGAGGGGCTGAAAAAGCGGGGCGGCACGCTGAAAGAGTTTCTGAGCCGCGGCGACGAGATCGTACTGGGGCACATGGACCCGACGGGGCCGAGGGGAGAGCCGGGTGTTATAGGAGATGAGGGATGCGGCGGAGACGACCCTGGGCCGAGAGGGCCTATCGGGCCGCGCGTCATAGGGGACGTTCCAAGATGCCCAGCGTGCGGGTCAAAGAACATCTTTTGGAACGCGGAGAAGGATATTAACACCTGTGCAGACTGCGGGTGGCAGGACAAGGAGGGCTGACGGATGATGGGCTATCCCTATTTTTCCTTGCGCGATCTGTGCAAGATGGAACGCACGCTGGCGGTCTCGGACGCGGCATTCGGAAGATATTGCAAACGCACACAGAAGAAGCGGCGCAGGGATGCGCGGCGGAACAGGAGGAAATGATGGTTTCGGACGAGGCATTGAAAAAGCTGCAAGAGCAGATCGCGGCGTGGCCGATGGAACGGCGATTCGTGGTGCAGCAGCTCATTCGGGATTATTTGAGGAACCGGGAAGACCTGCGCGCCTATGAGGCGACAGGGCTGACGCCGCGCGGGGTCGAAATCCTCAAGGAAGAAAAGCTCAGCAGCGACGGTATGATCCTGATCGGGCGGCTGATGAGCAAGAAGCTACACGAGATCGGCTGCGAACGCCTGCGCGAGCTGGTCGAGGCCGGCGCGGACGGGCGCGCGATCACGCTGCCGTGCAAGCTCGGCGGCGAAGTGTGGGCGCCCGGCTGCGGCAGAACGGTGAAACTGCGCGTCGTCGAGGCGGCGCTGCTTCTGCAAGGCGAGGACGGCGAGGGCTATGAGAAGCTGAGCGACTTCGGCAAGACATTTTTCGCGACGAAAGAAGGAGCGGAGGAGGCAAAGCGAAATGAATGGTTTACTTGAAAAGCTGCGGCGGGGCGCGATCAGAGCACTCGGCGGATACGTTGAGCAGGTTCCACCGCCGAAACCTCAGGACAGGGCGCTCATCAAGGAAGAGCGCTACCGCGTCAGGAAGATCGAGGTGCGGGCGATGCCGTTTGACAACGGGCCGCGCGCAGAGGAGCTTTTGCAGAGGTACAAGAAATACAGCAGCGAGCGGCTGGTGGACATGCTGGCGAAAAAGATGCTGGAAAGCGGGGCACTCCGCATCGAGGAAAGACCGGCGGCGGGAAAATTCGGCGGCAGCGAGCTGCGCGCGACGATTTACGTCGCGATGCCGGAGGCATGAGGAGGAAATGAAGCATGAAACGACTGACGAGCGAAGAGGTCAGAGTGGACGAGAGCGTAGACCGGTATCTCGACCCGCTCGCCGACCTTGAAGGCATGAAGCCGAAGCTGCTGGACCTGGTTCTGAACGGTCCGGTGCTGAACGGCGTATCGAAGGACGTACTGCGGCAGATCATTCGGCAGTTATACAGCGCGCTTGCCGCCTATGAGGACACGGGCATAACGGCGGAGGAGATCACGGCGACGGCCTCGCTCCCGATGTTCGTCAAGGTGGCCTCGGCGGCGTTGGGCACCACGCCCGACCACCTGCGCGAGCTGGTTGACGCCGACAAAGAAGGACGCACGGTGACGGTACCGTACTGCAAGAACTGCGAGTACGGGGAGGCTTACGACCGGACGGACGGCAAAAAGGGAATATATTGCCACTGCCCGCGCTCGATCCTCCATTACGGAAACGGCAGCATTTTCACGCCCGTGCGGGAAAACCTCGATTTTTGCAGTTACGGCAAGCCAAGGGAGGGCTGACGGATGGTGCGGGTATTTTGTGACCGGTGCGGGCGGGTCATCACGGGGATGAGCGCGCATGAGCGTGTGAGCGTGACGGCCAGTGGCGCGGGCGGCGGGGAGATCGCGAAGCTCGACTTCTGCACATACTGCGCGGACTGGGCCATTAACACGCTGATGCGGCGGACGATGGTCGGCGCGGGCGAGAAAAAGGGCGCGAAGGCGGACAAGCCCGCGCCCATCGCGCCGCCGAAGAGCGAAAAAGACGGCATTGCGTGGACGGCGGGGCAAGACAAACAAGCGGCCGCGGAAGCACAGCCGCCAGAACCGCTCCCGAAGCTGAGCGTCAAGGGCTACGGCGCGGCGGAGAAGCGGAAAATCTTCGACGCGCTGGTGCGCTACAAGGTGCGGACC
>ULQA01059706.1_pt1 | contig 10053 bp, 9 predicted proteins | sample 1954001 | NCBI WGS metagenome assembly ULQA01 (sample SAMEA4835643, study PRJEB28245) | human gut metagenome | biome: gut microbiome; material: fecal sample | place: Denmark | collected 2008 | reverse complement strand
GTAGACGACCAGTTAGATGGGTCAATTACAATATACCAGGAGGAAACACATGAAAAAAATTGAATTCACAAACCCGGAGAGCAAGGAACTTAACGAGGAAGTAAGGAACTACCTTGAATTGATGAGGGATACGGAAGCCCTTATTGGTGACGGGATGGATAAGTTGAAAGGGGCTAATTGGGCAAAGCTTTGGAGCAGCCTTGATAAGCTGGTCTTTTATCCGAAGACATATGAGGGGAATTTGGCTATTTTTAAAACCCGATGCGATATTCGATACGTAAGTTTGTTTACGAAACCTGCATTTTGCTGTGATCAGGAAGCAGATTTTGAGTTGAGCGGCATTCTTAGATCATGGCTTAATGATGGTCAGAAACGAGGCTATTCGTTACTTATTAACACGACCATCAATGAATATTGGGGACATGGTATTTTTATCGATCCAGATACAGGGCATATTGCGCCTGTGATGACGGACTATGATGCGGAGCACCGTACTTATACATTATATTGATCAGCATCAATTTCGACCGAATCCGGGAACATTTTCCTGTATTCATCAACTAATTTTCGGAATATGTAACGGGTAACAGGTCCTTTATCCGGAAGCTTACCTGTCAATAATTTCATTGCTTGGCGTTCTGTAATTTTATGTAGGCAGTATTGTTCTACGACATCAAATTCTCTTCGCTGCAGGCTCATGAGTGCTATGCGGCGTTTTGGTCTTCCAGAAGCTTTTCTATGTCCTGGAGACTGCTCAATAGGCTGCGTCTGACGATAATGATGGATTTGGCTAAGCGTTCCGGATAATAGCTCATGATCGTGGGTATCATCTTTGTCGTCATATCCGAGCGATGGGATTCGCAGGTGTATCTTCCTGTCGTGAAGGAGTTCTAGCGTTTTTTGTATTGTTGGTAGAGTACCGCCAAGTACATAGATATTTGCTACATATAACGTATCGCCACTTTGAACAGGGCGACGTGGGGAAATCTCACCATTAAGTATGTCACCGTCTGAATAGACAGAACGAGCCACGTCGCAACATTTTATGTAGAAGTAGTTGTGTTCTGAGCCGAGCCAGTGGGTTGTATCTGGCAAATGCTTGCGTGCTATTTCGTATTGTTCGTTTATATTTTCAATTCGTGTATTACGAAACAGCCACCACTCGCTCATGGCACAGCCTCCTCTCATTTGTAATGGTTACTAGTACTAACCAACGCATTATATCATATTATTTAAAAATGTTGTCCGAAAATTAGAAGTTTCAAAAAAATAAAATAAAACCGCATAAATACGGTATTTGCAGATGAATCTTTGTCTGAAAATTGTTTGAAAAAGGTCGTTTATTTGTATGTAAAAATAAAAGTACATGAGAAATCAGACATATAAATTGTGAAGGCGAAAACAAAAATAAACAGGAGGGAGAAATCATTGAAATCACATAAACGAAAAATCGAAGAAGGACGCTGTCAGGGATACGGGAAAGAATATACCCCATTTATTCTGGTCAGAGAATATAAGGGACGGGGTACAGCATCAGTCATCTGGGATCCCTTTGAAGAAAGATTGATCCACTGCCTGTCGCAGACAGAAGTTGCGGTGTATGAAACAATCCGCTGGCAGGACAATGTGGAACATATCCGCGAACAATATCTTTTAGATACAGATAGGATGAATGCCATTGCAGAAGAACTTGGGATGAAGAAAGCTCCATGGTGGACCACGGATTTTCTGGTAGATTACGATGATGGAAGCAAGACGGCGTTCTCAGTCAAATACGACAGAAGCGCATTTGATCCGAATAAACGTACCTACCGTGGAAAAGAATCAAGGCTGCACCATCTGGTAATGCGTCAGAGAGCAGAACAGATCTATTGGGAATCTCAGAAAGTGAGGTTTAAGTTGGTAACGAACGAAGATATTAATCAGATGCTTGTGTGGAATGTAAAAAGCGTCATGAGCTATTACGAATCATTTAAGGTGATCAGCAAAGAACAGAAACTGAAATATCTGATTGCACATAAATATGTACATATCCCGATGGATAAACAGATTCTGGATTTCCGTGAGATTGTAAAGCGTGCTGGTTTCGATATTGATGAGCTGTATAAACGAGTATTAGTGGCACGTGACCTTCATGAAGAAATTACAGAAAGGAGATAACATAATGGAAGAATTAAAAAATAACGAAACATCCGAAAAGAAAGAGAGAATAGACCCACTGGAAGTTATCACTCTTGAAGGCGATGAAAATCAGGTGGCTGAAGAAAAAGAGGATTCACCTGTTATCAGAAGAGGTGATATTTACAGTTTCGAAGACCAGGAATGGAGAGTTTTCGATGTGAGAGATAAAAATGTTAATCTGATTAACCTTAAAAATAACAAATTAAGGCTGAAAGATACTGCGGAACTTATTACAGCAATTGAAAACAGAGAGTGTGTGAAGATAAAAGAAAAAACGGGATCGTCTTTTTCGATTTCACCGGAAGAAATGGAGACAATCAACCACCGTGCAGAAGTAATGGAAGCTATTTTCAGAGAAGAATATCCTATCAAATGTCGTTTGCGGGTAAACCATGATGCAGATGCAATACTTCTTAATATTTCAAGAAGGCATTTGAGAACTTTGTTTTATGATTATCTTCGTTCCGGCCGCAATAAATTCAGTCTTGTTGACCATCGCAAAGGTAATTATAGAAAAAGAGTACCCCATTCAAAAGACTACGAGAATCCAAAGAATGACGTTGATGAAATCCTCAAATACGGTCTTAAGATGTTCGTAAAGTATGGAAAACCGGGACAGGCATATGACGCAGTTCTGCGCCAGTATTTTCGTGAACCGGTCGAGGCGCCAGATGGTTCTTCTGTCAAGATGGTAACACTTCCGGAAGAGGAAAGATCAGTATCATACAAAATGCTCTACAACTATATCAGAAAGCATACAGAAGACTATTCCTGTAAGGGAAAAGATGAGAGAGACAAGCAGAACAATAACAGACAGCTGGTTGGAAACAGCAGAACAGGGGTCTATGAATTGGGACAGATTGTTGAAGCAGATGAGATGGAGCTTGGCTGTTATGTAATCGACCAGAATGATGGAGAAACTGTTCTTGGAAAAGCTGTCGTATACTGTATGGTCGAAGTATTGAGTGGAATCTGCATCGGTGCATATGTAAGTCTTGAAAATAACAGCATGCGTGGCTTTCAGCAGGTGTTTCTGTCACTCCTGGAACCGCATAAGAACCAGACGAAAGGCTATAACATTGACTATGATGAGGAAGACTGGCCGTCCATGATCGTGCCAAACGAGATCCGTTGTGACCGGGGCTCAGAGTATATGTCCAAGGCATACAGCAAAGCGATGGGGGAACTTGGCATCCGTAATACTCCGGTTCCACCCGGATGCGGTTCCTTAAAGGGGGTTGTCGAATCCTTCAACGGACTGGTTCAGACCTATTTAAAAGCACAGTTAAAGAATAACGGATATATAGAAGATAAATACCGTGGCGGTGACCTGGCGAAAGGGGCTGCATGTCTGACACTGGAAGAAATAAGAGGATTGGTCTACCAATCAGTGATTCTGTATAACCGCCGTGTTTTTGAGGGACTCATTGATAAGAAGTATGTGGATAACAATGTATCGCCAACACCGAAAGCGATTTTCGCATACGAAAAAGCTCATGGCAGAGCAGGAGATCCAACCAATGTAAATGATGCAACAAGACCAGCCTATCTGTTTGCAATGCTGGCAAAGGAAGAAGAAAAAAGGAAATTTACATGGAACCGCAGGAAAGGTATCGTGTACACCTTCTATAAGACGGAACTGCGTTTTTATTCGCAGGAGCCATGGTTCTTGGATATTTTAAAAGATGAACCGCATCCGGAAGATATTGAGGTCAGATATAATGTGGACGATATCAGGAATGTCTATATCAGATATAAGAAAGAGATCCACAGAGTACCTCTTGCAGAAAAAATTGAACAGCAGTATACATACGCAGACTTAACCTGGGATGAATACGACGAGTGTATCCGTAAAAAGAGGGACTCAAAAGTAATGAAAGAAGCAAAACAGGTATATCTGGACACGAAACTGAATTTGCAGGATACGGTAGAGAAACAGGCAGAAATGGCAAAAGCCCTGAATCCAAAGAAGAAAAAATACGGCAAAGCGCATCCGGAGGATAAAACAGCCAAGAAACAGGAAATGAGAAAAGATCCAGATGAAATTACGAAACGTTCTTATAATTCCATTGATCCGGAACCTGAGAAAGAAACATTAACAAAGCAGCAGGAAGAGCTGGCAGCGATTGAGCATTTGAGAATCCCAGATGAAATGAGGAGGACGATGGGAGACAGAAAACTCAGCCGAGAAGAGGAAATCAATCGTATCTTGGCACTAATAGAAGACGAAGTGTAAGAAAGGAAGAAAACATGGAGAGACTGAAATGTAATTTAACATTCCGTGAACTTGGAAAAGATGAAAATCTTTATGATGATGTAGACCTGACTGCGGGGAGCATGGTAGATGCGCAGTACCGCAGAGTCGCCGGATATGAAGATAATCCTGATGTATGCGCATTGCCGAAGATGCCTTCGATAAGGGATATCCTGGCTCTTGGAATGGTGAATCCTCCAGGATACGACAGAGAACAGGTAGAAAAAATGAGCACTGCTGAAAAATTAGCCGCAATAGAAGACATCGACATGGCAATGATCCCACTTGGAATTCATGTAGATGTAGCCCGTACAATCTGGAAGTTTTTGGACCGCAGATATAAAGGGGCTGACGTCATGATTTCCGCAAACGAAGATGAGAAAGCGTATGGAAAAGAAAGCTTTGGACGTGCTATCGTTCTGTATCAGAAGCTGGAGGCCCCAAGCCCGATTGGATTTCTGCTTCATGGGAAGACCGGATGCGGAAAGACTATGGCTGTGAACTTAGCGTGTCGCATGTATCCTAATGTAATCTATCATGAGTTTGAGGACTGCAGCTATGTACAGATCCCCATCGTCATGGTGACAGCGCTCAGAAAAGATATCAGAGACGTGTTTGAATCCATTGCCGCAGCATTTGACAGATTTCTGGATACCGGAGATTACCATAGAAGAAGGGCCGTTGGGGCCAAGAGTATCTCTGCAACAGAAGGGCTTGTAAAGAAATGGATCGAACTCTATCATGTCGGACTCATCATCGTAGATGAAGTACAGTTCCTTGATTTCTCGCCAAAAAAGAAGAACATCGAGGACATTGTAAGTATCACACAGGCAACCGGGGCGCAGTTCGGACTCATTGGTAACGATGACGGATATAGAGCAGTACTGGAATATGACAGGCTTAACAGGCGCGTAGCAAAAAACATTATCAATGCAGACGAGGTTACGAAGAATAATGTACGTTTGTTTGAGAATGCAATCAAGACACTTTGGGGATATCAGTTCGGGAACGTGGAAAGTCCGTTCACAACAGAAATTGAGGAACTTCTCATGTACCATTCATCCAGGAATATCGCACTCCTGAAATACATCGTGATTACTATACAGACGAAGGATGTAATCGAGAAGCGCATGGAGCCGATTGATGTGCCATTCATCGAGAAAACGATTGGGAGGGACATGGAGACACTCCGAAAACTGCTTGCTGATCCTGATGATCCGGAAGATGCACAGTATCACGAGTATATTACAAAGCTCTATGCAAGGCAGGCTAAAGAGGTCGCTACGGAAAATGACGAAGAAAAAGGAAGGCTGTTCGATATGATGGCAGCGGGCGAACTGACCAGAAAAAGAGAAGCGGTCCGCAGCAGAGCTTTCCAGTCAATCAGCGACACTTCAAATTATACTGAAACGCAGATTAACCGCGCAATCAGACAGGCAATCGATAAGGAACCGGATATCCTGGATCACCCTTCGAAGTTTCTTGCACAGAAGGCTATGGAAATATTGAAAAAGGCAAACGCAAAGGTGAAACGTAAAAATACCGCCACAGCTAATCAGGCGAAGAAAGGGAAAAGCGATGCAGCTGCGATTGACAGAGAGACAAGCCAGGGGCTTACAGCTTTGAAAAAAGCTATGAATGAGCAGGAAATATCCTCCGTTTCCAGTGAGAAGCGGGGATTGTAAAAAAGGAGAAGATTATGAGATTACCAAAGAGCATCCGAATAAGAATCTATGATGCTGTGAAGGCAGGCGTTGATGAGAAAGGCTGCTGGACCGCTTCCGAAGATGGATTCGAGGGCAGGACAATTACCAGGGAAGAAAGAAATATCCTGCAGGATCTGGTGAATCATGGGTATGTAAAGAGATGAAAGAAAGGGGTGTATACGATTGAACAAATACAGGTTTCCAATATGGTTTCGGATATATCCGGATGAGAACATTGTGTCATGGCTGGAAGCTTTGTTTTCAGTTAACGGAATGTCAAAAAAGGCTTTCTCTGTTACTTTAGAGGGAAGTGCGGAATTGTTAGAGCTTGAGAATATCTGTAGAAAATATGAAGGTGATAAGTTTCCGACGCTGGAAGAGATTATGTCGAGGCACTCAGAATTCTGCACGATGATGCCGTTTCGTAATGAAAGCATGAATGTTCTTGTGGCAGAGCAGGTCATCCGGCAGGCGGAAGATTTTCATATGATTCCAGGCAATAAAAAGAATCATTGCAAAGTACTGAGGTGCTGTCCGGAATGCCTGGCTGAAGACATGGCAAACGGGAGACGTCCCTATATCAGAGCGTGGCATTCGCTCCATGGTGTAACAGCCTGTGCAAAGCATGGCTGCAGGTTACAGATTTACTCAATCTATGACAGCGATAAACCGGTTGTTCCAGCAGATGAAGAAAGCCTCCGGTATGCGAAATTCCTCTACCAGGTTTATCTGCATCAGCCAAAAGTCACGTTAGATGATATAAAAGACCTGCTTGCCGGTACGAAGACCGGACGATTGATACTAGACAGGCTGACAATTAACTGCATTATCAAAGCTTTCTGTGAAAAGTATGAGCCTGACGAGTTCATAGAGCAGATCAAAGGAAGAGAAAAAGAAGGATGTCAGATTGCAAGCAATACATGTCCGCACTGCGGGACGATTTACCATTCCTTCGGCCTGGCCAGGTCTTATGGATATGAATGTCCGATATGCGAGAGGAAATATGATGGCCTGGAGCTGCTGCAGAAAAGAATAGATCTTTCCTGGAACGGAGAATACGAGGTGACTGGATACGAGGATGAAGCTCATGTCAGAATCCGTCACAGACCATGCGGAAGGGAATATATACTGCCGCTGAATGCTCGTGGTCTTACAAAAAGACAGTTATGTGACAAGTGCAATTATAAGTATCGGGACAGAATCGGCAGGAAAGCCACAATGAATAGTGGTGAAACATGCAGGATTATTGCTTATCGGTCTTCGATGGATTTAGATGTAGAGTTTGAGGATGGAGCTGTTGCCAAACACACGACTTATACGAATTTTAAGTTAGGAATGATCGGCCGTCCCGATGACACACCTGAAGAACAGGCAAAGCGCAGACTTGGAGAAAAGAGAACCATGAACTGCGGGCTTGAAGCTGAGATTATTCGGTATGGAGCTTATGCCGATATTGATGTTAGGTTTGAAGATGGCTATATTGCCAGGCATGCAGCATATAAAGAATTTTTAAACGGGTCCATCAGGCCTCCGATTGATCGTGTCGGAGAAACAGGTATTATGAACAATGGGCTCAAAGCTACAATTATTGCATATCGAAAACATATAGATATGGATGTTCTTTTTGAGGACGGTTCGGTTGCGGAGCATATTGATTACAAAAATTTTACGGAAGGGCGTGTTGCAAGGCCGCAGGACTCCAGAAGAAATAGAGGGAAGTTCCGTATCGGCGAAAAGAGAATTATGAAATGCGGACTTGAAGCAGAGATTATTTCGTATCGTAAAAGCGAGGATATGGATGTGCGATTTCCTGATGGTGTGATTGTAAAGAATGTACAGTATACGAATTTCAAACGAGGGATGGTAGGGCATCCATAAGATTAAGACGCTGGGTTCAAAAGCTGGTTCTTTTTTGCTGTATGGAAGAAATAAGTATTTTTGATATTCTGACATGTATAAAAGGTAAGAACAGATATAAAAAAAGTGAGGGGCAACTTATGGTAGCAAATTATCGACAAAGCCATGGAATAGCATTTAGTTAAAAGTGGAAGGTTCTGTTGTTTGGCGGTCCTTTTGCTATGCCATACGTTTTCTGACATATTATAAATGAAACATAGAAAAATGGAGTCAGAAAAAGGAGGAAACGACTATGATTACAACATAATGCAACAAAAACGCTGGAAAGATTCTAATATTCTGTCAATCGTGAACTGGTTGACGATACAAATAATATTTTGTATGATAAGGATAAGAAGAATAAATATAAATCCAGCAGAATAGGGGAATCCCTGAAACTTTAGATCAGGGATGCCTATGAGCTTTCCCTGATCGTTTTTTACATCAGATTAGGGAAAGGATAACAATCTATGGGACAAAAAGACATAACAGAAAAACTTCTGGAAGACTATAATGACGTCTTCGCAGACATTGTCAATGTTCTTTTATTTCGCGGAAATCGGATCGTGAAAGAAGAATCATTGAAAGAAACAAAAGTAAAATCACAGTATAAGGCCGAAGCTGGAAAACTGCATGAACAGGAAAGGGATGTAGCTAAATATTGGCAGGATGGTAACGCTCTTGTTGCAATCTGTGGACTGGAAAACCAGACTGCAGAAGAGAAATATATGCCATTAAGAGTTTTTAGCTACGATGGAGCTTCTTACCGACGGCAGCTGTTGTCGGAAAATGATGAGAATCCCATTGTTCCGGTCGTATCACTGGTACTTCACTTTGGGATGAAAGAATGGTCATCACCTCATAATCTGAAAGGGGTTATTGATATTCCAAAGGAACTGGAGCCATATGTAAATGACTACAAGGCAAATATCTTTAACATTGCTTTTTTAGATGATGAAACGGTGCAGATGTTCCAAAGTGATTTTCGAATAGTTGCAGATTTCTTTGTTCAGAAAAGGAAAAACAAAGACTATGTGCCGGATAAGCACAAAATAAAGCATGTAGACGAAATGTTGAAACTTCTGCAGGTGCTGACCGGAGACGACAGGTATAATGTAAAATTTTCTGAAGCAGAAAAGAAGGAGGACATTAAGATGTGTGATGTAATGGAAAGAGCGGTAAATAAAGGCAAAGAGGAAGTTCGTAAAGAAGAAAGAATCAATTCAATAAAGATTTTAGTATCTTCGTATAGGAAACGTGGTCATTCAGATGAAGAGATCATTGAGGACCTTATGGAATCATATGGACTTTCTTGTGACGAAGCAACAAAGTATGTGAATAAGTAAACGCTTTTAAAGAGGAAGGTCTGCCGGTTTGGCGGGCCTTTTTCTACATCGCAGATTTTCTGGCACATTATAGATGTAACAATACAAGAATGGAACAGGAAAAGGAGAAGACGCATATCAAACTCGATATGGAATCTTACGGCTATATTAACCGGTGAACCAAGTCTTTACGGAAAAAAAGAAGGAGGTAGGACGATTGTGTGTAACGCATTGAATGAAATGAAGCAAAAAAGTATGATAGAAGGTCGTGCAGAAGGCGGTAATCTTATGATATACAGTTTAGTTCAAGATTTGCTTTTAACTCCTGAAGTTGGTTCTAAGCGCCTTGGAATTACTGTGGAAGAGCTGAAAAATCGAATGATTTTGTGCGGTTACAACTTCCCGGAAAAATAACGCAATAAGAAAAACCAACGTAACAATGTTAAAGTAGAAGGTCTGCAAAAAGAAGGCCTTTTTCTAATTCATATCTTTTTACATAGAACAGATTTCTGAAACAGAAAAGGAGGAGGACATTAAGATGTGTGATGTAATGGAAAAAGCAGTAGCGGAAGAAAGAATCAATTCCATAAAGATTTTAGTATCTTCGCTTGAAGAGTTCGGCATTTCAAGTGAAGCTATTATTGAAAAAGTTATGGAAAAATTCAATTTTTCTCGTGACGAAGCAACAAAG
>ULQA01049516.1_pt1 | contig 10094 bp, 8 predicted proteins | sample 1954001 | NCBI WGS metagenome assembly ULQA01 (sample SAMEA4835643, study PRJEB28245) | human gut metagenome | biome: gut microbiome; material: fecal sample | place: Denmark | collected 2008 | reverse complement strand
CCGATACGGTAGGAGCGGGGGATTCCTTTACTGCCGCTTTCTGTGCTTCCATTCTGAATGGCAAGTCTGTTCCCGAAGCTCATAAGCTGGCTGTCGAAGTTTCCGCTTATGTTTGTACGCAGAGCGGTGCAATGCCCGAACTTCCGGTTATTCTGAAAGACAGATTGTTGTAGAATCTCTTTAAATTCAAAAAGAAGGTGTGTCAAAAGCAACTAAACTCTCCTCCTTCCCGAAGGAGGGGAATTTAGTTGCTTTTGACACATCTTCTTTTCTGTTTCTTATTTCAGTAAATGTCCCCCTTCCCTGTGTTTTGATTTACTACTTAATCTGTTAATTATTAGAATGATAATAACAGATGTTCTTTTTTCTAATTGTCCCCCTCTTTCTTGCCTTGTTTTATAAGCCGATTGCCTATCTTTGCGGCAGGTTTTTAAATAATAAATCAAAAAGAGAAAACTACTTTATGAAACACATTTCGAACTTCCTCAGATCAAAAAGCTGGAACGTATTTTTGTTTTTATATCTTGCTCTTCCTTTGTTTGCGCAAAAGGAATATAAGATCGATCAGGTATCTGTTGTTAATGTAGGCGATGGCAGACTGTTGTTTCAGGAACTGAAAACGGAAAAAGCATTGAATGGCGAACATCGCATCATAGATGGTTATCATTCCGCCTATGTGCTGGCATCTTTTAAAGATGGTTTTTATGATGGCGGATACAAAGAATATGTGGACAATATATTAATAACGGAAGGAAGTTATAAAGAAGGGCGGAAGGATGGCCTCTTCAAGATTAACTCCAAGTTTGACGGTAAGCTGAAAGAAGAAAAGTCCTATAAGGAAGGTAAGCTGGACGGTACGAGCAAAAGTTACTTTACTACCGGAAAAGTGGAAAGTGAAAGAAACTTCCGGATGGGGAAAGAGCACGGGAAGCAACTGTCGTACGAATCTGACGGTACTTTGCGGAAAGAGCATAATTACAAGGACGGGAAGCAGGTAGGCAAACAGTATACTTTTCTGAAAGGTACATATGATTTGTATGAGACCGTTTATTTCAATGAAGAAGGTTTTCAGGACGGTGAATATTCGTCCGTGTTTACGTTTGGCTCGCCACGTATACTGGGTAGTTATAAGAATGGAAAGAAGAATGGTCGTTGGACTACTTTTGCTGAAAGCGGAGATACGCTGATGATTGAAACCTATCTGGATGGAAAAGAAGATGGACTCCATGTCTCATTTGCCAACGGAAGTGGGGTAAGGCAGAAAGAATATTATATGAAGAACGATCGTAAAGACGGTTTATACCGTGAATATAATTTGGAAAATGGTGAATTGAGATATGAAGCTACCTATCAGGCCGGCAGATTGCATGGCAAGGAACGACGGCTGATAGTGAGCAACCGCTTTGATTATTGGGAAACTTCTACCTATGTGAACGGAAGGCAGAACGGACCGTTCGAAGCTCGTTATGTAAAGAATGACCAGCTTCGTGAATGTGGGGAATATAAGAATGGTCACCGTGTAGGACGATGGAAACGCTACACTATTGATGGTAAACTGGAAAAGGAATGGGATGAAAACTAACCGGTAGATGAAAGGTCAGGGCATAAAAAAAGGAGCAACGCCTTGCTCCAACCTTTGTTAACCTTAAATCTAATACTATGAAAAACACAGTGCAAAGATACGGACTTCTGTGAAATCTGCAAATTATCCAAGTAAAACGCTATGTTTTATAACATTGATTAAGTGTTTGTTTTACGCTTTATACTTTTGTTAATACTTTCCGATGGTCTGAAAGAGGACTGCTTTCCTTCTTTTTAGAATAATAAATAGCTGAAGTTAGAGAACTTTACAGTATTATTTCTTATTTTTGTTCTTAATTGGATTACAGAAAGAACTATGAAATGATGAGATGGATGAAGACGATGAGATATCTGAAGTGGATGCTGGTGCTGTTTGGTTTAATCGGGATGACGGCTTGCCGGCAGGATACACCCCGTTTTCGTATTGGGGTGGCTCAATGCAGCGATGATTCATGGCGACATAAGATGAATGATGAGATTCTTCGGGAAGCGATGTTTTATAATGGTGTTTCGGTGGAAATCCGTTCGGCAGGGGATGATAACAGTAAGCAGGCGGAAGATGTCCATTATTTTATGGACGAAGGAGTCGATCTGCTGATTATTTCCGCTAACGAAGCTGCTCCTATGACTCCGATTGTAGAAGAAGCTTATCAGAAAGGCATCCCCGTTATTCTTGTAGACCGGAAGATTCTTTCGGATAAATATACTGCCTATATCGGAGCCGATAATTATGAAATCGGTCGTTCGGTAGGAAACTATATTGCCTCCAGTCTGAAAGGGAAGGGAAATATAGTAGAACTGACAGGATTGAGCGGTTCGACTCCTGCAATGGAACGGCATCAGGGATTTATGGCTGCCATCAGTAAATTCCCGGATATAAAGCTGATTGATAAAGCGGATGCTGCGTGGGAACGTGGTCCGGCAGAGATAGAAATGGATAGTATGCTTCGGAGGCATCCTAAGATTGATGCTGTGTATGCCCATAATGACCGTATCGCTCCGGGTGCCTATCAGGCAGCAAAGATGGCAGGGCGGGAGAAGGAAATGATTTTTGTCGGCATAGATGCCTTGCCGGGTAAGGGAAACGGACTGGAACTGGTACTGGACAGTGTGCTGGATGCCACCTTTATCTATACGACCAATGGCGATAAGGTACTGCAACTGGCTATGGACATTCTGGAGAAGAAACCCTATCCCAAAGAAACGGTGATGAATACCGCTGTTGTGGACCGTACCAACGCACACGTCATGCAGTTGCAGACCACACACATTTCCGAACTCGACAAAAAGATTGAAACGCTCAACGGACGTATCGGTGGCTATCTCTCTCAGGTAGCTACACAACAGGTCGTTTTATACGGCAGTCTGATTATCCTTTTATTGGTAGCCGGCTTATTATTGGTCGTTTATAAATCACTCCGCTCTAAGAATCGCTTGAATAAAGAGCTTTTTAAGCAGAAGCAGCAATTGGAAGAGCAGCGTGACAAACTGGAAGAACAGCGTGACCAATTGATACAGCTCTCTCATCAACTGGAAGAAGCTACCCATGCCAAGCTGGTCTTTTTCACCAATATTTCTCACGACTTCCGTACTCCGTTGACATTGGTTGCCGACCCGGTAGAACATTTGTTGGCGGACAAGACACTGAGCGGAGATCAGCACCGGATGCTCATGCTGATTCAGCGGAATGTGAACATTCTTCTGCGTCTGGTCAATCAGATTCTGGATTTCCGTAAATATGAAAACGGCAAGATGGAATATACTCCGGTTACGGTGGATGTCCTTTCTTCTTTCGAAGGATGGAATGAGTCTTTTCAGGCGGCAGCCCGTAAGAAGCATATCCATTTTTCTTTTGATAGTATGCCGGATACGGATTATCATACACTGGCAGACATGGAGAAGCTGGAACGTATTTATTTCAATCTTCTGTCCAATGCCTTTAAGTTTACACCGGAAAACGGGAAAATAGCCGTCCGTCTGTCTTCCCTTAGTAAAGAGGACAAGCGATGGATACGTTTCACGGTGGCAAATACCGGTTCTATGATTTCTGCCGAACATATTCGCAATGTATTCGACCGTTTCTATAAGATCGATATGCACCATACCGGTTCGGGAATCGGACTGGCATTGGTAAAAGCCTTCGTAGAAATGCACGGTGGTATGATCTCCGTAGAGAGCGATGAGAAACAGGGCACGGTCTTTACCGTTGAACTGCCTGTACAGTCTTGTGAGGCTGTTGCTGCCGAACCGGATACCACCCTTGTTTCTGCGGATTCCCGTACAACAGATGTTCTATTGGCGGAAGAGGAAGAACTGGAAAAAGGATATGACTCTTCCAAACCGTCCGTACTGATTATTGATGATAATGAGGATATCCGTTCGTATGTCCATACGTTGTTGCATACAGACTATACGGTGATTGAAGCGGCAGACGGCTCCGAAGGAATCCGTAAGGCTATGAAGTATGTTCCGGACCTGATCATTTCTGATGTGATGATGCCGGGCATTGATGGCATTGAATGTTGCCGCCGGCTGAAAAGTGAGTTACAGACCTGTCATATTCCGGTTATTCTGCTGACAGCGTGTTCACTGGACGAACAGCGTATTCAGGGATATGACGGTGGTGCGGATTCTTATATTTCAAAGCCGTTCAGTTCACAGCTGTTGCTGGCACGTGTCCGCAATCTGATCGATTCTCACCGTCGTCTGAAACAGTTCTTTGGTGACGGGCAGACATTGGCAAAAGAAGATGTCTGCGATATGGACAAGGATTTTGTAGAAAGATTCAAGTCATTGATTGAAGAGAAAATGGGAGACTCCGGTTTGAATGTGGAGGACTTGGGCAAAGACATGGGACTAAGCCGTGTGCAGCTTTATCGCAAGATTAAATCATTGACTAACTACTCTCCGAATGAATTGCTCCGTATCGCCCGTTTGAAGAAGGCAGCTTCTTTGCTTGCTTCTTCGGACATGACCGTAGCGGAGATTGGTTATGAAGTCGGTTTCAGTTCACCTTCTTATTTCGCCAAGTGCTATAAAGAGCAGTTTGGAGAGAGCCCGACAGATTTCCTGAAAAGGAAAGGATGATTTCATTGATATCGTAAAGAGGGATATATGAAAGATTATAAAGTAGATAAAGAGAGCTTTTCCGAATCCTTTCGGAAGGAAGTGTACGAAGTCGTATCCCAGATACCTGTGGGAAAAGTATCTACTTATGGAGGTATTGCTTTGCTGTTGGGGGCACCCCAATGCTCGCGGATGGTGGGACGTGCATTGAAAGAAGTGCCGGATGAATTATCCATTCCCTGCCATAGAGTTGTAAATTCCACCGGAAGGCTGGTGCCCGGTTGGGTGGAACAAAAACAACTCTTGCTGGCAGAAGAAGTTTCTTTCAAAGCTAACGGATGCGTTAATCTGAAAGAACATTTGTGGCACGTGGATGAATGAAGGATGCAAGGAAGGTAAGCCATATCATCCGTATCCATACAATAAAGAAAACCCATACATGAAGCCATAAGGTCCTGGTAATGAAATCTCTGATGGGTATAGGGACGAATATGTCGATAGGAACGATACATAACAGCACAAAACAGCACCAAAATAGAATCTTGTCTGTTGCGGTACGTGTTGGTCTGCTCCAATACCAGAGCATGAAACCTGCCAATGCGATAATATAGGTATGCTTCTCGGCGGAGTCACTCAGTAATACTACCCAGCCCATGAGAATGCCCAAAGCCTGGGCACGGAAGGCAAAAGACGACCATTTGCGGAAATTCCCCAAAAAGAGCAGAGTCAGCAAGCCGAGCATTCCTATCTGAAGTGCACGGAAGTGTGGCAATGTCCATGCTGCAATGGGGCGGGCATAGAAAAATGAATCATAAGCTCCGGCGGACTGATGAACAGCAAGACTATGGCACCATTCTTCATAATAGGGGAGCAAATCTGCAGGAGCTATTTTTATTAACGGTAATGCAAGCAATACAATGCCCATTGTAACGGCATAGCCAAAGTTACGCCATACGTGAGGATAGCACAGCAACAATGCCAGTTCGAAAATTCCATATACTTTGGTACATCCCGAAATCATGATTAACAGAACAGCCAGAAATCCACGGTCTTTTTCCAATAACGTATAGGCGAATAAGAATAAATAGGCTACCGTTATGTTATACTGAAATGAAAGTAAACTTTGTCCTAAAATCAGTAACAGAAAAAGGAACATACGGCATTTCTGCTGCTGGGTGAATTGTTGGGGCAGCGTGAAGATCGCCATAAAGAACAGCGAATAATTGAATAGATTCCACGCGAAAGGTCCCAGCCATGCAGGCAGATACGCAAACGGAGCGAACAATACCGTGAAAACTGGAGAATAAAGGAAGTAGCGTCCGTGAGCTTCTACAAATTCAGTTGTGTATGGGCTGATGCCTTGCCAGAAGAATTGAGTAGCGTCCGAGAAGACCATAAAGTTTTGATGCCGTCCTCGTATAAATTCGAGCAGAGTCACTATAAAAGCGAGCAGGAAACCTATCATGTAGAGATTCCGCCGGCTATAGAAAAACGGCATTTTGGGGTTCTTTTTACTAAGGAACTGTACTTGGCTTTTGTCGTCTAGTGTGGCAGTACCTGTTTGTTTTTCTTTTGTTGTGTAATGACAATTATCCTTCCCCAGGAAAATTGTAATAGCCCTGTTGAACATATAAATCTAGTTTAGTTATTGACGCCAAATATACGGTGTTTAAGTGAAATATTCAAACTTATTTTATATTTATCTGCCGGTTTGTTCTATTTTGCTGAGTGATAGGGGAATATTACCCGGAAACTTTCCATATCATTACAAATAAAGCCCTCTGTATGCCCCGGATTTTGAATATAATTTGTATGTTTAATCCGTTTTTTGTATCTTTGTGCCAGCAAGATACTGGAACAGGCTGTTTTTATACATAAAAATGCTATTTTTTGCTATTCGTTGAAAGGATTATCTTATCAAATTCTATTCCTTTTTTAATTACTCAGTCTGTCAATAATCATTTTATTAATTATTTCGGGATTCATTGTTATTTGTCCCTTATTTAAATCAGAACTTTATACGATATAAAGAAAGATTCCTGTTATCGTTTGTTCTTGTCTTGCTGTGTATATTATTTTAATAACCTAAACCATTTTATTGTATGAGTAAAATAGAAATTAAAGATCTCTATCTGGTTTTTGGCAATGAGAAGCAGAAGGCTTTGAAGATGTTGAAAGAAGGTAAAACAAAAAGTGAAATATTGAAAGCGACCGGATGTACAGTTGCGGTGAAAGATGCGAATCTTTCCATTAATGAAGGCGAAATATTCGTCATTATGGGGCTGTCCGGTAGTGGAAAGTCCACTTTACTCCGCTGCATCAACCGTTTGATACGCCCTACTTCCGGAGAAGTGATTATCAATGGAACAGACATAGCCAAAGTGTCGGATAAGGAACTGTTGCAGATTCGCCGGAAAGAACTGGCTATGGTCTTTCAGAACTTCGGTCTGCTTCCTCACCGTTCTGTCTTGCATAATATAGCTTTCGGGCTCGAACTACAGGGAGTAAAAAAGGGAGAACGGGAGCAGAAAGCGATGGAAAGTATGCAACTGGTGGGGCTGAAAGGCTACGAGAATCAGATGGTAAGTGAACTGTCGGGTGGGATGCAGCAGCGTGTCGGGCTGGCGCGGGCTTTGGCCAATAATCCCGAAGTCCTGTTGATGGATGAGGCCTTCTCGGCACTCGATCCTTTGATCCGTGTGCAGATGCAGGATGAACTGCTGACTTTGCAGTCGAAGATGAAAAAAACGATTGTCTTTATTACTCACGACCTGAGTGAAGCGATTAAATTGGGTGACCGGATTGCTATCATGAAGGATGGAGAAATTGTACAAATCGGTACATCGGAAGAAATCCTGACCGAACCTGCCAACGCTTATGTAGAACGATTTGTGGAGAATGTAGATCGAAGCAAGATTATAACAGCTTCCTCTGTTATGGTAGATAAACCCATAGTGGCACGTTTGAAGAAAGAAGGCCCGGAGGTGCTGATCCGTAAGATGCGCGAACGGAATCTGACCGTTCTTCCGGTAGTCGATTCCAATAATCTGTTAGTAGGAGAGGTGCGGTTGAATGACTTGCTGAAACTACGAAAAGAGCAAATCCGCTCCATCGAGTCCGTAGTAAGGCATGAAGTTCATTCAGTGCTGGGTGATACGGTGCTGGAAGATATTCTTCCGTTGATGACAAAAACGAACTCGCCAATCTGGGTCGTAAATGAGAATCGGGAGTTTGAAGGCGTAGTGCCACTTTCCTCATTGATCATCGAAGTAACGGGAAAAGATAAAGAAGAAATTAATGAAATCATTCAAAACGCAATAGAATTATGATAAATATCGGACAATATATAGAGACTGCCATTAATTGGCTCACAGAACATTTTGCTTCCTTTTTTGATGCTCTCAGCATGGGGATCGGAGGATTCATAGACGGTTTTCAGCACGTACTGTTTGGAATACCTTTTTATATCACAATTGCAGTGCTGGCTGCGCTCGCCTGGTTTAAGTCGGGTAAGGGGACAGCCGTATTTACCCTCTTGGGTTTATTGCTTATTTACGGCATGGGCTTTTGGGAAGAAACGATGCAGACATTGGCATTGGTACTTTCTTCCACTTGTCTGGCATTGCTTTTAGGCGTTCCGTTGGGAATCTGGACTGCCAACAGTGATCGTTGTAACAAGATAATGCGCCCTGTCCTCGACTTTATGCAGACAATGCCTGCCTTTGTCTATCTGATTCCTGCCGTTCTATTCTTCGGATTGGGAACTGTGCCGGGAGCTTTTGCCACCATCATCTTTGCAATGCCTCCTGTGGTTCGTCTGACCGGTCTGGGCATTCGTCAGGTTCCTAAAAACGTAGTAGAAGCCTCCCGCTCTTTTGGAGCTACTCCCTGGCAGCTTCTTTATAAGGTGCAATTGCCTTTGGCGTTGCCTACTATTCTGACGGGAATCAACCAGACGATCATGATGTCACTTTCGATGGTAGTGATTGCTGCCATGATTTCTGCCGGAGGATTGGGAGAAATCGTGCTGAAAGGTATCACCCAAATGAAAATCGGACTCGGATTTGAAGGCGGTATCGCAGTCGTGATATTGGCGATCGTGCTGGACCGCATCACTCAGGGTATGGCAGATAACAGAAAAAGTAAAAAGAAATAAGAATCACACCAAAGAAAGGAATAATCAATGAATAAGATAAAAATGATTGCGGCAATGTTTATTGCCGGCATACTCTTAACCTTCGTTTCCTGCGGAGACAACGGAAAGAGTAAGAAGATAAGTATCGCTTATGCCAACTGGTCGGAAGGTATTGCAATGACAAACCTTGCCAAAGCGATTTTTGAAGATCAGGGGTACGATGTAAAGTTGCTGAATGCCGACCTTGCACCTATATTTACCTCTATCTCCCGTAAGAAAGCAGACGTATTTATGGATGTCTGGATGCCTGTCACTATGGAAGATTATATGAAACAATACGGGGATAAACTCGAAGTTATCGGGGATATTTATGATGGTGCCCGTATCGGGCTGGTGGTTCCGGATTACGTTACGATCAACTCAATCGAAGAACTGAACGCGGAAAAGGAACGTTTCTCCGGTCAGATTGTCGGTATTGATGCCGGAGCCGGTATTATGAAAGCTACCGATCAGGCCATCAAAGACTATGGATTGGATTATAAACTGATGACTTCGAGCGGACCTGCCATGACTGCTTCCCTAAAGAAAGCGATTGATAAGAAAGACTGGATTGTCGTGACGGGATGGACGCCTCACTGGATGTTCGACCGTTTCAAGCTGAAAGTTCTTCAGGACCCGAAGCTGATATATGGAAATACGGAATCCATTCATACCATAGCATGGAAAGGTTTTAGCGAGAAAGACCCTTTTGCTGCCGAACTTTTGGGCAACATTCGTCTGACAGATGCGGAAATCAGCTCCTTAATGACTGCTCTGGAAGAGGCGCAGACAACGGAAAGACAGGCTGCCCGTCAATGGATGGAAGAACATCAGGAACTGGTGAACAGTTGGATTCCTGAGAAAGATTGATATGCAAACACTACTTCAACCATCCCGCCATTCTTTCTTTACCATAGAAGTAGTAGAAAAGTAGTCCCAGCCAGCTGGTAAGAACGATTAATACAATCGCTATAAGTCTTTTCTCTACAGCCGCATTTATATTCCAAATCTCTATGGCAGCTCTGAAAGTCAGTATCAAACCGATAATCCAAATAACAAATCCGATCATATCTTTAGAGTTTTAATGAATATCTTCGTGAGAAGTAATCGTTACTTCTAAGATATAAACAAAAAAGGCAGGAATCTGTTTCCAGGATTCCTGCCTTTTATTATGTACAAAGTATTTCTACTTATTATTCAGCTGTATCAGCTCCCCAGTTTTCTCTGGCAAGACGTTTGTAGCTGTTGTAACGCCATTTAGCGTTTTCTTCAG
>ULQA01002263.1_pt1 | contig 10151 bp, 7 predicted proteins | sample 1954001 | NCBI WGS metagenome assembly ULQA01 (sample SAMEA4835643, study PRJEB28245) | human gut metagenome | biome: gut microbiome; material: fecal sample | place: Denmark | collected 2008 | reverse complement strand
CATAGAAGAATCTTATTTACAGAGATTTTCTCATACTCTCGTTTTATCTTTCCAAATATCATTCACCACTATCAAGTATTTTCATGTCAGCACAATCAGGCAATTTATTTAAATGCTTCTCCATTCCTGGTTGACCGGTTTACAGATATTTTGGAAAACAAAGCGCCAAAGCCACCCGTAATAAAAGCTTTCTCCATAGAACCTGATGTTTATCATGCATTTAATTCCATTCTCGGCGCACAAAAAGACGACATTACATTGGTCCAGGCGTATCTGCAGATTATACTGGCAAGATGTATCCCAAAATTTCAGCTGGTTGAGAAGAAGTCTGTCGGAAGCACGGACCTGATCTACCGCACGGTATCTTATGTCTCCGGAAATTTTAAGCATTCCATTACGCTGGAAAGCATGGCCAGAGATCTGGGTGTCAGCAAGTATGTTCTGTCCAGGATTTTTTCTAAAACATTCCATAAAAACTTCAACCAGTACCTGAATGATGCCCGGTTGGGATATGCATGTCAGAGACTTGAATATACCAATGATACAATCACGGAGCTCTGCCTTGACAGTGGATTTAAAAGTTTGCGCACCTTTAACCGTGCGTTTAAGGAAAAGTTCAAAACTTCCCCCAGTGAATACCGGAAAACATTTGTTAGAAATTGGAATATGATATGATTGCCGAGCGCATGATCCTATGAGATACTGATGGGACGGCAAGTCAGAGCACATTAATATGACCAGACAATATATGCAGAGAAGATATTCGAATATCTGGAGTATCACTTGATACAGAAAAGAAAGTTTCCTGATCTTCGCGGAAGTAATTCTATCCATATTAACATATTGTCTAGTAAATGATAAAACCGTGGGACACAAGTGGATAGCTCTCTTATTCTTTGCCCTATCAAACAATCGAACGAAAATCCCCCACTTCAAGCGTTTGCTAAGTGGGGGTATGTCGCATAGGATTTTTTTGTTCATACTTGATTTCATATTGTCCATGACATTAAATTCACATGTACATGCAGATAGGCACTTTCGATTCCAAAAGTGCCTGCTGTTTGTCAAACTCTACATTTTTCTTTATCTTTATAGTATAACTCTATGGACTGATCAAATGCATTTTCCTCATAACACATTTTTTCCTGTCCGCGGCCTACAGCCCCGCCTTTTCTGGCATCCATCTTAGGGTCTGTGTAACGATCAAACCACTCTTCCATTTCAGACTTTAAGCGCTGGATCTGCTCTTCCCAGACTGGGTTTCCATAAAGGTTATTTTCTTCATCTGGATCCGTGGAAAGATCATAAAATTCGCAGGGGCCATCACCGTAGCGGTGGATATATTTTAATTTTCCCTTCTTGATCATACGGGTCTTGCTGTATTCATCAAAAACTACGATACGATCCTCATATTCAGCAGTTGGATGATTGATCTGTTCCAGCAGACTCCTTCCAGGTTGCTTCAACTCCAATTCATATTCACAGCCGGCCAGGGACAGAATGGTTGGGAAAATATCGTACTGTCCTGCCATAGCAGAGCAAGTGCTTCCTGGTGCCTCGCAGCCAGGTACTTTGATGATGAACGGTACCTTTACAGAAGAATCATACATATTTGGTGGATAGGTTCCGTTTCCTTTACCCCAGATACCATGCTGTCCTAAGTTCATACCATTATCGGAAGCAAAGATGATCACCGTATCGTCCTCCAAGCCATGGTCCTCTACCCAATCCATGATCTTGCCGACACCCGCATCCATGGCAGAAATTGCCGCATAGTAGCCGGTTAAGTATTCCCGTCTCTTCTCCGGTGTATCCCCGATCGGGCAGGTATTTGCCTGCCACGGGTGGATCGGCAGATCCGGCGTATCCTTGAATTCGCAGTCCTTGTAAAGATCCCTAAATTCCTTTGGATGTTCATTTTCTTCCCATGGGCTGTGTGGCGCTGTGTAATGGACACTTAAATAAAATGGTGCGCCTTCACCGGACATTTTATCCAGATACTCTAGAGCATGGTTTGTAATGGTGTCAGTGATATATTCATGAGAAATGGAAAGCACTCCGTTTTCAAAAATATCTGCATCATAATAATGGCAGCCGCCTCTTCCAACGGTGAAATAGTACTCAAATCCTTTTTTCTTGTTGATGTTATCACCCATGTGCCATTTTCCACTTAACGCACAATGGTAACCATTTTCAGCCAGATACTCCATATAAGTCTTGTGGCCTTTTAAATAATCAATGGCTTTATCTTCCATGTCGAAACCGTCCATCACAGCCATATGGGGGTATTTCCATGCATCCAGATTGCCTTTTTTCAGCCAGTCTTGGATACCATGGCAGGAAGGGATTTTTCCAGTTACAATGCTGGCTCTGGCCGGTGAACACACCGGAGATGTGCAGTAAAACTCATCAAAAGTGGTTCCCTGCGCTGCCAACCGTGTTAAATTCGGAGTCTTAATGTCATGGTTTGTCTCCGATTCTACTGCCCATGCCCCCTGATCATCCGTAATGATAAAAATGATATTTGGTTTCTTTTTCATAATCAATCCTTTATCCTTTCCTTTATCCTTTCACACCACCTGCTGTAAGACCGCCGATATAATACTTCTGCGCTGCCAGGAAAATGGCAAAGATCGGTAAAATGGAGATAACGCTGGCAGCCATGATCAGGCTGTATTTTAATCCAGTTTCATCCATGAAGTTTACCAGTCCCAGGTTGATGGTGTAGAGATTTTTATTATTGATGAAGATAAGTGCATTATCATAATCATTCCAACTCCATGTAAAGAACAGAATGACCAGTGTTACCAGCGCCGGCTTGCAAAGGGGTGCTATAATCTGGAAACAGATGCGCATATCTCCCGCCCCGTCAATGCGAGCTGCTTCAGAAAGTTCCTCCGGTATCTGCAGCATGTACTGGCGCACCATAAACACGCCGTAAATGGAAAATGCAGCCGGAAGGATCAGTGCCCAATGGGTATTGTAAATGCCCATTTCCTTAAACATCAACATTTTGGGCACCATTAAAAGCTGATGGGGAATCATCATGGTCGCCAGATAAAGAAGAAAGATCTTATCCCTTCCCGGAAACTTTATCTTGGAAAATCCATATCCCGCAAGGATGGAAGTTGTTACTGCAAACCCAACGGAAAGCAGTGTTACCTTCGCTGAGTTTAAAAACATCAATGAATAACTGTATTTACCAAACCAGACTTCTTTGAAATTCTGAAGGTTCAGATAATCCGGAATCAGTCGGAATGGCACTGCGAATATATCCGCCTCTCTCTTAAAACTGGCAGAAACCATCCAGATAAAAGGAACAATACACAGCAGTACTAGTGACCAGAGACAGAGGCTACATATTATTTTTGCGATTCTTTTATTGTTCTTCATTTCATCATGCCCCCTTACTCTTCATTACGCTTCTGGATGCGGAACTGCAGCCAGGTAATGAAGAAGATGATCGCTAACAGGACGATTCCCTGAGCAGATGCGAATTCAAGTTTACCAAACTGGAAAGCTGTACGGTAAATGTTGTATACCAACATGGTTGTGGCCGTTCCAGGTCCACCGTGGGTCATCAGGTTGATTAGTCCAAACACCTTGAAAGAGTTGATCACCGATGTGATGACGATAAAAAAGGTGGTTCCTGAAAGCATAGGGATCGTTACATACCAGATACGGGCAAGCCCGTTTGCTCCGTCAATGGCAGCTGCTTCATACAGATCTTTAGATACATTGATCATACCGGAAAGGAACAGGATCACGGTATAGCCCAGGTTCTGCCATACACAGATCATCACAATCGTCGGCAATGCCCAGTGAAGATCTGAAATAAAGACCGGCGGATTTGACATTCCAAGTTTTCTAAGTAAATTCAAAATCGGTCCATTATTAGAAAAAAGAGCCAGCCATACCGCGGAGATCGCTACAATATTTACGATATATGGCAGATACAGTCCCAACTGTACAAATTTCTTTCCGACTACATATTCATTTAAGAGATAAGCCACAATGAAAGACAGTACGATTAAAATCACCACATAGCTAACCGTGAACACAATGTTATTGATGAGGGAAGCGCGAAACCACGCATCCCTCCATATTTCAATGTAGTTGGAAAATCCTACGATCTTAATGCCTTTAAATCCTTTGGAAAAGTCCCACTTCGAGATACTTATAATAAAGCTGAAAAGCATGGGAACGGTCCAGAATATAAGCACACCTATCAGGTTGATGCCGATAAAAGCATAGCCCTTTGCGGCAGTTTTAAGTTTCTTGCGCTTTTGTTTATCCATAAGTCATCACCTGCACTACTGTTCCTGAGCGATCTTCTCATCCGCTCTCTTTTGGGCATTTTGTAAGGTCTCTTCTACAGACTGGGCACCTGCAAATACCTTATCAAATTCCTCAGTCAGAATAGTATTGATCTCTGTTGCAACTGGCATGTTCTTACGTACATAAAAGTCAGTTGGTGTCAGATAGATATTTTTAGCACTTTCCATATCAAACAGATCAGACTGCTCTCCAAAGATCAGAGAAGCCACTTTATCTGCATCATATTTCTTGCACGCTGGGATTCTTGCATATGGCGCAACATAATCCATACCTTCTTCCAGATACCATTTTATGAACTTCATAGCTTCCTGTGGATGCTGAGATTTGGAATTGATGCTTAAGTCATCGCTGTAAGAAGTGGTATAGTTATTTTCCTGATCTGCAGACAGTCTTGGCATTCTTGCAAAACCAACCTTGAAATCGTGAGGATAATTGTCTGTATCCTTTACATTTCTTACGACCCAGTCACCAAATACCATGGCAGCCTTGCCAGTTAAGAGCATATTTGCAGGCTCCATTTTCTGTGTGGTTACATCTACATAACTTGGCTCAATTCCTTCTTCTACACGCTGTAAGTACTTCTCGGTAAGATCTTTTACATCGTCTGTATCAATTGCTGCGGATTTTCCGTCTGGAGCGTACATCCAGTCAAGTCCCAGCTTGCTCTCGATCATACGAAGAGCCGGCTGACCAGCATCATATCCTGGGAAGAACCAACCATAAACCTTATCATTTCCTTCTCCCTTTGTCAGCTTTCTGGCTGTGTCAATGAACTCATCATAAGTCCAGTCATCACTTGGATAAGGAATTCCTGCATCATCAAACATCTTCTGATTGTAAAGAATGGTGGATGTGATGCGCTTTGCAGGAAGGCTGTAATAATGGCCGTTGATCTCCTTCTGGGCAATATTTTCATCATAATCATCTTCCAGACTGAATCCCGCGCTTTCAAACAGTTCATCCAGCGGATACATATAACCGTTCTCAATTCTCTTCATTAAAAGAACGTCATTCATGTTCAGGAATACATCAATGGAATCATCGGACATCAGTGTCATATCCAGTTTTGTATTTCCGGCATCATCATTGACATATCTTGTGTACTCCACCTGGAGATTTGGATCTATTTTATTAAAAGCTTCACATACCTGTTCTGGACCCATATTCTCTGCAAAGGATCCCCACCAGTGAAGTACGACCGGCTCTGTGGAGCTTTCTGCGGATGCATTGCTTTCCCCCTTTGTATCTGCTGTTGTGCTGGAACTGGAACTTCCGCAGCCGGACAGTACGGAAACTGCCATCACTGCTGATAACCCCAATGCAACTGTTCTTCTTGTTCTCATAATACCTTCCTCCTTCTGATTTCTGATTGATGCCCTTATTATAGGCCAGGTATTCCGTATTTTTGAATGGAGAATGAAAAGGCAAATTGGTATTTTTTTACGCTTGTGGTAATATTTTTTGAAAATTAGTATTTTTTTACGTAATTCTCAAAGGCACTTTTTTTTTCACGTTCCCTATTGTATACTTTAAGCATTAGATGCCGCTTCGGGGTCTTAAAAGCAGAAAGAATAGGGGGAATTTATCGTGATAAAACATACTTTTATGAAATTAAACCTATCATGCCGTTTATTCCTCATTATCATCGTACTGTTTCTCGTCCCTTATCTGACCCTTTTTTCATGGGCATATAAAAAGGCTGAGACCATTATCCGAGACAAGGCGCAGTCACTGGAACGAGAAAATCTGAACCAAACAAAAAATGACATCGAAAGTCTCTGCCTAAACATGATCCAGGCTTCTGATTATCTGATATCCTTAAATAATTACGGTGTTCTTTACCGTGAATCTGCAACAAAGGGATATTCCTATTTAAAATGCTGGCAGGATGCCAATGAGCAGATTCAGAATGTAAATAATTCCCTGTTAAATTCCAATGCTGACATCAGTGTTTTATCCAATGACCAACTGCTCTACTCCACGCTTCCCCAGCAGAAATTCCGCTTTGAGGATTTTTTTGCGGAGCAGGTAGTTCCGTCGGTATATTTTACGAACGCCCACCAGAGTTACCGCCGTTTTGAAAGCAATCAAACTTTCGTTTCCTATATTAGAAAGCTCCCGCCATTTTCACCGAAAAGCTTTTATCTGGTCATCTCCCTTCCTGCCAGCAGTTTTTCCCGTCTGTTAGGAGCTGCAGCAGGGAACATGGAATTATGGGATACTTCCGGTTATTCCATCTGCGGGATCCATACTCCCAAAGATGTTAAATATTTCCAGGAAGAAATCTCCATTCCACTTTCAGGCTGGCGCCTGACGGATACCATTTCTACGGAATTTCTCTATCAGGATATCTATGAACTGCGCACATTCACGTTTGTTGTATCCCTGGGACTATTAATGATATGTCTTCTGGCCACATTTTTCGCTATCTATTCGCAGCTGCGTCCACTTTTTAAGCTGAAAGAACAGATGCAGCAGGTTATGGCTGGGAACCTGAATGCCGAAATCGCCACTACCGATTCCAAAGATGAGATCAGCAGTCTTTCCCGAACCTTCAACAACATGGTTACAGAGATTGGCCATCTGATTGAGGAAATACAGGTCACTCAGAAACGGGAAAGTGAGCTGCGCTTTGAAATGCTTCTGGCCCAGATCAATCCCCATTTTCTCTTTAATACCCTAAACTCCATCAAATGGATGTCCGTAATGTCCGGGACAGAACACATCACCAACACCATTACCGCTCTTGGCCGGCTTCTTGAGATCAGCATGAATAAGGTCAATGACATGCTTCCTATTGAAGAAGAGTTGGAAAACATCAAAAGTTATATCAAGATCCAGCAGGTGCGCTATCCCGGCCGTTTCGATGTGGCCTACCACATAGAGGAGGGAATTTTAAAAGAGCACACCTTAAAACTGATCCTACAGCCCCTGGTGGAAAATTCCATTCTCCACAATATTGAAGCACGGGATTTTCTCATGATTGATATTTCCGGCCGGTGTGAAAACGGCATTATCATCCTGCAGGTTCAGGATAATGGAACAGGCATGGATGCAGATACTATGAAAGAAATCCTAAAACCCAAAAAGCAGGGTAAAAAGGGGTATGTCTTCTCCGGTCTCGGCGTGAGCAATGTCCAGGAACGCATACAGCTGGCTTATGGTCCTGATTACGGCTTACAATATGACAGCGACGGCAACTCTTTTACAACCGTGACGATCCGGTTCCCGCAACATAAACAGATAGACAGCCTTCTGTCCGAAAGGAGAGAGAACAATGATAAAGGTACTGATTGCAGATGATGAACCATTGGTAAGGGCCGGCATCAAAACCGTCCTTCCATGGAATATGTATGGTTTCGATGTGATCTCAGAAGCGGCCGATGGCAAAGAAGCTTACGAAAAAATCTTAAAACTCAAACCCGACATTCTGATCACCGACATCAAAATGCCGGGAATGGACGGAATAACTTTACTCAAACGCCTGAAACAGGAAAAAATATCCATCCAGTCTCTAGTCCTAAGCTGCTTTGATGAGTTTGAACTTGTCCGTGAAGCTATGAAGTACGGTGCCCATGATTATATCCGAAAGCTTTCTATTGATCCGGCCAAACTACTGGAAGTCTTAAAGGAAATGAAAGAGGCCATCTCTGACCAGCCGGAAAAGAACGCTTCCTTTTCTTTAAATACAGACGATCTGAAATATCTTTTTATCAAGCGCCTTCAAAATCAGGGGTTTGAGGATCACGAGCAGGTGAAGAATGTACTCCATAACATCAAACTGGATATTTCCATTCAGGATTATCACCTGATCCGTTTTTCCTTTGAACCAGATACTGCTCCGATTACGGATACCAATCGCAAAAACATGATCTATAACCTGTTAAACCAGATCTGCGAACGTTACTCAGGACAGGAACTGTTTTCCCTTGATGAAAAAGGATACCTTCTTATATCCAACACAAAGAAAGATCTTCTCCTCTGCCGCCAGATCGGAGCTGCCATGAAACAATACGCCAATCAGACCGTATATTTCGGTATCAGTCCTTTATTAAAGGATGAAACTTCTTTTAAAGCCGGAATGAAACAGGCCGAAGAAGCCCTTTCTGCCTGCATTTTTTATGAGCGAAGTGAACCGCTGCCTTATCCGCTGCTTACCTCCGTAGGCTTTCCATTCATTACGGATTCACAGGCCCAGGAACTTTATATTGCCCTTTCCTCCGGAAACAGTGAAAAATCTTCGGAACTGGTCCAGCGCTTTTTACTATGGCTTAAAAGCGGCCTATTCTATCCTTTTCAGTGTTACTCTTATATGGAAGAGATCCTGAACATTTTCATCCGGGTGGCCAGGGAACTGAATTTTTCCCTTTACCAGATGACAGCGGATGAAAATGACATTCTAAGGCGCATCCGCCAGGCCCATACCTTACGGACCTGCCAGAAAATCCTGTCTGATTTTATTATGGAGTTTTCAGAATTTGTCCGCGATAAACGTTCCGGAGAGAGGTCTGAAATTTTGAAGATAAAAGAATATGTCCAACTTCACTATAGCGAAAATATCGACTTAAACCTGGTTGCCGGTCTCGTGAATGTCACTCCATCCCATTTAAGCAATCTTTTTAAGAAAGAAACCGGCACCAACTTCTCTTCCTACCTCACCGATGTGCGGATGCAGGCAGCTGGCAAACTTTTAAAATCCCCGGACATGCTCATTTATGAAGTTGCTGAAAAGACGGGATATTCCAATGGCGGATACTTCGGAAAAGCTTTTAAAAAATACTGGGGCGTCTCCCCGGAAGAATATAAAAAAGAAAAACGTTAGGAGTTTTTATCATGCCACCAATCAGCGTGCTTATGAAACCATCATCCGGCATGTGCAACATGCACTGCGACTATTGCTTTTATTGTGATGAGGCCCAGAAACGTCTGCAGAAGTCCTATGGGTTCATGTCGGATGAGACACTCAAAAATGTAATACGAAAGACCATCCTGCGGGCGGAAGGCGTTATTTCCTATGCTTTTCAGGGTGGCGAACCTACCCTTCGGGGACTCGATTTTTTCAAGAAGGCGGTTGCCTATGAAAAACAGTATAACCGCAATCACATCAAGGTGCAGAATGCTTTTCAGACAAATGGTTATCTTTTGGATGATGAATGGTGTGCATTTTTCAAGGAAAATAACTTTTTAGTTGGGCTTTCCTTAGACGGTATCAGAGAAACCAATGATATTTACCGCCATGCTGCCGGGTGCGGATCCGTGTTTGAGCGCATTTTCGGCGCTGCCAAACTTCTGCAAAAGCATGGTGTAGAATTTAATATCCTTACCGTTGTAACGGGAAATACCGCTGCACACATTCCTGAAATCTATGAGTTTTACCGTAGAAACGGCTTAGGATATCAGCAGTATATCGCCTGTCTGGATCCCTTAGAGGAACCTCATGGGCAAAATCCTTATGCCCTCTCACCAAAACAGTATGGGGAGTTTCTGATCACACTATTCCACCTATGGTATAAAGACTGGAAAAGGGGCCGCCAGCCGTACATCCGCCAGTTTGAAAACTACATCGGCATCCTAATGGGATACCGCCCGGAGGCCTGCGACCAGTGCGGTATCTGCAACATACAAAATGCCGTGGAAGCAGACGGCAGTGTGTATCCCTGCGACTTCTATGTACTGGATGAGTATAAACTAGGAAATTTTAATACAGATCAGTTGGATTCGATTGACAGGAAGCGGACGGAAATCGGTTTTATTGAACGCTCCAAAAAACTGAAGAAGAGCTGCCTGTCCTGTCCATATTTTTCCATCTGTCG
>ULQA01029849.1_pt1 | contig 10160 bp, 7 predicted proteins | sample 1954001 | NCBI WGS metagenome assembly ULQA01 (sample SAMEA4835643, study PRJEB28245) | human gut metagenome | biome: gut microbiome; material: fecal sample | place: Denmark | collected 2008 | reverse complement strand
TTCCGCCATATCCGCATATTCTGTTGTGTTCCTGCGCCGTGGCGCCGGGAACGATAGTTATTATACCAGATGCAGCAGAATTGTCAAGCACTTTTTTGAAAAACTTTTCATCTTTTTGGAAAGGATCATACTTTCGTAAAAAAAGCTGTCGTAGGCTGTAGTTCCGGTCAACATAGTGTCGCACCGGGTATCCTGTAAGCGCTTTTGCGGTGCCTTGCGTGCGCTGTGCACGGTTTTGGGTTTGACAGGGTTTACACAGCGATGTAGAATAGAGGTACTGTTTTCTTACAATTATATAGAGGAGCGTTTTGCCATGCTGTATTTTGAAAACGACTACTGCGAGGGTGCACATCCCGCCATTCTGCAAAAGCTGACCGAGACCAACTTTGAAAAGGTCTCCGGCTACGGCACCGACCCCTACTGCGCCAGCGCCCGGGAGAAGATCCGCGCCGCCTGCGCCTGCCCGGAGGCCGATGTGCAGTTCATCTCCGGCGGCACCCAGAGCAACGCCATCGTCATCGCGTCCATGCTGCAGCGGTGGCAGGGCGTGGTGGCTGCTGCCACCGGCCATGTAGCCGGGCACGAGGCAGGTGCCATCGAGTATACCGGCCACAAGGTCATCACCCTGCCCCAGCACAACGGCAAGCTGGACGCCGCCGAGCTGCGGGCACTGGTGGCCACCTTCTACGCCGACGACAACCACGACCACATGGTGTTCCCCGGCATGGTATACATCTCCCACCCCACCGAGTACGGCACCCTGTACACCAAGGCGGAGCTGGAAGCCCTGCACGCTGTGTGTCAGGAGTACAAGATGCCGCTGTTCCTCGATGGTGCACGGCTGGGCTATGGTCTGGCTGCCGAGGGCACGGACGTGACGCTGGCCGATCTTGCCCGGCTGACCGATGTGTTCTACATCGGCGGCACCAAGGTGGGTGCGCTGTGCGGCGAGGCTGTGGTGTTCCCCCACGGCGCACCGGCGCACTTTATGACCATGGTCAAGCAGCAGGGCGCACTGCTGGCAAAGGGGCGGCTGCTGGGCATCCAGTTTGACGTGCTGTTCACCGATGGCCTGTATTTCTCCATCAGCAAAAACGCTATTGCCACCGCCAACCGCCTGAAGAAGGGCTTTGCGGAAAAGGGCTATCGCTTCTTTATGGACTCCCCCACCAACCAGATCTTCCTTGTGCTGGAAAACGCCCAGCTGGCTGCGCTGGAAGGCAAGGCAAAGTTCGGCTTCTGGGAAAAGTTCGACGACACCCACACCGTGGTGCGCATCGCCACCAGCTGGGCTACCCGCATGGACGAGGTGGAAGCGCTGATCGACCTGATGTGATCCTGCGCCCCTTTTGAGGGTATAACGTTTTGAATGCCCTCCGCGTTGCTCTGGGCATTTTTAGCGGAAAAGCATTTATAATTTTGGGACAGCGGAGCGTCTGCGGACGCTCCGCTGTCCCGTTTTCACGGAAAAGGCTCAGAAGCACCTGTCGGCGCTTCTGAGCCTTTTTTATTTTTCTTCTGTATTCCACGGCTGCGGGGTGCTTTCCACCGACTGACCGGGGACGGCAAGGGCGCGCTCCATCAGCAGGGCAAGGTAGGCGTCCTGCAAGGCGTCTGCCAGCGGGTACACCTCTGCCCCGCCGGCAAGATAGCCCTGCATCCTGTCCAGAAAACAGGCGATGGCGGTCTCGTCCTCGTTCAGCCCTGCCTGCGCGGCGGCAGCTGCCAGCGGGTCGGGCAGCGGGGTCAGTTGACGGCACACCGGCTCCCCGGCGGCATCCAGACAGCGCAGGGTGTCGTCGAACACTTCGCCCCGCTCTCCCTGCACACTGGTGTGGGTGCTGCGCAGGTAAGAGTGGTACTGCACACCGTTAAAATCCAGAAACGCCGTGCCGCCGCCCGCAAATTCCAGCGTGTGCTGCTGCAAGGTCTTTTCCACCAGTGCGCCGTTATGCACCGCACCCCAGCGGGAATCCGTTTCGATGATCTTTTCCGTCCAGCTGCGTCCGGTCACCCGCACCGGCTGCTGCCCGGCGTTCAGGAACTGCCGCGCCAAGCTGACCGCGTGGTAGCCGTGCGCCACCGACAGCCGGGCAAACTGCGGCGTGCCCAGTGCGCCGCTGCGCACTGCTGCCAGCCGTTTTGCCAGCGTGGGGTACAGCCAGTACTGTTCTGCAACCTGCAGCTTTGCGCCCTGTTGGTGCAGCTGCCAGAGGGCGCGCAATGCGTCCTCCTCCAGCGCCGCCGGGGTCTCGCTCAGCACGGCAAAGCCCCGGGCAAGCCATTCGGTGCTGACGGCGGCGATGGACGCTTTATTCACTGCCACCACCACGAAATCCGGGTGCAGGGCAATGCACTGCTCCGCCGAGGTGCTTACCGGCACGCCGTACTCCCGGTGCATTTTTTCGGCCTTTTCCTCGGTGCGGCAAAGCATGGCGCACAGCTCGAACCGCTCCGGCAGCGCCTGCGCGATGCGCCAGTAAAACAGCGACCGCCAGCCGGAACCTACTACGATAAACCGCAGTTTAGCCATTTGCCTGTTCCTCCTGAATATGCTTTTGCAGCTCCTGTTCAAACCGGTCTGCGTCCAGCGGCAGGGTGAGCTTTTCGCCCAGCCATGCGGACAGGTAAGCCGCGTCGGTCAGTTCCAGCGCCCGCACACCCTCCACGCCGGGGGCGGTCAAGGGCGTGCCGTGCAAAATGGCGTCCGCAAAGTTTGCCAGCATCTCCGGGTAAGGCTCTGCCTGCGGGGCGAACTGCTCGGTAACGGTGGTCTCGGTAAGCTGCTGACGCTCGGTGCAGTCGGCGGTACGGCGGTAGGTCTCGGTGTCTGGCGTGTAGGTGTGCAGGGTGAGGGTGTCCTCTTCCAGCAGGGCGGTGCCCTTGGTGCCCACGATCTCCAACCGCTCGGTGTAGCTGCCCTCGCCGGTGGAAAGAATAAAGGTTGCCGTGCGCTGCTGCGGGTACTCCATCAGCAGGGTGGCTTCATCGTCCACCATGAAATCGTTATACTTCCCGTAGGGGATCACGGCATAAATACTGGTCGGCATCCCGAACAGCCACTGCCAGATGTCCAGAATGTGCTGGCCCTGATTGAGCAGCGCGCCGCCGCCCTCCCCTGCCCAGCTGGAACGCCAGCTGCCGGAGCGGTGGTACATCCATGTGCGGAAGTAGCGGCTGTTTTCCAGCTGCACCCGCTTGATCTCGCCCAATGTCCCATCATCCAGTAATTTTTTAAGCCGCATATACTTTTTGTAGCGGCGCTGATGGAACATCATGGCGAAAACAAGGCCGCTTTTTTCGGCGGCGCGGTTCATTTCCAGTGCCGGTGCCAGCGCGTTTGCGCTGGGCTTGTCGCACAAGACGTGCTTGCCGTGGGCAAAAGCCTGCATCACCAGTTCCGGGTGGGTCTTGTGCGGGGTGACCACCAGCACGGCGTCAAACTCTTCTGTGTGGTCGTACAGCGCCTCGGCGCTGGGGCACACCCGCACCGTATCCGGCAGGGTATCCTTTGCCCACTGCTGCGCCCCGGCGCTGCGGCAGACCACGGCGGTCAGGCGCAATGCCCCCGCCTTTCCTTCTGCGATCATCTGCGCATACTTGCGCCCCATGACCCCGGTGCCAATAACGGCTGCGCGTACTTCCTGCATGATGCTCCCTCCTGTTTTTCCACAATGCGTTTTGTTATGGGGGAAAACTGCCTTTCACCCCTTCAGGTTTGCTTCAATGGCGGCTTTATCCAGTGCTTCACCGATGACGATGACTACCTCCTGCCCCTGCGGGATGGGCGCAAGGGTGCAGCCGGCGGCGGTGGCGTTCAGCTCCAGCCAGCCGCCTGCCGGGGCGGGCGCAAAACCCTTGACCCGCAGCACCTGCCCGCACTCGGGCGCTGCGAACAGCCGCTGTGCGGCGGTCTGCAGCTGCTGTGGGGTGAGGTGCAGTTCCAAAAAGCAAAGGGAGGTAAAGGCCGCATGCTGGTCAAAATGCAGCTTTTCGCAGCTGGCCTGCCGGTAGCCGCAGGCGGCAAGGGCGGCAAGGTCGGCATCGGTCAGGGCGTCCCAGTCCTTGGCAAGGATCTCCCCCGGCGCAAAGCGGCGGGAGGATTTTGCGGCTTCCAGCGCACGCTCCAAGTGGGCAGCGGCGGCGGCGCACTGGGCGGGCGCTGCCAGCTGGGCGCGGCTCAGCAGCACGCAGCCCGCATTCATGGTCTCGGACGCCAGCAGGTACTCTGCCTGCGGCGAAAGCGTTTCCGGCAGAAGGGCGTCCACAACGGCAATGACGCTGCCCAGCTGATACCACCGGTCCAGCGGGTCGTCCCGCAGGATATCGAAAAACTCGTCCACATCAAAGATGCCGCTGGGCTCCACCACCACCCGGTCAAAGCCGCGCATGGCCATGGCGATGAGCTTGGTGCGCATCCGGCGCTGGTGGGTGTCGCAGTCGCAGCCGCCGCTGATGGTCTCCACATCGCAGCCGGGACCCAGCACCTCCTGCACCAGCATGGCGTCCACGTTCACCGCGCCAAAGTCGTTTTCCAGAATGCACACCTTATGTCCCTGCTGCACCAGATACCGCACATAGCGGCGCAGAAAGGTGGTCTTGCCTGCGCCCAAAAAGCCGGTGATGAGATCCACCTGAACCATATCTTTTTACCTCCGTTGCAAAAACCCTCCCAGCGCCGCAGCGCCCAGGAGGGCATATATTTCAGTCTTTTTTCCGGCGCTGTAACTCCCGGATGATCGCCACTGCCTCCGGCGCGATCGCTCCCGGCACAATGGCCGGGCGTGCCAGAAAATAGCCCTGCAAAAGGTCTGCGCCCAGCTCGATGACCGTGCGCAGCTCGGCGGCGGTCTCCACGCCCTCGGCAACGATCTTCATGCTGCGGGGGTGGGCGTAGGCCACCATATTGCGCAGGATCTGCTGCTTGTCCAGCGAGGTGTCGATGCCACGGATGATGGTAATATCCACCTTGACGAACCGGGGTGCAAGCTGCAATAGCGTATTCTCGTTGGAATAGCCGCTGCCGTAATCGTCCAGTGCAAACATCCCGGAAAAGCCCGGTGCATTGCGCTTTCTCTCCAGTGCTTCGTAGTCGATTTCTTCCTCTTCGGTGATCTCGACGACCATGCGGCGGCACAGCTCGTGCCAATGGCTGTTTATATATTTGCCGTCCTCATGCGACAGGCAGGTGTTGGCGATGGAGTTGACAAAGAGCATGGCATCCCCGGACACGCTGCCCGCCCGGCACAGGCTGTCGAAGGTCTCCAGCGCCTTGGTAAAGGTGAGGCGCTCGATCTCGTACAGTGCCCCCTGCTCCCGCGCCAGCTTCATGATGGTGGCCGGGGAGCGCAGGGTGGGCAGGTCGGAGCGCATCAGCGCCTCGTAGGCGACTACCCTGCCGCTGCGCGCCGAGAAGATGGGCTGGAAGCAGTAGAACACCTGCGCATTGCTGAGCAGCTGCCGGAACTCCCTGCGGGTGCGCTCGGCGTAGGCTTCGCGGTTGTACACCCCGATGTCGAACTCCTCCACCCGGCCCTTCTCCGAATGCTTGACCTGATACATGGCAAAGTCGGCGTATTTTTTCAAGGTCTCCCAGTCCTGCCCATCGTCCGGGTACCACGCGATGCCGCCGGAAAGGCTGATGTGCAAAGCGTTGCCGCTGGGCAGCAGCGCCACGCTCTGCTGCATGGCCTTCGTCAGGCAGTCGATCTTTTCCCGCACTGCGTCCCGGCTGCGGTAGCCGTGGAACAGCACAAGGAACTCATCGCCGGAAAGGCGTGCGCAGACCGTCCCGGCGGGGGTATTGTCCCGCAGGCACTGACCGGTGCGGCGGATGTACTGGTCGCCCCAGTCGTGGCCGTAGGTATCGTTGATGTGCTTGAGGTTATCCAGGTCCATCATCATCAGCGCAGCCACGCCCATGCGCTCCGGCGCGGCGAACAGCTCGGTGCACACCCGGTTGAAGGCCTGCCGGTTGTACAGCCCGGTCAGGATATCGTGATCGCGCTCGTGCTCGATGCGCTTCCGTTCCAGCACAGCGGCGGTCACGTCCTCGGCAAGGCCGATCTTGGCGTGCCCCTCGATGGTGCTGCGCAGCATGATGTACCGCACCCCGTCCGGCTGCTGAATGGTCAAAAGCTCGTCGCCCTCGGCGGTGTGGTCACAGGGATTCTTTTCCCGGATGCCCTTGAGCACCTCCTCGAACCGGCGCACGCTCAGCGGCTCGTCCTGCATCTCGGGCTTGCCCAGCAGGGAGAAGAAATTATCGGTCACAAACACGCTGCCGGTGTCGGTGCGCAGCTCGTAGCCGCCGATCTCCACACTGGCCATATCCATGATGCGCAAAAACTTGGTGGAGTTGGTCACCAGCTCCTTGTTCAGCTGGGTAATGGTCTCGGCAAAGCGGTCCACCTCCCGGATGGCGGTGCGGGACAGGCGGGGGAAGGTCTTTTTCTCCTGCGCGTCTATCACCTCGCGGTACAAACGGTTGATGGGTCTGGCCAGCCGTGCCGAGACCAGCAGGCTGCCCAAAACGCTCAGCACCAGCGTGATCGCTATGGTGGTCAGCAGCACCTCGCGCACCCGGCTGGAAAAAGCCAGCAGCACCGACTGTTCCATGGTACCCGCCAGAAACCACTTTTCGGCGGCAAAGGGCGCGTTGCGGTTATACACCTGCAGCGGCTCCAGCACCATATAATAGCGCTTATCGTTCAGCTCCACCCAGTTGCCGCCGTTGCCATCGCTGCGGCAGTTCAAAACGCCCAGCGGTGCATCTGCCGTTACCAGATCCTCGCCGGAGGTCACGGTCTTGCGCAGGGAGAGCACGCCGTCCGTCAGCGCATCATCGGTAGTGGTCACGATAAAATAGGTGCCTGCCTTGTCCTCGTCCAGCTCGGTGAAGGGCAGCTTTGTCTGCAGATAGTCCGTGAGCAGTTCCACGCCCACCACGCCGTATACCGTGCCGAGTAGGCAATGGCGTGCCGGTCGTCCCCTGCCAGACAGTAGGAGTTGGTGGTCCAGCGGCCATAGCTTTCCGCCGAAAGGCCGGCATCGCTCTTATACGCGGTCTGAAATACCGTGCGCAGGATGCCGCCCTTGGTATCTCCCTGATAGGGGAAAGCGGGCTGCCAGCCCTTATCCGTGCCGATGGCCAGCTCTTTTACCACTGTGGCGCTGGCGCGTTCCAGCAAAAGGTCGCTGTTGCGCTCCGAAGGGCGGGCGTCCGGGTCCATATCCCGCAGGTAGATGCCGGGCATTTTTTTGCCCACCTCGCAGGTGTCCAGATCGTGGGTGTTCAGGATGAGAAAAATGCCGGTCACCTGCTTTGTGCGCAGGGTGTCCAGAAGCTGCGGGGCAAGCGCTACCAGCAAAGCATCGCTCTGTTCGCTGCTGTTATCCAGCGTGTCCAGCGAGATATCGCCGCTTTTCAGCAGCTGCTGGGTGGTGGCGGTGATCTGGTCGCTCAGCTGCTCCAGATCCTCCGCGTTCCGCAGGATCTCCTGCACATAGCTGGCGCGGTTGCGCACCCGCATGGTAAGCAGATCCTTGGCGTTTTCGTCCAGCTGCCCGGTCACGTTGATGGCAAGGATGCTGGCGGCCGACATCAGCAGCTCCACCGCCAGCACCAGCATCATGGTAGCAAAAATATTGTAGAACACGGTTCTTTCCGGTCTGTTTTCCAAGCGCTTCCGCTGGCGCTGTTTCCATGCGTCAAACATCGCCCTGCCTCCTTTCCGTCTTTTTTGCGGGCGGTCAGCCCTCGTACTGCTGTAACTGCGCAAGGGTGGCCTGATACCACGCCTCAAAATAGTCGTCGGTCAGTTCCAGCCCGCTTGCGCGGATGGCGTCCATATCGTTGGCGGCGGTGGTCACCGGCAGATAGCCCGACTCCACCGCGAAAGCAATGTTATTCTGCGGCTCGGTGAACCACTTTAAAAAGGTGACTGCGCCGTTGATCTCGGCCTCGGTGCCGCCGCCGAGACCGCAGCCGCCGCCAGAAAGCTGCGGCGCGAGATCTTGTCCTTCATCCCATACCCTCCCGGAGTACGCAGGCGCATTTTACCCCATACCATACTATTTTATATAATACCACCACTTCCGGCATAGTGTAAACTCTTTCTTAAAAAATATGGTAAAAAAGTGCAGATGACGAATTTTCGTCTTATTTTTTGGTGGTTATGCCAAAAGCACGCGTCCCCTATAAAAATGGGATAGCGGAGCGTCCGCAGACGCTCCGCTATCCCGAAAATAAAACTAATTTTTCCGCTGTTTATGCGCGGAGCGCATGCAAAACCAGCTCCGTTACATCCGTATCCGCTGCGCGGCGCGGGCGATGGAGGCAAGCAGGGTCACAAGGCGCTTTTCGTCCATCTGGCCGCAGTAGGTGGTAAAGGTGTAGTAGCACCCCTGCACGCAGAAGGAAAGCACCACCTTGCGCACTACGTCCGTCTCAAAGGTGGGGTCGGTCTGGGCGATGCACTGGCACATGGCCTGTTCCACCCGGTTGATGAACAGCCCCTGCCGGGAGCCGGAGAACAGCACGCTGATCTCGGCCTGATGCGCGGTGAAGGCGCGGAACATCTCCCGCGCAAGCCACTCGGTGCGCTCGCTCACATCGCTGGCGGTCAGGCGGGGCAGGCTTTCCACCACCGCGTGCACCATCTCGTCCTCCATGGCGTTGGCCAGCGCATAGATATCCTGATAATGGGCGTAGAATGTGGATTTATTGATGCAGGCACGGTCGCACAGCTCCTTGACACGGATCTTTTCCACCGGCTTTTCGCGGCGCAGCTCCATAAAGGCCTGCTTGATGGCGCGCTCGGTCTTTTCAATGCGGATATCCAGAAAACCCACCTCTTTTGCATTTTTGTTGATTTTCCAACATTTTTCCGGTTTTGCGGATAGACAAGCCCCGCAGCCCTTTTTATACTGGGTATAAGCGGAGCGGCGTTACTCCTTGCGGTACAAAAGCCCCTGCTGCTCCAAAGCCGTGCGGATGCGGGCAAAGGTGTCCTTGTCCGGGCAGCGCAGGGTGTGCAGGTGCACGCCGCCGGTCATGCGGCTCAAAAGGCTCTCGGGTGCATCGGCTGCCTGACGGATAAAGTTATCCACATCGTACCGGTTGCACAGGTTCAATGTGGCGCGGATCTCGCCGTAGAGGCTGTTTTCCACCGCCACATCCACCACCGTGCCGCCCTGATCCACCACGGTGTACAGCTCCCGGCGCATCTCCTCCTGCGTGCGGTGCACACAGGCCAGAATGCCGGTATAGCCCTTCTCCGCCGGGTGCAGCTGGTAGCCCCGGGGGGTGGCATCGATCTGCGCCCCGCCGGCGCGCAGCAGCGCCACATCCCCTACCACGATTTGCCGCGACACCCCCAGCTCGGCCGCCAGCGTGCTGGCACTTAAGGGGGCACCGGCGCTGTTCAGCCGGGTCAGGATGCGTTCTCTGCGCTGTGCTGCATTCATAGGGGGTCAGGCTTCCTTTCCGTAAAACGACTTTTCTCTCCTTATTGTAGCAAAACGCGGCAAAATGTGCAAGGTTATTCCAATCTCAGCTTTCTGAACAAAGGCTTCCCCCGGAAGGGGGAAACCTATCTCCAAAGGGTAAAGGCTTTTGCGCCGGTCACGCCGCAGGCGTTGCTTTATTCTACCCGCAGCAGGGTGGCATAATTGGAGGGCAGCTGCACCTTCATGCGGTTCCACTCGGTAGAGACCAGCACCTCCTGCGCACCCACGGTGTCCGCCAGCAGGTCGGTGACCTTGGCGGTTTCCACCGGCAGCTGGAACTCCAGCTGTGCGGGGGTATCGCCGTTATTCAGCACCGCCACCACGGCCTTGCCGTCCAGCACCCGGGCAAAGGCGTAGCACTGGGTGGTGAGCTGCAATTCCTTTACCTCGCCGTAGGTCATTTCCGGCAATTCAGCCTTGCATTTCCCCAGCGCTTTGTATACACTGGTAACAGGATTTGTACGTTCTGCATCAGCGTAGTCACTGAGCTCCAAGCAGGGGCGCAGCGGCCAGTCGCTGCCCCACTCCTTTTTGCCCTCGATGCCGAACTCTGAGCCGTAGTAGATGGACGGGATGCCCCACAGGCTGTACACCAGAATGGCAATATGCCGGATGTGCTCCCGGTTGCGCAGCTTGTTGGGCAGGCGCTC
>ULQA01002920.1_pt1 | contig 10168 bp, 6 predicted proteins | sample 1954001 | NCBI WGS metagenome assembly ULQA01 (sample SAMEA4835643, study PRJEB28245) | human gut metagenome | biome: gut microbiome; material: fecal sample | place: Denmark | collected 2008 | reverse complement strand
CCGCCGTAATCAAAGTGGCCGAGGGAATCAAACAGCTCCGTCGGCGTCTTGCCCCAGCGGGCCTGACACTCGGCCACCTCGCGCGCGGTCTCGGCATTGTGCGCGAACACCGGCGCGTGCAGCGCGCGGGCCAGCTCGCCGGCCTCGGTCATCTCAGTGAGGTTCGAGGTATACTCCGAGTGCAGGCCGAGCTGATAGGAGATCAGCGGGTGCAGGGCGTTGAATTTGCGGTACTCGCTCTCGAGCTGCTGCGCGCTGCCGCCGCCCCCGCACAGCACCGTGCGGAAGCCGCAGTCGATGCTCGCCTGGGCGATGGCCTCGCGGAAATAGTACATGTCAAAGCCGGCCGTGATGCCGCTCGTGAGATACTCGAGGATCGACAGCTTGGTAAACGCATACACCGCCTCGGGCGTGAGCTTGGCCTCGAGCGGGAAGATCTGCTCGAACAGCCACGGCTGCAGCGGCACATCGTCGGCATACGAGCGCACAAAGCTCATGCCGGCGTGCGCGTGCGCGTTCTTAAAGCCCGGCATGACAAGGTCGCCGCCGAGGTCGATCTGCCGCTCGAACGCGGGCAGCGTCTCCGGCGTGGGGCCGATGTAGGCGATCTTGTCCCCGTCGGTCCAGACCTCATCCGTCGTGACGGACACGCCGTCCGCCATTGTGAGCGTGCGGCCGTTGAAAAAGCGGATCATAGGCTCAGCCTCCGTTTCCTGAAATGCTCCTGCATTATACGCCGGATCGGCCCGCTTGGCAATGAATTCCGAAAAATTTCACAAACCGGTTGAAGCCCGGCCGGTTTTTCGCTATAATAGAAAGAAATCATCTCCCTCAGGAGGCGGCATCATGACCAAAGAAAACATCTATTACATGGACGACAACGCATTCGACCGCTTCTATAAGCGCGCCCGCTATCAGGCCAACAGCTTCGTGGCCGGAAAACTCGGCAGCAAGGCGGCCGATTATCTCACGACGCTGCCGGACTTTGCCTACCTGATCTGCAAGCTCATGCTCGACCCCGATGTGCCATCAAGCCGCAAGCTCGACCTCGGCTTTGCGCTGCTGTATGTGCTCTCGCCGCTGGATCTCGTGCCGGACTCCTTCCCGCTGCTCGGCAAGATCGACGATGCCTACGCCATCCTCGTGTCGGTGGCCAAGCTCCTGCGCAGCACCGACCGCAATATCATCCTGCGCCACTGGCTCGGCGATCCCGAGACGATCGACACCGTGCGCGCCTGGCTCAACTACTTTGATGAAAAGCTCGGCTCCGGCCTCATGAAAAAGATCGCCGGCATGATCAAGCGCGCCTGAACGAAAAGAAGAAAGATCCCGTCATCCGGGTCGGATGACGGGATCTTTTTATGCTGCTTTTACTTCTCGAACCAGTCGAACACGTCCAGCCGCTTCCAGAAGCTCTCCTTCGGCGTAAACACAGCCGCGTAGTCGATGCTGCTGAACTTCGGCTCCCAGCTGATGTCCGCCTCGTCGACCCAGCCCGTCAGCAGGCTGCCGAGCTGCTCCTGCGCCACGAGCATCCGCAGCGTCTGCTGGCTGCCGTCGCTGCTCATGACCAGGTCGTCACCCTGCGTCGGCATGCGCAGGATGACGTGATAGCCGTGCTTGCTCTCCACCACGCCGGACACTTCGTAGGTATCGAGCGCCTTGCAGGCGTCCTCAAACTCCGTGACCATCGTGCCGGAGGTGAAGCAGTAGCCGTGCGGGTAGCTGCTCTCGCCGGTGTCCTCGTTGTACTGCTCCATGAGCTGGTCAAACAGCTCCACGCGCTTTTCGGGATCGGTCACGGCCTTGACCTGCGCCGCGACCTGCTCGGCCTGCTGCTTCTTGGCGGCCTTTTCGTCGTCCGAGAGGGCAGTGCCGCTGTCGTCCGTCGTCTTGAAGAGGATGTGCTTTGCCGTCATGTAGTCGTTGGCATCAACGTATTCCTGCACGTCCTCGTCGGAGATGTTCGCGCCGTTCTCGCCGAAGAACTTGCTGGCCAGGCCGTTATAGAGATACTGCGTCTTGGTGAAATACTTGAACAGGTCCAGATCCATGTAGTACGACTGGAGCTTTTCGTTCAGCTCGGCCTCGGTGCCGTCGTCGCCCACGACGTTTTGAATGGTCTGGTTGATCGTGTCCTGCACGTACTGCTCGCCCGCCGCGTCAAACGCCACGTCGTTTTCCGCCGCCTTGACCTCGATGAGGTGGTTCCAGGCGATGTTGTTGACGACGCTCTTGGTCATGATGTCGCTGTACGTCTCGCCCGTGCTCTCGTCGTAGACATCGCTCCAGTCCGTGATCTGCATGCCGTAGCGCTCCATGTTCGCCATGATGGCGCACAGGAAATAGGCGTACTCGTTCCAGTACACGGGGCTGCCGTTGATGGTCATGACCTTTTTGTTGCTCTTGTAAGCATCGAGTGCGGCAGCATACTTGTCGGTCGATGCATCGCTGCTCTCTTCCGAGTAGCTGCGCACGCGGGTCGAGGTGCAGCCGGTCAGGCAGCAGACGGCCATCACGAGCGCCAGCAGCAGGGCGGTGATTCTGGTTTTCATCAGCAAACGCTTCCTTTCGTTTCGTTGCACATGGGTGTCATGCGCGGTCTCCCTGGGCGTCTGCCCATGCGGAAACAAACGCTCTTGCCTGTTCGATGACGTGGGTGCGGGTCTTGAGGCGCAGAATGACGCCCGGCTTTGCCCCCGCATCCACCTTCAAGCGGCCCTTGAACTCCGGCCGGGCGTACAGTGCCGATACCTTCTGCATATCGAACTGCGCCAGCAGAAACTTCAAACAGCCGTTTTTCTGCGAAATGTCCGTCACGCCGACCTTGCCCGCGTCGGCACGCAGCAGCGCCACCTGCACGAGCGTGTACACGCTCGGCGGCGGGTCGCCGAAGCGGTCGATGACCTCGTCCATGAGGTCGTCGGCCTCCGCCTCCGTGCGCACGAGCGCGATGCGGCGGTAGAGATCCATGCGCTGCTCCTGGCTGGGCACATAGCTCTCCGGGATGTTGGCCGACACGGCGAGGTCGGCCGCGCACTCGGCGCGCTGCTCGGGCTTTTCGCCGCGCTCTTCGAGCACGGCCTCCTCGAGCAGCTTGAGGTACATATCATAACCGACGTCGATCATATGGCCCGACTGCTCGGCTCCGAGCAGACTGCCCGCGCCGCGGATCTCCAGATCGCGCATGGCGATGCGGAAGCCGGAGTTGAACTCCGCAAACTCGCGGATGGCGCTCAGGCGCTTTTCGGCGATCTCGCTCAGCTCGCGCCCGCGCCGGAATGTCAGGTACGCGCTCGCGCGCCGGTTCGAGCGGCCCACGCGCCCGCGCAGCTGGTGCAGCTGGGCAAGGCCCATGCGGTCGGCGTCCTCGATGATGAGGGTGTTCACGTTCGGAATGTCGATGCCGGTCTCGATGATGGTCGTGCAGACCAGGATCTGCGTCTCGCCCGTGACCATGCGCTCCATGACCGTCGAGAGCTGCTCCTCGTTCATCTGGCCGTGCGCCACGTCCACGACCGCGCCGTCGAGCATCTTCGAGATGCGCAGGGCGGTGCGCTCGATGTTTTCAATGCGGTTGTGCAGGTAGTACACCTGCCCGCCGCGCTGCAGCTCGCGGCGCATGGCGTCGCACAGCACGTTCCAGTCGTGCTCCATGACGAAGGTCTGCACGGGGATGCGGTCCTGCGGCGGCTCTTCGATGGTGGACATGTCGCGGATGCCGGACAGGGCCATATTCAGCGTGCGCGGGATGGGTGTGGCCGAGAGCGTGAGCACGTCGACCGCGCGGCTCATCTCCTTGATGTGCTCCTTGTGCGCCACGCCGAAGCGCTGCTCCTCGTCGACGATGAGCAGGCCGAGGTTCTTGAATTCGATGTTTTTCTGCAGCAGCTTATGCGTGCCGATCACGAGATCGCACTTGCCGCTGCGCATGTCCGCGAGCGTCTGGCGGATCTGCCCCTGCGAGCAAAAACGCGAGAGCATCCGGATCTCGACCGGGAAGCCGTAAAACCGCTGCACGGCCGTCTGATAGTGCTGCTGGGCGAGTACGGTCGTCGGCACGAGAATGGCCGCCTGCCGCCCGTCGAGCACGCACTTCATCACCGCGCGCAGGGCAACCTCGGTCTTGCCGTAGCCCACGTCGCCGCACAGGAGACGGTCCATGGGCACGGGCTTTTCCATGTCGGCCTTGATCTCGTCGATGCACCGGAGCTGGTCGTCCGTCTCCGGATAGCCGAAGTGCTCCTCAAATTCCGTCTGCCACGGGCTGTCGGGTGCGAAGGCGTGACCCTTCGTGCGGCTGCGCGCGGCGTAGAGCGCCGTGAGCTCTTTGGCCATGCTTTTTGCGGCCGCTTTGGCGCGCGTTTTCGTGCGCGCCCACTCCGTTCCGCCCATTTTGGACAGCTTCACGGGCCGGTCCTCGCCCGCGCCGATGTATTTGCTCACGAGGTCGAGCTGCGTCGCCGGGACATAGAGCGTGTCTGCCCCGGCATAGCTGATCTTGATATAGTCCTTCACCGCACCGTCGACCGGCATCTGCACGATGCCCGCAAAGCGGCCGATGCCGTGGTATTCGTGCACGACGAGGTCGCCAACGGAGAGGTCGGTGTAGGAGTTGATCTTCTCGCGGTTCGTTTGCTTTTTGTGTCTGGCGCGCCGCAGGCCGGACGCCGCGATCTGCGTGTCCGTGAGGATGGCGAGCCTTGCATATGGAAACTCGATGCCGGCCGAGAGGCTGCCCGGCGTGACGAGGCACTGCCCCGGTTCCGGCAGCGCATCCGGGTGCTCGTCCGCCGCGGCATGGATGCCGTGACCGTCGAGAAACTCGCACAAAATGCGCGCCCGGCGCATATCGCCCGCCAGCACGACCACGCGGTATCCGAGATTCCGATAGTGCGCAATGTCGTCCGCCGCGGTCTGGCTGCTGCCGCCGTAAGAGGGCAGCTGCTTTGCCGTCAGGCTCACGAGCGTGCGCGCCTCGATGGGGCTGCGGCCGAGCTGCAGCCCGTCGGCCAGCACGATGGGCCAGGCCTGGACTCTGCGCATCATGTCGGCAAACGGCTCGTAGAAATTTTCCGCGCGCGCGGCCATCGTGCCGCTGCGCACGAGCAGGGCGATGTCCTCGCGCAGCTGCGCGGTATATTCTTTCGCGCGTTCGGCGCAGCGCGCCGGCTGGTCGATCAGCACGGCCGCCTCCGGCGCGAGATAGTCCAGCGCCGTAGCAAACGTGTCGTACACGAAGCCCATATACCGGTCCGCCGCCGGGAGCACGCAGTCGGCGCAGAGCTTTTCCCCGTCGGCGCGCAGGGCCTCGGCGAGCTTCTGCGCCGTGTCGCTGTCCTTTTTCGCGGCGGCGCGTCCGGCGAGCTTCTGCAGCTTTTCGCCCAGTGCGGCGCTGCCGCCCGGATACAGCGGCGGCAGGGTCTCCGCCGCCGGCAGGATGCGGCAGCTGTCCAGCGGCTGAGTGCGCCGCTGGCTCTCGGGGTCGAAAAAGCCCATGGAGTCCACATCGTCGCCCCAGAACTCCACGCGCACCGGCTGCGGATACGCGGGGGAGAAAAAGTCCAGAATGCCGCCGCGGCGCGAAAACTGGCCCGGCCCTTCCACCTGCGCCGTACGCAGATAGCCGCAGCGCAGCAGCGCATCCTCGGTGTCCTCGGGCGGCAGGGAACTGCCGTCGCGGATCTCAAAGGCCGCCTGCAGCAGTTTTTCCTTCGGCATGGCGCGCTGCAGCAGACCCGAAACCGTGCACACCACGGCCGGCGCCGTCCCGGCAGCGAGCGCATAAAGCGCGCTCAGGCGCTTTTGCTCCGTCTGGCGCGAGACGCTCTCGACCGTATAAAACGTATAGTCGCGCGCCGTCAGCAGCGGCACGTCCTGCCCCAGCAGGGCAGAGAGATCTTTTTGAAACAGCTCGGCCGCCGCCTCGTCCGGGCACACGGCCAGCACCGGCGCGTCGAGCTGCGCGTGCATCGACGCCGCCAGCAGCGCGCGCGCACTCGCCGGCAGACCCGAAATGCGCGCAGGAAGCCGCCCGCTCTCCAACAAGGCCGGGAGGGCGGCTGCTTCCGTATCGCCGAACAGTTGTTCGGCCTGCGCGACCAGGAACAAAACAACACCTGCTTTATGTAAAAAATCGTGTTTTTTTATCATACCACAACCTGCACAGGAAAAGCAAATCCTCTGCACGGCAGATTCTACACCTATTTATATAATAAATCCGAACATTATTATTGAAATAATCATGAATTTTTGCTATACTGGTAGGGCTGATACCAGCGCACCCGCGCAGGGAAAAATCATCGAAGGAGCCGAACCTATGGCCACCATGAATTCGCTCACCGATATCTGGTCCGTCGTCATGGACAGCCTCTCGCAGGAGCTGACCCAGACGGCGATCAATACCTGGTTTTCCGATTGCACCCCCATTGAGATCAATAATAATACGCTCATCGTGCACACCACGTCGGATTTTAAGCGCAGCATCATTCAGTCGCGCTTTGAAAAGACGATCTGCGCCGTGCTGTACGATCTGTTTTCCTGCCCGTTCGAGCTGGTCGTGCTCGCCGGGGATGATGAGCTGCTCGAATACCGCGAGAAGCGCCCGTCGTCCGAGGAAATGCCGGAGATGGACGGCTACACGTTTGACCGCTTCATCGTCGGCCCGAGCAACAAGTTTGCCCACGCAGCGGCCATCGCCGTGTCGCAGAATCCCGGCAAGGCGTATAACCCCCTGCTGATCTACGGCAACTCCGGCCTCGGCAAGACGCACCTTCTGCTCGCCATCGGCCAGACCATCCGCCACAACAATCCGTCGGCGAAGATCGCCTACGTCAAGGGCGAGGAGTTCGTCAATCAGATGGTCAAATCCATCGGCACCGGCACGGCCGAAAACTTCCGCCAGAAATACCGCAACGCGGATCTGCTGCTCATGGACGATATCCAGTTCATCGCGGGCAAGGACAGCACGCAGGAGGAATTTTTCCACACCTTCAACTGCCTGTATGAGGCCGGCAAGCAGATCGTCGTGACCTCCGACCGGCCGCCGAAGGAGATGAAGCGCCTCGACGACCGGCTGTGCACCCGGCTCGAGGGCGGTCTGCTCGCGGACGTTCAGCCGCCGGATCTCGAGACGCGCACGGCCATCATCCGCACGAAGGCCGCGCAGTTCGGCATGATCCTCTCCGAGGACGTCGTCCAATACATTGCGGAAAACATCACCTCGAACGTCCGTCAGCTCGAGGGCGTCGTCAAGCGTCTGACCGCTTACCGCGACATTCTCGACGATACGATCACGGTCGATTCCGTCAAGCGCGCCATCCGGGACGTCATCCGCACCGGCACCTATATCCCCACGCCGGACGTCATCATTGAAGAGTCCGCGCGCTCGTTCCAGCTCACCGGCGCCGACCTGCGCGGGCAGAGCCGCAGCAAAAAGACCGCCATGGCCCGCCAGATCGCCATGTACCTCATGCGCAACCTCACGAACCTCCCGCTCAAGGAGATCGGCGAGGAATTTGGCGGCCGCAACCACGCCACCGTGCTCAGCTCCATCCGCAAGGTCGAGGAGCTGCTCAAGTCCGACCCCGAGATTGCCGCCACCGTGCGCGACATTACGAGCAACATCAACTCAAAAAACTGATTTCCACATTCGGCTGTTATTCTAACGTGGAAAGCGTGTGGAAAGCGGTGGATTCTGAAAATGTCAATTTTCGTCAGTTTTTAAGTTACCAACCTTTCCACAATCTTTTCAACACGGTTTTTCCCGCTGACACAAGGCATTCGGCGGGTTTTCCACCAAACGAACACCCCTACTACTACTACTAAATTTATGCTTTCTATCTTTCGGATAGACGCAGCGATTCTGATCAAGGAGGCCGACCATGAAATTTTCCTGTGACAAATACGTTCTGCAGCAGGCTGCCGCATCCGCAGCCCGCGCCGCAGCCGCCAAAAGCCCGATCCCCACGCTCGAAGGCCTGCTCATTGAGGCCGGCGCGAGCGTGCGCATCACCGGCTATGACCTGAAGAAAGCCATTTATACCACCATCGACGCCGACATTCCTGAGCCCGGCAGCGTGCTCATCGGCGCGCGCCTGTTCTGCGAGATGCTGCGCCGCATGCCGGACGGCATCGTCACCGTCGAGGCGGAAAACGGCACCGTGTCCGTCAAATGCGGTAAGGCGGCATTCAACCTCGTCGGCCTGAGTGCGGACGATTATCCGGATCTGCCGACTGTCGAGGCGGAAAACGGCGTGTCGCTGCCGCAGGACCTGCTCAAAAAGATGATCAACGAGTGCTCCTTCGCCGTGAGCACGAACGAGAGCCGCCCGGTCTACATGGGCACGCTCTTCGAGATCGAAAATAACGTCCTGACCATGGTCTCCGTCGACGGCTACCGGCTGGCGCTGCGGCGCGAAGCGGTCGAGGGCTACGGCGATGACTGCAGCTTCATCGTGCCCGGCACTGCGCTGAGCGATCTGGAGCGCCTGTGCGGCGACAGCGACGAGCGCGTCGTCCTGTCCGTCGGCAGCAAGCACATTTCCTTCACCGTCGGCAATACGGTCATTTTGTCCCGCCGGCTGGAAGGCGACTTCCTCAATTATAAGAAAGCAATTCCGGAGTCGTTCCGCGTCACGGTCAAGACCGCGCGCACGGATCTGCTCGAGGTCGTCGAGCGTGTGTCGCTCATCATTGACAGCAAAAATAACGCGCCTCTGCGCCTGACCTTCCGCAAGGACGCGATCGACTTCGTCTGCACGACGCCGCTCGGCAAGGCGGCCGACTCCTGCCCGTGCGAGGGCGACGGCGGCGATCTGGAGATTGGTTTCAACGATCACTACCTGTCCGACGCGCTCAAGGCCGCGCCCGCGGAAGAGATCAACGTCTGCCTGAACACCGGTTCGAGCCCGTGCATTCTCGTCCCGGCTGACGGCAGTGATAACTTTGTGTATATGGTCCTGCCGGTGCGCCTGCGCGCCGGACAGTGATCCGGGTCTGAAAAACGGGAAAAATGGAAAACATTACAATTGAAACGGAATTTATCAAGCTCGACGCGCTGCTGAAGTTTGCCGCCCTTACGGCAACTGGCGGCGAGGCCAAGCAGGTCATTGCCGACGGTATGGTCGCCGTCAACGGCGAGACGTGCACCATGCGCGGCAGGAAGATCCGCCCGGGAGATGAAGTCACCTTCGCCGGGTACACGCTGCACGTGCAGAGCGCGCAATGATCGTAAGAAAAATTGCGCTCAACGGCTGGCGCAACTACGAATTTGCCGCGGCGGAGTTTTCGCCTGGAACGAACGTCATCACCGGCGAAAACGCCCAAGGCAAGACGAATCTGCTCGAGGCGGTCTACCTGCTCACGGGCGGGAAGAGCTTTCGCACGCGGTTCGATAAGGAACTCATCGGCTTCGGCTATACGAGCGCGGAGGTGCTCGCGGATGTGTTCGCCTTCGGGCGGGAGCAGACCGTGCGCATCGTGCTCCGGCAGGGGCAGCGCAAGCAGATCTGGCAAAACGGCGTGAAGAAAACCGCTGCCGAGCTCGCCGGGACGTTTGCCGCCGTGCTCTTTTGTCCGGATGATCTGAACATCATCCGCGACGGGCCGGCTGCCCGCCGCCGCATGATGGACATGGCCATCAGCCAGCTGCGGCCAAAGTACGGCGCGCTGCTCGCTGAATACAGCCGGTTATATGACCAGAAGTCCGCCATCCTGCGCGACTGGCATGAAAAACCGTCCCTGCTCGACACGCTCGACGATTTTTCCGACCAGATGTGCCGCGTCTCGGCAAAGCTCATCCGCTACCGCGCGGCTTACGCCTCGCGGCTGAACATCGCCGCCGCGCCCATCCACGCCGATTTTTCCGGCGGGCGCGACAAATTGACCCTCGCCTACCGCACGGTCAGCACCGTGGAAGATGCGCTCGGCACGGAAAAAGAAATTTACTACGCCCTGTGCGACCATCAGGAGCAGCACCGCCGCGCAGAGCTCGACAGCGGCCAGTGCCTGACCGGCGCGCACAAGGATGACCTCATCATCAGCATCAACGGCCAGTCGGCGCGCGCGTTCGCTTCGCAGGGGCAGACGCGCACGGCGGCGCTGTCGCTCAAGCTCGCCGAGCGGGAGATCTTCCACGACGAGTTTGACGAATACCCCGTGCTCATGC
>ULQA01016173.1_pt1 | contig 10170 bp, 6 predicted proteins | sample 1954001 | NCBI WGS metagenome assembly ULQA01 (sample SAMEA4835643, study PRJEB28245) | human gut metagenome | biome: gut microbiome; material: fecal sample | place: Denmark | collected 2008 | reverse complement strand
CTCGCCGTATCGGCACTTAGAATTGTGCGGTATTGCCTTATCTTTACTGCTGGGCATCGTATAGTTCCTTGTAGATTCTACATATATCCTATAGTCTATCATGTTCTCCATGATAAATCAATTTTCCATCGTCAAATACGCAATTTCTACACCTGTCCCGGAAAATTTTGCTGGAATGGGGCGCGGGCATTTTTTGGGGGTGGTGTTTTCCCCTGCTTGGCTGTAAGTTCAATCAACGAATCAAAGCGAATCCCGCAAAACAAAAAGTACCGTCCCCACAGCGCTACTGCAGGTCCGGTACATCATAGTATATTCGTATGCTGATCTGCCTGCGCTGCGGCAGGCGGGATTTCGGGGGATTGCCATTACATTAAGCTGAACAGGTCAACCTGGCTGGTTTCCGGCAGATTTCCCAAAGCGCCGACTTCGTGCAATTTGTCGAATACCGACTGCGCCACGCCGGAGGCTTGCTGCAGTTCTTCCACCGAGATATATTCCTGCCCATGGATGGTAGCCTGTTCCAACGCCACAGCGGCAGCTTCGCCCAGGCCGCGGATGGCGGTAAAGGGCAGGCGCACTTTGCCGTCCTCCACCACATACTTGCTGGCATAGCTCTTGCCCAGCTCAATGGGCAGGAACTGGCAGCCGCGCTGCAGCATTTCATTGACCAGCTGCAGGCTGACAAGGGCATCATCGTCCTTAGCGGTACGCTCATCCTTGGGGATCTTTTCGTTATCCCGCAGGTGCTCCTTGGCCACGCGCACACCGCCAACAGCTGCTTCATAGTCGATATCCGCGCCGCGAACGGTAAAGTACACAGCATAGAAGATAGCCGGGTGGTACACCTTGAACCACATCAGGCGGATGGCCGCCATCAGGTAGGCAACAGCGTGAGCCTTGGGGAACATATACTTGATCTTGCGGCAGGATTCGATGTACCAATCCGGCACATCATGCTCCTTCATGGCTTCTTCCCAGCCGGGCTTAAAGCCGCCCTTGGCCACCTTGCCTTTACGCACGGCCTCCATAATGTCAAATGACATTTTGGGTTCCAGCCCCTTGCGCAGCAGGTAGAGCATGATGCTGTCACGGCAGCCGATCACCTCGGCAATGGTGCAGGTACCGGAGCGGATCAGTTCGTCCGCGTTGCCGGTCCACACATCCGTGCCGTGGGACAGGCCGGAGATTTGGATCAGCTCCGAGAAGTTTTTCGGCTTTGCATCCAGCAGCATGCCGCGCACAAAGTTGGTGCCCATTTCCGGGATACCGAAGGTACCGGTCTGGCTGCCGATTTGCTCCGGGGTAACGCCCAGTGCTTCGGTGGAGGTCAGCAGGCTGTAGACCTTGGGATCGTTCATCGGCACGCTGTCAATGGGGATGCCGGAATACTCTTCAAAGAACTTATAGAAAGTCGGAACATCATGACCCAGCTCGTCCAGCTTGAGCAGCGTATCATGCAGGTACTTAAATTCAAAGTGGGTGGTCAGCAGGCCGCCCTTCACATCGTCCGCCGGGTGCTGAATGGCACAGAAATCATAAATATCAAAGGTGGAAGGCACAACAACCATGCCGCCGGGGTGCTGGCCCGTGGTGCGCTTGACACCGGTGCAGCCCAGGCACAGGCGGTTTTCCTCAGCACGGTTCACGGTTTTGCCACGCTCTTCCAGATATTTTTTCACATAACCGTAAGCCGTTTTATCCTGCAGGCCGGATACAGTGCCCGCCTTGAACACATTCTCCTTGCCGAACAGCTCCTCCGTATAGCGGTGAACGTTGGACTGGTACATGCCGGAGAAGTTCAGGTCGATATCCGGCTCCTTATCGCCGTAAAAGCCCAAGAAGGTTTCAAACGGGATATCGTGGCCGTCCATGACCATGGGTTCGCCGCAGACAGGGCATTTTTTATCTGGCAGGTCAAAGCCGTCCATCGTCACGCCATCATCAATCCACTCGCTGTGCTTGCACTTGGTGCACAGGTAGTGCGGCGGCATGGAGTTGACCTCCGAAATGCCGGAAAAGTGCGCCACAGCGCTGGAACCGACAGAGCCACGGCTGCCCACCTGGTAGCCGCCTGCGTTGGAAAACGCCACCAGCTTGACCGCAATGACATACAAAACAGCGTAACCATGGCCGCAGATGGAATCCAGCTCTTTTTTCAGGCGCTTTTGCAGCACATCCGGCAGGGGGTTGCCGTAATCACGGCGGGCGTGCTGCCAGGTGCCGGAGCGCAGCTGATCCTCAGCCCCCTCAATGGAAGGCGGGTAGGTTCCCTTGGGGATGGCGCGCAGATTGTTATCAATGGTAGCGGCAATCTTGTTGGGGTTGGTCACGCAGATTTCAAAGGCTTTTTCCTGCGGGAGATAGCTGAACTGCTCCAGCATATCCGGCGTGGTGCGGTAGAACAGCGGGGCCTGGTTGTCAGCATCCTTAAAGCCGTTGCCTGCCTGCAGGACCGCGCGGTAAATGCGGTCCTCCGGCTCCTGGAAGTGAACGTCACCGGTGGCAACCACGGGGATATGCAGTTCTTCGCCCAGTTGGATGATGGTGCGGTTGAAGTTCTTGATGGCTTCGATGGAATCCACCTGCCCATTGCGGACCATGAACTCGTTGTTGCCAAGAGGCTGCACTTCCAGATAGTCATAATACCGGGCAATGCGCAGCAGTTCATCATGGGCCTTGCCTGCCACTACGGCGCGGTACAGCTCGCCTGCTTCGCACGCAGGTGAAAGCAGCAGGCCCTCGCGGTATTGATTCAGCAGGCTGCGGGGCACGCGCGGCTTTTTGAAGAAATACTTGGTGTGCGCCGCACTGACAATGCGGTACAGGTTTTTGAGTCCTGTCTGGTTCTGCACCAGAATGATCAGGTGGTAATACTTCTTTTTCAGCACCTCTTTGTTGCCGCCAAGGCCGGTGTTGATAGCCTCCACGGTGGTCATGTCCTTCTCCTTCAAATCGGAGAGCATAACCTCAAAGATGCGGGCCAGCGCCATGGCGTCATCCACGGCGCGGTGGTGGTTAAAGGGCTGGATTTCCAGATGTTTGTTGATGGTATCCAGTTTATAGTTATGCAGGCCGGGGAACAACGCCTGCGCCATAGGCAGGGTGTCAATATAGGTGTTGGAAAAATCCACCCCCGCCTTATCCCCTGCTTTACGGATGAACAGCATATCAAAGCTGTTGGCGTTGTGGGCAACCAGGATGTTATCGCCGCAGAATTCCTTGAATTGGCGGATGGCCTCGGCCGGTGTGGGGGCATCGGCCACCATGCTGTCGTTGATGCCGGTCAGCTCCACCACCTTTTGCGGGATGGGTTTGCCGGGGTTGACGAAGGTACAGAAACTCTTATCCGGGTTGATCTTGCCGTTTTCCACGTACACGGCGCCGATCTCGGTCAAAGCTTCCACGTTGGAGTCCAGGCCGGTGGTCTCGGTATCAAACACCACAAAGGAGCCGGTGATGGGCATGGTTTTGGTGCCATACACAGCGGGGATCATATCGTCCACAAAGTAGGCTTCACACCCATAGATCAGCTTGAAGTTGGGGTCGTCCTGGTGGATCTCGTCAGTGGCAAGCATGGCTTCCGGGTAGCCCTGGCACACGCCGTGGTCGGTAATGGCAATGGCGCGGTGGCCCATGCGGTGGGCCAGGCGCACGATCTTGCCGGAATCGCAGAAACCGTCCATGCTGCTGGACTTGGTATGCAGATGCAGTTCCACGCGCTTTTGCCCCTCGGGGGCATCATCATGGCGGGGCATACGCTCCACCTGCAATACATCATAGGGCAGCAGGACATAGTCGTGCTCGTACTTATCGTAGGTATAGTTGCCGCGCACGATGAGGGTTGTGCCGGATTTGAGGCCCTCCCACTTAGACATATCCTCGTTTTCATCGCCGAGGACTTTGAGGTTGATGGAACCGTTATAGTCGGTGATGGAGGTAAAGTAGATTTTGCGGCGGTTGCCCTTTACCTCGGTAAAGAATACGTCGCCCCACACGGTCACCTTGCCGCCATCGCCCAGATCGTTCAGCGGGCGCAGGTCGGCAGGCTTGAAAGACTTGCCATAGAACACCTTAGCCGGCTTGGAGGTGAGCTCCAGCCCCTCAATGGTAAAGGGTGCCACTTCTTCTTTGGCCTTGAACTGCACGGCGGGCACCTTTTCTGCCACGCGGCGGTCGAGTTCGTCCGCATCCATCTGTTTGCCGACCAGCTCCATGCGCACAATGGGCAAAGCACCGGTGCGCTCCTGGATGAGTTCTGCCAGATGCCTGGGCAGCTCCACGCTTTCCAGAATCGGCAGACCCGCGTTGACCCGCACCACAAGACCGTCCTGAGCAAAAGCAACCGGCTGGGTTTTATCCAGAAAGCCGTTGACCGGCATCCCCTGCTGTTTGAGCTCTTCGATCATAGCCTTGACGGCTTCCGGCGTGATGGCGTTATAGTTGAAGTAGTTGCGCATGGTCAACTCATAACCGGCAAAAATCTGCTCCAATGACGCCAAAAGACGCCCGCACAGAGCAGAGTCCAGCGGCTCTGTGCTGCGCAGGCAGATGATAACTTTGCGTGCGGAACGGAACAGTTCTACCCGCTCCACAAACACATTGCTGAAGCTGGCGGTAAACTGTTCATCGGCCGTGAACTGCGGCCAAACCTGGGTAACAAGTGGTTTTAACATAGCACCTCTTGAGAGTTACGGACGGCCTTTTTTGAAAAAAGGCCTGGCAAAAAACTTTAATAAAAAACTTTAATATGATAAATTACAGTAATATTATAACAATATTATGTTGGATTCAAAGGCAGCCCGGCAGCTGGCGTTAAGCTCCCCTGTTTTCGCAGGCTTTGTTAGCATCACATAGAAGTGCAATGCTCTATTTACCGGGAAATATAAGGCAATACCGCATAATTCTAAGTGCCGATACGGCGAGCGAGGTGCGGCAGATGCTAAGCCAAAAGCGCAGATAATACTTTGTGTATTATCGAGCATTTTGGCAACGCAGATGCCGTGCCGCAGCCGCCGAAGCGGTGCTTAAGCCGCTAGGCGGGAATTGTGCGGTGTTGCCATAAATCAGACTTTTTCTCAGCGTGTTGAAAAGCGTATTTTCCCTTGTAGAGGATAGGGGTGAACGCCACCGCAGAGGAATTCTGCCTTGCCGTGTGCTGCGAACGTTGCACATGATTTGTAGGGGACGATGCTTGCATCGTCCCGCAATGGTGGGCTTTGCCGCAGATTCCTCCACAGCAGGCTCCGCAAGGTGACGGGCGCACAACGTGCGCCCCTATGGTCACTATGGGGTAAACAGCGCAGTTTTCCCATGCGGTGCCGTGCCGCTTTCACGCAACATTTTCATCGCTTTGGCATCGGTTTTCGGACTTGTTTTCGGAACTTGTTTTTATCTTTGCGGATGACATGCATCGCGGTGATGGTGGCCACCACGCCGGGCAGCAAAAAGGCAAAGGCATCCAGCACCAGGCAGGCGGCCAGCTTGATTGCGGCGTTGGGAGCACTTTTGCAGTACCAGACTTCCAGCACAATACTGACCACAAAGCACACCAGCAGCACCGTGCCAATGCAAAGCAGCCCCCGCACAAACGGCGGGAGCTTGGCTTTAGCGGTCGGTTCTGCGTTTTTTGGGGTGTTCCGTACCATTACAGTTTATGGATTTCCTCAACGAACTGGCTGACGATATCGCCTTTCAGGGTGCGGATCTTCTCGCCATGCTCAAACAGCACAGCACAGTCCTTGCCGCCTGCAATGCCGATGTCCGCATCGCTGGCTTCGCCGGGGCCATTAACAATACAGCCCATAATGGCGATTTTTACCGGCTTTTTGAAGTCCTCTTCTTTCAGGCGGCGCTCCACCTCGTTGGCAATTTCGATCATGGGGTACTGGGTGCGGCCGCAGGTGGGGCAGCTGATGATCTCCGGCCCGGCCACGGCGTAGCCAACCGCACGCAGGATATCGTAACCGGCGTACACTTCATCCTCCGGGTCGCCGGTCAGGGAGACGCGCAGCGTATCGCCGATGCCTTCCAGCAACAGGCCGCCAATCCCCATGCCGGATTTGATCAAGCCCATGCGGTTGCCGCCGGCTTCGGTCACACCCACATGCAGGGGGTAATCTGTCTGGGAGGCCAGCAGCCGGTAAGCGGCCATCATGCGCGGCACGTTGGAGGATTTTATGGAGATGACGATATTATTAAAGTCATGCTTTTCCAGCAGGCGCACATGGTACATGGCACTTTCCACCATTGCTTCCGGCACAGGGGCACCGTAACGGGCCAGGATATGCTTTTCCAGGCTGCCGCCGTTCACGCCAATGCGGATGGGGATGTTTTTGGCGTTGCAGGCATCCGCGACCGCTTTTACACGGTCATCATCACCGATGTTGCCGGGGTTGATGCGAATCTTATCGGCACCGGCATCGATGGCAGCAAGGGCGGCGCGATAGTCAAAGTGGATATCGGCCACAACGGGGATATCCACCGCCTCCTTAATGGCCGATACCACCGCGGCATCTGCCGGGGTGGGCACCGTGACGCGCACGATCTGGCAGCCCGCTTTTGCCACGCGTTTTGCCTGCTCCACGTTGCCCGCAATATCCTTAACGGGCACATTGAGCATGGTCTGCACTGCAATGGGGTTGGTGCCGCCAATGGTAATGTTGCCGATTTTGACCGTCCGTTTTAGCTGACGCATGGAAAAACGCCTCCTGTATGTTACTTCGCAAAGCCTACTGTTCCCCTTTTATCTGGGTTGCTGCGGCTTTCGTTTCAAATCAAAGAATATATTTTGCCACATCCTGCATCGTGGTCAGCACCACCAGCATTAAAAGCAGGATCATGCCTGCCGCGTTGATGGCTGTCTGGAAGCGCAGCGGCAGTTCCCGCCGGGTAATGCCTTCTGCGGCAAGGAACAGCAGCTTGCAGCCGTCCAGCCCGGGGATGGGCAGCAGGTTAAACACGCCAAGATTTACCGTGATGACAGCGGCCAGGCTGAGCACATCCCGCCAGCCATATTTGACGGCTTCATTGACCGCATTGACTATACCGACCGGACCGGAAAGCTCATTGACGCCCACACGCCCGGTGAAAAGGTCCAGAAATCCGCGCAGGATGACCCGCGCATAATAGCAGAAATACCGTGCCGCCCCATGCACCACGCTGCGCGGCGTTTTTTCAATACCATACACCCGGAAATCCAGTACCATGGAGGTTGTGCCGTCCGCATTGGTAGTGGAATCAAACTGCACCTGGGGCAGTGTGACCAGCTTGCCATCCCGCAGAACCGTGATGGTTGCGGTATCATTTTCGGTACGCTGCAGTTCGTACATGACATCTTCAGCCGTAAAGCAGAAATGCCTGTTGACCGACATGATCTCATCGTTCACCTGCAGGCCAGACGCCTGGCTTTTGGGGTTTTCACCCTGGAAGTCATAAATGATCTTGCTGGTCACAGCACTGCCGCTGGCCACAAGTACCAGCAACAGGATAAAGCCCAGCACAAAATTCATCAGGGCACCGGCGGCAATCACAAAAAAGCGCTGCCAGGGGCTTGCTTCCACAAAGCTTTTGCCTTCCACCGTCAGGGGGAACAAGGGAGCATGCGGATCATAGGTATGCACAGAAGCAGCGGCAGCATCCTGCTTTTTCGCAGGTTCTGCCCGCCCCTGCTCGTCCGGGTCCTCAGATTCTTCCGGGGTTTCACCGGCAAGGTTATTGTAACCGCCCAGCGGCAGCAGGCGCACGGAATAACGGGTGCCGCCCCTGACGGTGCTCCACAGCGCCGGGCCGAACCCGATGGAAAATTCCTCCACATGGATGCCGCAGTGCCGGGCGGCAAAAAAATGCCCGGCCTCATGCACCAGCACCACCGTGCCAAATACCAAAACTGCCACAATCGCGGTCAGCAGAAAATTCATAAGCACCTCGCTTACAGGGAACTTTGACAGCCGGGCCGCCAAATGCCCGGCACAGAAGGGTTACACATGGGCTTTTACATAATCGCGCGCCATGCGGTCGCAGTCATACACATCCTGCAGGGTATAATCCCCGCCAAAGCTGTCGCTGTCCACCATGCCTTCCACCAGGCGGCCAATATCCAAAAAGCCGATCTTATCCTGCAGGAACAGGCGCACAGCTTCCTCGTTGGCACCGTTTGCGGCGCAGGGGCCAAGGCCGCCCTTGCGGATCGCCTTTTTGGCGGCTGCCAGGCAGCGGAACGTTTCATCATCCGCCACATCAAAGCTCAGATGCTTGAGGGCAGCAAAATCCAGCTCCGGCACCGGGCTGGGCAGACGGTCCGGCCAGGTCAGGGCATACTGGATAGGAATGCGCATATCCGGCACGCCCAGCTGAGCGATAACAGAATGGTCGGCAAACTGCACAGCAGAGTGCACAATGCTTTCGCGCTGGACAACAATCTGAATCTTATCCTCCGGCAAGCCAAACAGCCAGACAGCCTCAATCAGCTCCAGACCTTTGTTCATCAGGGTGGCGGAATCGATCGTGATCTTAGCGCCCATATTCCAGTTGGGGTGCTTGAGGGCATCAGACTTGGTTTTGCCGCGCAGCTGCTCGGTCGTCATACCAAAGAAAGGTCCGCCTGACGCGGTGAGCAGAATCTTTTCCAGCCGTTTGGCAGAATGCTGGTCCTGCAGGCACTGGAAGATGGCGGAATGCTCGCTGTCCACCGGCAGCAGCTTGACGCCGTATTTCTTTACCGCGTCCGTTACCAGGTGGCCACCGGTCACAAGGCTTTCCTTGTTGGCGAGGGCCAGATCATGTCCGCTTTCGATTGCAGCCAGAGAGGCCGGCAAACCGGCAATACCGACTACCGCGTTCAATACAACATCGGGGCCATCCATGGCAGCCAGAGTGCGCAGTCCCTCCGGGCCTTTCAGCAGTTTGGGTGCGTTGGCGGTACCGGCAAGGGCAGCATCCAGTTTCTCACAGGCGGCAGGGTCCACCACGGCCACATATTCCGGGTGGAACTCTTCGATCTGCTTTTGCAGGATCTCCACGCGGGAGTTCGCTGCAAGGCCAAAGATGCGGTAGCCGTGCATCCGGGCAACATCAAGGCTCTGGGTACCGATGGAACCGGTGGAGCCAAGCAGAGTAATGGTTTTTGGCATGTTGACATCCCCTTATGGAAAGGCACTGCCCAAAAGTGCAGTGCCGGTTGTTGTTCTGGTTTTCGGGACCTGGCCTGTTGATACGGCGGCCCCTCTGTTTACGCTTTACTGGAACACATAAAAGAAGTAACGCACCACGATGGACACCAGCGGCGCGATAAACATCACGCTGTCAAACCGGTCCAAAATACCGCCGTGGCCGGGGAAAATGGTGCCGTAATCTTTGATACCCACCTGACGCTTGACGGCAGAGGCGAAGAGATCGCCCAAAATGCCCAGCACCGACGCCACGGCGCCCATGGCGGCAATGATGATATAGTGCCGCGCGGTGACAGCCACCGTCAGGCTGGCGAACCGGCCGGAAAGCGCGCTGTAAATAATGGTTGCCAGCAGCCCGATGAGCACGCTGCCGATCACACCGCCGATGGCGCCTTCCACCGTTTTGTTGGGGCTTACCACCGGAGCCAGCTTGTGCTTGCCGAACGCGCGGCCCGCAAAGTAGGCGCAGGTATCGCCGCCCCAGGCAAAGCACAGGATCAGCAGGATGAAGTAGATGGCATCATAGCCGTACATATCCATCGGCAGGCAGCGCTTGAGGTGGATGAGAGAGTAAAAGCAGAACAGAATCACACCGCTGAAGTAGATAAAGCCGCTCAGCTTGCCAAAATCCAGCGTTTTATCATGGGTGATGAGCACCACATTATAAAACAGCACCGTCAAAAAGCCCACAGCCAGCAGCGCTGCGCGCGCCGCGCCGCTGGAGCTGAGCATGAGCAGCATGGTAAACGGCACCGCTGCCGCATACAGGTACCACTGCTTTTTGCCAAAGCCCATTGCGGTAAACACTTCATGAATGGCAAGCAGGCAGATAGCCGCCAGCACCAGGTCAAACAGGATCGTGTCAAAGAAAGCCAGAACCACGGCAAGAACAGCCAGCCCGACTACGGCGGTAATGATGCGAGTTTTCATAAAAGATGGTTTCCTTTCAACAGCAGCTGCGGTGTGTTAAGGCAATACCGCATAATTCTAAGTGCCGATACGG
>ULQA01036482.1_pt1 | contig 10177 bp, 7 predicted proteins | sample 1954001 | NCBI WGS metagenome assembly ULQA01 (sample SAMEA4835643, study PRJEB28245) | human gut metagenome | biome: gut microbiome; material: fecal sample | place: Denmark | collected 2008 | reverse complement strand
AACCCGCCGCCAATGGTGCGGCGATACCCATCATATCGAGAATATCGAGATAATGAATCTTGGTCTTGCGACAAAATATAGCAAGGGCTATAATCAACCCCAACGTTCCACCATGACTTGCCAATCCCGCATATCCCGTAAACTTCCAATCGCCATCGGGATAAAAGTGCACCGGCAAAACAATTTCCAACGGGTGACTCAGGTAATAGTCAGGCTCATAAAACAAACAATGTCCTAACCGTGCCCCGATAAAAATACCTAAGAAACTGTATAAAAACAAATTCTGAAACGTATCGACAGGTAAACCCTTCGATTGATACAATTTATAAACCACCTGACTGCCCGCCAAAATGGCGATAAACCAAAAAATACTGTACCAACGTATCGCAATGCCGGCAATCGAAAACAATATGGGATCGGGATTCCAATGGATATATAGCAACTCCATAATTTACAACGATGTATGTTAAAGAAATAGTACAAGCCGAGAGTGGAAACAAACTCACTTGGTTACACCGAGGCACAGTCTATTTTCGTAAAATGCAAAGATAACGCAAGGCACGAAAAGGGCAAAACGGACTTGTCCATTTTTTATTTCGAATCACTACCTATCTGCAATAGACTTTTCAAAAAACAACACAAACAAAGTCCTAATCTACCATCTTCTGCCTCTATATCAAGCAATACAAGTCCTCAGAACGAGAGAGCTAAAAATAAACCGGACTGTTCTTCCTTTCTATAATATAATAAAAGTTGCAGGTGAGAGTAGAAAAATCAACTTTTTATTAGTTTTGTAAAAAAACAAATATATGCCCGTAACGATCCCTACACACAAGGCCACCCAACAATCGGACTGCGGAATATTGCTAAAAACAATTTCTCCCGGCTCTTTCCAAGAACCCGTCCAATATGCCCACCGAGACGATTACTACATATTCGGCATAGTAGAAAACGGGCATTGCTGTATCAGTATCGACTTTAAAAATTACACAGTATCGGACCATGAAATATTATGTGTTCAACCGGGTCAAGTTCACCGGGTTGTCGACACAGGAAATGCGCAAGCAACGATACTTTTCATAGATAGTGTATTTATCGACGCACCGGATAAACAAATCTTATCCGAATACGCATTATCTGTCGCACCGTTCCGAATAAACGACCTGCAATTCAACGAATTGGAACAAATTTTCTCCATTATCTCCCGAAATATAAATATACCGGAAAGCAGCCGTACCAAACGAATCGTACAAGACTTATCCCGTGCTGCCACGGGTATAATAATCGATAACATACAAAACATCATCTGCCGTCAATTGAAAAGCAGAAGACAAATCGAAATCACCTTAGCTCTCAAAAAAACTACTCTCCGAAGATTCTCATATCAACAGAAGACCTTCTTATTACGCACAACTGCTACATATCTCCCCGGTCTATCTGAATGAAGTCGTCAAAAACATAACCGGGACCACCGCAAGCAAATACATTCAAGACGAAATCATATTGAGAGCCAAACGTATGCTAATCTATACCACCTTGAGCATAAAAGAGATAGCTTTCAATCTAGGGTTCGACGACCATACCTATTTCACCCGTCTATTCACTCAAACAGCCGGTTTATCCCCCACTACATACAGAAAAAAATACCTCGAATAATCCAATCATTACCCCATATAGTCTATTTCCCAGTTTCCCTATAAGCCGTTACTTTGTACTGTCTCCAAAAGAACCTATCGAACAAGAAAAAACGATGAACAAAAGACGGCTTATTTACTTGACAGACGCAATATTAATTCCCCTTTTCGTCTTATCATTATACTCAGGTATACAACTGCACATCGCAGGCCACGGAACCGAACACGACATTTGGCACAACTGGGCGGTATTTCATACCATCGACAGTCTGCTCTTTACTACATTCGGGATCATACACATCAAAAGTCATTGGTTTTGGTACAAAGGCTTGAAAAACAAAAAGCGGGAACGCAAAACACGAAGGAAACAAAAAATCGTCCTACTGCTCACATTCATCTTTATATGGGTCATTATTACCGGTATATGGTTGTTGTGTTTTGTCGAAGGAGCAAATTCGCCGTTTGGGAAATTACACTACAAGGCCGGTCTACTAATGGGTATCTTAGGGCTCCTGCACATAGTGAAACGATTGCGTCTCCTAAAAAACGGCTTATGTCTGAACACCTCTCACCCTACGAGTACTCCCCCTATCTCACCGAAATAAGCAAGGGTGAATTAAAATACCAAATGAATTCGTTACACAAAGGCAAAGCTCAGGTTAAATACATTTTATTCCTTTTTCCAATCCCCCCTCCTACTATTTTAGGAAGAACGAAATGAAACACATCAACGAGAGAAAGAACTTGAAAACACTGTCGGCTTCACATACAATAAAGCAAATACCACATGACGATGGATAGTTCGAAACCCGCCTGTTACCGCATAATATAAGGTGAAGAGACCCATTCAGTCAGACACCCGTTCCACTTGCACCAAACATCTATTTGTAAAAATTAAAACAGTTTCTAACTTTGCAGGCGATTTACAGATATAACTAAAAGATACAAAAGATGTGGTTATCACTCGCTTTTCTCTCGGCTTTCCTATTAGGCTGTTACGAAGTCTGTAAAAAGAAATCGCTCGACAACAATGCTGTCATTCCTGTACTCTTTCTCAATACCTGTTTTTGCAGTCTGTTGTTCCTCCCGTGTATTGTCCTTTCCTACGGGTTTCCCGAATTTATGCGAAATTCACTCTTCTATGTGCCCCCTTCCACCGGTCACGAGCATATTTATATCATAGGCAAAGCGGCGCTCGTCCTCACATCATGGACTTGTGCCTATTTCGCCACCAAACATTTGCCCATCACCATAGCCGGGCCAATCAAGGCTTCCCAACCCATTCTCACACTCGTAGGAGCATTACTCATCTTCGGCGAGCAACTGAATCTCTATCAATGGATCGGAGTCATTCTGGCGATCGTCTCGTTCATTATGCTATCCTTCTCCGGAAGAAAGGAAGGCATCAATTTCAAACACAATATCTGGATTCTCTTTATAGTCCTCGCCACAATCACCGGTGCGGCCAGCGGGTTGTACGACAAATATCTCATGTCGCACGGCTTCGACCGAATGACCGTACAAGTATGGTACTCCTACTATCAAATGGCGATGATGACCGTTATTCTCTTTGTATTATGGTATCCCAAACGTAAGCATACCACACCTTTTGTTTGGAAACCCTCTATCTTTTTCATCTCCCTGTTTCTCGTTTGTGCCGACTTCGTATATTTCTACGCCCTCAGCTACCCCGACTCCATGATTTCTATCGTCTCTATGGTACGTCGCAGCAGTGTCGTCGTCAGCTTCATAGCCGGCGCATTCCTGTTCCGAGAAAAAAATATCCGTAGCAAATCGTTCGATTTGATACTCGTCCTATTGGGTATGTTCTTCCTTTATCTCGGCACAAAATAAAAGACGGTAACAATATTTACGGCTGTTTTTTTGGCTCACAGAAGCAAATATGATTACTTTTGTGTCAAACGATCGTTATGAAACTAAAGAATCTGTTATTCTGTTTATGCTCGATAGTCACCTTGACATCATCGGCAATAGAACCAGTAGCGCAATTATTCATTGCCATGCCCGACTCGCTCGTCCCTTCTATCGAAGTGAACCGAAGGAAGGACCTGATCGATTTGATGCACGCCGGACAGAAAGCCGAGATTGTCACGAAACTCGGCAGTAAAGCCGAGATGACACTGCTACAAGACAGCCTGCTCTCGATCGACCTGTCGAAACGCAGTAAAATGGAAATACGGTGGTATGATACAACCGGCAACGATACGATTATCGCTCTTGTCAATACGGTATATGCCCCGGCGGGAGACAGTCGCATACGGTTTTTCGACACTGCATGGAAGGAACTCCCCGCTTCGGAACGCATTCGCCAGATACGACGGGAAGAGTTTTTCCAATTCCCCGATAGCTTGACAAAGGCAAAAAAAGAAGACTTGTTACGTCCGGTAGACATTTTCCTTGTGGAGTACAACTTCGCTACCGACGGTTCTCTATGTGCCCGGCAGTCATGGGCAAACTATCTAGACAAAGAATCATTCGATCGTATCGAACCCTATCTGCAAGATTCAATCGTGTTGCATTGGAACGGAAAAAGATTCAAATAAAACAACCTCACTTTCCTGAACAGAATCAGATTCAATCGCAGCGATAATCATCTTATATCATCAGAGACCAAACGGGCTCAGTCGATAATTAGTAGGGATTGACCTTGTATATTCCAACCCCTCTCCTCAGAAACCGTTGTTTCTTCGATGTCTCCCCTATACGGCTAACGCCACACAGGGGAGAAGGGTAAATACAATCTCCATCTCATTCTCCAAAATAATGCGGCAGAGGGGAAACTCTTCCCTTACCGTTTCTCGCAACCCTATGGAGTATATGTCGCCAAACAAAATATAGGGAGAGGAGACACATAGTGACGGAAGAATCGGAAAACAGAAAGGTATTAACCTCCTGCCCTGCGCACACACGTACGATAGGGGAGGTGGCACGTAGTGACGGAGGAGTTCAAAAATACCCGCAGCAAGAGGGAACGGATTAGGGCATCCCCCTCTCCCCCTGCCGTGTCCCGTAGCTTTACGGGGTGTTCCCATAAAGGGATACAAGGAGAGTACCCGCAGGGCGAGGGGATTAAACTTTCAAAAAGCAATATATTGTCTTTCTCAATTCTTCTCCGAAGATATCCGGAATGAGGTTGTCGACAGAGATTCATCTCTAAAATCCAAGTCTATCCTCACAAATTTTCTACTAAATCACAAAACGGGGTTACCTTTACAGGTAACCCCGTTTAATTATACAAAAAAACCTCTTTAAAACTCTGCGTTTTTCGGTGTACGAGGGAACGGTATCACGTCGCGGATATTAGTCATACCCGTAACGAACAACAGCAACCGTTCGAATCCGAGCCCGAAACCCGAGTGGGGAGCCGTACCGAAACGGCGGGTATCGAGATACCACCACATATCCTTCATCGGGATATGCAACTCTTCGATACGGGCAAGTAACTTATCATAATTTTCCTCACGCTGCGAACCTCCGATAATCTCGCCGATACGGGGGAACAGCACGTCCATCGCCCGAACCGTCTTGCCATCGTCGTTCATTTTCATATAAAAAGCCTTTATCTCTTTCGGATAATCGGTAAGGATAACCGGTTTCTTGAAATGTTCCTCTACCAAGAAACGCTCATGTTCGCTCTGCAAATCGGCGCCCCAATAGACTGGATATTCGAATTTATGACCCGACTCCTCTAATATTTTTACACCCTCGGTGTACGGCAACCGCACAAAATCGTTATCCACGACGAACTTCAACCGGTCGATCAATTCCTTGTCGTACATTTGGCATAAAAATTCGAGGTCGTCCTGACAGTGATCGAGCGCATAACGAATCAGGTATTTGAGGAAATCCTCCGCCAAATCCATGTTCTCTCCGATTTCATTGAAAGCGACTTCCGGCTCTACCATCCAAAACTCGGCCAAGTGGCGCGGTGTATTCGAATTCTCGGCGCGGAACGTAGGGCCGAACGTATAAATCGCGCCCAAAGACATCGCACCCAATTCACCTTCGAGCTGTCCCGATACAGTGAGGCTGGTAGGTTTGCCAAAGAAATCCTCGCTATAATCCACCGCTCCGTCCTCGGTCTTAGGTACTTGGTTCAAGTCGAGAGTCGTTACTTGAAACATAGCTCCTGCACCTTCGCAGTCGCTACCCGTAATTAACGGAGTATTCAAATAGAAAAATCCCCGATCGTTGAAATATTTGTGAATGGCATAAGCCATATTGTGACGGATACGCAACACTGCTCCAAATGTATTCGTACGAGGACGCAAATGTGCGATTTCCCGTAAAAATTCCAGCGTATGCCCTTTCTTCTGCAACGGATATACATCGGGGTCGGCGCCGCCGTAAAGCTCTATGCTATCGGCCTGTATCTCGGCCTGCTGACCTTTACCTTGCGACTCCACCAATGTACCGATGACACTAATACAAGCACCGGTCGTTATCGGTTTCATCTCCGCTTCCGAAAATTTGGAGAGGTCCACCACGACCTGTATATTTTTAATGGTAGAACCGTCGTTCACGGCAATAAAATTCACATTTTTATTGCCACGGCGCGTACGCACCCAACCCTTTACATTTACTTTTGTCCCGTAAAGAGATGCATCAAATGCATCGACGACTTTGGTTCTTTTCATTGTTTCCATACTTTCCTATATAATTGTACACTTTTTTAAGCATTGCCCCGTACGGAGAACCGTTCGGGACGTGATAAACATTTCTTATTCGAATGAACCCATCTGCAACATGTTCACCTCTTGCTGAGTGAGGTAACGCCAACGCCCCCGTTGCAAGTTCTTCTTGGTAAGCCCAGCGAAATAAACCCGGTCAAGTTTAACCACACGATACCCTAAGGCTTCGAAAATACGACGCACGATACGATTCCGACCCGAATGAATCTCGATACCCACTTGGTTCATATCCGTCTCGTTGGCATAACTTACGGCATCGGGCTGTATAGGGCCGTCTTCCAATTCTATACCATCGGCGATTCGTTGCATATCCTCCTCGCTCACATCTCGGTCGAGCCACACATGGTATATCTTTTTCTTGATAAATTTCGGGTGCGTCAGTTTCGATGCAAGGTCGCCATCGTTCGTCAGCAGTAACACACCGGTCGTGTTGCGGTCGAGACGTCCCACCGGATAAATACGTTCGGTACAAGCGTTACGCACGATATCCATCACCGTGAGTCGTCCTTGTGGATCGTCCGATGTAGTCACACAATCCTTAGGTTTATTCAACAATACGTAAATCTTACGTTCCAAAGTCACCACCTTGCCACGGAATGTCACCGTATCATTACGGGTAATCTTCGTCCCCAGTTCGGTCACGGCAACCCCGTTGACCAACACTTCTCCGGCTTGAATAAATTCGTCGGCCTCACGACGGGAACAAATCCCTGCATTAGCCATAAATTTATTCAGACGAATCGGTTCATTCGGATCCACCTCCGGCAACTCATATTCGATGCGCTGCGGGCGGCTGAACACCTTATTATTCCGACGCGGTTGCTGGCGATTCTGATTATATCCTCCACGATTATTATACCCCCGGTTATTATATCCGCCCGGGCGATTGTTTTGCTTCGGATAACGAGGTCTCTCGCTTTCTCCGTAAGGCTGCTGGAAGCCCTCTCCCACTTCGTTATTACGATTATAATCCTGATTATACCTCGGAGTATTGTTGTAATTATTGTTCCGACGGTTGTTTCCGTAATTACCCTGACGGTTATTGCTATACCCTCCCTGACGATTACCATAGTTGTTTGGACGTTCGTTGCCGTAAGAACGATTTCCTCCATCTCCATAGTTATTGCGGGGATAGTATGGTCTTTCCGCATTTGCACTGTACGAGGAGTGTCCCTCTTCTCCTCCATTTCTTCTGTACTCTACTTTTTCATATCGCTCGGTCGCACCTTCGCGGTTCGACATTCCGATGCGCGGACGCTTAGCTCTTTTTTCGCTTTCCATAGAAATTGTTTGTAATTAAAAATACAAGCCTCTCGGCCTATTAAAAAACATCTGTTATAAATGATAGTTATTTTTTCTCATAAACAAAAATTCGTGCAAACCGAAAGTAAAAACAAATTTACTATCGAGCCGCAGCCTATGTTTGTAAACACGTTGCAAAGATACGAAGGATTTTTCATTTTGCTTCTATTACAATCGAATAAGTTGTTATTTTCTGCTTAAAAAAACAAAAGCTCGGGCCTTTTGTTCGTCCGGCTCGCAAAGAATCTGCCTTACCACCGTTCAAAGCAACAAATACATACTCAATACGGGAATCAGTGGGGGGGTGTCCTTGCATACCCCCCTCCTCAGAAACTATTGTTTCTTCGGCCTCTCCCCTATCGCTATACGACACAGAGGAGAAGGGTAAAATCTATCCCTGTGCCGAAATGAGAATTACCATTTTAATCTTTTCTTCCTATTGTATCTATGTGGCATTGCCGGACATTTCAGCCCCCTTTTTTTAGAACAGTGAAGGATTGGAGTGAGATTATTTAAAACTCCCTGCCGTGTTCCGTAATCTTACAGGGTGTTTTGCGACAGCAAAATATAGGGGCGGTGTCCGAAGGACAGAGGGGTTAAATAAAATTATCCGCAACAGAGGAAACATATCAAAGTACCAACACCCTCCCTCTGTTCATCGCAGATGAGATAGGGGAAGTGCACGAAGGACAAGGGGATTAAGCCTTCAAAAACATAATACATTATCTTTCTCAATCCTTCATCGAAGAGATCGAAATGTTGCTATCGTCAAGAATTTCATCGCTAAAATTCATGTCTATTCCTTCTGATTTTCTACTGAACCCAATACAGAACCGACATGCAATAAACGTCGAAAGAGAATAAGAGGCTCTCTTATTCTCCTTCGGTTACAAGTCTCATTTTTATTTTTCATCTAATCTTGCGAGGCTTCCCCACCTCATCAAAACCCGGTATATGAGTGAGGAGTTATCTTTCGTAATTCCTCTTTTACCGATTCCGAAACATCGAGCGTATCGATAAATTCCCGTATGGAGTCGGCATTAATTACCGTATTCGTCCGTGTCAAAGCCTTCAAAGTCTCGTACGGGTGAGGATAACCCTCCCTCCGCAAAATCGTCTGAATACCTTCGGCTACCACATTCCACATCTGATCGAGATCGCGATATATAGCCGGTTCGTTCAGTAACAGTTTATTCAAGCCTTTGATTGTACTATGGAAAGCAATCAACGTGTGAGCCAAAGGAACACCCACATTCCGCAACACGGTCGAATCGGTCAAGTCGCGTTGCAAGCGCGAAACCGGCAACTTCGAAGACAAGTGGTCCAGTATGGCATTGGCTATTCCGAGGTTTCCCTCCGAATTTTCATAATCGATGGGGTTCACCTTGTGAGGCATTGCCGACGAACCCACTTCTCCCGCTTTGATTTTCTGCTTGAAATACTCCATAGAAATGTATTGCCAGAAGTCCCGGTCGAGATCTATCACAATCGTGTTGATACGACGCAAAGCATCGAACAGAGCGGCGAGATTGTCGTAATTCGAAATTTGAGTGGTCCACTCCTCCCGGTCTATCCCCAACCGCTCCTTCAAAAATCTGTTCCCGAATGCCGGCCAATCGATATCGGGATAAGCAAAACGATGAGCATTGAAATTACCGGTAGCTCCTCCGAACTTACCGCTCACCGGAACCGATTCGAGCAAAGCCATCTGCCGTTCCAACCGATAGCCGAATACCCGTATCTCTTTCCCCAGACGGGTGGGCGATGCCGGCTGCCCGTGAGTTTTGGCAAGCATGGGAATATCTTTCCATTCCTCGGCATACCGGTTGATAATAGCCAGCATATCTTTCAACACCGGGAAATAACAATCGAGCAAAGCCTCTTTCAACAAAAGAGGAACCGACGTATTATTAATGTCCTGTGAAGTCAGCCCGAAATGGATAAACTCTTTATAAGCCTCCAAATGCAATTCGTCGAATTTCTCTTTGATAAAATACTCGACAGCTTTCACATCATGATTAGTAACAGACTCTATCGACTTCACTTTTTCGGCATCGGCCTCCGTAAAATCGGTATATATCTTGCGCAACGCCGGGAATAAATCAGGATTTACCTCCGAGAGCTGAGGCAACGGCAATTCGCACAATGCAATGAAATACTCGATTTCGACCCGTACCCTATACCGGATAAGTGCCCATTCCGAAAAATAAAGCGACAAATTTTCCACCTTATTGCGATAGCGGCCATCGACAGGAGATATGGCCGTGAGTGATGATAATTCCATAGTCTCTTATTTGAAATAGAGTACAAAAATACGATTTCCCCAGCAATTTTTACACAATAATTTCATTTTTTGTTTTGCAGATAAAAAAATAGTATTACCTTTGCAACGCTTTTCGGCAAACTATCCGGGCGTTTAGCTCAGCTGGTTTAGAGCATCTGCCTTACAAGCAGAGGGTCGGCGGTTCGAATCCGTCAACGCCCACAAAATCCCGGATAAAACCCTGTGGGGCGAAAGCCCACGAAAAC
>ULQA01059777.1_pt1 | contig 10196 bp, 8 predicted proteins | sample 1954001 | NCBI WGS metagenome assembly ULQA01 (sample SAMEA4835643, study PRJEB28245) | human gut metagenome | biome: gut microbiome; material: fecal sample | place: Denmark | collected 2008 | reverse complement strand
TGGAAAGTGGCCGTGGAGTGGGTGACATACCAGTTGTACAGCTCCGCCACGGCGGCGGCGTCCTCCGGCGCGGCATCCCGCAGGGTGATGGTGTTTTCAGCGGTCCACTGGGCGGCAAGGGCTTCCTTTTCGGGTTTTGGCAGCTTTTTCAGGGCGGCTTCCCGCTTCAGGGCGGCACTTTTATCGGTGCAGCGCTCGGCATAGGTCAGCTTAACGGCACCTTTGGCGTGGGTATACTTGGCACCGGCCTTGCCGCCCTTGTGGGCGCGCAGGCGGCGGGCAAGGTCATTGGTCCAGCCGGAATACAGGCTGCCATCCGCGCAGCGCACCATGTAGACCCAGGCGGAAGCCGGGTCTGGCTGGCAGTCCGCCGCGGTGCTGGGGCGGGGACCAAACTGCGCTAGAGTTTCGGCGCTCACTGTGCGCTCACCGGCCTTCCGGCGGCGCGCAGGGCACGGCGGCATGCCTCAATGGCATCCTCTTTGGTTTCCGCGGTGACAAGGAAACGGCTGGGGTGGCAGAACTTGAGAGCCAGGCCGCTCTTTTCGCGCAGGATCTCCTCCGGCTGGCCGCCCCATGCGGGCGGGAACGGCACCTTGCTGCGGCGGGTCTTGTAATCGGTCACGCACTGGGCACTGTAGCCGCCGCGCTGGCTGGGGTAGACAACAAACAGGGCATCGGTTTTGTACAGGCCGTTTTTCCAGGGCATGTAGTCCGGCAGGACCACAATGCCGTCCCTGGAGTTCTTGTAGGCGTTCTGGACGGTTTCGTCCGCACGGTTCACGGCGTTGGCTGCGGCAATCTCGTTTTCCAGCACCTGCTTGGCAAAGGGCACGGCGCGCCAGAAGCAGGCATCGGAATCTTCGCCGGAATCCCACACGGGGTTAAAGCTGCCGATGGCATCGGCCAGGGAGTTCTGTTCGCCGGTGTTATCGTTCAAGTCCAGGGGCTGAACAAAATTTTCATCCAGCAGGCGGGCCTGGTGGGCACCCACCAGCTGGGCACCCAACACGCGCCACAACAGGCCAAAGGCCGCATAGGGCACGCCGTTGGGGCGGCTTTCGCGCGGTTCCTGGTGGTGGTCAAACATACCGCAGCCCACATCGTACACAATGCCGTCAAAACCATCCGGCACAACAAAACCGCGGGTTACTTTGATATCCGGCCGCACAATCATCAGCAGCGCTGTGGCAAACACATCGTCTGCATGGAACTTGCCGCCGTGAGTAAAACCTTTTGCAGGAATTTTCATAGAATAGCCTCCGTCTATGGGGTAAAATGATGATTAACTAATATTATAACATGAAAGCGTAGGTTGGTAAATGCAAAATCTGCGCGGGCGGGCCGGATTTGGAACAAGTGGCAGCATTTGGCCGAAAAACGGTGATTCACAACCGGCATAAAATATGATATACTAACCTAATATGCCCTTTTGCGGGCATACCGGACATTCGGTGTGTTGACGCGGAATGTTGACCGCAACTTAATGAACAAACAAAGCGAAGGAACTGGATACCCATGCAAAACATCAAAAAAACATTAAAAAGCAAGCGCTTCTGGCTTGGCACGGTGCTGCCATTTGCGCTGGCTGTGGCAGCGGCCTTTGTGGCGCGCTACCAGTTAGAAATTTCTGACGGCGTAACTGCCAACTACATGGCGGGGCAGTGGCCGGTATACGCACCGCTCAATGCGCTGACGGCGTTCTGCCTGACGCTGGTGGTGTTTGCCCTGTGCGGCAGCTGGGGCATTGCAACCGGCGTTTCCGGCCTGATTTTTACCGTGCTGGCGCTGGTCAACTATTACACGCGGGACCTGCATGGTTCCGCCCTGATGCCGCAGGACATCCTGAACCTGGGCACCGCGGCAGAGGTGATGGGCAGTTATACCCTGCACATTACCCAGACAGTTATTACCATTGCGCTGCTGTACATCCCGGTGCTGGTGGCTGCCGTTGTGCAGGTCAAACTGGCCGGCAAGCATAAGCGCAGCTGGAAACAGCGCGGCGCCCATGCGCTGGCCTGCGCCTGCGGCATTTTTGCGGTGCTGTATCTGGGGTATTTCAGCCCCAACCCCATCAAGCCCGCCACCACTTACGGCTGGGCCTGGCAGGAAACCTATTATAAGTACGGCTACCTGGCGGGGAGCCTTGAAGCCGCCAGCCTGATGGTGGACCCCATCCTGCAGCCGGACGGCTACAGCGAGGACGCCGCCACCGAGGCCGCTGCAATGGCGCAGGACTATCAGGCCAGCCCCGAAACGGCAAACGAGCAGGACTACCCCGATGTGTTCCTGATCCTGTCCGAAAGTTTTTATGACTTTGACCTGGTAACGGACCTGCAGGCCGACCAGGAGATCATGCAGGTGACCAAAAACCTGCCCAACTCCATTTACGGCCACACCATCAGCCCGCATGTGGGCGGCGGCACCAACTCCAGCGAGTACGAGATGCTTTCCTCCAACTCGCTGATGCTGATGCCCTCCATCACACCGTTCAACTGGTTGAACCTGCACAAGGCAAACAGCCTGGTCAGCAACCTGAAAGATCTGGGGTATGCCACGCTGGCAGCCCACCCCTATACCAACTCCAACTACCGCCGCGATTCCGCCTGGCTGACGCTGGGCTTTGACGAGACCCACTTCCAGGATGATTTTCCGACCAAGGAAACCTATGGCAGCCGCCCCTACCAGACCGACAGCGCCACCTACCGCGACCTGGAAGGTTTGTATGAAGCAATGCCGGAGGACCAGCCGCGGTTTGTGTTCCTGGTTTCCATCCAGAGCCACGGCGATTACGATATGAACCCCCCGGAGAAGGATATCGTGCATGCCGCAACCGATTACGGCGAGTATGATTCCATCATGGATGAATACCTGAGCAACATCTATATGACCGACCGTGCCTTTGGCGAACTGACCGAATACCTGACCGAGCAGTACGAAAAGACCGGCCGCAAGGTGATTGTTGCCATGGCAGGTGACCACGCCCCCAGCTTTGTGGATCATGTGGCCGACCATACCTTTACCGATGAGAACAATTTGCAGATTTTGGAGCGCAGCACGCCCTACCTGATCTGGGCAAACTACCCGCTGGAAAACGCAGGCCAGACCAGCGCCACCGACGAGTACAACCGCATGGATATGTGCATGCTGGCACCCACCCTGGTGGAAAATGCCGGGCTGCCGCTGACCCCGTATTACCAGTACCTGCTGGCACTCAAGCAGGTGGCCCCGGTGGTGACAGCCGCCAATGACTATATGGACGCGGACGGCGTGACCCACACCTACGGCGAGAATGCAGAGCTGGATGCCTGGGTGCATGGGTACTTCTATTTGGAGTATAACAACATCGGTGCCAAAGCAACCAGTCAGCAGAATTTGTTCCAGGTGGAAAAGTAAGAAGCTGATAAGCAGACGTCAGCCAGGATTCCTCTGATTTAGGGCAACACCGCACAATTCCCGCCTTGCGGCTTAAGCACCGCTCCGGCGGCTGCGGCACGGCATCTGCGTTGCCAAAATGCTCGATAAGACATCCAGTATTATCTGCGCTTTTGGCTTAGCATCTGCCGCACCTCGCTCGCCGTATCGGCACTTAGAATTATGCGGTATTGCCTTAGAAACAAAAATGGCAAGAAAAAATCTCCCCGCTGCAATGTGCTGATGCACAAAATGCAGCGGGGAGATTTTCGATTTCAGATACACTCCGGGCCGTTACACGGCGGCGGGCGCTTTCAGCACAAAGGTCTGTACGCCCCAGATCACCAGAACAACAATGCCGAGCGCGATGCGGTAAACGCCGAACGCGGTGAAGGTGTGGCGCTTGACGTAATCCATCAGGAAGCGGATGGCGATGATGGAAACGATAAAGGCAACCGCACAGCCAACGATCAGCACAACGGTCTGATCCAGCGTGAAGCTGTTGCCCTTGCCAAAGAACTTGACCAGCTTGAGCAAACTGGCACCGGCCATGACCGGGATGGCAAGGAAGAAGGTGAACTGGCTGGCAGCCGGGCGGGACATGCCGCACAGCATGCCGCCCAGAATGGTGGAGCCGCTGCGGGAGGGGCCGGGAATCAGGGAAAGCACCTGCCAGCAGCCAACCTTGAACGCCTGCGGGTAAGTAATGCGGGAAAGCTTGGTGGTGGTGGGCACCCGCGGGCGGCGCTCGATCAGGATAAAGGCAACGCCGTACACAATCAGCATCAGGGCAACCACCACGCTGTTATACAGGTGGGCGTCCATCCAGTCGTCCAGCAGAATGCCCAGCACGGCGGCGGGCACGCAGGCTGCAATAATTTTGAACCACAGCCGGACCACGGGCCAGCGCAGGTGGGCGGCAAAGCCGGTATCGCGGCCATTATCCTTGCAGAACGGCCACAGCTTGTGGAAATACAGCACCACAACAGCCAGGATAGCACCCAGCTGGATGACAACGCGGAACATTTCCATAAAATCTTCCGTATAGCCAAACTTCAGCACCTGCTCGGCAAGGATCATATGCCCGGTGCTGGAAATCGGCAGCCATTCGGTGATGCCTTCAATCACACCGTAAATGACGGATTTCAGAATTGAAAGAAACAGGTCCATCTTTTTTCCTCCCCTTGGCGGGATCACTCCCGGCCAGCAATACAAATATATAGTAGCACACTTTACGTGATATTGCACCCTGCCGCTGTATAATTTACACTTTTGCTCCAAAACAACAGGCAAAAGCGGTTGCCGTTTTGGCAAAATGCTCCTATAATAGAAGTGTGGCTTTTGCCGTATCAGTGGGAAAAGTTAGAATGTGTATAGAGAATAGAGGATATTACAAAATGTATAAAACTGTAGTGTTTGACCTGGATGGTACGCTGCTGAACACCCTGACTGACCTGGCGGATGCCGGCAACCGGCTGTGTCGGAAATATGGCTGGCCCACCCATGAGCGCCAGGCGTACCGCTATTTTGTGGGCAACGGTATCCCTAAACTGGTGGAGCGCCTGGCCCCGGCAGACCAGCGTACCCCGGCGGTGCTGGAAGCGGCCCTGGCGGATTTTAAGCGGGATTATGGCCAGCACCTGCGGGACACCACCGCACCGTACCCCGGTATCCCCGAAATGCTGGCAAAGCTGAAAGCGAACGGCGTGCAGCTGGCGGTGTTTTCCAACAAGGCGGATGCGCTGGCAAAAGAGGTCGTCAAGGATTATTTCGGCACGCAGTATTTTACGATCGTGCGCGGCCAGATGACCGGCGTGGCCCCCAAGCCCGCCGCCGAGGGCACGAACGCCCTGCTGCAGGCCCTGCATGCCGACCCGGCCAGCACCCTGTATGTGGGGGACAGCAACGTGGATGTGGAAACCGCCCACAATGCGAACCTGCCCTGCTGCGGGGCGGTGTGGGGATTCCGCACGCGGGAGGAACTGAATGCGGCCGGGGCGGAATACCTGGCAGAAAACAGCGATGAACTGTATGACGTTATCATGAAATAACTGCAAAATTACGGTGGGAGGAACTGTAAAATGATTGCGCAGCGCTATAAAGATATGCTTAGCGGTAAGTCCGTTATTCGCCAAATCTCCGAGTGGAGCACGGCTCGCGGGACTGAGATCGGCTATGAAAATGTGTTTGATTATTCGCTGGGCAACCCTTCGGTGCCCTGCCCGGAGCACTTTACCAAAACCTGCATCGATCTGCTGCAGACCAAGGAGCCGGTGACGCTGCATGGCTACAGCCCCACGCTGACCATTCCCGCCGTGCGCAAGGCGGTGGCCGAAAGCCTGAACCGCCGCTTTGGCATGGACTACGGTATGGAGCATATCTTTATGGCAACGGGTGCTGCCGGTGCGCTGGCCCACGCCATGCGCTGCGTGGCGGTGCCGGGGCAGGATATTATCACCTTTGCGCCGTTCTTCCCGGAATACAAGCCGTATGTGGAGGGCGCGGGCCTGAATCTGAAGGTCGTTCCGCCCCGCACGAAGGATTTCCAGATTGACTTTGACGCATTTGACGCGATGCTGGATGAGAACACCGCCGCCGTGCTGATCAACACCCCCAACAATCCCTCCGGCGCAGCCTACAGTGCCGAGACGCTGACCGGCCTGGCCGACCGCCTGCGCGCCGCCAGCGCCAAGTATGGGCACCGAATCTTTTTGATCTCGGATGAGCCGTACCGCGAAATCATGTTCGGCGGGCAGCCCATCCAGTACGTCGCCAAGTTCTATGACGATACGTTGACCTGTTATTCGTTCAGCAAGAGCCTGAGTCTGCCAGGCGAGCGCATCGGCTATGTGGCTGCGAACCCGCGCTGCGAGGACGCCGAGTATATTGTGCCCATGTGCGGCCAGATCAGCCGCGGAACCGGCCACAACTGCCCGGCATCACTGATCCAGCTGGCCGTGGCCGAATGCCTGGACGAAACCAGCGACTTGGGCGTGTACGAAACCAACATGGAGCTGATTTACGCCGAGCTGAAAAAGCTGGGCTTTACCGTGGTCAAACCCTCCGGCACCTTCTATATCTTCCCCAAAGCGCTGGAGGAGGACGCCAATGCGTTCTGCAAAAAGGCCATGAAGTATGACCTGGCGTTGGTTCCCGGCGACAGCTTTGGCTGCCCCGGCTACTTCCGCATGGCGTACTGCATTGATACCGAGAAGGTCCGCCGCAGCTTTGCCGCACTGGAAAAATTTGTGGCGGAAGAATACGGGAAATGAATTCCGTTCGGGCCGCGCCCGCCCGCAGTGGGAAGCAAAGCCCGAAACATACGATTTTGACACCATAAACGGGAGGTCTGCACAATGCCGCAACAAAAACGTCCGGCGCAGGGACCCAAGCGCCGCCCTGCACCCGCTGCCAGGAGCAGCAATATGCAGCGCCGCCGCGCTGTTTCACGCAAACAGAACCGCCGCGTGCATGCCCTGATCACCTTGATTTTCTGCATTGCCGTGTTTATTTTGGTGTGCGCAGGCTGCTTTTTGCTGGTAAAAACCGATGGCACCATTACCAACAAGCCCAACCAGAGCCAGGGGGATTCCAGCTCCACCGCGCCCGACGGTGCAGACAGCACCACGGATGGCGACAGCCAGCAGGAACAGCCCACCATGACCGAGGAAGAACAGCGCATTGCCGATGCCACCGCAACGGCGTCCGCAAACTGCACCAAGGATGCCCCGCAGGTGGTGGACCCAGCGCTTTGGGATGAGCGCGGCAAAGCCTTGATGGAACAGCTGGCTGCCGATGAATTTTACCAGAGCGAGGGGCTGAAATACAGTGCCAAAGATGGCTGCCCCTATATGATCGCGGTCAACCGCGCGGCTTCTACCGTGACGGTACTGGCGCTGGACGATGAGGGTAACTACACCAAGCCGTATATGGCCATGGTGTGCTCCGGCGGCGCGGATACCCCGCTGGGATTCTTTGCAACGCCGGTCAATTATGACTGGCGGCTGCTGGCCGGGCCGAGCTATGGCCAGTACGCTACCCGCATCTGGGATTCCTATCTGTTCCACACTGTGCCGTATTACAGCCAGCACAAGGACGATATCGAGTACGACCAGTTCAACCAGCTGGGCACCCAGGCCAGCCTGGGCTGTATCCGGCTGCTGGTCTGTGATGTAAAGTGGATCTATGATAACTGCCCCATCGGCACCCGCGTGGTGATCTATGATAACGCCGATGACCCCGGCCCCATGGGAAAGCCCGGCACCATTTACACCGACCCGACGGACGAGAGCAAGCGCGGCTGGGACCCCACCGACCCGGATTCCGCCAACCCGTGGGATGCAGCATTCCGCAGCGGTACAGCTATCCGCAGCGAGGCAGCCTGGAACGAATGGAACGACGCCCAGAACGATGGCCGCTGGAACGGCTCCATCAACCCCACTGACCTGCAGGGCTGGAGCACCGATTCCAGCGTTGAGGGCACCCGCGGATAACACACCATAGGGGTTAGGGCAATACCGCATAATTCTAAGTGCCGATACGGCGAGCGAGGTGCGGCAGATGCCAAGCCAAAAGCGCAGATAATACTGGATGTCTTATCGAGCATTTTGGCAACGCAGATGCCGTGCCGCAGCTGCCGGAGCGGTGCTTAAGCCGCAAGGCGGGAATTGTGCGGTGTTGCCTTAGGTTTTACCAGGTTTTCACCAAGAAGCACTTGTTCTGCCCGGCAAATTGGGATATAATAAAAGGGTTACAAACAGCTTTACCTGCCATGGAGGGCAATGAATGATGAAACTGGCAAAACGTGCAGCTGCACTTGTGCTGGCAGCGGTTCTGGCGCTCAGCCTGACCGCCTGCAGCCCCAAGGAAGTAGCAAGCAATCTGATTTTGAAAACGGCAGACCTGCTGGGCCTGCGTGAAGAAGGTTCCGATGACGATGAGGCGGACGAAATTGTGGCGCAGCCCGGCGGTGAGGTGAACTTCCCGGATGGGCTGCAGGATACCTCGGTCCACTGGAACCAACAGGTGCAGGATGGGACGCTGTATGTTGCGTTTAACAGCATCCAGAACCGAAACACCGAGTATTTTGTGGCGGGTTCCGATACCGTGCAGGTAACGGGCTATGGCACCACCGAATCCACCGGTATTCTGGAGTTCAAGGTGGCGCTGTGGGAACTTTCGGAGGATAAGGCAACCACTTCCTATGTGGCGGGCACCACGGTGTATTTCCCGACCGGCGGGGAGTGCAGCACCTATACCATCTCCGGCTTGACCCCCGGCAGGCTGTACAAGGCCAATGTCAGCTATGACTCTGGTATGTTCTACATTACCGGAGGCGTGAAAATTGAGGGCATTGGCAGCGACGACCTGGTTGCCCCGGATGCAGAATAACCAAAAATGAAGCGTGCCCCGGCGCAGCGGTCAACGCAGACCGACGCCGGGGCATTTTGCGGATATGACTGAAACAAAAAAAGGAATAAAAAGATGAACTTTGATAAAAAACAACTGCGCAACACCCTGCTGCTTCTGCTGGGGGCGCTGATCTGGGGCACAGCCTTTGTGGCGCAAAGTGTGGGCAGCGGCTATGTGGGGCCGTATACCTTTTTGGCGGCCCGCAGCTGGCTGGCCTGCGCATTTTTGATCGTGCTGGTTTTGCTGCGCCGCGGCAAGGCCCGCAAAGCGGATCCCGGTGTTCCGTTCTGGATCAACGGCCGGATGCTGCTGCGGGGCGGTGTGTTCTGCGGCATTGCGCTGTTTGCGGCTTCGGCGGCACAGCAGATCGGCATTGGCACCACCAGCACGGCCAAGGCAGGCTTTTTGACGGCGCTGTATGTGGTGCTGGTACCGCTGCTGGGGGTGTTCTTTGGGCGGCGGCCGGGGGTCAAACTGGGAATCTGCGCCTGCATCAGCCTGGCGGGGCTTTACCTGCTGTGCCTGGCGGGGCACGATACCCTGACCCTGACCGGCGGCGAATGGATGCTGCTGCTCTGCTCGCTGCTGTTTGCGTTCCAGATTATGCTGGTGGATCATTACAGCCCCAGGCTGGACGGTGTGCAGCTGAGCTTTGCGGAATTTTTTGCAACGGCGGTCCTTTCCACTATTTTTATGTTTGTGTTTGAAACGCCGACCTTTGCCCAGATCCAGGGGGCGGCGGTATCTATTGCTTACTGCGGCATTTTGTCCAGCGGTGTGGCCTACACACTGCAAATTGTGGGCCAGAAAGAACTTGACCCCACTATTGCCAGCATGGCCATGTGCATGGAAAGCGTGTTCAGCGCCCTGGCCGGCTGGCTGATTTTGGGCCAGACCCTTTCCGGCGTAGAACTGGCAGGGTGCGCTTTGATGTTTGCGGCAATTATTGGGGCGCAGATACCAGAGAAAGTTAGGAGTTAGGAGTTAGGAGTTAGCAAAACGCGCACAGCGCCGATAAATATCGGGCGCTGTGCGCGTTTTTTGTATGATGACGAGGAAGAAAATGTATTGAAGGGGAAGAAAGGTAAAATTTTGCCGCGAACAGAAAAAGAGATTTGTAGGGGACGATGCTTGCATCGTCCCGTGGGGCGGGCCGTAACGTGGGCAGGTAGTACAATTTTATGATGTCTCTCTGCGGCGGGATGAGGGCATCCCGCCCTACAGATATGATTTATGGTACACTCTGTAATAAAGATGGCGGGCGCACAATGTGCGCCCCCTATGGTTTCTATAAACTAAAAGGTTAATATATAGAATGCAGAACTCTGCGGTTTTTGAGCGGCGCGGATGCAACGTGGTCTACCGAAATT
>ULQA01068297.1_pt1 | contig 10342 bp, 21 predicted proteins | sample 1954001 | NCBI WGS metagenome assembly ULQA01 (sample SAMEA4835643, study PRJEB28245) | human gut metagenome | biome: gut microbiome; material: fecal sample | place: Denmark | collected 2008 | reverse complement strand
CAAAATATCCGGATTTGTCAAGATAAATCCGGATATTTTTTAAAGAATATATTTTGTCAATAGTTTTGCGACAAGTTTTTTATTCTTTTCTATGCCAATTTCTGTAACTCTTCATCAAACAATTCTGCGGATGTTTTAAAATCAAATATTCCCCTTGGGTAATTGTTAATCCATGTTTCTATATATTTTATTTCTTCATCTGTTGTATCCTCAAAATCTACCCCCTTTGGTATATGCCTGCGTATAAGCCTATTATTATTTTCATTCGTGCCACGCTCCCAACTGCTATACGGGTGGCAGTAAAATACAAAAGTCCTCTTTTCTTCTTTCAATGCAGAACGCTCCATTCCCTCATAATCTGAAAACTCTACACCATTATCAACCGTTATGCTTCTGAATACCTTATAAAACATATCCCCCCATTTTCTCTCTAACCTGTCTAACGCATCTACTACCGAAGCTGCCCCTTGGTCTTTCAGCTTAATAACGATTTCATCACGGGTTTTTCTTTCCGTTAATACAAGCATACACGATTTTGTGACCCCTCTCTTTCCTTTTACCGTATCCATTTCCCAATGTCCGAATATCTCTCGTTTTTCTATTTCCTTTGGTCTGTTTTCTATGCTTTCTCCTGCGGTGGCTCTTTTCTGTACCTGTACTTTCTTATTATGCTTTTTCTTTTTACTTTTAATAGGTAAATCCTTGTTTGTAAGTTTCAAAAAAATTCCATTATCAATATATCTATAAAGTGTTCTAACACTTATTGTTGTCTTAAATTCAATCCCCGAACGTGCAACCTCTGCTAATGCTGCTTCCGGGCTAAATCTATTATCTACAATTTTGTTTTCTATATATTCCGCTAATTTTCTATCATTTCCTATTTTTAGGCTTCTGCCTTTTCCCTCTTGGGCGTAATCGTGTGCTTTTTGTCCTAAATCACTGCTATAACGCTCTTCCTCTGTATAGTCAGAGTTTCGGTGCATATACTTACCTTTGTCATATTCTCTATATATTGTGCTTCTGTGAAAATGTAATTGTTCTGCTACTGCTGCCTTTGACAACCCGGCGTTTAAAAGTGCTTCCATTTTGATACGGTCACTTTTACTCATTTGTTTAAATTTCTTCATATCGCACCTCCTACGCCAAAAGGGCAGCAGTTATTGCCTGCTGCCCTCGGTCTTTTATTCCGAATCGGTTACTTTTTCAATATCTCCGTTGTCTGTGTATACAATGTAATCTACTAAATGTGTTCCGCCAAACATTGCTTTGGCATCATGTTCCTCGCCTTTGGTATATTCATACACTGATACATATAACAAGCCGGATACAACACTTATACTCGTGCTTGTTTTTGTGGTTAAGTTTTCAACCGCCAAAATAGTTTTATCAGAATCAAAGTAGTTTTTATAACACGATAACGCATAATCTTCAACATTAAAGTTGTTTTCTGCTATTACAATACATTTCCAATTACCTGTAACATCATTCCTTACAGTATCGTACTTTGTTGAATATATCGTAGTAATATCCTTATCGCTTATACCTACAATATTATCCCCTGTTCTGTGTTCCACTATTTCCGTTGGTTCTTCCGTAATTGCTTCCGTTGTTTCTTTCTGCTCTGTTGTTTCCTCCTGTTTCTCGGATTCCGGCACTTCTGTTTTTTCTAATTCAGCAGTACCCCCCCGAACATCTGTTTGATTTTCGGTTGTGGTGTTTTCTGTTTGCCTGTTATTGCTTGCAATTATCCCGTGACCTATCCAAAAGACCACAATTACAGCAATGATTATAATGTGTTGTTTTTTCATGTTGAACCTCCTTTGTGTCCGATTCGGTCTATTCGACCTTGATTTTTTTGTTTTTTCCTGCTAATATATTTTAAAGCACTCGGGGCGATTAGCAGGAATGTTATGAAGTTCGCCCCTTGTGTTGACCCTTATTAAGTTTTTTATTCCTTAATCAATTCTGTGAGATATTCGATTAACTCTTCTTTCGGTGTATCATTTCTTATCAGTGCTATTATCATTTTTATTATCCCTTTGAACTGGTTGTTTGTCATTTTGTTATCCTCCATTGTTTAACTCCTTTCCTGCTATCTCCTTGCTACAATTACATTTTATACTTATATAAGTATATTGTCAACAGTTTTTTATACTTATATAAGTATTTTTTTGTAGTAATACTTATCTTCTTTCTGATATATCCTTATCTCTTCATCTTTCCCCCGATAGTCTAATTCCGCATCTGTCACAAAATCGCAATTAGTGCATGAAATATATCCGCACTCCATAGGCCCGCAATCTTCTTTTCTTATTCTTTTTTTAGATAATTTCCCACTTCTTGTTATTTTGTAAACGTCTGAATACTGCATTAAATTGCTAAACTCTAATGTGCTTCCACACTTAGGGCAGCAATTCAACAATTCATCCATTTTATCCCCTCGCTTTCTTCTCTTCGATTGCTGCAACTATAAATTCGTTACGGCTCTTATATCCCTGTTTCTTCGCTTCTTTGTCAATCTCTGCTTTCTGTCCTGTCGGGACTGTTACAAGAAATTGGTCGTAAGCCTTTGCATTGTATTTATTTTTTGCCTTTGTCGCAGGCGTTCCGCCTGTCTTTTCCTCCGCCAACTGCTGCACCTCCTTTGCTCGTTGGTTTTTCTTTATCATATCACATTCATTATACTTATACAAGTATATAAAATGCACAAATAACTTTATATACTTATATAAGTATTTTGGTAATTATTCCGGGTTGCGTATATACTTATATAAGTATATAATAGCATCATAAGGAACAGGGAATAAGACAGACCCACAAAGTTATACACAGTATCCACATTTTAGGAGGTATTCACTATGGAAAGAACACTAGAAACAATCACTATCAACAACGCTTTAGAGGTTGTCAGACTTAAAGGCGAACTTAAATTTAAACATCCGCTTGGTTATACTCGTCCAAGCGGTTACTGTTTCAAGCACCCGGTTAAAGGCTTCTTTGCTTTTAAGGGTGATACAGAGCCGTATATGCCTTGTGGTGGCAAAAAGGCTTTACTTTCTATCATCCGTTCCGGCGGTTTTTTAATTTTGATAATGTGGTTTGGCTTCAACCACTCAACTAAATACTTATCCGGGGTTGCGGTACTGCTGCCCCGGTACTATAGAGGTGGATATTATGGATTTTGGAAAATATGAAAAATATATGAATGACCGTAAGGCGGTAACGGTTGAAAATAACCGCCGAATAGAAAAGAAATTCGCCGAATGCGAAAAGTGGGTTGCTGATAATCTCATAAATTGCGGTTGTGTCTTTACAAACCACTCTGAATTATTGCAGAAACAAAGTTTTATGATATGGATTGATAACGGCATTAGCATTTCTCATAAAATATATAAACTTTCTGAATGTGGTATTACCCCTCTTGTACTGCTGCCTTATCCTGTCAGAATATAAAAATAACCCCCAAGGCTTCATCAAGCCAAGGGGGCATTTTGTTTACTGCATATTCTGTTATTTTGTATTTTCTACAAGTGTTACCACTGCCGGGGTTGTCTGCTGTTTGTTTTCAATGTAGGTTGTAAGGTTCTCGTTAGCTTCCCATTTCTTTTTTGCTTCCGCTAATACAGATTCCGCAATCTGTACCAACTGCTTTTCTGTAAACAGGATTCTAACCACGCTCGGCAGATATGCGTACATTTTCGCAACCACTTCCGACAGCTTAATAATCCCTGTGCCGGCCCCACACTCTCCCTCTGCATCTGTGACAAACTTAATTGCAATCTGCTTTAAGATTTTGGTCTGTCCTGTCTTGATTAAATAAATAATCAAGGCTACAACCATAGCAATAAGCAATACAGAATCCCAATTAACAAGTAACCATTTTAAAATCTGCATAGTATTTTCCTCCGTTTTGTGACCGAATCGGTCTATTTTACATCTGCTGCATTAACCCAACCGTACACGCCTTTACCGTCCTGTGAAATGCAATGATAAGGGTGTGTGCCTTTGGTATTTACTGCCGTTACCTTACAGGTGCTTGTAACATTCTTCTGTACGCTCGCATATTCCGCCGTAGAGGACTTGTAAACCCCTCCGCCTGTGAATGTTACTATATCGCCTTTTGAAACGCTTGCGGGGTCGCTGTGTGCCTTAGAGGATAACTCCTTGATAGATTCCGCATTGACCCAACCGTACACGCCTTTACCGTCTTGTGAAATGCAATGATATTTATGTGTGCCTTTCTCATTTACTGCCGTTACCTTACAGGTGCTTACCACATCCTTTTCCTTGGCTGCATATTCTGCCGTAGAAGAGATATAGACCCCTCCGCCTGTGAATGTCACTATATCGCCTTTTGAAACTCCTGTAGGCGTTTCCTGTGGCTTCTGCGGTGTGTTCTGCTTCTCTTCTGTCTTGGTGTGTGATACGTCCGTTAAGTTGCTTCCCTTTATCGCTTCGTATACTTTGCTTCTACGGCTTTCATATTGCCCCATTGTGGCATCTTTTAAGGCGTAGGCGTGTATTTCTTCAAGTCCTACCTTTTCCGCCCCTCCTGTGGCTTCTGCTGCCGTCTTGGCAATGCGTGAACTTGCACCGCTACCGCCTTGGTTCTCTAAGTCCGCAAAATAGGCAAGTGCTTTTAAGGATACTAAACCGATTTTTACGCCGTTCTTTACATATCCTGTAATATCTGCATCCGCTAAATCGTCCTGTACTTCCTTTCCGTCCTTGGTTGTGAGCAACTTAGATATTGCATTGGCTTCCTCTTCGGTTGCTTCTCTCTCCTGTCTGTTCCACGCATCCGCACTACTTCCGGCAATCTCTGTATACAGGGCATCCCCTAATATCTCTTTTGCCTGTTCCTGGTCCTTTTCAACAATGGACTTTAAGAGGGGCAACGCTCTACCCCAATATGCGTTCCATTGGCACTTACCTATGCTCATTCCGTGGTTGTTGTCGTTTCTGTTTACGCTTCCGTAATTACCCTCCTGTGAGTAGATAATACCGCTTGCGACCTTAACAACCTTTTTTACCTGTGCTGCTGTTACTGCCATAGTGTACCTCCTACGCTCTCTGTGTATATCCAAGGCTTATATACCCTGCACCGCTCTTTAATTTGCCCCAAGTGGTGTTACCGTTCTTTTCCTCTCCAACGATTGTATATACTTCGCCCTGTTTTACCTGTGTTGTTACCGGGTAATTTGTTCCGGGACCTTTTCGGACATTCAGAACGGCGGTATTGATTTTTACCCTGTAGCTTGTATCCTGTGGAGTATTTGCGGTCATTCCCGCTATTCGCTCCGTATATCCAAGGCTTATGTAGCCTGCACCGCTCTTTAATTTGCCCCAAGTGGTGTTACCATTTCTTGGTCTTTAATCCTGCGTGCTAAAATCTTTAATAAAATATCGTGGTCTACCCTGTAGAAATACTTTGATATATCCATTTTCAGATAATAGTACCGTTCCGGCTTCCTTTCAGTCTGCCTTAACCAATACTGTAACCTGTCGGCTGCCTTATGTGTTCCCTTGCCCTTGCGACAGGCGTAGGAATCAAAGATAAATGTCTTTTCGTACAACGGAAATAACTGCCTGTAAATCGCCCATTGTACTATCCTGTCCTTAAATGGCAAGGACATAATGAGCCTTTTCTTCGGCTCGTAAACATAAAAGGTGTGATACTTTCCTACCTCGTATGTTTCATAAATTAAGTGATTCTGAATATTTATTAACTGCTCTTCGTAGTTGCGGTTGAAAATCAATACATCATCCCTGTACCTCTTTCCTTTTCTCGCTTCCTCCCAAGCCTTATGTAAATTCTCAAAATCATAATTTTTCCTGTCTACAGGAACGGAAAATAACCCCTTTAACCCTGTTTGTACTGTCCTTGCGGTCGTAACCGTAAGGCTTCTTGACATAGGGGCAGAGCGGAGCGGAAACCAATGTTGTCGTTCGAGTTGGAACGAGGGTTATTCAAGTTGAGAGCGGACGGACCCGAATTAGAAGTATTGTTGAACGCCGACCCACGGATAGGCAACCACCGTAACTTTGTGATTATTTCCCTATGTATTTTTATTTCTGTCTTTCCCTGCTGTTGACCCATTCCGAATAACCGCCTATCATTCGACCGATTTCGTCTACCTTTCGCATCCATACTTCCCAAGTGTGGAAATTCAAACAAGGCTTTTGGTTTGGGTATAGGTTCGGGTCTTTTGCAAGTCTTAGCAGATTTCTTAATACATCAACTTCAATATCCAAATCCTGCAATGTGGTTTTCTTGTGGTACTTCTTTTCAAGTCGCACCGCCATTTCCAACATTGTATACATTGTCTTTCTTATATCGCCTGCAAGTACATACCTCTCCGTTTTCGGAAAGTCCTTTAATTGAGGGTTGCCGTACAATATCATTTCATAAATCTTTTCCTTGATATGAAAAATATCATTGCCGTTATGTTTCTTTTCTTCCTGTTGTATCTCTTCCACTTTTGCAACCGCCTAACTGTAATGTATTTGCTATAAAGGGCGTGCTATCGCACGCCCTATCAGTTTTTCAGTGTTCAGTTTACAGTTACTCAACAAAAGCGGAGCGGAAACCAATGCCGGCGCCCGAGCTGGAACGAGGGTAAGCCAAGGAGAGAGCGGACGGACCCGAATCAGAAGTATTGTGGAACGCCGACCCACGGATAGGCAACCTTTCGCCGTGGCATCTCATCCAAATCTGGTCGTTGCCATATCCCGTTACACCGCTGTCCGGGTATAATCCAAGTGCTATAAGCAACTTCGGAATAGTTACCCCGGAAGCTGCCCCAAGGCTCTTAAATGCAATATTTCTGTAAGTATCTCCACTTGTAGGGAACTCAACCTTTGTATTTACTCTGATTCCTGCGGATGCACTTGCCTGGTCTAACTTTAATGTGCCTGCTGTTCCCGGCTCTACTAAAGTTCCGTCCGGCTTAATCGCTTTCCAAAGTGTGCTTTCCGCCGACATATCGCAATCAAGTTTCATAGAGTTACCATAAGGGATACCCTCCACAAAATCCGAATAATCTACCATGCTTCCAATGTTCTTTATGTTCTCGGTATCCAAATCCCCGACCTCTATAATCTCGCCGTTTACTATGTCTACCGTTGTTTCCAAGTCCTGCACTATGAAATAGCCTATTTCTTCCGCCGTTTCATAAAGCAATATATCCTGCTCATAAATCGGTTTCCCGAATCTGTCGGCTGCATCCGTCTGTCTGCACATGGTATTTATATCTACCTCATACACATTTGCACCCGGATAACCGCCTTTGTCTATGTAATGACCTGCGGGGCGTACTGCCCCGTCACTCGGTCTTATGGGTGGTTCTGTTATATATTCGCCCTCTACCCATATTGGGTACGGTGTACTACTGCTTTTCGCCTTTGCTCTCACTTTCCTGTACCCCTCTTTCCGCAACCGTGCCGATAATCTCCATAAATGCCGTGTCGGATACTCCTGCTTCATTCACGCACGGCAAAAGCTGATGTATCACACCCTCGGGGTCAATCCAACGGAATATAACCACATCCGCAAGCCTAACCTTTACGGTATCGCCCTCAAAGTTCGGAAGCGTATTATATTCCCTGTCAACTGTTGCCTTGTCTACTACAAATTCTCTTATCTGTCCGTCTACTTCCAAGGCTACAATATCGCCTGTGTAAATTTCTTTGCCGTTCTTATCCCTGTAAGGTGTCTTTTCTCCCAAGGTGTCCGGAAATATCTCTTTAAAATCTCCGTAGACCGTGCCAATCTCCGCCACTTCATCCGTTGCATATCCGTAAGACGGCAGACCGTAGACCCACTCGTAAGATTCTTTTTCCCTGTTGTATGTCAATCCTCTGTACTTCATTGTCTTACCTTTCCCAAGGCTTTAGCGTAAGAGGGTACTGCTCTTTAATTTCACGGCTACGCTCTACATTAGTCTGTAATATAAGCTGTGCCTTTTGCATTTCCTCTTGTGGCATTTCCTTGTCTTTGTACTCGTCTACAAACTCTTGATATTCCTGTATCTTTTTCCTTAACTCTGCATCCGTGGCAGATATGACATATACGGTACTGCAATGTCTGCAACGCCAATACCTGTATTCGATTTCCCCGACTTTTTTATAACTCGGTTTCGTCTTTCCTATGGATTTATGGCACTTATCGCATACGATTGTAGGCTTGTACTTTCTTTTTATTGGTTTCACTTTATTCCTCCTGTAGCACTTTTAGGCTCTTGATATGGGATACCCGGAATAAACAGGATTTACATACATAGGTATCCTTGTGAGATAAAAAGTAATACCCACCTTTCAAGTACAGGTTGGGGTTATTTCTTACCTCTTCCGTGCCTGTTTTCCTTAAAACTCCCTGCATTGTATCGCCGTCAAATAGCTTTACTTCCACGCTCTCGCCTATGTGCTTTTCTAATTCGCTTCGCTTCATAGTTACCGCCTTTCAAGTACAGGGGTGCTACCGCACCCCTTAACAGTTATTCAGTAATCAGTTTTCCGTTTACCTCATAAAAAGCGGAGCGGAAACCAACGCCGCCGGCCGAGTCGGAACGAGGGCAACGCAAGTAGAGAGCGGACGGACCCGAACTAGAAGTAAGGTGGAACGCCGACCCACGGATAGGCATATATTCGCCCTCGGTGGCATCAAAGTATACATAGGTCTTTCCCTCTTCCTCTGCTCTTTTATCCGGAATAATTCCCAAATCTTTAAGCACCTGTGGAATTTCTGATAACTCAACCTCTAATTTCTCAATTCGTACTCCGTCATAATCCGGCTCGTAATCATCTGCTGCCACGGCATCCGTAATTGTGATTTCTCCACATTCCACATTTGCCCTTACCGGTCCCTTGGATGTTTCCGCCTGCTGCCATTCGGCACTATCCTTTGACAGGTCGCAGTATGGGGATGCTGCTTTATTGTCCGGGATAAACTCTATTACTCCGTCCTTAATCCTTAATCCTGCCAACCATTCCCATACATTACCGTTAAGGTCTGATACTCCATAAGGTGTATGGTCGTGATTCCATGTAACCGGTCCTGTACCTGTGTATGTTCTTCCAAGATTACTTACCTTGCCCTGTTCGTCATTGTGGTAGTAGTCCTTGCCCCAATCGGTGTTACCGTGTGGCATTGTGCCTTTTTCTCTGCTCTGATTTAACAGATATTCGTACTCTACGGCGGTCATAAGATGCCAACCTAACCCTTTGCATCTGCAAGCCTGTACCGCACCGTCAAATGTGATATTTACGGTCGGGTCTGCCATTGGCATACTGTAGGCTCTGCCGTCAATTACGATATTCGGGTACTTGGATATGTAAATGGCATCTGCCACCTTATCCCCGATTTTGAATACTGCCGGGACCTCTTCGGTATCCTTTGGTCTTACGAATCTGCACATAATAGAGGGAATCCCTCTATCATCAAAAATTACTACATTGTTGTGGTCTACTGCGTTCATTCTTCCTTGTCCTCCTGCTTTTAATTTTTAATGTTTGGCATAAATGGAATGTAACTTAATACTTCCACGCCTTTTTATACTCTCTTCCGTGTGTAATCCCGAATCGAAAAACGCACAAAAGGTTGTACCGCCTATAATGCTTGTCACTACGATATAATCCCCGATATTATGAAACTCGCACCGCTTCACGTTTCGGTATACCGCTGTGTGCTTCTCTGTTCTGCTGCCCGCCATGCTGCCCCTCCTTTCGTTGTGTCCGTGCTATATTCAAGGCGTATTGCCTTTTCTTCCTCCGCTATATCAACTGCTGCCTGTCTTATCTGCTCACAATCCTCTTTTAAAATATCTGCGGTCATTTCTATAACTTCTAATGGTAGGTTTTCATCTACCGCCACAGAACCGACCATATCCGCCAACTCTCTAGCTTTTTCTTCTATTTCTTGATTCTTCATATTCTCCCTATATTGTTTTTTGTGCTACTTCCGCTCTGTAAGGTGTCCCGCCACGTTTTAACTCGTTGTAAATTGTGGCTCGGTGTACTCCGATTTTTTCGGCAATGACCACGACCCTTACGCCGTCATTCTTCATTTTTTCAATTTCTTTTCTATCTTCGTACTTTAATCGCTTATCTCCTTTACGCATTGCCTTACCCTCCTTTCAGAACAACTTAAAAAATGCGTCAAGGTTGTTAAACCTCAACGCATTTTCTCGTTTTATGGTATAAAAAAAGAAATGCGATAGAGTTTAATAACTCTTGTCGCATTTCATTTTACAATGAAGCATATTTTTTAAAGAAATTATTATTTTAGTTATATCAGGTAAAAAATCACTCCAAAATGACTCTAATCAAGCTTGATAAAGATTGA
>ULQA01023783.1_pt1 | contig 10421 bp, 10 predicted proteins | sample 1954001 | NCBI WGS metagenome assembly ULQA01 (sample SAMEA4835643, study PRJEB28245) | human gut metagenome | biome: gut microbiome; material: fecal sample | place: Denmark | collected 2008 | reverse complement strand
CAGCAAAGCTGGTGGTTGTCGCTCGCTCAAGCTACCCAACAGAAAAGGACTGCCATGCACTCTGCACGGCAGTCCTTTTGTATCTTATTACAGCTTTTCAAACACCAGAAAGCGGAAGGCGATGGTGGTGGTCAGCTGCGGCAGAGCCGCAAGGCGGGCGGCACCGTCGCGGGGTGTTTTCCAGTAGTAGGGGGTCATGGCAAACAGGGCTTCCAGCTGGGCGGCAGGCACGGTGATGGTGCCCTGCACCTCACGCTCATCAATGGCGCGGAAGCCCGGGTACTCCACCTGCTGCACCGGGTTTTTGTAGGGCTTTTCGTAGAGCACAGCCTTCATCTGGTACAGATGCTCTGCCCCCGGCACAACGTAGATCATGTGCCCGCCCGGGCGCAGCACCCGGCTGAACTCCTCCTGTGCAAAGGGCGAAAAGCAGTTCAGCAGCACGTCTGCCCAGCCGGTGCGCACCGGCTGACTGAAGCTGGACGCCACCGCATACTGCGCGGCGGGCAGCGCCTTTGCCGCCAGACGCACGGCGGGCTTTGCGATATCGAACCCGGCCAGCTGCAGCGGCTTTTCTGCCGCCGCGAACTGCTGCGCGATGCAGCGGTCGTACCAGCCCTCGCCGCAGCCTGCGTCCAGCAGATGCAGCGGGGCGTCCTTCGCGGCGGGCACGCCGTGGGCAAGGCACAACTCCCCCAGCGCCTGCCCGAAAATGCCGTAATATCCGGCGTTCAGGAAGGCGCGGCGGGCGGCAACCATCTCCTTGCTGTCCCCGGGGGCTTTGGTGCGCATGCTCTGCACCGGCAAAAGATGCCAGTAGCCCTCCCGGGCGCGGTCAAAACAGTGGCCTTTTTCACATTTCAGGTCGGTTTCCCCTTGCAGTGCGCCGCCGCACAGGGGGCACTGCCACGGGGTAAAGGCTTCGTTCCGGCTCATACTTCTTCGCTGTGATCCTCAATGGGTGCAGTGGCACCGCCGTGGGCGTCCATATACTCCTCAAAGCTGGTATACTTCTGCTGGGGCGGGCGGCGGCTGATGAGCATCAGCCCCGGGTCCTCGTCCCGGGCGGCGGCATTGCGGCCGCGGCGGGCAGGCTCGGCCTTGGGGGCACGGGGTGCGCTGCCGGTGCGGCTCTGGCTGCCTGCATTGCCGCGCTCGTTGCGGGCAGGGCGGGCGTTATTGTTCTGGGCAGCGGGGCGGGTATTGCGCTGCTCGCTGCGGTCGTTGCGGCGGCTGCCGCTGCGGTTTGCGTTCTGGTTATTCTGGGGCTCCTGTGCGCTGCGGATGACAGGTGCTGCCGGAGCGGCAGGGGTCTTGCGTGCCGGGCGCAGCGGAGTAGCCTCCGGGGCGCTGACAAAATGGGGGTCAAACTTGGGCTGGGCGTTGCTGCCCCGGGCGGGGGCGGCATTCTCGCGGCGGGCGCGGGGCGCTGCCGCCTCCTTGGGGGCGTTTGCGCCCCGGTTGTTGGCGCGGCGGTCGTTGCGGGCCCCGCGCTTTGCGTTGCTGTCTTGCATCAGTGTTTCCTCTTTTTTCGGTTTTGCAGGCACCGCGTTCTTTGCAGCCTTCGGCTCCTGCTTCGGCGCGGGCGCAGCTGCCTTTGCAGCCTTTGCGGGCGCAGTTTCGGCCTGTTTTTTCGGCGCTTCGGCCAAGTTTTCCGCTTCGGGGCGGGGCTTTTTGCCGCGCACGGGCAGCACCGGGCGCACCGGGGCGGGCACGCCGTCCCACGGATGGCCGGATACCACCGGGATCTTGCGGCGGTTCAGCTTTTCAATGCCTGCCAGATACTCCTGCTCCTCCGGGGCGCAGAAGCTGACGGCGGTGCCGTCCGCACCGGCGCGGGCAGTGCGCCCGATGCGGTGCACATAGGTCTCCGGCACCTCGGGCAGGTCGTAGTTGAACACATGGGAAAGCTCGCTGATATCAATGCCGCGTGCGGCGATATCGGTCGCCACCAGCACCCGGGTCTTGCCGGACTTGAAATCCTCCAGCGCGGTGACGCGGGCAGTCTGGCTCTTGTTGCCGTGGATGGCGGCGGCGGGGATGCCCTGCTTTGTCAGGTCCTTTGCGATCTTATCCGCGCCGTGCTTGGTGCGGCTGAACACCAGCGCATTGACCACCGGCGGCTGTAAATTTTTGATGAGCCACGGCAGCAAAAGCTTTTTGTTGCCCTTTTCCACATAGTACAGGCTCTGCTGGATGCGGTCTACGGTGCTGGACACCGGGTCCACCCTGACAAAGGCGGGGTCGTGCAGGATGCCGGAAGCCAGCTGCTCGATCTCGGCGGGCATGGTGGCACTGAACATCAGGTTCTGGCGCTGGGCGGGCAGCTTTGCAATGACCTTTTTCACGTCATGGACAAAGCCCATGTCCAGCATCCGGTCGGCCTCGTCCAGCACAAAGATCTCCAAAGCGGACAGGTCGATAAAGCCCTGTCCGATCAGGTCATTCAGCCGTCCCGGGCAGGCGATAAGGATGTCCACGCCCTTTTTCAGCGCTTCCACCTGCGGAGCCTGCCCCACGCCGCCAAAGATGACAGTGCTGCGCAATTTCAGGTACTTGCCGTAGGCTTCAAAGCTTTCGCCGATCTGCAAAGCCAGCTCCCGGGTGGGGGTCAAAATCAGCGCACGGACAGCGCCCTTGCGGCGGGGCGCATTGGCGGTGAGCCGGTCCAGCATGGGCAGCGCAAAGGCCGCCGTCTTGCCGGTGCCGGTCTGGGCGCAGCCCATCAGATCCCGGCCTGCCAGCACCGGCGGGATGGCCGCTGCCTGAATGGGCGAGGGGGTCTCGTAGCCCGCTTCCTGCACAGCACGCAGCAGCGGGGCGGACAGATTCAGTTCTTTAAATGTCATGGTTCTCCTATTATTCTGTGATCTTCCGGCACTCGATGTAGTAGCGCTTTTCCTCCGCATGTCCCATGCTGAAGGTCTTGCGGGGCAGCACGCCGCCCATCACAACGCCGCGGAACAGGTCGCTCTTGGCGAAGGGCGGCATCAAAAACGCCACTGCGCCCTGCTTGCACAAAGCACGCACTGCCGGTTCGTCATGCACATAGTCCACCTTTGCTTCCGGGTGGCGCTCGATATAATCCGAAATAAAATCGTCGATGGTGCCCACGGTCAGCGGCTCGGTGGGGTCCTCAAAGCTGAGCACATTGGCCATGTGGGGGCCTGCCAGCGTAAAGGGCTGCTTTTTGCTGCCGCCAAAGCAGCAGCCTGCCATGTTGGAATCGCTCCATGTAATGAGGCTCAGCAGTACGGTGGCGCAGTCCACGTTGAACAGTACCCGGTGGATGGGCTCGATCTCAATAGCCGGGGAATGCACGTTGCACACCTCTGCCAAGCACCAGCGGGCGGGGTGGTTTTCTGCCTGCTCCGGGGTCAGAGTCTTTTTCAGCTCCTCCCAGCAGGCCTTTGCGGTAGCCAGCGAGTGGTTGCCATCGCCCACGGCCAGCGTCAGCGGGTCGCGGCGGGTGGCATCGGGGTATTTCTTGTCAAATTCTTCCTGACTGCCCAGCACGGTCAGCGCATTTTCGATCTGTGCGATGAGGGCAGGGTCCTCCACCGCCCAGCCTGCCACATGGCCGCCGCCCAGCATCAGCTCGCCCTCGTATACCTTGGGCAGGCTGTCCTTGTGGGCGGCAATGGGCTCGATGAGGGTGCAGTCCGGGTCATCCGCCAGCATCATGATATGGGGCGTTTCCAGCGCAGCGCCGGTACGCACCTTCATGCGGGGCGGGATGCGGCTTTCCACGGTGCACTCGCTGGGGCGCACGGTGCATTTTTCGCCCCGGCGGTAGCTGTATGCTTCCAAGTCCACACGCCCTACAAGACCCTGCCGCACCCGGCCGCTCTGCTCGGTGCGCTCTACATAGATAAAGCCGTCCACCGCCCGGGTGAGCACATTCTGGGCGTAATCCTGCATGGTGGCGTGGATCTTTTCCACCCGCGCGTCGGCGTCTCCGTCCTCCAGATACACCTCCGGCAGGATCAGGTTCAGGGTGCTGGGCGCACCCGCAGCGGTCTCTTCTGCCCGCTGCCAGTAGCTGCGGTCGCTGGTGAACTGGTCACAGGCAATGCAGCCCCACTGCTCCAGCGGCACCTGCTCCGAAGGCAGCAGGATGTGTGCGGGTGCAAAACAGGTAGTCGGTTTCATAGTCGTTTCCTCCCCTCTCTATCAAAGCCGCTTCTCAGCGGAACGCTGCGGTATCGTGCACCACAACGTGCTTCACACCGGCGTCGGCAGCGGCCTGCTCCAGCGCAGCGCGGCTGTCCGCATCCAGTGCGGTGCTGCTGGTGACCAGCAGATTTTCCATGCCAAGGGACGTACCGATGGTGCCAAGGGCATCAGTGGCAGCGGTGCACAGTGCGTCCGGGTAGCTGACCCACAGGGTCACGCTGCCTGCAAAGCGGGTCTGCCATGCGGCGATATCCGCGGTCAGCTGGGCGGCGCGTCCCTCCCGGCTCTTGCCGCCGGAGGCACCGAAGTCCTGCTTGCGGGTGATGATATTGGGGAACTGCACCCCGGTAAGCACCACCTGCTCGTAGCCCATGCCCTGCACCTCCTCAATGAGGTCGCCGACATACTGCACCGCGCTTGCGGCAAAGGGGTTCATCCATGCCTTGCCGCCCTTGGCTGCGCTGACGTTGTCCAGCCAGAGGCTGTTGCCATCGTAGTGCACGCCCATGCTGCGGTCGGTGTACACCGACACCGGGTCGGTAAAGGCGGCAAGCTGCGCCGCCGGGATAATGCCCTCCTCCCGCAGGATGGCGGCGATATTGGCCGCATCCACCGGGTTTTCGGTGATGCTCTGGGCAGCGGCTGCCACGCCGGAAGCATAATACACCGTGCCAGCGGCGTCCTTCAGAGTGACAAGGGCGTAGTCTGCGCCCTGCTGCTTCAGCTGCCGGGCGGCGGCGCGGATGGCGGCTTCATCGGTCAGGGTGGTCACGTCCAGCTCTGCCCAGCTGCCGCCGGTAATGGCCTTGCCGTCCAGCGGCTTTTCCTCCTCCGGCTCCAGCTCAGACGCTGCCTGCGAAGCAGCAGCGCTGCTTGCCGCCGCAGAGGAGGCTGCTGCCTCGGCGCGGGAAGCGCTTTCGGCCTCCAGATCCCGATCCTTGACCACGGTATACCATGTGTGGGTGGCCCAATCCAGCACATGGGGTGCGGCAAACCATGCGGCTGCCAGCACTGCCGCCACCAGCACCACGATGCCGATGCCGCGCTTTACGCGCGTTTCCCTGCTGTAAAAGCTGCGGTTATAATGCTTGACCTTCTGACGTTTATTCTTAGCCATGGTATCCTTTCCTCCCTGTCTGCATTACAGGATGACGGAATGTCCGGTAAAGCCATAGATTGCCAGCGCCAGCACGCCGATATACACCAGCGTGATGGGCAGGCCGCGGAATGCCTTGGGGATGGCTCTGCTGCGCAGGCGGTGACGCGCCTCGGTGACCAGCAGCACCGCCAGCACATAGCCAAGGCCGCTGCCAAGACCAAAGCCAAGGCTCTGGCCAAGGGTAAAGGTCTGGGTGCGCGCCACCAGCACCGTGCCCAGCACGCCGCTGTTCAGCGCGGCCAGCGGCACGATGCGCAGCAGCTGGGCGCGGCGGGGCAGGCGGCGCAGCAGCCACAGCACCAGATGCTCCGCCAGACACACCACGGCAATGCTGGCAATATACACCAGCGGGCGCAGCTGGGCGCGGTTATCCAGCGGGGCAATGAACCGCCCGGCAACGAACGCCACCGGCGCCACCAGCACCTGCGTGATGCACAGCATCATGCCGAACAAGGCGCTGCTGGTGCGGTCGTCCCCCACCAGCTGCACCATGCGGGACACGCCCAGTGCACGGGTAAAGACAGCGTTCTGTGCAAAAATGGCCAGCAGTGCATAGCTGAAAAACACTGCCGAGCTGCTTACAACTTCCTTCACGGTTCGCGGTCCACCTCCTTCTGGTAGTGCACGGTCAGGGTATCCCGTGCTTCCTTTTTCAGATATTCCTTGCGCTTTGCAGCCGCAGCGCGCCAGATGGCGCACAGGATGCCCAGCACAATAAAGCCGCCCGCCGGCATCTTAGCCAGCGGCAGCAGCGCCCAGCGCCCCACCGGGGCACCAAACACGGTGCCAAGGCTGAGCCACTCGCGCACGATGCCCACCACGAGCAGCAGCAGCGCGTAGCCCACGGTGATGCGCACGCCCTTGGAAACAGCCTTATGCACCGTCTCCTGCACGCGGCCGAAGCGGTAGGTCAGAAGCGGCTCCACCACCAGCATGGGCAGGTAGATGCCAAGGTTCAAAAGCCCGGTGCCAAACACGAAGTTCAAAATGGGATATGCCGCCAGGTACACCACAGCGGCGCTGGCTACGTACAAAAGTGCACGGGGCAGCAGCTTTTTTTGCAGCTGCTCCGGGGTAGGCTCCTCGTCCCGCAGGGGTACAAGGCGGCTGAGCAGGCAGGCCAGCACGCGGGAGGGCACCAGCAGCAGCGTCACCGCCGCCGCCAGCATCAGGCCGTTCTGCCCGGTGGTCGCCACGACCACCAGCGGTGCCAGACCCATGCCCTGCATGACCACCGGGTTATTCAGGAACACGCGGTCGTGATGGGCAAACTTTTCGGGATCTTTTAAAATCAGATCCGCAGTACGCTTTTTCATTCCGCAGCCTCCTTTCGTTCGGACGGCAGGCGGTGCAGCAGACGGTACAGCCGCTCCTCGGTGCGGTCAATGAGCGCGGACACACTGTTGACTGCCAGCAGTGCAAAGCAGACGCCGGTCTCGTACACGCCAAAATAGCGGAAGCCCATGGTAGCGATGCCCACCAGTGCGCCGTACAGGATGCGCCCAAGCCGGTGATGCGCACAGGTGTATGGCTCGTTGAGCAGGAACACCGCGCAGAACAGCATTGCACCAGTGTGCAGCTCGTCCCGGACGCCCTGCAGGCGGGGCATCAGGCTGCTGAAGAGGGTGCTGTCTGCCAGACCTACCTGCCGCGGGAAGAAGAAAGCGATGAGCCCGCAGGTGATGAGAAAGCTTGCCGATGCGCCGATGTGCACGTCCTTCTGGGTCCACAGCACAAGGCCGCAGGCCAGAATGACCAGCGCCGCGCCGGTGCCCATGGGGGCGGCAAACTCGCCCAGCGCAACGGCGAGGGGGTTCAGGTTCAGGATACCGCCGCTGCGCAGGGTATCCTCAATGGTGCTGCTCACCGGCACGGCAGAGGCGTTCCACAGGGGCAGCGACGTATAGGGCTGCGGGTAGCGCACCACCTGCTCCGGCCACGATACCGCCGCCACGGCGTAGCCCACGGCAGCGGGGTTAAAGGGGTAGCTGCCGTAGCCGCCAAAGACCTCCTTGCCGATGAGCACGCCCGCCAGCACTGCCACCACCAGCACATAGATGTCCACGGTGGCGGGCATGAGCAGGGCGATGATCAGGCTGAAGCTCTCGTTGGAGAGATCTTTATTGGTGTACACCCGATGGCGCAGCAGCGCCACCAGACGGTCGCACAGGTTGCCGGTAAGCAGGGCGATGCCGCACAGCAGCAGCGGACGTGCGCCGTAGAAATAGCAGGCCATGCACAGCAGCGGCACACACAGCCAGAAAACGTGCTTATAGTACCGGCCGGTCTTTTGCAGCTGCCGCTCCTGCTCTTGGATCAAAGCTTCATCCATATACGGGCCTCCTTACAGGCTGGCCAGTGCGCCCACAGCCGCAGCAGGGTCGGCGGCGCCGAACACGGCACTGCCTGCCACCAGCACGTCGGCTCCGGCTTCCACGCACAAGGGTGCGGTGGCGGCATCCACGCCGCCGTCCACCTCCAGCAGGTAGGAAAGGCCGCGTGCTTCCCGCTCTGCCTTGAGCCAGCGGAGCTTGTCCAGCGCCGAGGGCATGAACTTCTGCCCGCCGAAGCCGGGCTCCACGCTCATCACCAGCACCAGATCCAGCTGGTCCAGCCACGGTGCCAGCGCCTCGGCCGGGGTGCCGGGCTTAATGGTCAGACCCACCTTGCAGCCCAGCGCACGCACGGCGTCAATGGTGGCCTGAATATCATCTTCGCACTCCAGATGGAAATTATACAGGGTCGCACCGGCCTTGATAAAGGGCTCAGCGTATTGCAGCGGGTGGCTGATCATCAGATGCACGTCATAAAAGGCATCCGGCAGCGCCTTGTGCAGGCTTTTGAGCACCGGCACGCCAAAGCTGATGTTGGGCACAAAATGCCCGTCCATCACGTCGTAGTGCAGCATCTGTGCGCCGGCATCCAGCACCATGCGGCAGTCTGCACCCAGCTTGCCAAAATCAGCAGAAAGAATCGAAGGACTTACGATGGCCATAATATTTCATTACGCTCCGTTATTTTTAGCAATTTTTATCCCATGCGTTGCGCGTTTTGCAGGGTTCTGCCGGGCAAAAAATACGCGGGCATGGTTACCTTTTAGTTTACATGAAAACGGCCAAAAAATCAAACCCGCAGCCGTTTTTTTCACCGAAAAGTCGTAAATGGCGCAAAAAGTCCATTGCGCGGCAGCATCTCCATGTGCCGCGCAGCTGCCGCCGAAGGCTTGCCATTTTGCAGCAGCTTTCTTTGAAGCAGGACGATTTGGAATGGCCTCCGCGTTGCTCTGGCCATATTCAGCGAAAAATAGATTTTTAATTCCGCGTTTGTCGCACTCTGCGGAGTGCTCCAAACGCATTTTCACAAGAGGGGGTCACAGCGGTAAGCAGAATTTTTATTCCAACAACGCCAAAGCAGCCAGACCGCCCGGGCGGGGCAGTCTGGCTGCGGGGTCTTATTCTACCGGCTTCATGCTGGCGGGGTCCTCTACTGCGCCGGGCTGCCCGGCGGCGTCCGGCAGGCGCTTCATGCCGCCGGGGTTGGGGGAGCAGGTGGGCAGGGTGAACACAAAGCGGCACCACTCGCCCTGCTGACTCTCCACGCGGATCTGCCCGCCGGCCAGATTGACCAGCACCTTGCAGATGTTCAGTCCCAAACCGGAGCCGCGGGCGTGCAGACCGCGGGAACGATCCTCCTTGTAGAACCGCTCGAACACATAGGGCAGCGCCTCCGGGCTGATGCCCTGCCCGGAGTTCCAGATGGAGATCTCGGCCTCGGGGCCCAGCTTTTCCACGCTGAAGCGGATGGTGCCGCCCGCCGGGGTGAACTTGATGGCGTTGTCCAGCAGGTTATACGCCACCTGATGGATCAGGTCGGGGTCGGCATAGACCAGCACCTTTTCATCCATGGTCAGGCCTTCCAGCTCGATCATACCATCGTTGATGCGCTGCTCTGCTGCCAGTGCCACGCCGGTCAGGGTCTCCCAGATATTGAACATCCGGGCGTTCACCTGATACTCGCCGCTTTCCAGCTTGGAGAGATCCAGCATATTCTGGATGAGCCGTGCCAGACGGCCGGTCTCCTCGCTGACCAGCTGCAGGTAGTGGTTCTGCATCTCGGGCGGGATGGTGCCGTCCAGAATGCCGTCCACAAAGCCCTTGATGGTGGTCATGGGGGTGCGCAGCTCGTGGGCGATGTTGCCCATGAACTGACCCCGGGAGTTATCGTTGGACTGGATGTTCTCCGCCATCTGGTTGAAGGTGCGGGCAAGGTCTGCCACCTCGCCATCACCCTCCACGCCCTCCACGCGGACAGAGAGGTCGCCGCCGCCAAAGCGCTGGGCGGCATCGGTGACCTTTTGCAGCGGGTCGGTGAGCTGACGCATCAGCAGGCGGGTCAGCACGCTGGCGCACAGCAGCATCACGCAGGCAGACATGAGGAAGTTGGACCAGAACTGCTGTTTAAAGTCGGTGAGCTGCGCGCCGGAGGAGCACAAAAACAGCCAGCCGCTGAACAGGCTCTGGTCGTCGATGGTCTCCACCGCCGCGATATAGCTTTTTTCGGTCAGGGCACCGCCCAAATCGCCGAAAGCGTGGTAGTGCCGGGCGTCCGGGTCAGCCACTGCGTTGGCGCGCTGGCAGATATCCAGCGGCACGGTGGTGGTGGTAAGCTTGTCCGGGTCGGAGGCGATGAGCACATTGCCCTGTCGGTCGGTGAAAAACAGATAAGCCTCGGCGCTCTCGCCGATGATCTCCAGTTTGGTGTTCAGCGCGTCCAGCTCTGCGCCCTGCGGCATGGTCTCGCTGTTTACCAGATACTCTGCGGTGCGCTTGGCGACATTTACCACCTGATCCAGTGTTTCGTAGCGATCCTTCGCAAAATAATTCTTGAACAGCACCCACTCCGAGCAGCCCATCAGCACGATGCCCAGCACCATCAGGGTGGACACCATGGAGAAAAAGGCTGTGGAGATACTTTTACGCATTACTGACGCACCTCGAACTTATAGCCCACGCCCCAGACGGTTTTCAGCTCCCACTTATCAGAAGCCCCGGCCAGCTTTTCGCGCAGGCGCTTGACGTGGACGTCA
>ULQA01040801.1_pt1 | contig 10492 bp, 6 predicted proteins | sample 1954001 | NCBI WGS metagenome assembly ULQA01 (sample SAMEA4835643, study PRJEB28245) | human gut metagenome | biome: gut microbiome; material: fecal sample | place: Denmark | collected 2008 | reverse complement strand
TCCTGTGTATTGTGTTTGTTCTTCTCCCCTGCCGTGTCCCGTAGTATTACGGGGAGTTGCGGAGCAATAGGGGAGACACAGAGGAGCGGTAGCGACGATGAGAGGGGTTAAAAAAGATAGGATTTTTGTAGAACTAACCTTTCCATCTTTCGGATACCTTCCCTATCACGCTGCATGTGCAGGAGGTCAGTTTTTAGCTCGTGCCCATGATATAATGATAGATAGTTTCTATTCTCCCGTATACACGGCTTTCATAGAGCCTAAGGGGAGTTTCCCTTCTACTTTCAAGGGTATGCGTTTATTGTCGGTAGAGATCCATGCCGAGATTTTGTCGCTGGTCTTTTTGCCGGTTCTGTCATAGAATCGGAAGCGAAGTTTGTAGGTGCTGTATTCCTTTTTGTTTTGTTTGAGGATTTCCTGTCCCAAATATTCTATTTCGAGGTATTCGAGGTTTTTACCGGAGAAAATTTTGGTATTATAGATTTGATACATTTCCATCGCTCGGAAGTCGAAGGTGCGAATCACGTAAAAGATACTCAGCATGTCGTAGACTATACCGGGTTCGGTGAGTGTATGGTCCTCTATGGCGTTACGCTTGGGACGATATAGGCGGATATTTCCCGTGGTCGAGTTTCCATCGTAGGTATAATTTACTTCGTCTTTCCGGTAAGTCCCGTTTTCGTCAGCGAGTTTGGCGTAATAAATGGGTAGCAGTTCTTTGTTTCGCTGCATATTGGATACCAGTGTGTCGCGTACCTTGAATATGTTGTCGGCAAAGGGGAGTGTACGAGCTTTTAAAACAGATGTATATTTGTCGGGGTATTCGGTGAGTTGGAGCGTAGCTGTCGCTGCCCGCTTCCAGAGAAATCCCAGTTGGTATATGACATCGTAGGATAGCCATTCGGGTTGCATACCCGGAGTCGTTTGCGCATAAATTCCGTTGGCCATACTCCAAAAAAGAATCCCGAAAGCAATACGGCGTAACGACCCGGTGTTTTTCATATAACGATGGCGTAGCATGCGGTTTGTTATTAAGATTGTCAGTAATTCCGTTTTTTCTCTTTGGGCTTGTTTTTCTTTATTTTTTCGGGCTTTTGTTTATCGACCGGTGTCGCATAGATGTCCCAATCCTGTTCTATATCCCAATTGGCTTTCAGTTCGAGTTCCTGTGGGTAGTACGAAACTTCTTCGGGCTGTCGTTTCTCGGAGTAGTTTCCGGTGTCGTATTTCCCGTTTCCGTTACGGTCGATGAATAAGCGGGCGTAGTAAGTACCCGGATTCATATACATAAACTCGGCTCCTCCGTTGATGACCGGGGCCGTTCTTACGGGTTTGTCTCCTGAATCGAGAATTTCGACAAAAGCGGAATCGGATACGCCCGAAATAGAGAGATACAGATTGGCGTAATCTTCGAGGGCTTTGACTTTGAATTCTTGTTTATAGGTGTTCGTGAATAGTCCGTAAATATTGGTGAATGCCGTGGAGTCCATAACGATGCGATAGGATTCTCCCGGGGTCCATTTGTAGGTGAGTGTGTAGTCCCGGATAGCAATGGAGTCTTGGAGGAATGTGTACAGGGAGTCGGCAACAGGTATCCACAAGGTGTCTCTTTTTTGTTCCAGATGTATTTTCCCTGCATCGTATGTTTGCAATGGTTCGGCAAAGGAAAAACGAAGCGGTTTATAAACATCGAGAGAAGAGCTTATCTTGGCGTTCATTTGCATGAATTGGATTTCGGGAGCTTCGATGGAGTCGTTGTCCTTGTCTTTCTTTTTTTCTTTTTTCTTGGGCGCTTTGACTTTTTTCATGATGAATTTGAGCGTATCGTTGTAGAGAGACAATTGTCTTAACGTGTCGGTACGGAAATATTCGGCCGTGAATAAAAGTGTATCCATGTTGTAAATGAGCGAGTCTTTTATCCAGTATTGCAGTGTGTCGTTGTGGAACGAGCGTTCGAGAATAGCCCAGTCTTCTTGCTCGAAATTCAGCGGCTTCAGCTTGGGCAACGAATCGGCGGGAGCTTTGAAATAAAGGTCGATTTTACGACGGTCTTTTCTTTCGCTTTTATCGAGATATTGAGATTGGAATCCTTCGTTGAATGCCGTGAGCAGAATATCGTTCGGATAGAAATGGGTGTGGTTGTATTCGATAATGGTGTCGATGGTGACGCTGTCTTTCCAAATGGTGTCGACGTGTAATTTAACATCGGCCGAAGGAATAACGATAGAATCGAGAAAAGCGATATCTTCCGACGGGTTGTCGAAGCGGTAGTCCCGGTTCATGTCTTTCAGCGCGAATAGACGGTATTTGCCGGGTGTTACATTTCGTATCGTGAAATGACCTAATTCGTCGGAACTGGCAATTCTTTCTAATGGGAGTTTCTGGAAAGCCGAGTCTTCGAGGTCGCTGTGTAATCCTACCAACATGCCGGTTATGGGCTCCAAATCCCGGGCATTGAGTAGTATTCCCGAAACTTGCAGAGAGTCTATCTTGGGGCCGGTCGAAAAGGAGTAGGCGAATCCATAGAGCGGATTGCGCTCGTTGTTGTCGATGATGGCATCGGAAAAGTCGATGGTATAGGTCGTGTTGGGTAGTAACGAGTCTTTAAGAATCACGGTTATTTTACGTCCCGAAGTACGAATTTCGGGCATATCTTTTTGGGGGGGGGAGACGATTACTTTTTCGGACGGTTTGTCTACTTGAATGATTTCGTCGAATTCGATTTCGACTTTCTGTTTCGAAACGTTCAATGCGTTAGGAACCGGCATGCTCTTGATGAATACAGGCGGTGTTTCATCGCGGGGACCACCGCCGGGTCTCGACATGTTGGCGCAGGAATATATGGAAATCGCCAGAATGAACGAGGCGACCAGCCGATAGACTGTTATCGTGGAAAGGGGGTGTTTCGGATTCATCGTCGAATATTTTATGTAAAGATAGTACAAATAAGAACAGAAACAAGTTATGTTCTGTTTTGCCGAATCGATCTATTTGCGACAAAGATAGTGCAAACCGAGACCAAAAGCAAGTTTACTTATTTTTACCGATGTGCAGCCTATTTTCAATTTTTTCGTCACAGGGGGTGAATCGAGTTCCTAAGAAAAGGGGGCTAAAAAAGATAGGATATAGGATTTTTTGTAGAGCTAACCCCTCCGTCCTACGGACCCCTCCCCTATATTTTGCGTTGCAAAACACCCCGTAATGCTACGGGACACGGCAAGGGAGGAGGGTGGTACTTTTTATTTTATAGTTTGGCATTTTTGTGCAGCAAGTAGGAGTTATCTAACCTTCTTCCTTTTTGCTTGCTCTCTCCTACACCCCGCGACAGGCGAGGAGAGGGTATAATCTTTTTATTTCAATAGTCTCAATAGCGTATGTTTGTATATGAACAGCCGGGCTTTATCTGCCATTACCGATACGATGAATACTCCCACCATAAACAGCAAGGCATACGGGAATGATGGGGTGTAATGCGCTTCGATATAGTCGCATGCTGCGCAGTATAGGGGTTTAATGGAGAGGTCGTTATGGATTAAATATACGGCGAACGAGGAAACTGCGATATAGTTGATCCATTTTATGCTACCGATATTTAGTTTTTTGAAGAACAAGAACAGGGCTATGGATTCGAGAACGATAAGGGGGTTGAGGTAGCTATAAGGGGTAATTGTGAATCCTGCTTTCAAGATGAGGGCGGCGATGGCTACCATAATGAATCCGGTAACGAGGTAAACACCTAAATAGACGTATTTCGAGAGATCGAATATGCTGTCTTGTTTCCGGCGGAGATAGGCTCCTATCAAATATAGCCCCACGAGGCTGATGATACTCATGCCTTTGTTGAAGTCATAGGCTTTTCCCAAGTAGCCGAACAAGGTGCTGAACAGATAAAAAGCAAGAATGAATATACCCAACTCCCGATGTGTCGATTTTTCGATGAAGCGGTTTATCATCGGGGCCAGTATGTACAGTCCGATGTACGCTTCGATAAACCAGCGGGAGAATGTGTTGTGATATAATGTCTTGAATAGGTCGGTCGTGTTGAGGGAATCGGTCGCAGCGGATACGATAACGGGGCATACGATCGCCCAGAACAATATTTGAAAAAGGAGGTTGGAGAAAGATTTTAATTTCCAACGGATACCGAAGTACCCGGAGATGAGAATAAAACAATTGACACAGACGAAGCTGATACTACGCAATTCGAGATCGAACAGTGTGCCGAGCGTATCGTGAGCCAATGTGTCGTGTGTCGGCAGTGTTCGGGAGGGGATATAATGAATCATCAGAACCAAGAACATCGAAAGTATTCTCAGAAGTTCGATATTTGAACTACGCTCTTGTGGCTCTCCTCCTATTTTGTTCATATAATTGGGCATAACTTATAGGGTTAATAATCGATTTGCTGTCACGTCGAAATATAGGAAATGCGGCACTTCGATCGGGGCATGAACCTCGGGTTATAACCGAAGTACAAAAATAATATTAAATCTTGAAAAAGATATAACCGTTTTCTTTTTCATGTTTCTTTGGGGGATTGTGCTTTATCGGTGTAAAAAACGCTAATAATAAATAAATCGAATAATTTTGGGCTTCTGTGAAAAAATAATATATCTTTGCACCTTGATAAAAATACGAAATTCATTAAACAAAAAATAAAGTAATAGTCACATGCAAAACAAAGGATTTATTAGAGTCGTTGCGGTTTTGCTTACACTTATCTGTTTGTTCTATCTTTCGTTTTCGGTTGTAACCGCTATTTACAATAATAAGGCGAAAGAGTATGCTGCGGGCGATGAGGCTAAGTATAAACATTATATCGACTCTATCTCTACGGAAAAGGTGTATTGGTGGTATTACACGTATCAGCAATGCCGTGAAATGGAAATAGGTTTGGGTCTTGACCTGAAAGGAGGTATGAACGTAACGCTGCAAATTTCTGTGGCAGACGTGCTCAAATCTTTGTCGAATAATACCCCGGATCCTAACTTCAACGCAGCTATCGCTGCCGCTCAGGCTGCTCAGGCCGGGAACAACGACTTTATCGTTTCGTTCTACAACGAATACAAAAAGATAGATCCGAATGTGAGACTTTCGGCTATTTTCAGCACTTTCCAGTTAAAAGATAAAATAACCCCCAGATCGACTAACGACGAGGTAATCTCAATTCTTCGCGAAGAATTGAATAGCGCGGTGGATAACTCGTACAACGTATTGCGTACTCGTATCGACCGTTTCGGTGTGGTCGCTCCCAATATTCAAAAGTTGGAAAAGGACGGTCTTATTCTTATCGAGCTGCCGGGTATCAAAGAACCCGAGCGTGTGAGGAAATTGTTGCAGGGTAGTGCTAACCTCGAATTTTGGGAGACGTATAAACTGGAACAACTTGCTCCGAAACTCGATGCCGTAAATAACGCTATCGCTGCGGCCAATGCTGCGCAAGAGCCGGCAGAGGAAGAAGCTCCGGTCGTTGCCGAGGCTACGCCCGATACCGCAGCCGTTGCAGCTGACAGCACGGCTTCGTCGTTGAAGAAAAAATTACAGCAGGAGGCATCGGAAGCCGAAACTATGAAGCGTATCCGTAAACAGAATCCGTTGCTTTCGTTGATGAATTATACACAAAGTTACGGAGGATCTCCGGTTATTGGTATTGTCAATAAGAACGATACGGCAGCGGTGAATGCCATGTTGGCAAGCAAAATCGCCCGCGATATTCTTCCGAGCGACCTCATTCTCCGCTGGACGGTAAAAGCCATCGATGAAAAGCAAACCATGTATCAGCTTATCGCATTGAAAGCCGGTAAAGGCGGCAAGGCTCCGTTAGGTGGCGATGTAATAACCGATGCTCGTGACGACTTCGATAAGATACAGGGTTCTGTGGTGAGCATGACCATGAATGCCGAGGGAGCCAAAGTATGGGAAAAACTTACTCGTGACAATATCGGCAATGCGATTGCTATCGTGTTGGATAATCAGGTATATTCTTTCCCCAATGTCAACTCGGCTATTTCGGGCGGTAGTTCGCAGATTACCGGAGGTTTCTCTCCCGAAGAGGCTAAGGACTTGGCTAACGTGTTGAAGTCGGGTAAGATGGCTGCTGCCGTGACTATTGTTCAAGAGGATATTATCGGTCCTTCGTTGGGACAGGAAGCTATCCAAAGCGGTGTGATTTCGTTTGTCGCCGCTATCATCTTGCTGATGATCTATATGATCATGATGTATGGGGCTACTCCGGGTCTTATCGCCAGTTTCGGTGTTATATGTAACTTGTTTTTCACGATGGGTATTTTGGCCTCGTTACAAGCGGTGCTCACGCTTTCGGGTGTTGCCGGTATCGTTTTGTCGATGGGTATGGCTGTCGATGCCAACGTGCTAATATTCGAGCGTACCAAAGAGGAGCTTCGTTTGGGCAAGAGTTTGAAATCTTCTATCGCCGATGGTTACAAGCATGCTTTCTCTGCGATTTTCGACTCGAACTTGACTACGATTATTACCGGTTTCATTCTATTGGTATACGGGACAGGTCCTATCAAGGGTTTTGCTACGACATTGATCGTTAGTATTCTTACTTCGTTCTTTACGGCTATTTTCATTACCCGCCTTATTTTCGAGGCCGGTTTGAATAGAGGTAAATTCAATAATCTTACATTTACGACCCGCATATCCAAGAATTTGCTTACGAATACGAGAATTAATTTCCTCGGTATGCGCAAGGTCGGATTTACGGTTGCTATTGCTATCATTGTAGTTATGGTAGGTTCTTTGGCAATCAGAGGTTTGAATCAGGGTATTGATTTTTCGGGTGGTCGTAATTATGTAGTTCGTTTTGATAAACCGGTGAAACCGGTTGAAATCAGTGAGATGCTGAAACCAGCTTTCGAGGGTAGTTCTCTTTCGGTGATAACTATCACGAGCGACGATCAGGTGCGTATTTCGACCAACTATCGTATTGCTGATCAAGATGAAAATATAGATAAAGAGATCGAGACGAAACTTTATGAGGGAATGAAGAGTGTTTTAGGGGATGCTTCTTATGAAGAGTTTACCGAAAATATGATTCAAAGTCGTCAGAAAGTAGGACCGAGCATTGCCGATGATATTAAGGTGGGGGCATTCTGGGCTGTCATTCTTTCGTTGATAGCGATGGCTCTTTACATCTTGTTGCGATTCCGTGATATTTCGTTTAGTGTGGGTACGTTGGCTTCTGTGGCCTTTACTGCGTTCTCTATCATCGGGCTGTATTCTTTGCTGTATGGTATATTACCTTTCTCTATGGAGATGGATCAGTCGTTTATTGCAGCTATATTGACGGTAATCGGTTACTCGGTAAATGATACGGTGGTAGTATTCGACCGTATTCGTGAAGTGAAGGGTTTATATCCGAAACGAGACCGTGCACTCGTTATTAACGATGCTTTGAATAGTACGTTGACTCGTACTCTTAATACTTCATTAAGTACGGCTATCGTATTGTTGTGTATCTTTATTTTGGGTGGCGATGTTATTCGCAGCTTTACATTCGCTATGTTGTTCGGTGTGATTGTCGGTACGGCTTCGACCTTGTTCGTGGCTACTCCGATTGCTTACGAAATCCAACGACGTAGTATCGCTAAAAAGGCTGCCAAAGAAGCCGCTGCAAAATAAAGGTAAGCGTATAAATACAAAAAAAGGAATCCGGATTCGGATTCCTTTTTTTGTACCCTCGCCGAGAATCGAACTCGGATTTAAAGTTTAGGAAACTTCCGTTCTATCCATTGAACTACAAGGGCATTTCGGTCGACAAAAGTAGTATAAAATTTTGTAATAGTCAACCTTTGCAGCATATTAGTCGAATATGGCTCGTAATATTTCGGGAGACCGGAGCTCCGAAATGTCGGGTTGGTGTAGCCGGTAGTATGTTAAAATTCGGTCGAGTATGGCGTTTCTCTCTCCCCGATTGAATTTGAAGTGGCGAAGATTATTGAAATCCATACGGGTGAGACGGGCGAAAACTTCGGCTTCGCGGGCATCGAGTGTGTAGGTGTGAATGGGGCGCGAGGGGGAGAAAATTCCGTTCAACATGTCGAAAAAATATCCGGGTCGATAGGTCTCCATGTTGGGGCTGAACCCGAGAAAACTGCATAATTGCAGCAGGAAACAGAGATGAAAATTGGCTTTACCTTCTTCCATTATATTGAGGACTTGAATGGAACGAGCGATGAAGGCGAAAAGCGGTAGATTGGGTTCGGGTTCTTTTATGGTTTGACAGAGGACTTCGGATAAAAAGAGCGCTTCTGCATTTTTTACCGGATCGGAATAGATGTTTTGAAGAGGTAAAACCGTGCGCGCTTCGATGATTTTTTGCAATTCCCGGCTGTTCCGGTAATCTATATCGAGTTCCAAAATAGAGAACGGCATGAAGAGGGACCGAAACATGCGAGCTTTTTTTCCACCCCCTTGTGGAATAAGATAGGAAGATCGGCCATATTGTTCGGTGTACAAATGGGCTACCGATATTTTGTCGTTATAGGGAATGATGTGCAGTACGATTCCTAATGTTTTTTCGAGCATTCTCCCGGTAAATTTTTCTACAAAAATAGTTGTTTTATCCAAAGGCCGGTACTGGTTCGGCGCATTGATTTTATTTATTCGGGAGCAGTGGTTGTATCGGGAATGTGAAAATTGAGCTTCACAGCAAATATTGTACAGATACAATGCATTATATTTGTCCATATAAAAGGCTGATGATATGGAACAGTTAGATGTATTCGATTGCTCGAATGTGCTTATAGCGAGTTATTTTGCCGATGATCGGGAGTGTGCTCATGAAAATCGGGAACATACGCTCATTTATCAGTGTTCCGGTAGATTGGAGATCGAGGAACGTGGAAAGAAAACCGTTTTGTATCCGGGAGATTGTGCCTTTATGCGGCGTGATAACCGAATGTGGTTGCAAAAGAGGATCGGGAAGGGTGAGCCTTATCGTTCCATTGTGTTGAAATTTTCGAAGGCTTTTTTGAGGGAGTTTTACCAAACACTCGATCGGCAGCAGATTCCAATCGACTCCAAACGAGAGAAAGCGAGCTTGCTCCTCTTGCCGAAAAATAGACCGGATATCCGCTCTTTGTTCGAGTCGGTTATCCCGTATTTCGATGCCGGGGAGAAACCCTCGGAAAAGATTTTGAAATTGAAGATGATCGAAGGTGTATATGTCTTGCTCAATACCGACTGTAATCTGTATGCATCGTTATTCGATTTCGTGGAACCGTGGAAAATCGATATTCTCGATTACTTGAACGAGAATTATATGTGCGATCTCTCGATGAAAGAAATCGCCAGTTATACGGGGCGTAGTTTGGCTACTTTTAAACGGGATTTTGCCAAAGTGAGCGATTTGACACCTCAGAAATGGATTATCAGACGACGTCTTGAAGCGGCGCATGATTTAATTCGGTCGGGGAAAAAGAAAGTTACGGAGGCTTGTTTCGATGTGGGCTTTAAAAATCTGTCGCATTTTTCCAAAGTGTATAAAGAGACCTATGGGGTCGCACCATCGTGGCAGGGTGAGCTTTATGGCAAATAGATTTGAGCTTTATAGCAAAATCGTTGCGAGATCTGTTTCGTACCTTTGTACATCGTGCGGAAATAGACGATGATCGATATAGCCTGATGTCTGTCTGTTTCCGATTTCCCATTTGCCTGATTTCTATATGATGGGTTGGAGAACTGGTATTTTGTAGTGTTCAATTAAAATCATAGGGTATGAAAACAAAAGTAGTTTTATGGGTTTTATTGTCAATTTTAATATTTCCGATTATGACAAAATCACAAGAGAAAGTCCGACAGACAGCCGGACATGATGCGCTTGGTGAGTTCGCTCCCGAGTTTGCGCATTTGAATGACGATATTCTTTTTGGAGAGGTATGGAGTCGTAGCGATTTGCTTTCGCTTCGTGACCGCTCTATCGTGACTGTCGTTGCTCTCATGTCACAGGGGTTGACAGATTCTTCGTTCAAGTATCATCTTGAATCGGCCAAGAAGAACGGGGTGACCAAAACTGAAATCGCTGAAATTCTTACTCATGCTGCGTTCTATGCTGGTTGGCCCAAAGCATGGGCGGCGTTTCGTATGGCCAAAGAGGTGTGGGTAGACTGTGCGGATAGTACTACTGCCTGTTCGCTCGATGCGTATGCTCAATCCATTATTTTTCCTGTCGGCAAACCTAACGATGCGTATGCCAAATATTTCATCGGTCAAAGCTATCTCGCGCCTGTCGTGACAGAAGGTATTCCCATTTCGAACGTTACTTTCGAGCCCGGTTGCCGTAATAATTGGCACATACACAAAGCTACCAAAGGCGGCGGTCAAATACTTGTGTGCGTGGGTGGCAGAGGTTATTATCAGGAATGGGGAAAAGAACCGGTGGAGCTTTTCCCCGGCGATGCGGTTTATATCTCGGCCGGTGTGAAGCATTGGCATGGAGCTGCGCCTGACAGTTGGTTCTCGCATCTCG
>ULQA01020747.1_pt1 | contig 10643 bp, 8 predicted proteins | sample 1954001 | NCBI WGS metagenome assembly ULQA01 (sample SAMEA4835643, study PRJEB28245) | human gut metagenome | biome: gut microbiome; material: fecal sample | place: Denmark | collected 2008 | reverse complement strand
ATTGATTTGGACTGGTACATCGAAGAACGTTTTCACAAATCAATCCGTGAATTGTTCACCGAGCGGGGAGAAGCCTCTTTTCGTGAATTGGAGCGAAACATGCTGCATGAAGTAGGGGAATTTGAGGATGTCGTGGTCTCTACCGGTGGCGGTACTCCTTGTTTTTTTGACAATATGGAGTATATGAACGGTTGCGGGCAGACGGTGTTTCTGGATGTACACCCCGATATTCTGTTCCGCCGGCTCCGGGTGGCGAAGCAGCAACGCCCCATCCTGCAAGGCAAGACGGACGAAGATTTGCGCACCTTCATTGTGGAGGCGCTGGATAAGCGTGAGCCTTTCTACTCGCAGGCCCGTTATCGCTTTGATGCCGGTTATCTGGAAAGCCGCAGCCAGATTAGCGAATCCGTGCAACGGTTACGCCAACTTTTAGGACTTTAATCCCTTGTAAATGTGTATTTTTCAGTCCGAGGAGCTGGATATATTAGATTTATGTGTATTTTTGTTGCCCCCTTTATAAGACACACTATAGTGGGAAAATAGTAAATTGTAAATAGTCTAATAGTAAATGTACTGATGAGAAAATGGCGTATTGAAGATTCAGAAGAGCTGTACAACGTAACTGGTTGGGGCACTTCGTACTTTGGTATCAATGACAAAGGTCATGTTGTGGTGACACCGCGTAAGGATGGGGTTGCCGTCGATTTAAAAGAGTTGGTGGACGAGTTGCAGTTGCGCGATGTAGCGGCTCCGGTATTGGTGCGTTTTCCCGATATTCTGGACAACCGCATCGAGAAGGTGTCCTGCTGCTTCAGACAGGCAGCCGACGAGTACGGGTATAAAGGAGAGAACTTTATTATCTATCCCATTAAAGTGAATCAGATGCGTCCCGTGGTAGAAGAGATGATTAACCATGGGAAGAAGTTCAATCTGGGGCTGGAAGCGGGTTCAAAGCCGGAGTTGCATGCTGTGATAGGGGTCAATACAGACCCGGGTTCCCTCGTGGTTTGTAACGGATATAAGGACGAGAGCTTCATTGAACAGGCACTGTTGGCACAGAAAATGGGCAAACGCATTTTTCTTGTTGTAGAGAAACTTAATGAGTTGAATCTTATTGCCAAGATGGCGAAGCAATTGAAGGTGAAACCTAATATCGGCATTCGCATTAAATTGGCTTCCAGTGGAAGTGGCAAATGGGAAGAAAGTGGAGGAGATGCCAGCAAGTTCGGACTGACATCCAGTGAACTGCTCGAAGCGCTGGACTTCTTGGAGAAAAAAGATATGAAGGACTGTCTGAAGCTGATACATTTCCATATCGGCAGTCAGATAACCAAGATACGCCGCATCAAGAATGCCTTGCGTGAAGCTTCGCAATTCTTTGTGCAGCTGAACAAGATGGGCTTCAACATCGAATTCGTGGATACCGGTGGCGGTATGGGAGTTGATTATGACGGTACACGCTCTTCAAGTAGCGAAAGCTCCGTCAACTATTCCATCCAGGAATATGTCAACGATGTGGTGTCGACTTTCGTCGATGTTGCCGACAAACACGGGTTCCCTCATCCCAATATCATTACCGAGACGGGACGCAGCCTGACTGCCCATCACTCCGTGCTTATCTTCGAAGTGCTGGAAACGGCTTCCCTGCCCGAAATGGACGACGACTGGGAACCGGGAGAGGATGCTCACGAACTGGTGAAGGAACTGTATGACATCTGGGATAATCTGAGCCAGCGCAGTATGCTGGAACCTTGGCACGATGCGCAGCAGATACGCGAAGAGGCACTCGACCTTTTCAGCCATGGCATCGTCGACCTGAATACGCGTGCACAAATAGAGAAACTCTACTGGAGTATCTGCCGCGAAATCAACTCCATTGCCAGCGGCATGAAGCACTGCCCCGAGGAATTCCGCAAGTTGAGCAAGCTGCTTGCCGACAAGTATTTCTGTAACTTCTCGCTGTTCCAGTCATTGCCCGATTCCTGGGCTATCGACCAGATGTTCCCCATCATGCCCATACAACGGCTGGATGAAAGACCCGACCGCGAGGCTACCTTGCAGGATATGACTTGCGACTCGGACGGCAAAATTGCCAATTTCGTCAGCTCGCGTGCCGATACGACCACCCTGCCGCTGCACTCGTTGCGCGACAAGGAACACTACTATCTGGCGGTTTTTCTGGTCGGAGCTTATCAAGAGATTCTGGGAGATATGCACAATCTGTTTGGTGATACGAATGCCGTGCATGTGTCTGTCAATTCCAAAGGCTACACCATCGACCAACTGATTGACGGCGAGACGGTGGCTGAGGTGTTGGACTACGTGCAATATAATCCTAAAAAACTGGTACGTACGCTGGAAACTTGGGTGACGCAGTCCGTCAAGGAAGGGCGTATCTCTGTGGAAGAAGGGAAGGAATTCTTGTCTAATTACCGTTCCGGACTGTACGGATATACTTATTTGGAATAAAATGGAGAAACTGACTGTAATAAAGGTGGGTGGCAAGATTGTAGAAGAGGAAGCCACCCTCTATAAGTTATTGGATGACTTTGCAGCCATCGAAGGCTACAAGGTCTTGGTACACGGAGGCGGACGCTCGGCCACGAAGCTCGCTGCCCAACTGGGTATTGAAAGTAAAATGGTGAATGGCCGCCGCATCACTGATACCGAAACGCTGAAGGTGGTGACCATGGTGTATGGCGGACTGGTGAATAAGAATATCGTTGCCGGCTTGCAGGCGCGTGGTGTCAATGCACTGGGCTTGACGGGAGCCGATATGGATGTAATCCGTTCGGTAAAGCGTCCCGTGAAGGAGGTGGATTATGGGTTTGTGGGCGATGTGAAGCAGGTGAATGATGCTTTCTTGGCAGACCTCATTCATAAGGGTGTGGTTCCCGTGATGGCTCCGTTGACACACGATGGAGACGGGCACATGCTGAATACGAATGCCGACACCATTGCCGGAGAGACCGCCAAGGCTTTGGCGGGCTTGTTCGATGTTACTTTGGTATTCTGCTTTGAGAAGAAAGGGGTGCTGCGTGACGAGAACGACGATGATAGCGTGATTCCACAGATAACGCCGGAGGAATTCAAGCAATATGTGGCAGATGGTGTGATTCAAGGTGGCATGATTCCAAAATTGGAGAACTCTTTCGAGGCGTTGAATGCGGGTGTGTCCGAAGTCGTAATCACTTTAGCATCAGCCATCAACGGGAACAGTGGAACCCGTATCCGAAAATAATTCAAAAAAAACGGCAATAGGCTGTAACTTTCTGAATACTTAACCGTCAATTTATTAGAGATGCAAGAACTCAGCTTTCGCAATGACATTCTCCCGCTGAAGGATAAGCTTTTTCGGTTAGCCTTGAGAATTACGTTTGATAGGGCAGAGGCAGAGGATGTCGTGCAGGAAACGCTGATAAGGGTTTGGAACAAGCGTGACGAGTGGTCGCAGTTTGGTTCTATTGAGGCCTATTGCCTGACAGTGGCAAGAAATCTGGCGATAGACCGTAGCGAGCGAAAAGACTCCCGTACCGTGGAGCTGACCCCCGAAATGGAGCAGGCCTCCGATGCATCGGGTCCTTACGAGAAGCTGGTGAACAAGGAACGGATGGCGTTGATACACCGGCTGATGAACAGACTTCCCGAAAAGCAGCGGCTGATTATGCAGCTTAGGGATGTGGAAGGTAAAAGCTATAAAGAAATAGCAGCAGTCCTGAACTTGACCGAGGAGCAGGTAAAAGTGAACCTCTTCAGGGCGCGGCAAAAAGTGAAACAAACGTTTATTGATATAGAAGGTTATGGACTCTAAATATATAGAACAACTCTTGGAGCGCTACTGGCAGTGCGAAACTTCTTTGGAAGATGAGGCTGAATTGCGTGCTTTCTTTAGCGGAAGCGATGTGCCCAAGCACTTGCTTCGCTACAAGGATTTGTTCGTATATCAGCAGCTTCAGCAGGAAGTGCATCTGGGTGAGGATTTTGATGCCCGGGTGCTTGCCGAAGTGGAAGTTCCGGTGGTCAAGGCAAAGCGCCTGACACTGGCCGCACGCTTCATGCCGCTGTTCAAAGCCGCCGCAGTAGTGGCAGTGGTTCTTTCGCTGGGAAATGTGATGCAGCATTCATTCTTTTCGGATGTAGAGGAAGTAGCCGCAACCGATACTATCGGTAAACAGATTTCCGCACCGTCGGTAGCTCTTTCGGGAGATGTGCCCGTGTCTCATGAGAAGCAGGTGATGGACAGCCTGCGCCGGGTGAACAAGGAGCTGGAAATCAAGGAATAGATATTTTCATTTGCTTTTAAAATAACATTTTCATTTGCTTTAAACATAATAATAGTTAGTGTGCTTTATTAAAACAACTTGAGGCTGTGAAGTTTCAATTCTCTCAAAATCTTATAAAAACTAACTAAAATAGAAGGGACGCCGCGTGATGCAGCGTCCCTTTGTTGTTCTTGCCTGTGGGTTACAAGGCTTTTTATTTAAGGGAGTTATTATTTACAGTATATATAGTTTGGAGTCTGCCGTTTTTTTTCTCAACTTTACTCACTGCAAATATATACAATGGAGAAGATGAGAAACATACTATACATCTGTATTATGCTTTTAGGCATTATGTGCTTTGTAGGCTGTAATGACTGTCATGGCAACAAAAAACTTTTGGCGCAGACCGACTCTTTGTTGCAGAGCCGTCCGGACAGTGCGCTGAAGTTGCTTAATTCCATAGAAAAGGATGTCGGGTTTTCAGAAGCGGAGTGGATGCAGTTCGTTTGGAACTGTGCGCAGGCCCGCTACCGTATGGGTATGTCATTGGCGGAAGATTCGCTGCTTCCTGAAGCGATACACTACTATCGTGAGCGGAAAGACTCTTCCCGTATGCTTGATGGCTACCTGCTTGAAGCCTCCTATTATAAATGGATGAAGCAGGAGGAACGCATGGATGAAGCGATTGAGAATGGCTTGGACTATGCCATAGCCCGGAAAGACACCTTCTGGCTTCTTCTTTTTTATCGGGGAAAGGCAGAGATAGCTTATCTGAGAAATGACCACTCCCAGGCGATAGAGTTGATGGAAAAGATATTGCAATATGCTGATAAGCTATCTGTCCGGGAACATTGCTCCATACTCTATGACCTGGGACTCAATATGGCGCTTGCCAACCACCCTTCTTCTTCGGATTACCTGGAACAGAGTATTGACATGGCATTGGCGGCAGCCGATACAGCTTCGGCCTGTCACTATCTGAGGAATTATGCCGCTTTTCTTGCCAACAGCCATGAATATACCAAGTCCAATGAACTGCTTCACCGGGTTAGACGGCTGATGCCTATGACCGACAACTATCCCATTCTGCAGGTAATCTTTGCTGAAAACTTCCTGAACCTTCATCAGTTGGATTCTGCCCGTTACTATTGGGAGCAGGCGTGGAACAATGAATTGAAGCAGGAAGAAAAGAGAGCCGAGGGCTTTTCTGTACGCAGTGCGCTGGCACAGTTGAAAACAATTCTGGACTATACTTCCGGGGCACCTTTGGACATTGTCACTTTCGGTAGGTTTGCTGATTCTGTCAGGAATGAGATGAGGGACCAGAATAGCGTGATAGAGCAACAGCTGGTGACCAGGAACAAGCTTCAACAGTTGAACTATGAGTTGATAATCAAACGGCAGAAGACACGGATGTATTCGATGCTGGTTGTTGTTGTGTTTGTCGGGGTACTTGTTTCCCTTACCTTTTATATCCGTAACAGACGGAAGCGCCTTGCCGAAGCCGAGGAACGTATTGATGCACTGACCCGCCTGCTGGAAGATGCCCAGAAGGTATCGGACAATCAGGAAGAGAATAGCGGTGCTTTCTTCAAGAAGCTGCTTCTTCAGCAGCTGGGTATCATACGGCTTGTTGCCAATACGCCTACCTCACAGAACCAGGCGTTGCTGAAACTTATTTCGGGCATCGGCAATAAGGAGATTCCGGTGGAAGGACTTCTTGCCTGGGCAGACCTTTATCCGGTAATTGATAAACTATACGATGGCTTTTATTCCCGCATGATGGAAAAGTTCGGACAGGTATTGTCTGATAAGGAAGTGCAGATATGCTGTCTGCTCTGTGCCGGTTTCTCCACGAAAGAAATCGGTGTGGTCACCCAACAGACAAGTGCAACCATCTACGTGCGTAAGACTTCCATCCGAAAGAAGATAAATGCAGGCGAAAAACAGGATATTGTGGAGTGCATAAGAGGCATTTAGACCGGAAGAGGCCGGATTAAGACTTTTATAATATGTCATTGTTGATAATCAGTGCTTTATGTGCTAAGTATTAAGACTTTTAATAGTGCGATTTAGTAGGAGTTAAGAGACTTCTTGCCTTAACTTTGCATCAAATCAAAAAACAGAAAGTCTTATGAAAAGTACATTCAGAACAATGGCAATCGCAGCGTGTTTCGCACTTGTATCTCTTACTTCATGTTACTTCCCCGGAAGCGACCAGTATAAAATAAAGTCGGCAACTAAGGAATATGTTAAGTCGCAGTTAGGCGAAGGTGAGAAATTCCGTTACGGATACCTGGAGCGTAAATGTGGTCGTAACGTAGACGGCAAATTTTGCAAGTATGCCGAAGTGCACTATGAGGTAATAAGCGCGTCGGGCGAAACTTCAGAGAAAATGCTCTTTCTGCTGATGTCGGAACATTGCGATTCCGTATTGGATATCTCGGAGGAGAGAGACAAGGAGTGGACCAATAAAGAAACTCTTTCGTCAGAAGAGATAAAGGCAATCATCGAGTCAGCTTTAAAAGACAAACTCTAAACACCGGCATTTATGAAAAAGATTCTTGTTATAGCTATCGTATGCCTGTTGGGTAGCTTTGCCGCAGCGGCACAAACAGTGAAAGTAAACGGTACAATTGTAGATGAACAGAACCGTCCGGTGGAATTTGTCAATGTAGCCCTGATTTCCTTGCCCGACTCTTCATTCGTTACGGAAAGCACCACTGATGGCAAAGGTAAATTTGCTTTGAGAGCCACTGCCGGTTCGGATTTCCTGTTAAGACTCTCTTATATCGGTTACGTCGGCGAACAGATTGTCATCAGGACTCCCCAAGGCACTGTGCAGATGGGAGACATTATCTTGAAAGAACAGTCGGTAGCACTGGACGAGGTGGTAATATCGGGCAGCAATATCACGCAGAAGGTAGACCGCATGGTTGTAGTACCCACCGCTACTGCCATGAAGAATTCCTATAATCCCTACGACCTGATGCTGAACCTTGCCATTCCGCACTTGAAGGTGGATGCTCTTGGTAAAGGCCTGGAAGCCAATGGCGGCAGCGTACAGACACGTATCAACGGTATTGTGGCTACCTCCACCGAAGTGGCAGCCCTCCTGCCCAAGGAGATTGTAAGAATAGAATTCATCGAAAATCCGGGAGAGCGCTATGGCGACAGCAGCCTGGGCGCTGTGGTGGACATCATTGTCCGCCGCCGCGAAACGGGTGGACTGGTCAATATACAAGCCACTAATGCTCCCCACATGTTGTTTAGCGAGGACAATGTGGTGGCAAAGTTCAATCATAACAAGTCACAATGGGGATTGTTCTATAACTTGTCTGCCCGTAACTTCAAAAAAACATATACGGATATAGACGAGACATATGTGTTGGAAAATAAGACGATACATCGTGTGCAGGAGGGGCTTCACGACCAAAACAAGCACTTTACCCACAATATCGACCTCTCTTACAATCTGACGGAGCAGGATAAGTACGTATTCAACGTCGTGTTCCGCAACAGTGTCTATGATGCCCCTTGCCTGAACCAGTCGAACAAGTTGTATGATGCTGCGGATGCCGATAACTATATCTTCTCCAGACTGAAGAACAAGCAGTCCAGCTACACTCCTTCGCTCGACCTTTATTACCAGCGTACATTACCGAAGAATCAGATGCTTACGATGAGCGTGACCGGTACGCTGATGCACACCGACAATAATAGGCTCTACCACGAATATACGCCTCAAGCCGAAGACCTGGCGATGATTGAAACAGATGTGACGGGGAATAAGCGTTCCATTATCGGTGAAGCCATCTACGACAAGCGTTTCAAGTTCCTCGTATTCAGCGCCGGATTGCGCCACTACCAGATGTATGCCAGGAACGAGTATGCAGGCTCTTCACCCGTCGTATCGGAAATGAACCAGGCAAAGACAGCGGCGTTTGCCGAGGTGCAGGGTAATATCAGGAAAGTGAGCTATGGTGTGAGTGCCGGACTGACCCGCTCTTATTTCAAGGAAGGAGGGGAGGAACATACCTACTATACCTTTACTCCCACTGTCCGTCTGAACTTCTCTCCGCACAAGAACGGCAACATCAACTATCGGTTCAATGTCGAACCCAAGATTCCTTCGCTCAGTGCATTGACCAATGTGGAGCAGGCGATAGATACCATCCAGATAGTACGCGGTAACCCGGCATTGGAGACTTACAGCGTTTTCAACAATACGTTGAACTATTCCTATATGAAGAAGAAGTTCGTCTTCATGCTGAATGTGACACATGGCTATCACAAGAATATCATCATGGAGAGTGTGTTTGCCGAGGGAGACAAGTTGGTTTCGATGAACGAGAACCAGCGTTCTGCACAGTTTCTGCGCTTTGGCCCTTCTTTCACATTCCGCGGACTGAACATTGGTAGTCTGAAGAATTTCCTGACGCTGAGTATAGATGGTGGATTTACACGTTACTGGTCTAACGGCAATACCTATACCCATACGTATAATGATTTCTATTACAACCTGGGTGCCGTGTTCAATTATAAGCAGTTCTCTCTGTTGGGACAATTCAGTAAAAGGGCGAACGAGCTGATGGGCGAAACGATTTATAAGGGTGAAAACCAGGCTGCTGTTTTAGCCACTTATACCCACAAGCGGCTGCAATTAGGAGCAGGGATGATGTTCCCGTTCACCAACAACTACAAGACGGGCAAGGAACGGGTGAGCAAAGTGGCGCCCTATACCTCGTGGAGTCATGCGAAAGAAATAGGACAGATGGCGGTTATCAAGCTGAGTTATAACTTCGAGTTTGGTAAGCGTTACAAATCATCCGGCAGACGCATCAATAACAGCGACAATGAATCGGGCATTCTGAATATAGATAAATGACAACTGTTCCCGTGCTTCGGAGGTGTGGGGTGATAAAAGAACGAAGGGCTTCCTCGCGGGAGTCCTTCGTTCTTTTTGCAGGTAATTATTTGAGAGAGAATTTAGTTTAGGTTTATAGTCATCAATCTGAGAATCTATGTTTTCTATGTTAGAGTTTATACAGTCCTTTCTTGGGATAGTCCAGTTCCGGATTACCCTTGTAGCCTACACTGCCGCTTCCGCTGGTGCGTACTTTCAGGAAATCTGTGGCATGGCACTTGATGTCGCCTGAACCGGCAACACTGGCAGATGCTTTCTTGGCAACGAAATCGGAAGCAAGCAAATCACCCGAACCTGCCACGCTGTATTCAGCTTCTTGGGTACTGCCGCTCAGGATGGCGGTACCCGAACCGGCAACGGATGCTCTGGTGAAGTTGGCGGTTACGTTATTCAGCTTCATGTCACCTGAACCTGCAACGGATACTTGGAGGTCATTGCAAGTGATGTTGCTGCTATTGATGTCTCCCGAGCCTGCGATGGAAATATCGAGGTCTGTGCAGGAGATGTTGTTTCCACTGATGTCACCCGAACCAGCCACAGAGATTTTGATGTCATCCGTCTTCAGTCCGTTTTTCAGTTCCACGTCTCCCGAACCTGCCACGGCAATGCCGTTCAGCTTTTCTGCGGACACACGTACTTCCAGTTTATTATAGGATACGCTGACGTTCTTCTTGAAGCCGATGTAGAGGGTATTGTCCTTGACACGGATATCCAGTAAGTCTACAATGTTGTCCGAGGTGTATACTTCCACTGTCGGTTTGCCGGACTTCTGCGTGTAGGTCACGTCGGGGCTGCCGGCTACACTCAGCTTGGTGAAGTTGTCCACTTTTATGTCTTTGGTTACATAATTCTTGCTTGCCTTGACCGTCTTGCTGCCGAAGCCTCCGGAACGGTATGTGTGTTGTTGTGAACAAGCGGTTGTACTGAATGCCAATAAGGCGATTGCGATAAATGTTGTTAGAGCTTTCATATTCTTTTGTTTTTTGTGATTCAGTATTTATTAGTTAGACGTGATCTACCTTGAAAAAGTTGCATATAAAAATGCTTTTTTCAAAGGACGCTCGGTCATCATACTTTAATCAATTATTGTGCCATAAGTGTAAAATGTTGATTATTAAAGGATAGTCGCTTTTGTGTAGTGTTCATTATCGGACACTCCGTCCGCTTTTGTCAGGTATTTGCTTGCGTTTTTGGACGATTCTTTGTTCATTTGCAAAGCCTCTTCCCGCCCCTTTCCTATGGGAGAGGCTTTGATTTATGACAGTAAACCGCATTATAGAAGATAAAGAGCTTGGTCCTTTGTTTGTCCGGGTCAATGCCCGGGCACGGCGCCTCACTTTCCGTACAAAGGAGGACGGAATTTACGTGACTGTGCCTCCCCGGACTTCCCTTGCCGAGATAGAGAATGCCATCGAGCAGCTTCGTCCGCGTCTGAAGGCTGCCATACAGAAGCA
>ULQA01052482.1_pt1 | contig 10687 bp, 11 predicted proteins | sample 1954001 | NCBI WGS metagenome assembly ULQA01 (sample SAMEA4835643, study PRJEB28245) | human gut metagenome | biome: gut microbiome; material: fecal sample | place: Denmark | collected 2008 | reverse complement strand
CCCGGATCCGGATCCGAAGAACCGCCGGCAGCAGGTGAAGGGCAGCAGGCGGCGACGGCAATTCAAATTTTGAAAATGTTCGTGCCGGTGATTATGAAAGGCGGTGAAAAAAGAAATGCCAACACTTAAAGGTTTTACTTTCAAAAATCAAACGGAGACAAGCGCGGATCTGTATTTCTACGGTGACATTGTTTCCGACTGGTGGGGAGCATGGCAAGACGAAGACCAGTACCCGGACGCGATCAAGAATTTCCTTTCGGAGCAGGAAGGAAAAGATCTGAACGTTTACGTTAATTCCGGCGGCGGTTCCGTATTTGCCGGGATCGCGATCTATAACATGATTAAGCGCCACGCAGCAAAAGCGAACGTGAAAGTCTATGTTGACGGTCTGGCCGGTTCAATCGCTTCGATCCTTGCGTTCGCAGGAAGCGAACCACCGGAAATTCCTTCAAACGCCTTCTTGATGGTCCATAACCCGTGGAGTTATTGCGAAGGCAACGCGGAAGATATGCGAAAAATGGCCGACGATCTGGACCAGATCAAAACCGGAATTTTGAACATATACGCCGAACACCTGAAAGAAGGTGTAACAATCGACCAGATCGAAGCGTTAATGGACGCCGAAAGTTGGTTAAATGGGGAAAAAGCCGCGGAATATTTCGAGGTAAAGACCACGGAAGCGAAGGAATACGCGGCAGCAGTCGGGGACTACATGAAGAAAGCCCGCTGCAAGGTCCCGGAAAAATTAAAAATTGCAAAGGACGGACACGATCCGGAGCAGCAGGCAGCAGAAGAAGCGGCCGCGAGAAAAAGACAGGAGATCCGCGATCTTACTGTCAAAGCAATTATGGAAGGAGAATAAAGCATGAAGTATGAAGATCTTGTAAAAATGAGCGTCAAAGAATTAAAAGATCGCCTGAAAGACCTGAACACACAGGCACAGGCAGCAGCAGGAAAAGACCTTGACGCGCTTCTGGAAGAAGCAACCACGATCACCGGTATTCTGGACGACGTAAAGAACCGCGAGAAGTTGGCCGGTATCGCAAAAGACGCAGAAGGCGGCGCAGAGCCGACCGGCGGCGAAAAAGGCGAAGAAGTAAAGGACAAGGCCAGAGAGGAACGCGGACAGAACATCAAAGACGGAAAGGCAGTCAAGTTTTCCGCAAAGAAAACCTTCGGCGTAAAGAACGCCCTTTCCGTAAGTCAGACCGTAACACCGACACACAGCGCGGCAGATGTGAAAGAAACCTTTAACGACGTTTCTTCCCTTGTGGATCGCGTAACATCTATTCCGCTAAACGGTGGCGAGACATACCAGAGGGGTTATGTTAAGTCCTACGGCGACGGAGCAGGCGGCACCGTAGAAGGCGGCGACTACAACGCAACAGAACCCGTTTTCGGCTACGTAACGATCGAGAAACAGAAGATCACCGCATACACCGAGGAACCGGAAGAAATGATTAAACTTCCGAACGCGGACTATGACGGCGTAGTGGAAGGATCCGTAACAAAGGCGATCCGTAGATACATGAGCCGCCAGATCCTGATCGGTGACGGAACTTCCGGAAAGTTCAAAGGAATTTTCCACAACCCTACAGAAACAAAAGATCAGGTTATCGACCCGGCAACCGATCTTGAAAAAACAGCGATCGACGACGGAACGCTGGACGACATTATCTATGATTTCGGCGGCGACGAGGACGTGGAAGACGCTGCAGTTCTGATCCTGAACAAAAGAGATCTGAAAGCCTTCGCGAAACTTCGCGACAAGCAGGGAAGAAAGGTTTATACCATTGTGAACCATGGAAACACCGGCACGATCGACGGTGTACCGTATGTTATCAATTCCGCTTGTGGAGCAGTCACAGACGCACAGACAAAGGCGATCGTTTACTGCATGGCATACGGACCGTTAAGCAACTACGAAATGGCGATCTTTTCCGACATTGACGCCAGAAAGTCCCTTGATTATAAGTTCAAGCAGGGACAGATCGCATACCGCGCGGACATTTTCGCGGGCGGTGCCGTAGCGGCCCACAATGGCTTCATCAGAGTAAAACGCCCGGCGTCAGCATAAGCAATAACAGGAAAGGCGGCTTCTTATGACGATTGACGAGTTAAAGGCGGCCGCAAAGTTACGAACGCGGAAAATGTCAAAGGACGAACTGGACGAAGACGTTTTCCGTTACGTTGACTTTGCACTGGCAGACCTGAAAAGAATAGGTGTCGCGGAAGAATACCTGAAAGCCCCGGAAGATCCGTTGATAATTGAAGCCGTTCTAACTTATGTCAAGGCAAATTATAGCATGGACGCAAACCACGAACGGTTAATGAACAGTTACAACATGATCTTAACCAAAATAAAAGGCGGTGAGTACAGATCGACGCGGTAATAACATTGATAGATCAGGGAGAAACCCGCGAAGAAGACGTGAAAGCGAAGGTTTTCGCAACGGTGAACCCGATCGGCCGTGACGAATACGCGGCAGCAGGTGAAAAGGGAATGAAGGCCCGCTATATGTTTGAGGTTTTCGCGAACGAATACACCGGTCAAGACGTCGTTTTGTACGGTTCGGAGCGCTTGACGGTGTACCGGACGTATGGACCGAAAACAAACGACAAGATCGAAGTGTACGCAGGGCAGAGAGTAGGGAACAGATAGTGGGTATAAAGGTTAGTGAACTTGCGCAGGAATTGGCGCAGGGGCTTAGCGAGTATTCGCAGGAAGTAGCGGACGCGATCAAAAAAGCAACCGACGAAGTGGCCGAAGAAGCCGTTCAGGAGTTGAAAAGCACAAGCCCGGTTTTAACTGGTTCTTATGCGAAGGGGTGGGCCAAAAAGAACACTTACGAAAGCAAGAGTTCCAAACGAAACACGGTTTACAACAAGACCGATTATCAGTTGACACACCTTCTTGAAAAAGGACACGTCGGCCGCGACGGACGCAGAGTAAAAGCGATCGAACATATTCGCCCGGTAGAGGAAAAAGCCGCGGCAGAGTTTGAAGACAAAGTGAAAGGAGCGATCGGAAGGTGACGACGTTTGAAGAGATCGTAAAACGCGCCGAAGGGTTAGGCCTTCCGATTGCGCGAAATCAGTTCACAGCAACAAATAAAAAACCGGTACCGGATCCCCCGTTTCTTGTGTACCTTTCGACAGAAAGGCAGCGGGGCGACGATACCAAAAACCGGATCCGTGAGATTGAAGGATCACTGGAACTTTACACAGAGAGAAAAGCAGATCCGGATCTGGAAAAGCAGATCGAAGAAACGGTTTTGTTCGACGTTGAGTTTCGGAAGTATCAAGCACAGATACCACAGGAAGACACAACGCAGACGGCCTACGACTTCACGATCACACAGAAAAAATGAAAGGAGAACAGAGCATGGAAAGAATAATTCTTGGAAGCGCTGATGTGTATATTCAGGCCTTCGACGGTTCGACCGTTCCGGTGACTGCAGATATTTGCAAGCCTGAAAATTTGATGGCCTATATTTCCGGCGGCGCGTCCGTGGAATACAAACCTTCTTTCTACACCGCAAAGGACGACACTGGAAAGAAGAGCAAAACGATCGTAACAGAAGAGGAAGTAACCCTGAAAACAGGAATTATGACCTTTGACGGAAACAAGTTCAAATACCTTTGTGACACCGCCAGAGTTACAGAAGACAAGGCGAAGAAGCGCCGCACCGTAAAGATCGGCGGTATCGACAACAGACAGGGCGCGCGCTATGTTATCTGCCTTCACCACAAAGACGCAGTGGACGGCGATATTTGGGTAATGATCGTCGGAAACAATCAGGCAGGCTTTACAATTTCTTTCGAGAAAGACAAAGAAACCGTTGTGGACGAAGAGATCACGGCCCTTCCTATGGACGAAGAAGGAACCCTTCTTATGTACGAAGAGGAAATGACAGAGAGCGAAGCAGCAGCAGTATAAAAGCAAAACCATAACGGCAGGGCGGCGGGTACGCCTTGCCGTTATTTAGTAGAAAGGAGAAATTAGCGTGGCGAATTTAAGTTTTGATTTTAACAAGGTGAAGCGTTCCTTCATGACCGTAACACTGAAAGACAATAGAAAACTGATCGTGAAAATGCCTATGAAAAAGACGTTTGAAAAACTGTCAGCGTTGCAGGAAATGGACACGGACAGCATGACGGCAGAAGACGCCATGGACACACTGGGCGGCCTTTGCGCCGAAATTCTTTCCCACAATATGACCGGGGAGCAGGTGACGACGAAAGAGATCATGGACGATTACGACACCGAGGAAATGGAAGCACTGATCGACGCTTACATGGAGTTCGCGGGCGGCGTAAAGAATAACCCAAACTAAAGATCCCCTTCTATCCCGGCGGGGATAACGAAGGGGTGTATTATAAAACACTCACACGCGGCGAAAAACTGGTGATTGACTACACCGGTTTGAATATATGGCAGGTGCAAGAACTGGACCTTGATCTATACCTTTTCTTCATGCGCGAAGCGTTTATTCACGAAATGAACCAGACAAAGGAAGGCAGAAAATACCTTGAAAATTGTTGGCGAATTTCACAAACAGAACCGGACCGAAAGGCCATTCGCGAGAAGTTCAAACGAAGGGGCGGTGAATAGCAGGTGGCAGCAAGCACAATAAAAGGAATTACCATTGAGATCGGCGGCGACACTACGAAGTTAGATAAAGCCCTTTCGGGCGTCAATAAACAGTCGCGCGATCTGCAGAAAGAATTAAAAGAAGTCGAAAAAGGCCTGAAACTGGATCCGAAAAATACGGAACTTCTGGCACAGAAACAGACGCTTCTAAAAGAAGCCGTGGCCGCTACTTCTGAAAAACTGGACGTTTTGAAGTCGGCAGAAGCACAGGTTCAGAAGCAGTTTGAAAACGGCGAAGTGTCGGAAGAACAGTACCGGGCTTTGCAAAGAGAGATCGTAAAGACAGAAGCAGACCTGAAAAACCTGAAAACGGCAGCAGAGGACAGCAATTCAACACTTGAAAAGGTGGGAGAGATCGCCGGAAAGATTGGCGAAAAGTCCGAAGCACTGGGAAAGAAACTTCTTCCAGTGACAGGAGCGTTCGCAGGGATCGGGACCGCTTCGATCGCGGCATTTAATGAATTAGACGCCGGTTACGATACGATCATAACAAAAACGGGCGCTTCTGGGGAAGCGTTGGACGGCTTACAAGACAGTATGGACGCCGTTTTTACTTCGCTTCCAACAGAAGCGGAAACGGCCGGAATTGCGATCGGAGAGGTAAACACCCGCTTCGGTTCTACCGGAAAAGAACTTGAAGACCTTTCTTCAAAATTCATTCAGTTTTCAGAGATCAACGGAACGGACTTAAACGGCGCGATCGACAGCGCAGACGCCATAATGACGAAATTCGGCGTTGACAGCAGCCACACCGGCGAAGTGTTGGGCCTTCTTACAAAAGCAGGGCAAGACACGGGAATTTCCATGGACACGCTGCAGAATACATTACAGACCAACGGCGCCACATTAAAGGAAATGGGCCTTGATCTCACGTCTTCGGTAAATTTACTTGCACAGTTTGAAGCGAACGGCGTGGACGCCACAACAGCGCTTGCAGGATTGAAGAAGGCGCAGCAGAACGCGACAGCGGACGGAAAGGATCTAAAAGACGCACTGAGCGAAACGATCGAGAAGATCAAAAACGCAAGCAGCGAAACAGACGCACTGCAGGCAGCGACGGAGTTATTCGGAAAGAAGGGCGCCGCAGAAATGACGCAGGCGATCAGGGAAGGCCGCCTTTCTATCGACGATCTTTCCGGCGCCTTATCAGATTACGGAAACGTAGTCGAAGACACATTCAACGCGACACTGGATCCGCCAGATCAGGCAAAAGTCGCGCTTAACAATTTGAAAGTAGCAGGCGCAGATCTTGGAAATACCTTAATGCAGACAGTAGCGCCAGTTCTGGAACGCGTAGTGGAAAAAGTAAAGGCTTTTTCACAGTGGTTTAAGAACCTGAACGACACGCAGAAAGAAACGATCGTAAAGATTGGCGCGGTAGTGGCGGCGATTGGACCGGCTTTAATTATTTTCGGGAAACTTTCTTCGGGAGTATCGAAGGCGATCGGGGCGTTTTCTAAAATATCGGGCGTATTCAAGGCGGCAGGAACGGCCGGGAAAGGCTTGTGGGCTATTTTATCAGCAAACCCGATCGGGGCCGTTGTCGCGGCCGTGGTGGCGCTTGTGGCGGGCTTTGTATTGATGTATAAGAAGTGCGACTGGTTCCGCGAAATGGTAGATAAAGCCTTCGCAGAGATTAAAAAGAGCGTTTCGGAAACAATCGAGAAAATAAAGCCGATCTTGCAGCAGTTGGGCGAAAGTTTCAAAAATTTAATGGAAAAATTAAAGCCTGTATTCCAGTTTTTCACAACCTACGTTATGGCGGTAATACAGGGCGCGCTTTCGGCAGTGGCGCCGATCATTTCAGCGGTGAAAAATGCGATCGACTTTGTAAGTAACATTATTAGCGCATTTATGGCACTATTCCGGGGCGATCTGGACGGGTTCAGCCAGTACATAGAAGCAGCACTGAAAAACCTGATCGAGATTGTGAAAAATCTTATAACGGCGGTAGTGAATTATATAATCACATTCTTTCAGATGTTCGGCGTTGACGTGAAGAAAATTTTCTCTGATATATGGTCCGGGATTGTTTCGATCTTTTCGGGCGTCGGCGCGTGGTTTGCGGACAAGTTCCGCGCAGCCTACACGGCAATAACAACGATCTTTTCGGGGATCGGCCAGTGGTTCGCGGCCCGGTGGACGGACATTAAAAACGCCCTGTCAACCGTGGCGACGTGGTTTCAAACCATGTTTCAAAATGCCTATACGAACGTGAAAAACGTATTTTCCGCGATCGGCCAGTGGTTCAACGATAGATACACAGATATTAAGTCCGTATTTTCAACGGTTGGATCATGGTTTTACACAAAATTCACGGAAGCATACACGAATATTAAAAACGTGTTTAGCAATATTGGATCCTTCTTTTCGGGGATCTGGAACACGATCAAGGGCATTTTTACAAATGTCGGAACAAATATCGGTGAAGCAATCGGCGGCGCCTTCAAGTCGGCCATGAACAACGCCATTGCAACCGTAGAACGTGCGGTGAATAAGGCGATCAGCTTCATTAACGGCGCGATCGACGTTATCAACGATATTCCGGGCGTAAGTATCGGACACGTTGGTGAAGTATCACTTCCGCGTCTGGCAAAGGGCGGCGTTCTGAAAAACGGTCAAGCCATTATGGCAGAAGCAGGCCCGGAGTTGATCCAGATGGTGAACGGCGCCGCGGTTGTAACACCGCTTACGGCTTCGGCAAGGAATACGGCACTTGAAACAGCAGAAGGCGGCGGGAAAAGTTTTGTTCAGAACGTCAACATTACAAGCCCGAAGGCCCTTTCGCCGTATGAGACAGCCCGCCAGACGCGAAACGCAACCCGAAACATGGTTTTACAGTTACAGGGGGGTTGATAAATGGCGAAAAGAATTATTTGCAAGAATGAAGACGGGGTTCAAGTGGAATTTAACTATTCCTTTGAACCGTTCTTCCTTGTATCGGTAGACGGTATTTACACGGTGTCGAATAACGTTGTAACGTCGGAAAATACCATGGTGGACGGTTCCACGTATCAGGGAAGCACCACAAAACAAAGAAACATTGTAATAACGGCACAAATGGAACGAGACTATCAGGCAAACAGGGATCTACTTTACAAATGCTTCAAACCGAAGTCAACCGGCCTTTTCACCTACATAGAAGGCGGCGAAACCCGCGTAATTGACTACAAAGTGGAAGGGATCGACATTGACGAAGCGGGAGTGGTTAGAAATTTCAGTATTTCCCTTCTTTGCCCGGATCCGTTCTTCCGGGATCTTGAAGATATTTCCGTATCCATGGCAAGTTGGACGGGCCTTTTTGAATGGCCACACGAATTTCTGGAAGAGAAAGAGCCGTTCGCGGAAAGAACGGCCGAAGTATTGAAAGAGATCGAGAACGACAGCGCCGCGGACAATATCGGAATAACCGTCACACTGGAAGCGGAAGGACCGGTAATAAACCCGGCCGTATATCATGCAGAAAGCGGCGAATTTATCAAGATCGGAAACGAAGTCAGATCCTTTTCTATCAATGCCGGCGACGTGGTGATTATTACCACAGAAACAAATAACAAAGCGGTGTACCTTGTAAGGGACGGCGTAAAACAGGAGATCAACGAGTATCTGGACGAAGACAGCGACTTTATACAGTTGCAGCATGGAACAAACACGATCCGATATACGGCAGACGCCGGCGAAGATTACCTGAACGTTACCGTTTCTTACAGGTTCCGTTATCTGGGGGTGTGATATGGAAGTAAGAATTTACGATCGCGATCTGAATTTCAAGGGAGTGATCGAAAACCACACTTCTTTGATCTGGACACGGAAATATTACGAACCGGGAAATTTCGAGATCCACGCCCCGATCACAGAACAAAACCTTCGCTTACTGGCAAAAGGAAACATTCTTTCCAAACGTGGCAGCAGCGAAGCGGGAGTGATTGAAGACATAGAGAACGAAGAAAGCGATCTGAAAAACGAGATCACAGCAAAAGGCCGCTTCCTTTCGTCCTACATGGATCGACGCCTGATAAAATCAACCGTGAATTTTTCCGGGAAAATAGAAGTTGCCATGAGGAACCTTCTTTCAGGAGTGACGGCGATCCCACTTGTGGAGTTGGGAACCTTAAATGGTTTCACGGAAACAGTAGAGTTTCAAGCGACTATGAAAAACCTTATGACCTACGAAACAAAACTGGCAAAGGCCGGAACGATCGGTTATCGCTTCCGGCCAGACTTCCGGAACAGGAAAATTATATTTGAAACCTACAAAGGGACCGACAGGACCACGGCACAGGGTATCAATTCCCGCGTTATCTTTTCGGAGAGTTACAACAACCTAAACAACGTTATTTATAAATATAACGATCAACAGTACAGGACGAAAGCGATCGTCGGCGGGGAAGGCGAAGGAGCCGCCCGCGTATATGTGGAAGTTGGCGGCGGCGCCGGGTTAGATCTTCGGGAAATTTTTGTGGACGCGAAGGACATTCAAAGCGAAGGATTAACAGACGCAGCATACAAAGCAGCACTGGCACAACGCGGCCGGGAAACATTGGCGGCGAATGTTGTTTCTGAAAGTGTGGAGTGCGAAACCGAAGCGGACATAAATTTCAAATATAAAACACATTACGACTTGGGGGATATTGTGACGGTAAAGAAAAAGAAATGGGGGATCGTATTAAACCAGAGGATCACAGAACTTCAAGAAGTGTATGAGTACGGGGGAATGTATGTAGTACCGACCATGGGCGACGCATTACCCGAAAAAATAGATTGGAGCGACAAATAAATGGGACAGTATGCGAATTTCTATAATTCCAGAAACGGCGACCGCGTTTACAATGCCGACAGCATGAGCGAATGGCTTTTACCATTCTTCACAACCGGCGTTTTTAATAATTGCCTCGCCGTGACGGCCACGGGCGACGGTATGAATATAAGCGTCGGCGGCGGCTATGTAAATATCAAGGGAAAGACAAAGCATTTTGAACAGGCGCAGATCTTCACCCTTGAAAAAGCGTCCGGAACGTTGGCCCGTATCGACAACGTGATCTTGCGAAGGGACGACACGGAACGCGACTTTTATATTCTGATCGAAACCGGTGGTTTCAGCAAAAACCCGGTAGCACCGGAAATTACAAGGACCGAAGCGATCCACGATCTGAAACTGGCAGAAATCAGGGTGGAAGTCGGAGCGATCAAGATCACGCAGGACAATATAACAGATACACGAATGAACGCCGACGTTTGCGGGTGGGTAATGGCAACCGTAAAAGAAATTGATTTTTCGCAGATCACAGCACAGTTTCAGGCGTTCTTCCAGAAGTATCAGGCACAGATCACGGAAGAGTTCAATGCCTACCAGTCCACGATTACGAACTTAGAGGATCAGGGAACGGCAGCCCTTCACAACATGGAAAACCAGTTTGAAACCTACGCGGGGCAGCAGGAAGAACTTTTCACGGATCTTTACAACCAGATCAAGGATCAGTTATCGAAAGACGCGGCGGCCGCGTTGTGGTTTTCAGTAAATGCGCTGCAGGCAAACTTTGAAAATCTGGCAACGAAGATCATGTTTGAAAACCAGTCAAAGGAAACGGCGGCGATCCTGATCGACATTACGAACGAAAATTCCGGAACGGTTACAACGGCGACGTATGCAGCAGGCGGCAAAACCTACCTGACAGAGCCGGGAACCTACAAAGTAGAGCCGCAGGCCGACAACCTGTTAATTATCCCGAAAACCTTCGTTCTGGACCACACACAGACAACGGAAACGTTGAACTTCACCATTTACGACAAAAACGCTTTCGCAGCCGTTGGCGGCTATGTTGGCGCGTATGTATCTAAAAATTAAGAAAAGGAGAAAAAGACACTATGAAAGGATTTCCGAAAGTATTAAAAACAGCGCAGGACGTGAAGAACTGTAAAGACATGGTGGACGCCGGACAGTTGCAGGCGGCCGACCTTCTGGAAGCAATCGAAGCGATCGAAAACCAGAATTTTATTATTTGCCCGATCCGCGAATTATCAGAGGATAAAAAG
>ULQA01002581.1_pt1 | contig 10752 bp, 10 predicted proteins | sample 1954001 | NCBI WGS metagenome assembly ULQA01 (sample SAMEA4835643, study PRJEB28245) | human gut metagenome | biome: gut microbiome; material: fecal sample | place: Denmark | collected 2008 | reverse complement strand
GATAAACCCGACAACTGGTACTGGGGCAAATCTTCGGTCTACGATTGGAAACCGCAATATGATTTCGATTGCTACAAACTGTGGGCTTTTCTGTGTGCGTATTACTATGATTTTGATGCCGATGATAACGGCGATATTAAGTATTGGAAATTCAAAAGCGATACAGAGGATTTGCTTGAGGACATTTTCAATGCGGAGTATGAGTTCGTATATTGGTATGACAATAAATCCCGTTGGGAGGAGCTTGACACCTATGTATATTTCGGCGGTGGAAGCAGTACCGACGGCAGTTACTATTATTGCGAGCAATCAGCAAGTAAAAGCAACGGAGCTTGGACTTACAAATTCAAGCCGACTTCTTATACCTCAGAGCTTGGTCAGTATCTTGACGGTGACGGCTATTGTTATATGAACAGCAATTATCGTGTACTGAACCCAAACGAAGATTATGCTCTCACGGGCTATTATGTTCTTGATAACCGCTATTATGCAGACACCGCACATACAAAGCAACCGTTCTATTGGATAGATGATAACGGCAAATTTTTCTTCCAAAATCATGACGGAGATAATCAGTACCGTTCGTTCTACGGTTGGGAGAACGATGATGCTTGGTTCATGATTACAGAATCCGATGCGAGATCGTGGACAGGCGACAGCAATTGTTCAGCTCTGTATGGTTATGTGCAGAAACAGTATTGGAAAACGGAGTGCAATCTCTACTACAACGTCAAGCAGAAAAAGACTTTTGATGAGGTCATAGAGGACAAGCTAAAATCAATGTCCCACAAGACAGAACGCTGGCAGTATTACAATCTGCTTGTCGGCAACGAGGACGGAAACACACTCTATGGCAATCATCAGACCTTGCATAATCTTCTGCCCGAGCCGTCTATCCGTGACTATTCCCTCAAAAGAGAGTTCGGATATGAAATGACAGGCTGGAATGAAGAAAGTGACGGTCTGTACCAGGGTATCAAGGTTTATGCTGACAGCGGTACAAAGCTCAAAATGCCTTTCAGCGGTAAGATAACCGACGTTGATACCGATGACAACAAGATCACTGTCCGCAAGGACGATGTACAGTATTGGTATGACGGCACGGGCGGTACTAAGCGTGATACGGAAGTCACCATTGCAAATGCGGTGCTTATAAATGACTACGAGGAGGGCGACAGTATCAAGGAAGGCAAGGAATTTGCCAAAACAACAGCCGGAAATGTTAATTTCCACATTTATATAGACACCGACGGCTACGGCTGGGACTATATTGATCCTCGCCTTGTGCTGTACTAAAGGAGGAGCTATGGAGCGAATAGACAAAAAAATAGCTGAAAATCACCAGCGTCAGGACTTCCTGCGAAAGCGTATGCAATCCGACAAAGAGGAACTTGCAAAACTGGAGTCCGAAGCAAGGGTGCTTGAACACTCTCAGCTTGCTGTGGTCTTTAGCTGTGAGATCAAGGACGTAAACACGCTCGTTACAAAAGAGCATGATACGCTTATGCGACTGCGTTCACAGGGTATCACGGACGATATGCTTGAAGCTCTTGCAAAAGGCGAAATTACGATAAATACAAATTCCGAGGAGGAAACAAATGAAAGCAAGATTTTTTAGCGCTATGCTTGCAGCATTTATGCTCGCAACAGCAAGCGTCGGCGGTGTGACCGCTTCAGCTGCGGAAAAGACGGTTGCCGAGGAAGGAACAGCCGAGACTACTGCTGTCGATGATGATAGCTCTGTGGAGACTACGGAAACAACGACTTCTGAGCCTGCGGACGATAGCTCTGTTACAACGGTAACTGCCGATGATATGGAGAAGTTCCGTGAGGTCATGAGCGACCTTGCCGAGGCAGGGACAACGGAGGTCAATACCGACTATGACGGCGATCCCTATTATGATACCGACGGCAACGCCACCCTTATCAAGTCGGAGCAGATCATCTATAATACCGAGGAAATGCAGTTCATCGCTGTGACCACAAAGGACGGTCACGTTTTCTATGTGCTTATCAATTACACGGCAGGCAATGACGAGGACAATGTGTATTTCCTGAACAAAGTTGACGATTATGACCTGTATGCACTTCTTTACGCAGGAGATGAGGACGATGATGAAAAGGACAAGATCACTCCCGAACAGGCAGCTCAGGAAGCGGAAAAGGCTAACGGCAGAGTGCAGTCCTGCGACAGTAACGATGCTGACTATGCCGAAGATACCGCTGAGGACGGCGAGGAATCGTCTGAGTCAGCAGCTCAGGCAAAGTCTGTTCCTATGAACAAGAACAGTATGATTCTTATTTTGGGTGTGGTTGCTCTGATCGGTGTCGGTGCCGCAGGCTTCTTCCTGATGAAGAAAAAGAAAGGCGGCAATAAGACAGCGGTTCAGTTTGAGCCTGAGTATGACGATGATACAGAGATCACCGAAGAATCTGAGGACGATATGAGATTCTACGATAATCAGGACGATGAAGAATAAGAAAGAGAGGGCAAAAGAATGGAAAAGATGAAGAAGATCTGTTTATGTGCGGCAGCGGGGGCAGGGGTCGCCGGAATTGCAGGCATTTCTGCTAAGGCAGTTGAGGGTATGAGAAAGAAGTGGTTTCTCCGTGGCTTTGAAGCAGGACAGTTCATCGGCAACCTCACCGCTGCGGAGAACTTCGCTCAGGAAAAGACCGTGATTCAGCAGAAGTATGACAAGCTCTGCGAGGAGTTTGAGGAGCTTCAGGAGAACTACAACGATCTTTTTGATGACTACTACGAAGAATAATCAACTTTGAACCCAGTGGATTCAAAGTTCCCGACAACAGAACAAACAACATAAGACAATGAGAAAAGAGAGAGAATTTGTCTAATGAAGGTACTCAGTTTATTTGACGGTATCTCCTGCGGTATGCTGGCTCTGCAAAGGGCTGGCATTCCCGTGGAATGCTATGATGCGTTTGAGATCGACAAGTATGCCGTCACGGTCTCAAAGCGCAATTTCCCCGTAATCGTTCATCACGGGAATGTTTATGACGGCGATTTTACGCAGTTTCAGGGGTATGACCTTCTGCTCGGCGGTTCGCCCTGTACTTACTGGAGCATTGCCAAAAAGGACAGAGAGGTAGACTGTAACGGTGAAGGATTCAGGCTCTTTAAGGAGTATGTGAGAGCCTTAGAGGAATCAGGCTGTAAGTATTTCCTCTACGAAAACAACTACTCCGTTCATCAGTGTATTAAGGACGAGATCACAAGGGTTCTCGGTGTAGAACCTATCATGATAAACTCTGCACTTGTATCGGCACAAAACAGAAAGCGCTGTTACTGGACGAATATACCTTTTACTTCTTTCCCGGAAGATAAGGGCATTTTACTGAAAGATGTGCTTGAAAGCGGTCTGCCGTGGCAGGACAAGTCCTACTGTATGACCGCTTCTTATGACGGTGCTGTGCTGTATAACACCCTTGAACGTAAGCAGCGGACAATGGTCGCAGAGCCTATCCCGATCAATACATATCAGGGTACGGACAAGTCCCGTACCGTCATGGCAGGCTATCATAAGTACGGTGAAGCAACGATCATCAAAAATTCAGGCTTCAACGGCGGTACTACTGCGGTCGCTATGCCTATGGGAGCCGCCCAGCGTGGACGATATGTTGACGGCGAAAAGACCGAACAGCATATCGAATTTCGTGAGGACGGTAAATCCAACTGCCTAACTACGGTGCAGAAAGATTCGCTTGTATGCTCTCCCGTCCGTGTCGGACAGTATGGCAAGGGCGGACAGGGACAGCGTATTTATTCTGTTGTCGGCAAGTCTGTTACACTTTCTGCCAACGGTGGCGGTCAGGGTGCTAAGACAGGTCTATATAAGATTGATCTGCCTGACGGGGACTATGTGATACGCAAGCTCACGCCTGTCGAAGCGGAGCGTTTGCAGACTCTTCCCGACAACTATACCGCAGGCATTTCCAATACCCAGCGGTACAAGTGTATTGGCAACGGGTGGACGGTCGATGTGATCACACACATCTTGGGAGGGCTTCACGATGCTTGATGAAGCCCTGACCAAGTGCGCCGATAACAATAACTACACCATTTACACAAGTATGTGCAAGGCACAGCGTATCCTGATGCGGTCTTATTATCCTGTGTGCAGTATAAGCGGCGGTTCTGACAGCGATATTGTCCTTGACCTGATTCACAAGGTCGATGAGGACGGAAAGGTCAAGTATTTTTGGATAGATACGGGACTTGAATACTCCGCTACAAAGGAGCATTTAGACTATCTTGAACAGAAATACGGCATTACCATTGAGCGTGTCAAACCTGATAAGCCTATCCCGACCTGTGTGCGTGAGTATGGTGTTCCTTTTCTGTCGAAATATGTTTCCGAACAGATGATGCGTTTGCAGGCTCACGGATTTCAGTGGGAGGACGAACCGCTTGAAGTGCTGTTGCAGAGATACCCTCGGTGTAAGACGGCTCTGCAATGGTGGTGCGGAGAGCGATACTCTGACGAGGACGGTGTTCAGAAAATCAGCAGATTTTCAATTTACCGCAACCGTTTCCTAAAAGAGTTTATCATGCAGAATCCGCCGGATTTTCCCATATCCAACAAGTGCTGTGAATATGCGAAAAAGAAGCCCGCAAAGCGTATCGTCAAGGAACATGATGCAGACTTGGATATAACAGGTATCCGACAGGCTGAGGGCGGTATCCGTTCCGCAGCTTTCAAGACTTGTTTTTCTGAGTGCAAGTCTAAGGGGTGCAACACATTCCGTCCGGTATTTTGGTACACGGACGGCGATAAAAAGGACTATGAGCAGATGTTCGATGTTAAGCACTCCCGGTGTTATACAGAGTATGGCTTGCGGCGAACAGGCTGTGTAGGCTGTCCTTTCAGCAAACATATCAATGAGGAGCTTGCAATTATTGAGGAACATGAGCCGAATCTTTACAAGGCAGCGGTCAATATCTTCGGCAAGTCCTATGAATATACGGCGAAATACCGTGCTTTCGTAAAAGAAATGAAGGCAAAGGAAAAGGAGCAGAAAAAGAAAGATGTTTGATCCTGACATACAGAGGAAAGCAATCAGCCTTATCATGGGCTTTATTATGGAGTTTTCGGGAGTATCTTCCGAACCTGAACCGATTGAGCTGACAGCAGATAACTTGAATGTATCGACTGTTTCTGTTTCCTGCCTGAAAGTATCATGGGATTCTGAGCCTAACCGTGACTATTCTGTGAGCTGCACGTCTCATGATGATAACAATGCCTACGGCGATAATATGTACTTTGCTTTCAAAGGCAATGACCTTTGCTACATAACAGGTCTGCGTGAGAATACAGAGTACACGGTGACAGTCGAGCCTATTCTTTCTGAGGAAGAAAAAGACGGATATTCCGTAACACCTTCAACTGCTGACGGCAAGACTGAAACAGTCAAGGTCATATATGACTTTCCGTATGAGGACGGCTGGACAAACTGCTTTGCAGGCGAAAGAGCTTCGGGACTGACGGCTATGCCCAGCTCAGGGGCAATATACGGTTCAAAGGTCGATACCATAACAGAAACAGGAATACGCCGTGACGAATACGGAGATTACTGCTGTGCTATGGGTGTATGGTACGGATACTGCGGAGATCGTTTCCTGATCGAGCTTGAAAACGGTACGCAGTTTACTACAAAAATATGCGACAGCAAGGGTTATGCCGATGATGGTGAGGGTAAATATCACAACTTCGGCGGCAGCGGAAAGTGTATCGTTGAGTTTATCTATGACGATTATAACTTACCGTCCTGCGTGGCATTCTCAGGCTCATGGGGTTTTTACAACTGGAACGGTCTTGACCTCGGAGCTAATATCAAATCAATCAAAAAAATCAACTACGGTGAACCCGTAGAATACTGAAAAATGTGGAGGTTTCTATTATGAACGTAAAGAAGATCATCAAGGGAATTGTTGGACTCGGTGCTATGGCAGGTGTTGCATACGCTGCATATAAGCTCGGTGAAAGCAATGGCAAGATCAACGAGCGTTTCCGTGAAAAGTACGGCGATGACGAGGACGATATTGAGATTGACGATGATGAGGACGATGAGTTCAGGTTCTATGATAATATGATCGAGCCTGACGATGAGTGCCTTGCCCCTAATAAGGAGAAAAAGCCTTCTTTCTCTGTAAGCATACATAACTTTGCTCCGCTTGATTCCGTAAAGGTTGAGGGCATCTCGGAGAAAGATATGGATATACTTATCTATCATATCTCGCATGACAAATATACCTCGAACAAGCAGATTCGTGAGTGGCTTGAGGTTGACAAAGATACCGCTGCAAAGGTTATCTATGCACTCAGAAAAGCAGGATATATCGGGGACGAGTATTCCAACTATATGATTCCGGTCAACATCACAACTGAGGTGTATTTCCGACTCAGGTCGTACAACAATTCTACAAAGTAAAAGCACACTCCCCCCTATCAGGAAATGTGCTTTGATAATCAGATGCTTTTCTCCTATTTTTTCTCCTACAAAAAAGGTTTCTCCTATTATGATATGAAATGTAGGAGAAAGGTGTTTGCTGTCTGTTTCCCAAACTTGTGAATTTATTGATTTTGGGAAGCAGAACGTGTTATGTGTTTGTGAGCCAGTCCGAAAAGTCGATGATCTTTATGCCTTCATACTGATAGGCATCGTGGCGTGTCCTTGCAATCAGCATCTTGGGATAAGCATCCTTAATGGACAGCAGCGGTGATACCTCACGCTGAAAAGTTTTTTCATCGGTGATACTATCCGAAACCTGAATATACAGCTTCTCATCACGCTTGATCGCTACAAAGTCAACCTCTTTCTTGTAAAGGACACCGACATAAACCTCATAGCCACGGCGAAGCAGTTCAATAGCTACAATATTTTCAAGCACTCTGCCGTAGTCCATATTCTTCGTTCCGAGCTTTGCATAGCGGAAGGAATGATCGCTGAGGTAGTATTTCTCATTTGTCGAGAGATATTTCTTTCCCTTGATGTCATATCGGCGTACTTTATAAAATGCAAAGGCATTGCAGAGATACTGCATATATGAGCTGACAGTCTTATGGTTGATCTTGTCCTTATGGCTGTTAAAAGTATCAGCAATGGATCTGGCAGATGTGAGGTTCGAGATATTATCCATGAGAAAGTCAGCAAGTCTGTCCATAAGAATCGTATTGCGAATTTTATACTTTTTGCGAATATCCCTGACGATCAGAGTATAAAAGACTTCTGCAATATAGTCATATTTCGCTGGGGCGTCCTTATACACATAAGAGCCAGCCATACCGCCTTCGCAGACATATTTATCAAAGGCAGTGTAGAGGTCAGTATATGCAAAGTATTTTACATATTCAGCAAAGGAAAACGGATAAACCTTGATCTCGAAAGTTCTTCCTGTGAACAGTGTTGCAAGATCGGAGCTTAACAGAAACGCATTAGAGCCTGTGATATAAATATCGAATTTTTCTGATGCGTGTAAGCCATTTATTGCCTTTTCAAAATTATTGCACATCTGTATTTCATCTATCAGGACGAAATTATCAGCGCCTTCCTTGTAGGCTGCGTTGATATAGTCATACAACGGTCTATATTCTGTCAGATCATCAAAATCGGGCAAATTGAAGTTGATGTGTATGATATTGGCAGTCTCGATGTTAGCACTTACATAGCTTTTGAATGCTTCCAGCAATTTGGACTTACCGCTTCGGCGGACACCTGTGATGACCTTTATATCAGGCGTACCGATCACATTGATCATTTTTTCCAGATAGTCTTTTCTTTCAATCAGTTTCATAAGCACTCACGCTCCTTTAACCTTATTATACCACATCTATTTCCCGAAATCAAGTATTTTTAGATTTTGGGAAATAAAAATGAAAGGAAGTCGATATATGGCAATTCTAATCGTGGGCGAAAAGCCCAGTGTAAGCCGTGCAATCAGTTCCGTAGTAGGTGCGAACGCTACAAAGAAAGGTTACACCGAAGGCAATGGGTATATTGTATCGTGGTGTGTCGGTCATTTGGTGGGCTTGAAGTTCCCGAATGACTATGGCAACGGCTGGAACCAGAAATGGAGCTTTTCTCAGCTTCCTATGATTCCCGACAACTGGCTGTTTCAGATTACGGACAGCACAAAGGCTCAGTACAATCTTCTGAAAAACCTTATGAATAAGGACGAGGTAACAGAGATCATCTGTGCGACCGATGCGGACAGAGAGGGAGAATGTATCTTCCGCTATGTGTATAACATGGCTCGGTGCCGCAAGCCTGTGAAGCGTTTATGGATTTCTTCTCTTGAGGAATCCGCTATCGGCAAGGCACTTTCTAATATGAAGCCTATGTCCGCATACGATAACCTGTTCAATGCAGGCTATGCCCGTGCAAGAGCAGACTGGCTTGTGGGTATGAACGGCTCTCGACTGTTTTCTGTCCGATATGACGGAAAGCTCAATATTGGCAGGGTGCAGACACCTACTCTTGCAATGATCGTTCAGCGTGATGCGGAGGTAAACGGCTTTGTAAAGCAAAAGTATTACACGGCTGACCTTAACTGTGGTGCTTTTACGTTATCATCTGCAAGGATTGATGATGAGAAGTCTGCCGATGCACTTGTATCTGCCTGTTACGGCAGTACGGTCACTATCAGCTCGGTCAAGCGTGAGGTCAAGACCGATAAAGCTCCGAAGCTCTACGATCTGACAACATTACAGCGAGAAGCAAACAAGGCTTTCGGGTACACGGCACAGCAGACACTTGACTATACGCAGTCGCTCTATGAGGGCAAACTCGTCACTTATCCTCGCACCGACAGCCGGTATCTCAGCGATGATATGTTGCAGACTGCTCTTGAAGTTACTAAGCTCTGCGACAGCTATTTCGGGTTCGGCATCTCCCATACTCCTGATATAAAAAAGGTCATCAACAACAGCAAGGTATCGGGGCATCATGCGATTATACCCACAAACAGTATCGTCACGGCTGACCTTTCTTCTCTGCCGACAGGTGAAAAGAATATACTCACGCTGATCGCCGCAAAGCTGATTTGTGCAACGGCTCCGGAGCACAAGTATGAAGCTGTCAAGCTGACAGGTATCTGCAATGGTACGGAGTTCACGGCAACAGGCAGAACCGTCCTTGATATGGGGTGGAAACGCTTTATTAGGCAGACCGACAAGGAAAAGCCCGATGAAAAAGCTCTTCCTGCGGTATCTGAGGGACAGACTTTCACGGTAGCAGCAAGCAAGGGCGAACATTTCACAAGTCCTCCGAAGCCCTACACGGAAGATACGCTGTTATCTGCTATGGAACGTGCAGGCAACGAGGACTATGACGATGATACGGAGAAAAAGGGACTCGGTACTCCTGCGACACGGGCCGCAACCATTGAATCACTTGTGAAAAACGGTTATGTGGAGCGTGACGGCAAACAACTCAGGGCAACAGACAGGGGTAAGGAGCTTATCAAGGTTGTTCCCAATGAGGTAAAGTCTGCAAAGCTGACGGCTGAATGGGAATCAAAGCTACAGCAGATCGAACACGGTGAGCTGCCAGAAGCGGTCTTTATGTCGGGTATTCAACAGTTTATCACTGAGATGTGCAGTAAATACGGCTCTGTGGATAAGTCTGTTTCTTTTTCTGACGGCGGTCATGAGCCTATCGGCAAATGCCCGAAATGCGGTGCAGATGTAGTCAAGGGTAAATTTGGCTGGTACTGCAAGGGTAAGTGCGGTATGAATATCGCAAAAGTGTATGGGATATCTCTCTCCGATGCTCAGATCAAGGGACTGCTTGACGGCAAGTCCACAAGCTACACATCTAAGGGCAAAAAGACGATCGTCCTCCCTGAGATCGTGGAGAATCCGTACAATGGGAAGGTGTACTATCAGTGGAGAACGGAGAGGGGTAAATAAAAAAAACAGCAAGGGTGTCCTTGCTGTTTGAGTGTAGTTCTACAAACTGTAATTTGACGCTCTATTAATGCTATAAAACCCAATCAATAGCATTCTTTACAAGTTTGACAAATGGTTCACAGGTCAGATTTTGGGTATTGTGTGCAGGAACGATACAGCAGATTTTTCCCTTGCCATAGGTGTGAATCCATACAGCAGGCTGAACGCCGTTCTTTGAAACGGTTTCTGCAAGAATCGTTGTATCAGCATTCGGAATCATTTTCATTACATAATGTTCGTCAAAATCAGGGAATGTGAATTTGCCAATGCCTTCAATAATCGGATGTTCTGCTATCGGTTTTACAGTAAGCGGACATTGTTCGGGATGAGTGATAAAGTTACTTCTTACAACATTTGTGAGGATTGCGTGATTTTCTGGGTAATCAGTAAGTGATGCGTGAAACATAATCGTTCCCATACCATTCTGAACATCATTCAGAAATTTCTCCGTCCATTTTTCATCACACCAGATTGGAGTAGGAATCTGATCATTTTCAATAGGATCTTTGAAAGACAAAAACAAATCAAACTGCCCGTTGAAATAATCATTTGGGTTCTTTGTGAATGTTACTTCATAATCTGCGTTAAACAGATAGTCCATCATAGGCTTGATGGAATCATCATGATGCCAGTAATCGTGTACCAAAACAAATACTTTTTTACTCATAAGTTATACGTCCTTTCATCACCATTTTATGGCTACGTTTCTATGAATTCTCGTTTTTTAGATGTGCGTTAAATTCCGATTTGAAGGGCAGTCGCCTAATCACTTATTTACTCTATT
>ULQA01044531.1_pt1 | contig 10770 bp, 8 predicted proteins | sample 1954001 | NCBI WGS metagenome assembly ULQA01 (sample SAMEA4835643, study PRJEB28245) | human gut metagenome | biome: gut microbiome; material: fecal sample | place: Denmark | collected 2008 | reverse complement strand
GCCCCGCTCTTTTATGTGCTCAAGTACGTGCTCAAGGGGGTACTGTTATGGAAAAAGCGATCCAGCGCTATTGGCCTGTGTTCGTGCTGCCCACCCTGCTGGCCTTTATCATCGGCTTTATCTGGCCGTTTATCTGGGGCGTGGCGCTTTCGTTCTGCAAATTCACAACTGTTCAAAATGTTACCTTTGTTGGTCTCGGCAACTATGCCAAGATCTGGCTGGATGATACCTTCACCCATGCGTTCTGGTTCACTGCGGTGTTTACTGTGGTGTCCACGGTGCTCATCAATGTGCTGGCGTTCGGCATTGCACTGCTGCTTACCCGCGGCATCCGCGGCACCAACATCTTCCGTACCACCTTCTTTATGCCCAACCTGATCGGCGGCATTATCCTTGGCTATATCTGGCAGATTCTGCTCAACGGCGTACTCAGCGCACTCGAAAAACCACTGCTTTCCCTGAACGCCACGTACGGCTTCTTGGGCCTTGTCATTCTGATGTGCTGGCAGCAGATCGGTTACATGATGATCATCTACATTGCTGGCCTGCAGAACGTGCCGCTGGATCTGATCGAAGCCGCCAAGATCGATGGCGCAAACGCCAAGCAGATCCTGTTCAAGATCAAGATCCCCATGGTTATGCCCAGCATTACCATCTGCACCTTCCTGACTTTGACCAACTCCTTCAAGCTGTTTGACCAGAACCTGTCCCTGACCGGCGGCGAACCGGCCAAGCAGACCATGATGCTGGCTTACAACATTTATGATACCTTCTATGCCCGCTCCGGACCCCAGTGGAAGGGCATCGGCCAGGCAAAGGCTGTTGTGTTCTGCCTGTTTGTTGTGGTGCTGGCCGTACTCCAGCAAAAGCTGACCCAGTCCAAGGAGGTGCAGCAGTAATGGAAAAAACCATCAAAAAACCGGTGGAAGAAAAACCTACCGTTGGCAAAGCGGACCGCCGCATCAATGCCATTCTCAGCGTGGTGCTTGGAGTGCTGTGCGTTGCATGGATCTACCCCATCGTCATGATCTTCTTTAACTCCCTAAAAACCGAGCGCGCCATTACCACCTCCCGCGCGTTTGAGCTGCCCACGGCCGGAACCTTTGTCGGCCTCAAAAACTATATTTACGGCATCCAGGAAATGGACTTTTTGTCTTCCTTCTGGTATAGCCTAGTCATTACTGTCAGTTCCGTTGTGCTGATTCTGCTGTGCTGCTCCATGTGCGCATGGTTCATCACCCGTGTCAACGGCAAACTTTCCAAACTGATGTACGGCTTGTGCATGTTCAGCATGGTGGTGCCGTTCCAGATGGTCATGTTTACCCTGGCCAAAACAGCGGATAGCTTAAAATTGAACAACCCTTACAACATCTGCATCATCTACCTTGGCTTCGGTGCCGGTCTCGCGGTGTTCATGTTCACCGGCTTTATGAAGAGCATGCCGGTTGAAATTGAGGAAGCTGCTATGATCGATGGCTGCAACCCGCTGCAGATTTTCTTCCGCGTGGTCTGCCCGATCTTAAAGCCGACGATGATCTCTACCGCAATCCTGGAAACCATGTGGGTCTGGAACGACTATCTGCTGCCCACCCTGGTGCTGGATATCAAAACCTACCGCACCATCCCCATGGCGATTCAGTATTTCCGCGGCAGTTACGGCAAGGTGGAAATGGCGCCCATGATGGCCTGCATCATGATCACCATTCTGCCGGTCATTATTCTGTATCTGATCTGCCAGAAGTATATCATTGATGGTGTGGTGGCCGGTGCTGTAAAGGGCTAATGGCTGCGGCACCCTGCTGCCGGAAGGAGTTTTCTGTGTATGACCATCAAAGATATTGCAAAAGAATCGGGGTATGCCATCGGCACGGTTTCGCGGGTGCTCAACAATAACCCCAGCGTCAGCCCGGCCGCCCGCGCCAAGATTCTTGAGGTCATCAAGCGGTATAATTATCAGCCAAACTCCAACGCCAAACACCTGAAACAGCAAAGCAGCGATGGCCTTGCCCTGATCGTAAAGGGCACCCAGAACATGTTGTTTGTGGACATTCTGGAAAAAATGCAGGCTATCCTGGAGGAACGCGGATATGTTTCCACGGTCTATTATATTGATGAAGAAGCCAACGAAGTTGCACAGGCCGAACTGATCTGCGCCGAGCGCAAACCTTATGGTATTGCTTTCCTTGGCTCTAACCTGGAATACTTCACACCGCAGCTGGCGGAACTGCGTGTTCCATGCCTGCTGCTGACCAACAGCGCCGCAACCCTGAACATCCCCAACCTGTCCAGCGTCAGCGTGGACGATGTTTCGGCATCGTCCCTGATGATTGAGTACCTGTATGCGCAGGGCCACCGCAAGATCGGGCTGATCGGCGGCAAGCCAGACCAGTCCCGCCCCAGTCTGTCCCGTCTGACCGGCAGCCAGAGCGCTATGTTCCGCCTTGGCCTGCCGTTCGAGATGGAAAAGCAGTATGCCTATGCCCGGTTTTCACTGCAAAGCGGATATACCGCCATGGAATACCTGCTCAAGCACTGCCCGGATATTACGGCAGTGTTTGCCATGTCGGACCTGATGGCCCTGGGCGCGATCCGTGCCCTGAATGACCATGGCCTGCGTGTGCCGCAGGATATCTCGGTTTCGGGCTATGACGGTATTGCGCTGGGGCGCTACAGCAACCCGCGGCTGACCACCATCCGCCAGAACTCGGAACGACTAGCCCAGCGCGGTGTGGAAATTCTGCTCAACTGTATTGAAAACGGAAGCAGCGCGGTGCATGAAGTGGTTCCTTTTGAATTGATTGAGGACGAAAGTGTTGCGGCTTTGCCCAATCATTGAACGAACCAGACATATGCGGAGTATATAAGGCAACACCGCACAATTCCCGCCTTACGGCTTAAGCACCGCTCCGGCGGCTGCGGCACGGCATCTGCGTTGCCAAAATGCTCGATAATGTCGGGTTGCGGTACCCGCATCGTGCTTCGGGGGCAAAAGCCCCTCGCACTCTGCGACCGCTGCCCCTGCTTCGGTTTGCTGCATCCACCACTGGCGGCGCTCACCTTTGCAGCATCCGGTATTATCTGCGCTTTTGGCTTAGCATCTGCCGCACCTCGCTCGCCGTATCGGCACTTAGAATTATGCGGTATTGCCATAAAGAAAAGAGGTTTCCCTGATGAGAGCAAGCGGCATTCTGCTGCATATTTCCAGCCTGCCCTCCCCCCATGGCATCGGCACCATGGGCGCGGCAGCAAAAGATTTTGTGGATTTCCTAGTCAAAGCCGGTCAGGCTTACTGGCAGATCCTTCCGGTTTGCCCCACCAGCTATGGCGACAGCCCTTACCAGTCTTTTTCTACCTTTGCGGGCAATCCGTATTTTATTGACCTGGACCTGCTGGCCAAAGCGGGCCTCCTCCAGCCGGAAGAATATGAATCTATCGACTGGGAAAGTACCCCTGGCTGTGTCAATTACGGAGCGTTGTACCAAAAGCGTTATGTGGTGTTGCACAAAGCCTGTGCCCGCCTGTTGGCAGCGCCCCCGGCGGATTACGCCGATTTTTTGGCGAAAAACGCGTTCTGGCTGCCGGACTATGCCCTGTTCATGGCCCTGAAAGATGCCCATAACGGGGTCTGCTGGCAGCAGTGGGAAGAACCGCTGCGCCGCCGCGAACCGGAGACCTTGGCCGCGGCCCGCGCCAAATATGCGGCGGATATTGACTTCTGGCAGGCTGTACAGTATCTGTTCTATACCCAGTGGTATGACCTGAAAGCCTATGCCAACGCGCAGGGCATTGAGATTATCGGCGACCTGCCGATCTATGTGGCGGAGGACAGCGTGGATGTCTGGTCCTGCCCGCAGGAGTTCCAGCTGGACGAAAACCTGGTCCCCACCGAGGTGGCCGGCTGCCCGCCGGATGGCTTCTCCGCCACCGGTCAGCTATGGGGCAACCCGCTGTTTGACTGGGACGCTATGGCTGCCAACGGCTATGCCTGGTGGGTGCGCCGCATCCGCCACCTGTGCGGAATTTATGATGTGTTGCGCATTGACCATTTCCGCGGCTTTGCGGGGTATTATGCCATCCCCTATGGTGATAAGACCGCCGAAAACGGCCGCTGGCGCACTGGGCCGGGCTATGCCCTCTTTGCTGCCGTCAAAAAAGAGCTGGGCAGCCCCCGCATTATTGCTGAGGACTTGGGCTTTTTGACCGACGATGTGCGCGCTTTGCTGAAAGAATGCGCCTACCCCGGCATGAAAGTGCTGGAATTTGCCTTTGACAGCCGTGACGGCGGTGACTACCGCCCCCACAGCTACCCCACCAACTGCATTGCTTACACTGGCACCCATGATAATGAGCCGGTGGACGGCTGGTTTGGAACCGCTCTGCCGGACGATATTAAGCGCGCCATCCAGTACCTGAATCTGACCAAAGAGGAAGGTATGAACTGGGGCATGATGCGCGGCATCTGGTCCAGCGTGGCGGATCTGGCCGTGGTGCAGGCCCAGGATGTGCTGGGCCTTGGGCATGAAGCCAGGATGAACACCCCCGCCACCTTGGGCGGTAACTGGTGCTGGCGCGCCCTGCCCGGCGCCTTTACCCCGGAGCTGGCCCAAAAGCTGCATGACGCTATGGAGCTGTATGGCCGCCTGCCGGAAGAACCCGCTGCAGAACCCGATGAAACAGAAAAACCGGAAGACGCAGAAAAAGCGGCGGAACCCAAAACCTGATCTCTCCCTCTCCAACGCCCCCCACCGGAGCAGCTTCCGGTGCGGGGGCTTTTTTTGCAAATTTTTGGGTTGTTGCCTTGGCAACAGACGGCCCCGATGCGGGTTGGTATACTAAAGGCACTCTGCAGGGTATGCTGAACCAACAACCCGGCAGAGCCGGTATGAAAACCCCGACTTTTGAAAGTGCTTTCTGTGTTAGTACTAACTAACTATGAAAGACAAAATTATACCTGCACCGTTCGCCATGGGAAGCCACCGACATGTGCGGCAAATGCCATGCACAAAAAGCAATGCAAAAGTTTCCAACACAATTTTTGGTGTAGTTGTTGCTTTTTGTAAGGACATATGGTAGAATGATTGTGGCCCGGATACGGGCTGGTCAATGGCGTCCTTTTGGGCTGGAACCGTGGGCAACGCAGAAAAGCTGCCCGCCCGCCAGCTGGAAAAGGACAAGATTTTCAATAGCTGGTTAGAATAACCTAACTAATAGAGCAGCGTATTTGGTTTACAACAGGAGGTAACCGATGACAGATTTTGTACAGTGGGAAGGCTTCCAGGGCCGCATCTGGAAAGAAGAAGTCAACACCCGCGATTTTATCCAGAAGAACTACCGCCCCTACTCCGGCGATGAAAGCTTCCTTGCCGGCCCCACCGAAGCAACCGATAAGCTTTGGGGTGCTCTGCAGGTTCTGCAGAAGGAAGAGCGCGCCAAGGGCGGCGTTCTGGATATGGAGACTGAAGTGGTTTCCGGCATGACCGCTTACGGCCCCGGCTATATCAGCGAGGACCTGAAGGGTCTGGAAAAAGTCGTCGGCCTGCAGACCGATAAGCCCCTCAAGCGCGCCTTCATGCCCTATGGCGGCATCAAGATGGCAGAACAGGCCTGCACCACCTATGGCTATACTCCGTCCCCGAAGCTGCACGAAATCTTTACCAAGTATGCCCGCACCCACAATACCGCTGTGTTTGATGCCTACACCCCGGAGATGAAAAAGGCACGCCACAGCCACATTGTGACCGGCCTGCCCGATACCTATGGCCGCGGCCGCATCGTTGGCGACTACCGCCGCGTTGCCCTGTACGGCATTGACTACCTGATCAAAGAAAAGCAGAACGACTTTGCCAACTGCGGTGACGGCACCATGACCGATGACGTCATCCGTCTGCGCGAAGAGATCGCCCTGCAGATCCGCGCCCTGAACGATATGAAGGCCATGGCCGCTGCTTACGGCTATGATATCTCTCTGCCCGCTGCCAACGCCAAGGAGGCTGTGCAGTGGCTGTACTTTGGCTATCTGGCTGCCATCAAGACCCAGAACGGCGCTGCCATGAGCGTTGGCCGTATCTCCACCTTCCTGGATATCTACATCCAGCGCGACCTGGATAAGGGCATCCTGACCGAGACCGAGGCCCAGGAACTGATCGACCACCTGACCATGAAGTTCCGCATGGTCAAGTTTGCCCGTATCCCCAGCTACAACCAGCTGTTCAGCGGCGACCCCGTGTGGGCTACCCTGGAAGTTGGCGGCATCGGCATGGATGGCCGCTCCATGGTCACCAAGACCGACTTCCGCTTCCTGCATACCCTGGAAAACATGGGTCCTGCACCGGAGCCGAACCTGACCGTTCTGTACTCCTCTGCTCTGCCTAAGACCTTTAAGGATTACGCCTCCAAGATCTCTATCAAGACTTCCTCCGTCCAGTACGAGAACGACGATGTGATGAAGCCTGTCTGGGGCGACGACTACTCTATCTGCTGCTGCGTTTCCGCAACCCAGACCGGCAAGGAGATGCAGTTCTTCGGCGCACGTGCCAACCTGGGCAAGTGCCTGCTGTATGCCATCAACGGCGGTATGGACGAAAAGCTGCATGAGCAGATTGGCCCTCACTATGCCCCCATCACTGCAGAGTACCTGGATTATGACGAAGTTATTGCCAGGTATGACGTTATGATGGATTGGCTGGCAGGCCTGTACGTCAATGTGCTGAACCTGATCCAGTACATGCACGACAAGTACTACTATGAGGCGGCGGAAATGGCCCTGATCGATACCGATGTGCGCCGCACCTTTGCCACCGGTATTGCCGGCTTCAGCCATGTAGTTGACTCCCTGAGCGCAATCAAGTACGCCAAGGTCAAGTGCGTGCGTGACGAGACCGGTCTGGTTACCGATTACGAGATCGAGGGCGAATTCCCCCGTTACGGCAACGATGACGACCGCGCCGATGATATCGCTGTCTGGCTGCTGCGCACCTTCCTAGAGAAGATCAAGCGCCGCCACACCTACCGCAACTCCGAGGCTACCACCTCTATCCTGACCATCACCTCCAATGTGGTATACGGTAAGGCAACCGGCGCAATGCCGGATGGCCGCGCAGCCTTTACCCCGTTTGCCCCCGGTGCAAACCCGGCTTACGGCGCAGAGCAGAACGGCCTGCTGGCCAGCCTGAACAGCGTTGCCAAGCTGCCCTACCACTGGGCACTGGACGGCATCTCCAACACCCAGACCATCAACCCCGACGCTCTGGGCCACAGCGAGGGCGAGCGCGTTGAGAACCTGGTCCAGGTTATGGACGGCTACTTTGACCAGGGCGCCCACCACCTGAACGTCAACGTCTTTGGCACTGAAAAGCTGATCGACGCCATGGAGCACCCGGAGAAGGAAGAGTACGCCAACTTCACCATCCGTGTTTCCGGCTATGCCGTCAAGTTCATTGACCTGACCCGCGAACAGCAGATGGACGTTATTGCTCGTACCTGCCACAAGAAGATGTAATTGCTGCGGCGTGACTGTCGACTAGCATACAAGGCCCGCGGCTGCGTTTTGCGGCCGCAGGCTTTTTGGGCAAATGCGTGGTATAATAGGGGAGGAAACGCAGGACTCCAGCCCAGTCACACGTTGAAAAATGCGTATACCCCAGTAGGGCAGGGTCACCCGCCCCTGCCACATCCCAAACCCAACACCAACCGCAAAAGAGGTAACATTCCATGGAGCAAAACACCCCCATCACCGGCCGCATCCATTCGGTCGAAACGTTCGGCCTTGTCGATGGCCCCGGCGTGCGGTATGTCCTGTTTGTGCAGGGCTGTGCCATGCGCTGCCGCTATTGCCATAACCCCGAAACCTGGCCCTGCACCATTGGGGAGCAGCAAACCCCGGCCCAGGCCCTGCAAAAAGCCCTGCGCTATCGCACCTACTGGAAAAATAATGGTGGCCTGACCGTCAGCGGCGGTGAACCGCTGTTACAGATCGACTTTGTGTCGGAGCTGTTCCGCCTGGCCAAACTGCAGGGCGTGCATACCACCCTGGATACCGCCGGCCAGCCCTACACCACCGCGGAACCGTTCTATTCCAAGTTTGAGACCCTGATGCAGAACACCGACCTGGTGATGCTGGACCTGAAAGCCTTTTACCCGGACCGCCACAAGGCCCTGACTGGTTGCGATAACACCCCCATTCTGGATATGGCGCGCTGGATGGGCGAACATGGCAAAGCCATGTGGATCCGCCACGTTCTGGTGCCCGGGCTGACGGACGATGAAGCCGAGCTGCGGGAGATGAGCGATTTTATCAAATCCCTTGGCAGCGTGCGCCGCGTGGAGGTGCTGCCCTACCATACCCTTGGCCTGTTCAAGTGGGAAAAACTTGGCATCACCTACAGCCTGGATGGCGTTCAGCCGCCCAGCGAGGAAGCGGTTCAGCGCGCTGAAGAGCTGCTTTGCATCAAGGATTATCCGGATTTCAAAAAGTAAGGCAAGCTGTGCCGCTAAACGCGAAAATTTATTTCAAAAACAGATAAAAAGTGCTTGACGAACCACTTGAAACATGGTATAGTATACGCGTGGTTAGCGAGGACTAACCGACAGGGCCGCTTTTGCTGACGGCGCATGGAATGCCTCCCATCGCCGTGGCCCAGAAAAGGAACAGGCTTGCTCCCTGCTCCTGTCAAAGTCAGGCAGTTCTCCGTTTCAGGTGTTTGCTCTGCACCTTTTTCATTGCCTGAATCAAAACAATATAGCCCTCTCCCCAGCTGCTCCTTGGGAAGAGGGCTTTATTGTTTTGTTTTTATGTGGAGGTTGGGGAAGAATGGGGGTGGGTGGAAGATATAAATTACGGATCCACGGTGTGGGCCGCGCCGGTACCTCTACCGTGTTCCCGCAGTCTGTATTTGCCCTGTGTGATTCCACAAAGACTCTACGCTGCCTGGTGCCGGCAAGTCGGGCAGGAAGATTCAAAAACGAAAAACAAACCCGCGAAAAAACGATGAAAATAAGACGCGGACCCAAGATGCAATATATCCTGCTGTTTTTTGATAATTATAGCTAAAATGATTGAAAGCCGAATCTTAATATGATAAAATGTAAATATTCATATGACATAAAGAGGAAAGAAAAAAGCTGGTTTTGCCCTGTGGGGAAAAGGCCTTTGCGGGCTTGCAGGCAAAACGGCATTGCGGTAGCTTTGCCGCAAAATACTGGTGCTGCCTTATCAACGGGGCGCAGTGGTATACAGGCCGGCGGGCCTGGGATATGAAGAAAACTTGGAAGAAAAGGGAAACAGGGTATGATTACAAAGCGCGAAAAGCTGCAGTATGTCTATGTCTTTTTAACAGACCTTGCAGCTCTGGCCGCCAGTGTGATTCTGGCATGGCTGATCGTTGGCGACATTATGGGGCAGCTGCTGCCTTACAGTGTTCTGGATTGGGTTCAGGCGCTGGTTTTGCTGGTGCTGGCCTATACCGTTACATTTTTCTGTTTTGACCAGACGGAAAACATTGTCAAGCGTACCCGCGGGCAGGAAGCCAAACTTTCCATCAAGTCCAACCTGCTGATGATGGTGATCTATTCTGCTTTTCTGACGCTGTCCAAAGCGGTTTTGCAGGATTCCCGCTATTTTCTGGTGGGGGTCGTGTCGTTTAACCTCTTCCTGCTCCCGGCGGCCCATGGCCTGCTCAAAAAGCTGCTGGTAAAAGCCCCTGACAGTCTCCAGAACGAAACGCTGGTTGGCATTGTTACCACCGGTGACCATGCAGGCAAGATGATCCGTGAGATCAGCAACGACTGGTCCCGCCGTGTGTGCGGTGTGGCCCTGCTGGAAGCCACGGGGGATGCAATCGGTACCAAGGTGGAGAATGTTGAGATAAAAGCCAATTATGATACCTTTATGAACTGGCTGCGCCGCGCCGCTTTGGATGAAGTGTATATCGATGTTCCGATGGACAGCGGCGAATCCTTTATCCCGTACCTGGAAGAGATGGAAAGCATGGGCCTGACCGTGCATTTCCATATGCCGCTGCTGGACCGCATCGAGGAAAGCTGCTGCAACGAAACCAGCTCCGCCCGCCTGTGCCGCGATCTGGGCCGCTGCGCTGGCGGCAACCTGGTTACCATGGCCACCATTGAACCCAAGCTGCGGGACCAGATCCTGAAGCGCCTGATGGATATTTTGGGCAGCCTGGTGGGCTGCATCATCAGCATCCCCATCATTGCCATTACAGCCATCCCCCTGAAACTGGAAAGCCCCGGCCCGCTTTTCTTTAAGCAGAAGCGAGTGGGCCGCAATGGCCGTGTTTTCTACATCCATAAGCTGCGCAGCATGTATATGGATGCCGAGGAACGCAAAAAGGAACTGATGGCCCAGAACGAGATGAACGGCCTGATGTTCAAAATGCAGGATGACCCCCGCATTACCAAGGTGGGTAAGTTTATCCGCAAAACAAGCATTGACGAACTGCCGCAGTTCTTTGATGTTCTGCGCGGAGATATGAGCCTTGTCGGCACCCGCCCGCCCACGCTGGACGAGTATAAACAGTACGAAAGCCACCACAAGCGCCGCCTTTCCATGAAACCGGGCATCACCGGCCTGTGGCAGGTCAGCGGCCGCAGCGATATTGAGGATTTTGAGGATGTTGTCAAACTGGACGTTCAATACATTGATAACTGGAGCCTGTGGGGCGATATAAAGATCCTCTTCAAGACCGTATGGGTCGTCTTTGCCGGCCGGGGGGCAAAGTAAATCGTTAAATGCGTGGCATGGCAACCTAAAAT
>ULQA01011948.1_pt1 | contig 10779 bp, 9 predicted proteins | sample 1954001 | NCBI WGS metagenome assembly ULQA01 (sample SAMEA4835643, study PRJEB28245) | human gut metagenome | biome: gut microbiome; material: fecal sample | place: Denmark | collected 2008 | reverse complement strand
TATCACGTAGGATAAAATTTTTATCACGTAGGATAAAATTTCACTTTTAAATTATATTATTAAAAAATCTGGAGGAAAAAAATATGTCAAATGAAGTACAAGTAAAGAAACTGACGGATATTATGGCGCAGTTCGTAGGATTTACAGCAAAGAAGCTGCCGGATGATGTTATCGCAAAATTGCAGGAACTGAGAGACAAAGAGGATTCTCCTATGACGAATGTCATCTACGATACCATGTTCCGCAACCAGGAACTGGCATTGAAATTAAACCGTCCTTCCTGTCAGGATACCGGTGTATTACAGTTCTGGGTAAAATGTGGAACAAAATTCCCACTGATTGATAATCTGGAAGCATTACTGAAGGATGCAGTGATGCAGGCTACAGTTGCAACACCGCTTCGTCACAATTCCGTAGAAACTTTTGATGAGTACAATACAGGTAAAAATGTAGGAAAAGGAACCCCTACTGTATGGTGGGACATTGTTCCAAATTCCGATAAATGTGAAATCTATACTTACATGGCAGGTGGAGGCTGTACGCTTCCTGGCAATGCCACGGTTTTAATGCCGGGCGAAGGCTATGAGGGAGTGACCAAGTTTGTATTAGATCGTATGACAACTTATGGATTGAATGCATGTCCTCCACTTTTGGTTGGTGTCGGCGTTGGTACTTCCGTAGAAACAGCAGCATTAAATTCGAAAAAGGCACTGATGCGTCCGGTAGGTTCTCACAATGACAATGCTAACGCTGCTAAGATGGAGAAATTGTTGGAAGACGGTATTAATGCCATTGGTCTTGGACCGCAGGGTATGGGTGGCAATTATTCTGTCATGGGAGTTAACATTGAGAATACCGCACGCCATCCATCTGCGATTGGTGTGGCAGTAAATGTAGGCTGCTGGAGCCACAGAAGAGGACATATTGTATTTGATAAGGACTTAAACTTTACGGTAGATACCCATACCGGTTTTGAATATAAGGAAGAGAACTAATTCAGAAGGGAGAGAATAATTATGGCAGTAGAAATAAAAGATGGTAAGAAAATTCTGGTAACACCTGTATCGGCAGAGGATTTAAAGGATATTCATATTGGAGATATTGTATACCTGACAGGAGATATTACAACCTGTCGTGATGTGGCACATCGTCGTGTTGTAGAAGAGGGAAGAGAGATTCCTGTGGATGTCAGAGATGCTGCAATCCTGCATGCCGGCCCGATTATCCGCCCCTTGGGAGATGACAAATACGAGATGGTATCCGTAGGGCCTACTACATCTATGAGAATGGAAAAGTTTGAGTATGAATTTGTAGAGACCACAGGCGTCCGTGTCATTGTAGGCAAGGGCGGCATGAAGGAAAATACCGAGAGAGCCTGCAAGGACTTTGGTGCAATCCATTGTGTATTTCCTGCAGGAAATGCAGTCGTGGCAGCAGTAGAAGTGGAAGAAATCGTGGAGGCACAGTGGAAAGATCTGGGAATGCCTGAGACTTTGTGGCATTGCCATGTAAAAGAATTTGGACCATTGATCGTATCCATTGATTCTTATGGAAGAAACTACTTTGAAGAGAAGAAAGTGGAATATAATAAAAAGAAAGATGAGCAGGTCGAAATCATCAGCAAACAGGTCGGGTTCATTAAATAAAATCCGAACATAGTAAATATGTGTAAAAAAATAAAAGACCTTCTGTGGAAAAAGCTGGATTCATCAAAGGATGAAACAGGCTTCTGCGGAAGGTCTTTTTAATACCATAAGCAATGCTGATCATATATCACGGGCTGGACCAATGCGTATTGTGAAGAAAAAATAATTGACATAGCAGAAGTATTACCCTATAATCGTTCTAAAAAGAACAATAAGGAGGCGCAGATGTATTTCTGGGACAAGCATAAGACGATTACAAGCTATTATGAATTACTTTCTGGCGAGGTGTGCGATCAATATGAGTTAACACAGATGGAATACGATATAATTATGTTTTTACATAATAATCCACATCATAATACTGCAGCGGAAATAGTAAGGATCAGAAAATCAACGAAATCACATGTTTCTTCTTCATTGAAAAAATTGGAAAACAAAGGTCTTATAAAAAGAAAACAAAGTAAAGATAATAAAAAACATATTGAAATTGTCCTTCTGGATGATGCGGCACTTATCGTGGATGCAGGATTAAACGCACAAAAACAGTTTGCACAGAATGTTTTAAGAGGGCTGACAGAAGAAGAAAAGCATGTGTGTATGAATGTATTTGACAAAATTTGTAACAATGCGGAAGAACTATTAAGAGGAGAGAGCAAGTGAAAAAGAGTAATTATAAACCACAGATTCCGGATTTGATGGAAGCAGTCTTTGATGCAGTGTATCTGACTTTTGATCTGGCAGCAGCAGTCTTATTTTTTTTATTCTCAAAAGGAAATATCCTGTATGTACTATATGGAATACTGACATTGACACTTTGTGGAGGGGATGCTTTTCATCTGGTGCCAAGAATTATAAGGGCTGTACGTGGAACCAATGATAAAATAAAGAGACAGCTTGGAATTGGATTGCAGGTATCGTCTATCACAATGACGATGTTTTATATTCTTTTAATGTATATATGGAAATATACATTCCCGGAATTAAAAATACCAGTAGTCATTGAGGGTGTTATATGGATATCAGCGGTTATCAGAATTGTGATATGTATGTTTCCGCAGAATAACTGGTGTACAGATGAAGGAAATATGAAATTATCTGTTATAAGAAATGCGGTCTTTGCTGTTACCGGTATAGGTGTAATGATCTTATATCTGATTTCCGGAAATACATATGGATATCATATGACGAGGATGGCTGCAACCATCATTATTTCTTTTGGATGTTATCTTCCGGTAACACTGTTCAGTAAAACAAAACCGCAGGTCGGATTATTAATGATACCAAAGACCTGCGCATATATGTGGATCATTGTAATGGGGCTTCAGCTTATGTTTTAAGAGCAGTAATATCTGCAGAAAGGCAGGAAATTATAGTGAATGTAGAAAGATTTGTAAAACTAATGACAGGACATTTTGATAACAAAGAACAATTTACAGAAATGAAAGAAGCGGGGAAAATATTTCCATATGCACAGCATGTGAATACTGTCTGTAACGATAAAATAAAAAATCTGAAAAGTTTACACCAGCTATATATCAGGAAAAGGATGGTGTCTGGGAAGGGGGCAGTGTGAGCCAATTTACCCCGGTTATGGTATTCAGGCTGTGGGAGAAGTTTTCAGACACTTGTCTGGAGGTATCCGAAAGTATGGAAGTCCATGGAAAGAGAACATTTGGATATGATGTGCCGATTAGATATAAAAGGGCAGCAAGTGAGGGATAAAGCAGGAAAGTTCATTGGTATTTGCCAGAGCAGAGTCTCTGGGAAAAGGGAGAAATATGATAATGTCAAAAGATGAATATTTAATTACAGATGAGCCCCTTAAAGCACTGACAATATTTGCAATGCCGATGATTCTCGGCAGTTTTTTTCAGCAAGTGTATAATATGGCTGATTCCATCATTGTTGGTCAGTTTGTCGGTTCCTCTGCACTTGCAGCTGTCGGTGCCTGTGCTGCACTGACAAATGTATTTATTTGTGTGGCATTAGGTGCCGGTGTCGGTGCAGGTGTGCTCGTAAGCCGCTATTTTGGTGCCGGAGATTATGGTAAAATGAAAACAATTGTGTCAACATCGTTGGTCAGTTTTCTGATTTTAAGCCTGTTTCTGGGTGGCTTTGGTTTTTGTTTTTCACATTCAATGATGAATTTATTACAGACACCAACTGATATACTGGAGGAAGCAGTACAGTATCTCCGCATTTATTTTGCAGGATTTCCATTTCTGTTTATGTATAATATTCTTTCAACGATGTTTAACTCAATTGGAGAATCAAAAATACCATTGGGTCTTTTGATATTTTCTTCTATTTTAAATATTCTTATGGATCTTTGGATGGTGGCAGGACTTGGTCTCGGTGTGTTCGGGGCAGCCCTTGCAACCCTTATTGCACAGGGGATTTCTGCAGTATTTTCATTTCTGATTTTCTTTTGCCGGATGCGTCAATATAAGAGTCAATTTCAGTGGTTTGATGGTCAGGAGTTACATTTGATGCTCAAAATTGCTGTACCGTCGATTCTCCAGCAGTCCACAGTGTCAATTGGTATGATGATCGTACAGGCAGTTGTAAATCCATTTGGTACACAGGCACTCGCAGGTTATGCGGCAACAATGAGAGTAGAGAATGTTTTTTCGTTGATATTTGTGTCCATCGGCAATGCGGTTTCTCCGTATGTCTCACAGAATCTTGGTGCAAAGAAAATCAACCGCATCAAAAAAGGATATCACGCTGCGCTGGTATTAGACCTGTGTTTCGCAATTCTTGCATTTGTAGTTATTGAAACCATGTACACACAGATTTCTTCATTATTCCTGGGTAAAGATGGAACTGACTTAGCATATCAGGTGTCCGGGGATTATATGAGATGGCTTGGCTGTTTTTTCATCTTCATGGGTATTAAGATGGCAACAGATGGAGTTCTGCGTGGACTTGGGATTATGCGCCCATTTCTCATTGCAAATATAGTTAACCTTGCAATCCGCCTGTCTGTTGCCATGATTTTTGCACCATGTTTTGGCATTGCATTTGTCTGGCTTGCTGTACCGGCTGGCTGGTTTGCAAATTTTCTGATTTCTTATATGGCACTTAGGAAATCATGGCCGGTTTCAACAGTCTGTAACAGTGTTGCGAACGGATAGTTACTGTTCACAGGCAGGCATTTTCTGAACTGAAAATGCCGTATGATACAATGGTGGCAGCAGATTTTGCCGATTTGGAATGCGAAGCATCGGCAAAATCCGTTACTGGAACGAGGTACGAGTGAACAGTAACAACGGATAAGTGACGGGATGTAAATATTTTATAATGGATGTTTTCAGGCTTGTTTTAATGTGTTAAAATATAGACTATAAATCCATGCATGATAGTTAGTGCAAAAAGCGGGAGGTTCTGTTATGGCAAAAGACGATTCATTAAAGAAACCAAAGAAGATAGATGTCAATCGTATTATGATTTTTATATCATCGATATTGATACCATTTTTGTGGATTGATCTGTATTTAGTTTTGAAAAATGCATCAAAAATGATGGTTGTTGGTATTATTGCAGCGCTTATTTTAGTGTGGACAGGTTTGCTTGTCACATATATCCATAGGATGAAAAATGAGGAAAAAGCCCATTCGGATGAACAGGTAGAAGAACTGCTGCGTACAGGAAAAGCCAATTATCTGATGCAGAAAAAGTTAGCGGAAAAGATAGATAATATCGGAGAAAAAGATGCAGTTCCAGCGGATGAGATCATTACGGCACAGAAGGCAATTGCAAAGCTGATGCTTGCACGAAACAAAGAAAATACAGATGCTCTTATGCATTCGAATGAGCAGGTGATTGAAAAAACGTTGGAAGTAGAAGAAAAGCTTTCTGAAAACAGTCAGCAGATCATGGACATGCAGAAAAACCAGATGGATGAAAAATTACAGGAATTGATGCAAAGTCAGAAATTAGTTCTTGATAATTTAAATGATGTCAAAGAATCACTGCAGAGTGACATGCAGGATGTTTTGTCAAATATGATTCATGACACATTGGAGAAAGAACTTGCATCTGCCATAGAGCAGATACATACTTATGTGAAAGAGGCGGTAAGTCAGGCTGTTGGTTCAGTAAAGGAGAATCTTGCTGCGGAAGTGCCGGTTATGGCAGCTGTTTCCCCGGCAATGGATGAACAATTACCAGACATGGGAATGCCGGAAATGGATGAACAATTACCAGACATGGGAATGCCGGAAATAGATGAAGAATTACCGGATCTAGGAATGCCGACAGAAGATGAAGAATTACCGGATCCAGGAATGCCGACAGAAAGTGAAGAGTTGCCGGATTCAGGAGTGCCGACAGAAGATGAAGAGTTGCCGGATCTGGGAATGCCGGCAATGGATGAAGATCTGTCTAATATGGAACTGCCAACATTGGGAGAAGAATTATCAGAAACAGAACTCCCGGATTTAACTGACGGCGGAGATCTGGATGAGGAACCGTCAATCGGCGAGATGCCGTTAATGGAAGAGGAAGAGCCGGAAGCAGCCGATACATCCCTGATAGATGAGGAACCATCAATCGGCGAGATGCCGTTAATGGAAGAGGAAGAGCCGGAAGCAGCCGATACATCCCTGATAGATGAGGAACCGTCAATCGGCGAGATGCCGGTTTTTGATGATTTGAACGATGCTGCATCAGCCGTGGAGGAGGTGCAGGCAGAACCGGTAGAAGAAGTGGAAGCGGAAGAAGTTCCGATTACGGAGGAAGCAACAGTAGAGCCGGATACGGATGCAGTAACTTTGACAGAAGAAATTCCGGTATCTGCGGATGAGTCAGTGATTGAAGAAGTAAAAATTCCGGAAGAGACAACCGTTACGGAAGAAATCCCGGTATCTGCAGATGAATCAGTAATCGAAGAGGTGCCGGTACAGGAAGCAGAGCCTTCCATGGCAGATATGAGCAATCCAAATAAGATCATGACACCGGATGAAATTGCAGCGTTGATCGCAAATTTATAGAAATGCATCATAAGTAAAACGCAATTAAAGATGTATTTGAAAGGGCGTGTGAAAAAATGATTCTTACTTTTTCACACGCCCTTTTTGGCATTTGGTCATCAAAGCTCTGCGGTAATGCGCACGATCTCTTTGATTACAGCTACAGCAGTTTTCATTCCTTCCACACTGATGTGTTCGAATGGACCGTGGAAACCGTAACCGCCTGTGCCAAGATTCGGGCACGGAAGTCCCATAAAGCTTAAACGCGCACCGTCGGTACCGCCGCGTACCGGACGTGAGATTGGTTCAAGACCAACAGAAGAAATAGCTTTCTTTGCGATATCCACAACATAAGTATTTTTCTCAATGATTTCCAACATATTTGCGTAGGAATCGTGGATAGTCAGTGTAACAGTTCCGACACCGTATTTTTGGTTCATGGAATCTGCGATTTCCTGCATTTTTTTCTGACGTGTTTTAAACATCACTTTATCGTGATCACGAATGATGTAGGAAAGAGTTGCTGCGGCAACGTCGCCGGACATATCGGTCAGATGATAGAAACCTTCTCTTCCCTCGGTGTGGGCAGGCGTTTCCATTGGAGGAAGCTGAGACTGGATCTCACATGCAACGAGAGCGGCATTGACCATGATATCTTTCGCCTCACCAGGGTGGACATTCACGCCTTTGACAGCGAAAACTGCGCTTGCGGCATTAAAGTTTTCATAGGCAACTTCACCCTCGTAATCGCCATCTACCGTGTAAGCAAAATCTGCTTTAAAGTAGTCAAGATCAAACAGATCCGCACCACGTCCGACTTCTTCGTCCGGTGTAAACCCGATCCAGATATCGCCGTGTGGAATGTCAGAGGAGATGAGCTGTTCAGCAGCAGTCATGATCTCAGCAACGCCTGCCTTATCGTCTGCACCAAGCAGAGTTGTGCCGTCTGTCGTGATCAGGGTTCTGCCCTTTAAAGTTTTCAATTCCGGAAAATCAGATGTTTTTAAAACGTCACCGGTTCCTTTTAAAATAACATCCTCACCGTTGTAATCCGGAATGATCTGGGGTTTGACATTTTCACCGGAAAAATCAGGTGCCGTATCCATATGGGAAATAAAGCCGACCGCTTTTTTGTCTTCGTATCCAGGGGTAGCCGGGATCAGGCCGTAGATGTAACAGTGGTCTGTCAGTGTTACTTTCTGCAAACCAAGATCAAGTAATTCTTTTTCTAATTCTTTTGCCAGGTTAAATTGTCTGTCCGTAGAAGGAATCGTATCGGAATCTTCACTCGAAGTAGTCCAATAGGAAACATATTTTAATAGTCTTTCATCAACACGCATGATAAATGAGTGACCTCCTTTAAATTTGATAGACTAAAAAAGTGCGTTTTTCAGTCTATGAATAAAATACCACAGAATAGAAAATCCGCCAATGAAAAAAATGAAGATTTTCTAAAAAAACGCTTGCAATTTAAAAAAAATTAATATATAATATCATTTGTGTTCACGAGAGATAAACATATGCGCCACTAGCTCAGCTGGCAGAGCACCTGACTCTTAATCAGGGTGTCCAGGGTTCGAACCCCTGGTGGCGCATTACGAAGTACCGATTTTATAGCAGATGGCTATGGGGTTGGTGCTTTTTTTTGTTCAATCTTTACTGTGTGATCTCCAATATAAAATTACCCATAAGAAACAGAGCCGCCATAATTTTGAAAACAAGATCAAAATTACGGCGGCTCTGTTTTTTTGTCAATAAATTGTATACAACATGCAATTAGCGGGAGGCAATGAGTTTACAGATCGGATTTCCTTTTGAGGAGAATTTTTCTTCGTACTCTGTCATAATATTTCCTTCATTTAAAACAGAATCATGATGGAGATCTCGGGTGGAGGCATCTAAATGCCATCCGGCTTCCGGGATTTCTTCTAAGGAAAAGGTAAAAAGATCCTGATTATCGGTCTTAAACTCCAGTCTGCCATCCGGTTTTAAAATGGCATCGTAACGCGCAAAAAACTGACGGGAGGTAAGACGGCGTTTTGCATGACGGTCTTTCGGCCAGGGATCTGAAAAGTTCAGATAAATGCGGGAAACTTCATCTTTGGCAAAAACCTCTGTGACATCAGCGGCGTCCATGCAGATGAATCTTAAGTTTGGCATAGGAGTTTCTTCCATTTTCTGAAGCGCACGTAAAAGTACACTCGAATAGCGTTCGATACCGAGGTAATTGATGTCCGGGTGCGCCGCAGCCATATCCATGATAAAACGGCCTTTTCCCATTCCAATTTCAATATGGAGAGGCTGGGTGGAAGAAAAAACTGACTGCCAGTTCCCTTTTTTTGACTCTGGTTCCTTGATGCAGTATTCACTGTTTAAAATTGCTTCATCAGCACCTGGGATATTTCTTAATCGCATATAAGTTATAATCCTGCCTTTCGTTGTAAAGTGTACAGAAAATCGTTGTCCGAAAAAATTATTTTCATAAAGAAAAGTGTGCAAAAAGCACACAGAGGTATTTTACAATAAAACAATGAAAAAAAGTAGCATTATTTTAAGAAAACCTTAAAAGAAAATTTGCGCATAAAGGTTGCATGTATTTTTTTCAAAGTTTATACTGATACTAGCAAAGATGTACTTATAAATCAGGAGATTACTTATTAAAAAATGAGATATAAAATAGATAGAAATCATAAAATAACCCGCTTCTTATGTTTACTGCTTGGAATGATACTGCTGACCGGAAGTATGTGTATCCCGGTCTATGCGGCAGAATACTGGCCGGAAGGTCCTGAGGTCGTATCCCCGAATGTGATCGTGATGGAGGCTTCTACAGGGACAGTCCTTTATGATCGTGATAGTTTAGAGGCGCATTATCCGGCAAGTATCACAAAGATCATGACAACGCTGATCGCACTGGAAAATTCAGACTTGAATGATATTGTGACTTTTTCAGATGCCGCGATCGATAATACGGAAGGATCCGGTATTGCAAGGGACTATGGCGAACAGATGACGATGGAACAGTGTCTCTATGCGGTTATGCTTGCGTCGGCAAATGAGTGTGCATATGCGGTTGCAGAGCATGTAGGGGGCACCATTGAAAATTTTGTTGCGATGATGAATGAAAAAGCCAAAGAACTTGGCTGTCAGAATACACATTTTGCCAATCCACATGGTCTGCATGATGAAAACCATTATACCTGCTGCTATGATATGGCATTGATCGCAAGGGCAGCATATCAGAATGAGACATTTCGGATTATTGTGGGAACCGCACGTTATACGATTCCGCCGACGAACAAACACGCAGAGCAGACAGATCTGCAGAATCATAACGAGATGCTTTATCCATTCCAGACCAACAAGTATGTGTATGATGGCTGTACCGGTGGAAAGACGGGGTATACCAATGCGGCAAACAGTACGCTGGTAACTTATGCAGAACGTGATGGAATGACACTGATCTGCGTAGTCATGAATACGCAGTCACCAAATCAATGGCTTGACAGCAGAAATCTGTTTGATTACTGTTTTGACAATTTCCAGCTTTTTAATATTGCGGAAAACGAGACAAATTATACGTCGGCGGAACAAAAAAATGCAGGCACACTCAATACAAATGAACCGTTTGTGGATATTGACAAAGATGCAGGTATTGTACTTCCAAAGACAGCGGAGTTTTCCGATGCGACGTCAAAAATTGTCTATGACGATGTGACGAATGATACGGTTGGAACAATTGAGTATACTTATGCGGGGCACGAGGTTGGAAAGGCAGATATTGTAAAAACAAACGTGCAGGTACCGGAATATAAATTCAGCAATCAGACAGACGTAAGCGAAGAGGCACAGACGGAAGAAACAGAGCATGTTTCAAAAATACAGATCAGGATGAGTACGATCATAACCGTGGTGGTTGTAGTTCTTGTCTTACTTGTTCTTGGGATTATTATAAAGAAAGTTGCAGATAACTTTTATATCATAAAACATAATTTTGAAGTGCGAAAAGAACATAAAAGATTATTTAAGCGTGAAAAGAAACGCAATAAAAGACGTAGAAGACGCAGATAATAAAAATTTAAAAGAAAATCGTCTGGAACATAAAAGTTGCAGGCGATTTTTTTTAATTCATAGGAAATTACGTCCTATGAATTAAAAAG
>ULQA01015735.1_pt1 | contig 10965 bp, 12 predicted proteins | sample 1954001 | NCBI WGS metagenome assembly ULQA01 (sample SAMEA4835643, study PRJEB28245) | human gut metagenome | biome: gut microbiome; material: fecal sample | place: Denmark | collected 2008 | reverse complement strand
TTACGGAGCTTTTGTGGGACAAAGGGAATACCGTTGAAGCGGTGTGTCTGTTGGAAAAAAACAAAAAAGCGAGGATACATGAATGACGATAGAAGAACGTGCAAATCAGGCAGCACAATGGAAAGCAACGGGGATTTACAACTGCGCGCAGGCGGTAACGCAGGCATTTGCAGATCAGATTCCGGTGGAGGCTGAGACGCTAAAAAAGCTTGGCGCGGGTTATGCGGCGGGCATGGGCTGTATGGAGGCTACTTGCGGCGCGTTGATCGGCGCAGTCATGGCTGCCGGTATTTTGACGGACGGAAAAGGGACGCCGGCGGTTTCCAGACAGCTGGTGGCGGGTTTTCAGGAAAAATGCGGTGCGACAATCTGTAAGGATTTGAAAGGCATCGAGACCGGACGGGTGCTCTGTTCCTGCCCGGAATGTGTACGCAATGCTGTGCTCACACTCGGAGAGGTATTAAAGCTGGAGGAGAAAGTGTGATTACAACAATTCTTTGGGATGTGGATGGCACGCTGTTAGATTTTCTGGCGGCGGAAAAAGCGGCGATCCGGACACTTTTTGCAGAATTCGGGTTCGGGGAATGCACGGATGAGGCGATCGCCCGGTATTCCAAAATCAACCGCAGATACTGGGAAAAGCTGGAAAACGGCGAGCTGACAAAGCCGGAAGTCCTGGTCGGCAGATTCCGGGAATTTTTTGAAACGGAAGGGCTGGATGTAACGGCGGCACCGGCATTTAATGAGCGTTACCAGGTGTGCCTTGGGGATACAATTGTGTTTCGGGATGACAGCTATGAAATCGTAAAATCTTTGCGCGGCAGGGTAAAACAGTATGTCGTTTCCAACGGAACAGTGCTGGCACAGACGAAAAAGCTCCGCCTTTCCGGGCTGGGGGAGCTGATGGACGGGATTTTTCTGTCCGAAGAGCTTGGTGCGGAAAAGCCGAATGCAGCGTTTTTTGACCAGGTATTTGAAGCAATTGAAGAAACCGACCGGAAAAAGATTTTGATTGTCGGGGATTCTTTGACGAGCGATATTCGCGGCGGCAACCTTGCGCAAATTGTGACGTGTTGGTATAATCCGAACGGACAGAAGGCGGACAGCATATATCGGATAGATGCCCAAATACAGGATCTGCAGGAGGTGATTCCACTGCTGTCACAGTCCTGGTAAAGAACAGAAGCAGATAGAAAACGGGAATCGGAAGGATGAAAAAAAGCGTGCAGAAAGTCGGAATGGAACAGCTACGAAGCTGTCATGGGCAAGGAACCAGTGCAGAAGCGCTGCAGGATAGTCAGATGTCGGAAGTGGTGATCAAAAAGGCGCAGGCAGGCGACTTGCCGCGGATTCTGGAAATCTATGCTTACGCGCGGGAATTTATGAAGCGAACGGGCAATCCGAATCAGTGGAAAGAGAACGCGCCGCAAAAAGAGGTGCTGGAAGCGGATATCCGGGCAGGACAGCTATATGTCGTCCGACAGAAAAATCGAATGACTGGCGTATTCGCCCTTGTGATGGGAAAAGATCCGACCTATGCGCAAATTGAGCAGGGCACTTGGGTTTCAGAGAGTGAATATGGAACACTGCATCGGGTTGCAGGCGACGGAACGGTGCATGGTCTGTTTCGGAGAATCGTCCTTTTTTCAGAAGAAAAAATTGGACATCTGCGGATTGATACACACGCGGACAATCACATTATGCAGCATCTGATCCTGAAAAACGGGTTCGAACAGTGCGGAATCATCCATATCGCGGACGGTTCGGAACGGATTGCCTATGAAAAGGTGGTTTCGGTTGCATCTTAAAAAACGATATTGTATAATTCATCAGGAAAGGATGGGTAAGACAGATGGAAAAAATAGCAAGCTTTACCGTTGATCATATTAAATTACAGCCTGGAATTTATGTTTCCAGAAAAGATACCGTAGGACAGGAAGTGATCACGACCTTCGATCTGCGGATGACAAGTCCGAACGAGGAGCCTGTCATGAATACAGCGGAGATGCACACGATCGAGCATCTTGGCGCGACCTTTTTAAGAAATCATCCGGTGTATAAGGATAAGACGATCTATTTTGGACCGATGGGCTGCAGAACCGGCTTTTATATGCTGTTGACAGGTGATTATACATCGAAGGATGTCGTAGGGCTGGTAACCGAGCTGTTTGAGTTCGTACGCGACTTTAAAGGAGAAGTCCCCGGGGCTGCTGCAAAAGACTGCGGAAACTATCTGGATATGAACCTGCCGATGGCAAATTATCTTGGAAAGAGATATCTGGAGCAGGTTTTATACAATATTAAAGAAGACCGTCTGGTTTATCCGGAGTAAGATAAGAAAGGAAAAAGAAAATGGCAAAAATTGGTATTATCGGCGCCATGGAGCTGGAAGTTGATGCGTTAAAGGCAGCCATGGAGGTAAAAAACACCGTAACAAGAGCGGGAATGGAGTTTAAAGAAGGAACTTTAAACGGCGCTGACGTCGTTGTTGTGCGCTCCGGAATCGGAAAGGTAAATGCTGCGCTCTGTGTACAGATTCTGGTGGATTTATTTCAGATCACCCATGTGATTAACACCGGTGTGGCAGGTTCCCTGAATGCAGATCTGGATATTGGGGATATCCTGATTTCCAAAGATGCGGTTCATCATGATGTGGATGCTACCGTATTCGGGTATCCTCTGGGAGAGCTTCCACAGATGGGAATCCGGGAATTTATCGCAGATGAAAAGCTGGTAAATCTGGCAGTGGAATCCTGTAAAAAAGTCAATCCCGACCTGACAGTCCGCACCGGACGCGTTGTGAGCGGCGATCAGTTTATTTCCTCTGATGATGTGAAAAAACGCCTGATCGAAGTGTTCCACGGCGATTGCGCGGAAATGGAAGGCGCGTCTATCGCACATGGCGCATACTTAAATAAAATTCCGTTTATCGTAATCCGGGCGATTTCCGATAAGGCAGATGGCTCTGCAGAGATGGATTACACAGCCTTCGAGCATGAGGCGGCAAAGCATTCTGCGCGTCTGGTAGAAGATCTGGTACAGAAGATTCAGTAAGCGTTACAGTCCGCCTACGCCAGTTGCAAAGAAGCAGCCACGAGAGAACTGTAAAAAAATAAAAAAAAGACTTGCGCTGCTGTCAAAGTTGTGATAATATATCCTTTGTCAGCAGCGAACAACACTGATACAGTGCTGAACACTGAAAGACAAATGCAGGAATGGCGGAATTGGCAGACGCGTACGGTTCAGGTCCGTATGGTAGCAATACCATGAGAGTTCAAGTCTCTTTTCCTGCAGGAACAAAAAGCGCTTCGAGAAATCGGAGCGCTTTTTCTGTCAGGATGCGCAGCAGTACAGATAAGCCGTATAGGCAGAGAGGATTACAGCACATGGTTTTATATTTTATCAGACACGGTGAGACGTCATGGAACGTAGAAGGAAAAATGCAGGGACAGACCGATATTCCGTTAAATGAAAATGGAATCCGGCTGGCAGAAGAAACGGCGGAAGGAATGAAAGAGATTCCCTTTGATTTATGTATCACGAGTCCGCTTTCACGGGCGAGACAGACGGCAGAGATCGTGCTTGGCGGCAGAAAGGTTCCGATAATTGAGGATGCCAGAATTGAAGAATTGTCTTTTGGAAACTGGGAGGGAATCGGATGCCGTCCGGAAAATTATGCGGTTCCGACGCCGATTGAGGAATTTCAGAAGTTTTATACCGAGCCGTTTGCGTTTGTGCCGGGAGAAGGCGGGGAGACGATTCTGCAGCTCTGTAAGCGTACAAAAGAGTTCTGGGATGAAGTAACGGCAAAGCCGGAATATGAAGATAAAACGATTCTGATTGCAACGCACGGCTGTGCGTTGAGAGCAATTCTGCACAATATTTATGAAGATAAAGCGGATTTCTGGCATGGATTTGTACCGGTCAACTGTGCGGTCAGTGTCGTAGAAGTCAAAGACGGAAATGCAAAACTGGTCGGGGATGACAGAATTTATTATAATGCAAAGGAAGTTGTGAATCACTTCAATGTGAAAAAGATGTTCGAAGAATAAAAATCAGACAGAAATATGGAAAAAGCCTGAGATGATGGAAAAAGTCTCAGGCTTTATTATCGTATGGAAACTTCGTTTCCATACGATAATAAACGCTCCGCGTGGATCGCACTGCAGCGGAATGGAAGAATGTCGCTTGCGCGACCCGCCGCAGGCGGAGAATCCTGCTTCGCAGGATTCATTTTTATCGTATGGGAAACTTCGTTTCCATACGATAATAAACGCTCTACGCGGATGCGCACTCGGCGCAAGGGTAGATGGTTGCCGAGGCAACCGCGCCTCGGCGCGAGAATGTGCCAAGGCACATTCTTTTTTATTATACAGAAAAGAAGAAATAGACTTAAAAGTGCATGCGCCTTCGTACTGCGTTCCTGAGCCTTGCACGGGAGAGAATCGTAATCAGCGAGATTACGATAACGCCGCAGACGGAGCAGACGACCGCCGACTAGGTCAGCCGCAGCGGAAGTAAAAGATACCGGCGGATAAGCAACTCGATACCGGCGCACAGCAGCGCAGCTTCTGCGAAAAAATAAAGCGCTTTCATCAAAAAGGCAGAAGAAATTTTGCGCAGACAGAAAGCAAAGAGGATCGTGGCCAGCGTGCAGAGCGCGGTGATCGGCAGGGACAGTCCGAAGAACCAGCTGTGATCCGTGGTATTAAAGCTGATCAGAAACTGATATAGCATTACGGCAAGACCATCGAAGAGCAGGGAAAGGTAGATAGGAAGCTTGGTATATATTACTGCAGGGATTGACATTACCCAGATCAGGACACAGGCTCCAATTACGTAAAGCGACCAAAGATGCTGCCTGAATACCAGCAGATTTAACAAAAGACTGCACAGACCGGCCGCAGTGAGAGAGACGGAAAGCAAAATGGCGAGGTCTTTTCGGCGTACAACCTCAACCTGTCCCTTTTCTTTCGGAAACGGGGAGATAGGCTGCATTTTGGAAAGATCATGTGGATTGATAACAGGGGTATTGCAGAGCGGACAGTATTTTAAGGACGGGTCCAGCTTTACTCCACAGTTGACACAGTATGACATATGATTTCACTCCTTTTTGAATCATGACAATAAAATGGGCGCGCGTTCTATTATAGTTCCCGGTTACTTTCGATCGTGACGGGGATGCCGTCCTCGACGAGCTTTTGGAAAAATCGCCGTTCCACATCCGCTTCGATGATACAGCTGGCGAAATTGACGGTCAGCGTGTCCTCAAAACTGACAATGGCGCAGTTGGTGCGCTGGGAATACGGGATTCCCATATAAATATCGAAGCGTTCCAGATAGGGCTTCATATCGTCAGGAACGCGGATTGCGCCCATGTTGGTCAGACCGGCAGAGGAATTTTTGTCCTGCACCCGCTGGTAAAACTGCCGGACGACGAAATCCTTTAAAAACAGCGGGACAATACGGATCAGGGGATTACGCTGCGTGGAAGCATTCGTTGTGATATCGCCGCGCAGGAACTTGCTGTTGATATAGTAGCGCATATAGTGGTGCACCTGAGTGACAATTTCTTCAAAGGTGTAGTCACCAAGTCTTGGATCGATAGACGGATAAACCATCGTGATAAAGTTGCGCAGCGTTTTGGATGGAAAAAAACGGCGCAGGTTGACGGGCATGGCGATCCGCACAGGGCGCAGGCGCAGATGAAAATCGTGCTCCTGCTTTTGTAAAAGAGAATATAAAAGCACGGCGTTTAGGTATTCCGTAATCGAAGCCTGATATTGTTTGGCAACCTTCTGGACAGCGCTGACGCTCATGATGCCGTCAATCACGTTGAGGGTATAGAAAGGTTCTTTCGTGCCGCGCACACGGTAAGTTTTTTCGGCGGGTCTGGGCGGGCAGACGCGGGCGTTTGCATAGCGCATATAGGCGTCTTCAAATTCTTCCGGATCCGGTGTTTCGTTGACATCTAAAACGAAGCCGCCGTTGGAAATTTCGTGTCCCAGGAGCCGCAGATAAACGGCAGTAACTGTCTGGAGCAAATACATGCCGCCGGTACCGTCCCCGAGGCTATGATGGGCTTCCAGGGAAATCCGTCGGTCATACCAGTAAAAACGTACAAGATAGCGGTTGTTGGATTTAAACGGCATCGGCATGCAGAAATTGCGGATATCGGGTTTTACAAACGGACCGGGACGGGTATTCGGCTCGAGATAGCGCCAGAAAAATCCTTTCCGCATTGCGGAATGATAGGTGGGAAAGCGTTTTATGGCAATATCGACAGCCTGCTGCAAAATATCCGGCTGCACCGGGTCTTTTAACAGGACGGAAAGCCTGTACACGGAGGAAAAGTCCCGGCGCTGCAGCGTCGGATATACAATCGCGGACAGATCCAGCCGATACCAGGTTTTCGGAGTATGTTTTGAGTTTGATTTTGACATATCGGGTTCATCCTTTCGCTGCTGCTGGCATGAGTTCGTTAACACACAGCATATTGCAGTTCACCGCGCCATTTGCAAAAACGCTGCTTTCCGCTGCTTCGCAGCTCATTTTTGCGCATGGAGTGGTGCTCCCTTCGTGCATTTCTGGAAGCAGATTTTTGTGCGAGCACAAATCTGCTTCCAGAAACGCATGAGTGAACTGTAAGAACAGTATACACCAGCACGGGCAAAAGGAACAGGAAAAAGTTAAATCTTGTAAGAATAGAGGAAAATATGCTATAATTAAAATGATATCTTCTTTTTTGTGAGGAAGAAATAGAAGCTGTAAAAAAGAACGGAAATGGCGGAAAAACCTATTTTTACAAAGCATGCCGCGGCTGCGGCAGATACGGAGGAGATATGGCGGTAAGCAGCAGGCAGAACCAGAATATGATGAATCTGATCCGGAAGGTGCACGGGCTGGTGGAGCGCCCGGATCTGACGAAACACAGGCAGTCCCAGGACAGAATCGGCGCGATCCTCGGTACGGAAAAGGGAATTGCCTATGAAGAGACAGAGGTAGACGGCATGAGCTGCGAATGGGTGAAGGTGGAACGCGCGCATCTAAAGCGATATGTGATTTTGTATTGTCATGGCGGTGGCTATTCAACCGGCAGTACGGTATATGCCAGGACGCTGACGACAAAGCTGGCAGAATCCACAGGGATGGATGTGTTTTGCTTTAATTACCGGCTCGCGCCGGAATGTAAATTCCCGGCGGCTGCGGAAGATGCCATGAAGGCCTGGAACTATCTGATGTATTTGGGATACGGTGCGCGGGATGTGATTGTAGCGGGAGATTCCGCAGGCGGAAATCTTGCGTTGTCGCTGACGCTGAAATTAAAAGACGAAGGAAGAATGCTGCCAAGGGGACTTGCACTGATGTCGCCGTGGACAGATCTGACCAAATCAGGGAAAAGTTATCAGACAAGAAGCAGCGTAGATCCGGTTCTGGATCAGGAATACCTGGATCGGATGATCGAAAATTATGCGGGCGGGATGGAGCTGACGAACCCGTATATTTCCCCGCTGTTTGGAAAGCTGGAAGGGCTGCCGCCTGTATACATTCAGGTCGGAGATAACGAGCTTTTGCTTTCGGATTCGACGCAGCTGCACAAAAATCTCGTCAAGGCAGACGTTTCTGCCCGAATCGACATTTATAAGGGCATGTGGCATGTGTTCCAGATGTCGCCCCTCAAGAACGCCTATGACGCGATGAACAAAATTGCCGAATTTATTTTCGATATTTGCCGATAAAAAAAGGAAATCCGAAATTTTTACAGAATAAATAAAAAGTAGGACTGCAAAAGAGCAGAACCAAAGGAGCAAAAAGCATGTATTATCCGGAAGAGCTGATCGAAGAGGTCAGAACCAGAAACGATATAGTAGAGGTGATCTCCGGTTATGTGCGGCTGCAGAAAAAAGGAAGCAACTATTTCGGGCTGTGTCCGTTCCATAACGAAAAGTCGCCTTCCTTTTCCGTATCCCCCGGAAAGCAGATGTATTATTGCTTCGGCTGCGGTGCGGGCGGCAATGTGATCACCTTTTTGATGGAGTACGAAAACCAGACGTTCCCGGAAGCGGTCAGGACGCTGGCGCAGCGTGCCGGAATCGCCCTGCCGGAGGCAGACGACTCCAAAGAAGCGAGGCAGGCGGACAGCCGCCGCGCAAAGCTTTTGGAAATTAATAAGGAAGCGGCGAAATATTTCTATTACCAGCTGCGCACCGAACGGGGCAGTGTCGGGATGGAATATCTGCGCAAAAGAGAATTAAGCGACGAGACGATGAATCATTTCGGGCTGGGTTATGCGAACAAATACAGCAACGACCTGATTCAGTATCTGAAATCAAAGGGCTATTCCGAAGACCTGATCCGGGATGCAGGACTTTGCAACGTGGATGAAAAACATGGTATGTATGACAAGTTCTGGAACCGCGTCATGTTTCCGATCCAGGATATCAACCATCGCGTCATCGGTTTTGGCGGACGTGTGATGGGCGATGGGAAGCCCAAGTACTTAAACTCACCGGAAACAGAGATTTTTGATAAGAGCCGGAACCTGTACGGGTTAAATTTTGCCCGGACGAGCCGGAAAGGAAATGTGATTCTCTGTGAAGGATATATGGACGTTATCGCGATGCACCAGGCGGGCTTTACCCAGGCGGTTGCGTCACTGGGAACCGCGTTTACATCGGGGCAGGCGAGCCTGCTTCGCCGTTACGCAAATGAAATCCTGCTGTCCTATGACAGCGATGGTGCAGGCGTCAACGCGGCACTTCGGGCGATCGGGATTTTGAAGGAAGCGGGAATGACCGGACGGGTCATCAACCTGGAGCCTTACAAGGACCCGGATGAATTCATTAAGGCGCTGGGCGGAGAAGAGTTCCAGAAACGGCTGGATCATGCGGAGAACAGCTTTTTCTTTGAGCTGCGCCAGCTGCAGAAAAATTATGATTTATCAGACCCGGAACAGAAAACTGCATTTCATCGGGAAATCGCCAGAAAGCTCTGCACTTTTTCGGAAGAGGTGGAGCGGGAAAATTACATCGAAGCGGTGGCGCAGAAGTACCACATCAGCTTTGAAAACCTCCGCAGGCTGGTGGGAACCTATGCCGCCCAGACCGGGCTTGCACAGCCTGTGATCCGCCCCAAATCCGGTGTTCAGAAAAAGAACACAGCGGCGGAGGGTATCAAAAACAGCCAGAAATTATTATTGACCTGGCTGGTCGAACAGCCGCAGCTTTATCGCCAGATTTCAAAATATATTTCTCCGAAGGATTTTACAGAAGGCTTATATGAAAAAGTGGCGGACAGGCTGTTTGAGGAGCTGGAGCAGGGCAATATCAATCCGGCTTCCATTATCAGCATGTTTGAGGAGGAAGAGGATCAGCGCGAGGCGGCTTCTTTGTTCCATACGAGGCTGGAGCGTCTGGAAAGCACCGCAGAACAGGAAAAGGCGCTGCACGACATCGTCTGTGCGGTCAAGCGAAACAGTTATGAAAGAGACAGCGCGCAGCTCGGGACGGACGTAGCTGCACTAAACCGCGTGATCGCGGGCAAAAAACAGCTGGAAGAGCTTGCAAAAACGCATATTTCCCTTGAATAAGGCAACAACAGGTAATACAGATACAGGAAGGATGTAGACAGACATGACAATGGATGAAAACACACGGGCAAAGTATGAGGAGAAAATAAAAACGCTTCTCGCCATGGCAAAAAAGAAAAAGAATGTGCTGGAATACCAGGAGATCAGCGACCATTTCGCAGATTTACATCTGGAAGAAGAACAGATGGATGAGATTTTGGATGCGCTGGAAAAGAGCGGTATCGACGTGCTGCGCATTACCGATGATGATGATATCCCGGATGAAGAACTGCTTTTGTCGGATGAAGACGAAGTGGACATGGAAAACCTTGATTTAAGTATTCCGGACGGCATCAGCATAGAGGATCCGGTGCGCATGTACTTAAAGGAAATCGGTAAGGTTCCGCTTCTGTCCGCAGAAGAGGAAATCGAGCTTGCAAAAAGAATGGAAAACGGCGATCAGGAAGCCAAAAAGCGTCTGGCGGAAGCTAACCTGCGTCTGGTTGTCAGCATTGCAAAGCGCTATGTGGGACGTGGTATGCTGTTCCTGGATCTGATTCAGGAAGGCAACCTGGGTCTGATCAAAGCGGTTGAAAAATTTGATTACCGCAAAGGCTACAAGTTTTCTACCTACGCGACCTGGTGGATTCGTCAGGCGATTACGAGAGCGATTGCGGATCAGGCGAGAACGATCCGAATCCCTGTCCATATGGTAGAGACCATCAACAAGCTGATCCGCGTGAGCCGTCAGCTGCTTCAGGAGTTAGGCCGTGAACCTACCCCGGAAGAAATTTCCGAGGAGATGGGCATGCCGGTGGATCGTGTCAGAGAGATCTTAAAGATTTCTCAGGAGCCGGTATCTCTGGAAACTCCCATCGGCGAAGAGGAAGACAGCCATCTGGGCGACTTCATTCAGGACGACAACGTTCCGGTACCGGCGGAAGCGGCATCCTTTACGCTGCTTCGGGAACAGCTCGTTGAGGTTCTGGGCACGCTGACAGAGAGGGAGCAGAAGGTTCTGCGCCTGCGGTTTGGTCTGGACGATGGTCGTGCGAGAACACTGGAAGAGGTTGGCAAGGAATTTAACGTTACCAGAGAGCGTATCCGTCAGATTGAGGCAAAAGCGCTCAGAAAGCTGCGCCATCCCAGCCGCAGCCGCAAGTTAAAGGATTATCTGGACTAAGATGAAAATAGAATTATCGGAAAGAATGCAGGCGGTTTCGGCACTCGTCCCGAAAGGCCATGTCGCTGCGGACATCGGCTGCGACCACGGATTTGTTTCGATTGATCTGGTGCAGCGCAGCATTTGTCCGCACGTCTATGCGGCGGACGTCCGCAAAGGACCGCTGGATCGCGCAAAAGAGCATATCGCAGCCTGTGGCCTGAAAGATAAGATT
>ULQA01059531.1_pt1 | contig 10982 bp, 8 predicted proteins | sample 1954001 | NCBI WGS metagenome assembly ULQA01 (sample SAMEA4835643, study PRJEB28245) | human gut metagenome | biome: gut microbiome; material: fecal sample | place: Denmark | collected 2008 | reverse complement strand
CATGCGTAATTTCAATCCACGCTCCCACGAGAGGAGCGACAGCAGCCGACGTAGCAACCACAAATGCAAAGCGAATTTCAATCCACGCTCCCACGAGAGGAGCGACTCCTGCGGATACTGCGGAGTTCCATAGCCGGCTATCTTTATTTCAATCCACGCTCCCACGAGAGGAGCGACTCCTGCAAAATACTTTCTTCACCTTGCTCATTTTATTTCAATCCACGCTCCCACGAGAGGAGCGACCAATTTGCCATTCTTATAATCAGCAGACGATAAAGATTTCAATCCACGCTCCCACGAGAGGAGCGACAGGTCACTCGCAAACACAAACAATTCCATGAGTGATTTCAATCCACGCTCCCACGAGAGGAGCGACTTTCAGTTTTGCTTCGGCTTCTGGTTCTGTGAGATTTCAATCCACGCTCCCACGAGAGGAGCGACGTAAAATCCTCCGGTTATTTTGTCGGAATATGCCATTTCAATCCACGCTCCCACGAGAGGAGCGACGGTATACTCTTAAAATCTACATTACTAATCACATATTTCAATCCACGCTCCCACGAGAGGAGCGACAAGAATGATTAAAATTGTAGGTTTTATACCAATATTTCAATCCACGCTCCCACGAGAGGAGCGACGATGGTGGCTATTCTAAACCAAAAGATACCAGTATTTCAATCCACGCTCCCACGAGAGGAGCGACTTTTTGGATTTGGCATAAGGGTTATAATTTCTATATTTCAATCCACGCTCCCACGAGAGGAGCGACGTCCGTGTAGTAGACATTCTCTAAGAATACTACTATTTCAATCCACGCTCCCACGAGAGGAGCGACGATATCCTCATGGGCTGCAATCTCTGCTTTTCCATAATTTCAATCCACGCTCCCACGAGAGGAGCGACATACCAGCAGGTTCATTTCACTGTTGCTTACATTATATTTCAATCCACGCTCCCACGAGAGGAGCGACGCAAGCAGTTTGTCTGCTCCCGGTCTGTTTATGTATATTTCAATCCACGCTCCCACGAGAGGAGCGACTAAGCAAATCATTGTCATTAGTTTATTTGACAAGTATTTCAATCCACGCTCCCACGAGAGGAGCGACCTACAACCTCCGGCGGTTCCTCTGGTTTGTAGTAATTTCAATCCACGCTCCCACGAGAGGAGCGACGTCTTCCCGGTCTTTCCGCAAATCCTTGTCATACGCTATTTCAATCCACGCTCCCACGAGAGGAGCGACGGTTCTTCTTCTCGCTTCCATTCGTCCAAATCCAATTTCAATCCACGCTCCCACGAGAGGAGCGACAGTTCGTTTAGGCTCTGGCGCATACCGTAGCTGTTATTTCAATCCACGCTCCCACGAGAGGAGCGACAGCAATATTGCACAAAAAATTTGTTTATTTTTATACAATACCGACAATAAATATATAATAAGATAAATAACAAGTAAAACCAAAAACCTATTATTCATTTTATTGTACAAATTTACAAGTAATTTCAGGTGCGAGACAACCGGTACATTCATGTTTACTTATCTTTCGCACCACATTTTATAATATCAATGTCTGATCAGCAGGAATCCCACGGTCAACACCAACATGTTCTATCTTCGTCTGATAACGATTTCCTAAATAATAGAATCTGAGACTATCCACATCTTTATCAATAAGATCCGTTAATATGGCCTTTAGCATCACACATTGAGCATTATCTAGTATACATTCAAACACAGAATTCTGAACTCTTCGCCCATAATTTACACATTGTTTAGCTACTTTTCTCAACCTGGTTTTTCCTTCAGCAGTTTCAGTATTCACATCATATGTAATCAATACAAGCACGCCATCACCTCATTTCCATAAAAATACAGGGTACTCATCCAAATCTCCCCTTAAATATCTTGCCAACAGCATTGCCTGTACAAATGGAACCATTCCCCATTCCACCTTTTCATTAAGATATGGGTGTGTAATAATCTCCTTTTTCTTGTTTTGCCATTCTGATAGTAATTTTTTACGAATATCTGTATCCATCAATACAGCACCGTTTTCTTTTTTTATAAAATTCTTACCGTTTACAATCTTTTTATTAATCAATGATAAAACAAATCTATCAGCCATGACTGCTCGCAATTCTTCTATAAGATCTAATGAAAGTGATACTCTACCGGGACGTTCCGTGTGCATGTAACCAACATAGGGATCTAACCCTACAACCTCTAGCGCTGATGTAATTTGAGTTGTAAGCAATGTATACGTAAACGACAACATTGCATTTACATTATCAAGAGGCGGACGCCGATTTCTCCCTTGAAAGAAAAAATCTTTCTTTTGTTGTAAAATCAACTCATCAAATACGCCAAAATATATACTTGCTGCTTCACCTTCATATCCTCTTAACTGATTCATAGACTGTGAATTTTGGATATAATCAAGAAATTCTTTCAGCTTTATAGATGCTTTTTTTACCTTATCCACATCTATCTGCATTGAATGATCTCTAATTGCTCTTTCTAGAACCCATCTTGAATTATACACTTTTCCAAGAATACAGTTTTTTGCGATTTCCAGGCACTTTATATCTTCACTACTGCTTTGGAATTGTTGTTTCCTTAGCACGACATTCCCCTTAACTTTGCCTGAAACTCTTGCAAGAAATTTTCCCTGTGGTGTCAGATAACAAAGAGAAATATTTCTATCCGCACAAGCTCCCATTAATGCCGGACTTGTTCCTCTATATCCAAATGAAATTATTTCTTCGAGATTGTGTAAAGGTAATCTGCCTATTTCATTTTTATCATCATATACAACAACATTTTCTCCATCCAACCCCAGATAACTATTTTCCGATGTAACATACAATGTATTCAATAATTTCTTCATAACGTTTCCCCCAGCATCTTATTGATATACGATTTCACCGAACCACTTTTATCAATCTTTGGCATACAAATATCTTTTAAAGAGCAAGATACACACCTTTTCGACGTTTTGACCTTAGGTGTATAATTTCGATCATAATAATCATGCATTTCTCCAAATATTTTTTTCACTTCATCCCGAAGTTCATCTGTAAACACTATCAGTTTGCGTCTTCTTGTCTCACCATAAAATATTGCACCCTCCGTTATTTTTGTTGAAAACATTTCTTCCAGACACATAGCCTGCGCCATTAGCTGAAGTTCATCTTCGTTTGACGCTTTGGGTTTCCCCTTTTTGTACTCAATTGGATATAATGAATAGGTTCCACGATGTCCATAGAGCTTCACTCCATCTTCACATTTGTGAAATTCAACAATATCACACTCCCCACTCACACCCATGCTTCTTGAGGATACAGGAAGATCTCTGACAACCAGAATATCTTTTCTCTTTTCTGTCAGATATGGATCATGCGCTTTTTTATGCATAAGTTCGCCAATAACAGTATGTTCATTTTCAGCCCACTGCTGCTCAACATGAATAAGCGCCCATTGTCTTCTGCAAAATTTAAAATGCTGTATTCCAGAAATCATCAGATAATCATCTTGAGAATATTCCATTAAATCATCCTTTTCACTTCTACCGTATCCGGTATCTCATCATCATTAATAGTAACTGTATAATCCTGATATTTTCTTGGATATTGTATATCATCATTTTTCTGCACTTTAACTGCATCAAATAATTTATAAGCAGGACAGTCACCAAGCTCTTTACTATGCTTAAAAACAATAAGCTCACGAACTGCCATCTTTCCTCTTGCAGCAGAATGGTCATTTTCAAACATATTTATTATTGCATTCCATAACAATTCTAGATCTTCCTCAGAAAATCCAGTAACTTTTCTTGCAAGATTTGCTGAAATATAACCTTCTACACGATACAAGCCATATGGAACAATACTCTTTCTTCCCATCTCGTTACTCTTATTCTCAGCATCTTTTTCTGTTGTAATGGCAACTCTCGTAATAGTTACCTCCTGACTAATAACAGGATCAATACTTCTTGCAAATCCAAGCTGTACAGGACCTCTTACCTGCCCACAATTCAATGAAGCTTTAACAAAAGTCGTCATTACAGCACCAAATGCACGAATATCATAAAAATTTCTGCACATATAATCCCTTAATTTTATATCTGCATCCTTATCTGACTTTTTTAGTTTTTTTAATGCTTCTGTAACCTTTTTATCTTCATCATCATTTATACCAAGACTTTTGCATGCCTCCCTGTCACTTCTGTTAAGAGGAACATTCTCCTTGATATAAATTTTATATCCATCTTCGTCCTCCTTCACAGTCTCTATGTAATTTCGGATCTTACGTTTTAAGCATACATCAGTTACAATTCCTAAGCCACTTTCCGGATCAATTCTTGGCATATTGCCAGCGTCAGGATCCCCGTTAGGATTTCCATTTTCAACATCAAATAAAACAACAAACTCATATCTGTTTTTAATAACCTCTCCCATTTATTTGTCCTCCTTTTTTTCATACTTCTTTTGTGTCTGATGATAATATCCCAACATGAATTTTCCTTGTTCTTCTAAAGACAAACTCCGTGGAAATAATACTAATTTTTCCATAAGGTTTCCTATTATTTTTTCATAAAAAATCTTAGAACCGCTACCTTTTTCACGCTCAAGTTTTTTTATATGACTATTTTCTAATTTAAATAAAATTGGAAAAACAGATGCAGGCGTAGCACATGCTGAATTAAAATACCTGTCTTTAATTGTAGCATTTATTCCCTGATTCGCCTCCTTTTGGATTGACTCCAAGACTGAAAATAATCTTCCCAATACGTATGCAGTGTCATTGCATGTTTCTTCTAATCCCATGTAGTTTTCTCCTTCCTTCCATGAATAATTTTTTATTAAATAAGCCTTGATAATTGAAGCTCGTCCCCATGTAACATTTCCCTGCTCAGATCGTATTCTGATAACAGTGTCTGTATAAAGACTTGCAGGATATCTGTTTCCCGATAAAATACTTTGAAGTACCATTGCAGACATATTAGGGATTGGAGTCTTATCCTTTGAATTAGGATTGACAGTCTCTCTTAACAATTCATATACGCTCAGATATTTCTTTTCCACCCACAATGGTTTCACAATATCCAACCGTTTATAATGTTCTTTTATATTTTTTAAAATATCACCAAATGTGTTTTGATAAAAGAAACGAACAGATAACCTCGCAGCATTCGGTGCAAGGCATAAAATATAAAATGACTGCTCAAAGTCCATCTTAACATTATCTACATCCACATATCTTGATTTTTTCAAGCTGTCAAATATTCTTTGAAGCTGTTCCTCATTATCTACATGAGGATTCATAACAAAACTAAATGTTTTCTGATATTCTTCCATGCCATTTTCAGCCCAATAAACCACCATGGAATCACCTAATTGAAATATCTTATCCCTATTACTCAACAAATAATTCAATGCAGTTGTATATGCAAACTCCGCATTTTTTCCTACAGGTGCATTATAGCTCTGTTCCTTGCCATAAGATTCAAATGCCGGTGCATTAAACGAAACCAAAGCAGCTCCACTTGTCTGTGCTCCTGGAACACCTTTTATTCCACGATGAATTCTTGCTATCTCCGTTTTTTCACCAGTTGCAAGACAAATACCATCATTAGTATTTTCTGTCTGATGTACAACATAGTTGTCCCAAATTTTTTTAATTGTATCATTATCCTGTGCGAAATCATTTCCCATACAGAAGATGACATTACCACCCTCATTTAATTCATCTGATTTTTCTCTCACACATGCATTATCATAAGCCGTCTCTGGATCCCATAAATTAAAAAAATTACAAATTGCATTTGCCATAGGCTCATCAACATTCTTTAACAACGCTAAATGTTTTTCCTTCGCTGCCTGAAAACACTCCTGCACCCTTGCATTTGTTCCATTTTGATCAATCCCTAGCATGTATTTTACATTATCACAGAGAAAATTAGCTGCCACGCCCGATGAACGTGTAACCATTTCAGGAACACTCTTCGCAACCGGAAGAAAAACCTTCTTTTTTCCACTAGTCTGTTCTGTTTTTAGTGGATAAATTTCTTTGATTTTCCCATTAGGATTTAAATCTATTGCATAAGAAACCTTGGCCTGACACCAGCCTCTCTTCGGCACCAGATTATTCTCTGCAAGATTCTCATATTCTTTCACTAAGGCCTGTAAGATCATCTTATCACCTCACAGTCCCTTAAATCTATTACTCCACGCTTCATCACTGCTCTAAAAAACATTGGACTGATATTGCCTCTTTCACAATCACTATAATCCATATCATATAGCATAAATCCCAAATCTTTCTCCGGAATATTATCATAAAATGTATGTATATCTTTCTCTTCACAAAGGCAAAAATTTGCAGGAAACTCACGACAGCCAAAATATGGCATATGATGACATTCCCCACGCTTAAGTCTTCTCATCATAATATCCTTAAATTTCCCAGGATTATCTGTATTATTTGCTTTTTCCGTCATCTCAAAATGTGCCTCTATAACATAAGACACATCCTTCAAAATAAGAGATGCCCTCTGTACAATATCATCCTTTGTACTTATGTACAAAGGCTTATCCGCACCATTATATACCTGTAATATATTATTTTTGGAAGCTTTACTTTTTATCTCATTTCTTCTGACACTGGTAAATCTGATTGGATTTTTCACATAGATTTTATCAATCACCCAACTCAATCCCTTATGCCAATATATCGCCTCAAGTATTCCCCTTGCTGCCGATGGAGTCATAACATCATATGAGCATCTCTCAACCTTCATTTCCGGTCGTGAGAATAATGCATAATCTCCCCATACCTTAACTCTTACACCTACTCCCATTTACAGGACATCTCCTTCCTCATAACAAGCTGCAATGTAGTCTCGTGGCTGATAATAAAAATCGGTATTATAATTTGATATCTTGTCACTTATCCACGAATGATACACTTTCCATATACCATGAAGTATCTCATCATCACTAAAACAATCCTCTATCAATCTCTCATATACTTCGCCAATATCCCAGTAATCCGGAATCCTATATTTACAATCATGTATATTATCATAATTTCCATTATTCATACTGCATTCCGTAATAAACTCATCTGCAACTTTTTCAATTGGTTCGCAATGGAGAATATCTGCATATTTATATATACGTTTAATCCGTTCTTTTGTCAGTAAATCAACTACCTCATAACGTTTCCTTTTAATCTGCCTGCCAATATATTCAATCAGACTGCATGTATAGAATAGATTATTATTATTTTTAACCGCCATAAACAACCTCATTTCCAACATATCTCAAAGTACTAAGCGCACTTACCGTATGAAAACTTATTTGATGAGTCGGATGATTAAACTTCGCCAGTTCCCAAAAAGCTGCTCTGCTTATCTTTCCATCAATATAATTCTGTATATAATTATATATTGTATCATCAGCCATAGGTCCTTCAACAATATCATACGAGTGCGCTATTCCTCTTCTGCAATCAACAATAAAATCAAGCCATTCTTCTGTCATTTTTTCAAATACAAGATACTTAAGCTTTGAATTTTCAGTATATTCATATTTATTCAAATAGCCTCGCGTTCCATATCTCGTTGCCCATCTCACTGCCTGCTCTGGCATCTGTGTGCAATAAAACCCAAAATAAAAATCCTTGTTATAACGAGCTGTTCTAATTTCAGGAAATTCTACTATTTCTTTACTTCCATGATATAAAATCATCACCCTACTCCTTTATCTAATTTATTTCACGTACATTATCTTCTTATGTTTTAAATAATACTACTTCAAACATTACTAATCAACACTTTTCAATTTTTATTTAAAATTTTATTGAAATAATTCAATTCATATTGTACAATTACATTTGTCAGGCTAATCCTGTGGATTGAAATAATAATATTTTTAATAATGCAAATAAATGGCTGTGTTTATAATTCACACAGCCATTTAAATTACAGATATAAATCCATTCCAGATTCCACAGACAAATTTAATCCCTTGTCATCTGTATACATTTCTTCATCTACCAATTCATAAAAATTCTCTATATCCGATGTTATTTCCTTAATTATACCAGCACCATACAAAGTATCAAAAAGCTGATTATATATCTGAACACAGTACTGGGATGCCTTTCTCATTCTGGCTTTTCCATAACCCTGATTTTTTATTTCAAATAATAAATCCTTAGCTTCCTGCTCTATCGGAATAAATACAATTCTTGTATTTTCCTCAATCAAATGAAATTTTTCTGATACCGTCTCAAAATTATATTTCCAATCCTTGAATTCGCCTATAATATTCTTTTTATCCAAATCATTTTCTCTAAAATGATATAGCCTTTTGAAATATTCTGTAATGCATTCAAGATTAGAAATATCATGATAATCTTGCAATAACCCTTTAGTGATTGAGCTTTGCAGACTTTGTCCCGGCACTGTTTTCATTCCATTTATATCAAAAATATAAACTTTACTGTTTTCTTTTTTCTCAATTCCTTCTCGGTTGCATCTACCTGCTGCCTGTATTACCGAATCTACTCCTGCTACTTGACGATATACTGAATTAAAATCAAGATCTACTCCCGCCTCTACCAAACTTGTTGAAATAAGCACACATGATTTTGATTTATCACTCATTCTTTCTTTAATCTGTGCAAGTATCTTTTTACGATGCTTAGGATACATACTTGTTGATAAATGATACACACCATCACCACTTAACTGTTCGTAAAGCTGCTGTGCACATTTTTTTGTATTAACAATACACAGTGCTCTTTTTTCAGTCTTCAATCTTTCAATTAAAGTATCAAATTCGATTATCCCAAGATTTTCGTATATAACTCTTTTAAAAAATTTAAACTGCTCATTTATATTCGGGCATAATTCAATATACCGTCTGTGTTGATCAAATATACTGTCTAAGGCCGGTTGTGTTGCCGTACATAAAACAATACTTGTCCTATAGAAATCCATTAAATTTTCCATCATGGCAATGCATGGTTTCAAATATTCCAATGGCAACATTTGTGCCTCATCAAATATAACCACAGAATTCGCAATATTATGAATTTTCCTACACTTAGATGACCTGCTTGCGAATAATGATTCAAAAAATTGAACATTAGTCGTGACAATTACAGGTTTATCCCAGTTTTCGCTGGCAAGCTGCATCGGTTTTAATTCTTCAGAATCCCCATAATCGACATTACAATGATTCTCAAGAACATTATCCTGCCCAAGTATTTCACGAAACACCTGAGCATTCTGTTCTATAATGCTAGTATATGGAATAACATATATAATATGCTCCATTTGATGCCTGACTGCATGCTTTAACGCAAATGCCAATGAGGCAATTGTTTTTCCACCACCTGTTGGAACAGTCAGGTGAAACAATCCCCTATCATTCTCACCTGCTATCAGACAGGCTTTTAATATCTCAGTTCTTCTACCGTTTATCGAATTAAGATCATCATTTTCTAACCATGAACCAATATGTCTTTCCAGTCTTGCTAATAAAGATGCCATTTCTTCACCCGATGTTCGTTCCACATGGTTATTCTTCATAAAACTTTCTGTTTCAAGAAAGTCCGCATCAACAAGACATGAATATAACATCCTCATAAAAATCCCCATTGAAAAATGAGGATTTTGTGTTTTACAGCTCTCAAAAGGATCACTTTTTATTTGTGGAATTTCTACCTCCTGTCTATATGCCTGATAATCACATATTGATTTTCTATATCGTTCTTCAAGCTTATAGTAATCCATTAGTCCAGAATGATGTCCTGCAATAGCATATTGTAATATAGAATAATATCCACCTTTTTCATTACATAATCTCATTCCAGCAGTAGAATGGTCTACTCTGTCATTCGTATTAAACTGTATTTTATGTTGAAATTCTTTGGAATACTTACCTAGATCATGTAACATACCTATGCAATATCCCCACTCATATTTTCCAAATGATTCTGCAAATTTTCCGGCTAATTTGGCAGTTCCATCCAAATGATCAATAAGCCTTTGCTTTCTTTCTTCTATATGCGCAATATATTCCATTTATATCACCAGATTCATCTTTACACTCCCACAATCTCATCAATCATCCTAAGCTCTTCCTCAGAGAAGCCTGTGCCCTCCATAACCTTTAAGTTTTCAAGAATCTGCTGTGGCTTTGAGGCGCCGACAAGCACGCTTGTCACGTCATCATCCTTTACCACCCACTTAAGAGCCATCTGTGCTAGTGTCTCACCACGTTTTGCGGCTATATCGTTTAGCTTCTTAATCTGCTCGATGTGTGGAGTGAGCTTTTCCTGATTTAAAAAGCGGCCGTCTGTCTTTATACGGCTATCCTCCGGAATACCGTTTATGTAACGGTCTGTGAGCATGCCCTGTGCGAGCGGGCTGAAGGAGATGATGCCCTTTTGACACTCTCTTGCTGCCTGCTTCAAGCCGTTTTGCTCTATTGTACGGTTGAAGATATTGTATGAATTCTGGTTGATGATAAACGGACATTTCAAATCAGTAAGAATCTCGCAGGCTCTCTTCATGGTCTCGCCGTCATAATTTGACAGTCCGACATAGAGTGCTTTTCCGCTTTTTACTATCTGGTCGAGTGCTCCCATTGTTTCCTCAAGCGGTGTCTCAGGGTCCATTCTGTGATGATAGAAAATATCCACATAGTCGAGTCCCATTCTCTTAAGGCTCTGGTCAAGGCTTGCAATCAGATACTTGCGGCTGCCCCAGTTGCCGTATGGTCCCTTCCACATATCATAGCCTGCCTTTGAGCTGATGATGAGCTCATCGCGGTATGCTGACAGATGCTCCTTCAGGATAAGCCCGAAGTGCTTCTCTGCGCTGCCGTATTCAGGACCATAGTTGTTTGCCAGGTCAAAGTGAGTGATGCCATGGTCAAAGGCTGTGAAGCACATCTGCTTCATGTTGTCATA
>ULQA01013414.1_pt1 | contig 11088 bp, 8 predicted proteins | sample 1954001 | NCBI WGS metagenome assembly ULQA01 (sample SAMEA4835643, study PRJEB28245) | human gut metagenome | biome: gut microbiome; material: fecal sample | place: Denmark | collected 2008 | reverse complement strand
CGTCCAGCAAGCCCGCCAGCCTGTCCGTCAATTCCGGGAAACCGCCTCTGAAGATTTCTGTATCCTGAAACACTGCTTCGGCAACGCCATCGGCCAAATCACGTTCCATATAAGCCAACGTCTGCGCGTGTTCCTGCAAAGCGTTCTGCCGTGCAGCGTCCAGAACCGCCTGCGGCGCATACTCGCCCTGCCGGAGCAGTTCATGGATGCGGTTGCTCACATCCTCCCATGACAAAAACGCATTGACAATCGTACCGCCCTTTGCCGTGTCACCTGTCGCAATGCGCAACCCCAGATCATCGAACCAAACGGCATACTTTGCACCGACAATTTCAAAGCCTTTGCCGCCCGTGCCGTATTCGTTTTTCACGAACTCCGTGTATTCTTCCGGGGTTTTCTCGACCATGAAATTGTAGATCAGGCGAAGCTGACCCTTGCTGCGATTGCTACCCGTGCGCAGGATTTCATCTACCACTTCGGGATCAAATGCAATTTCATCCGCATACCGCGCCTGGATTGGTGCTTCAATGGCTCGGATCTGCTGTTCCACTGTAGGCAGATCAGGAAAAGAAAAAGCAGAGGCAATTTCTTCCTCTGCTTCGCTCAAATCCTGTTCAGTTGTCGGTTCGGTTAATTGTACACCAATTCCTTCAGCACAATCTCCTCGGCCATCGCCGTCAGGCTGTTCTGGTGCGCTGCCCATGCCAGCGGGTCTTTCTCCTTGCTCGGAGCCGGGTACTTCTCGTTCAGGCTGTCCAGCAGGACTTCCATTCGGCTCTCCGCTGCTTCCTCGATCTGCGCCAGATGCTGGTTCAGCCTGCCGCTCATCAGCATACTCTGATACCAGTTCTTGCGGTTCTCTTTCAGGTACGTCCTGCGCAGCATCCCGTACTTCCCGATGGTCTGCGGCTCGTCCTTCACGGCCAGATTCGGGAACAGATAATCTCCCTTGCGGTAATACGTCAACTCCATTTTCTTGTCCTCCTTTGGTCGTGTTTTCTTTGGTTTCGCGCTTTAATGTGCTAAAGTCTGTATTGGTATTATACAAGCTGTCAACGGATTTTTCAAGCTGCTGCGTGATTTCTTTTTTGTAAATTTTCCGCATCTCACGGCCAATGTCAAAAAGAACCGCTTCGCACTGTTCGGAAACCGCATTGCCAAGGAACGACAGCACCGGCAGCTTGTTAAAATCCACAATACGGATAAAGTCATCATCGTCCAGTACATCCATAGGCTCCTGCCCACAACGGCGGGAAAGCGTATAGAAGATACTGTTGGTCATCAGGTCCCGGAAGCGGACGCGGATGTTATCTTCGTCCAGTTCTTCCAGAAAAGTGTCTGTCACCTCATAGGCCAGACCATCCATCGCTTCATCCAGATTGTCGGCGGTCAGCTGCTGTGCCAGTTCCAGCAGGGCAGCATTCATGCTGTCTGTCTGGGATAAGCCATAGGTATCTGCCAGATGGTCTAAGATAGCCTGCTCATGCTCGTGGCTGTCCAGATTCCATAAGAGCGGTGTTCTGCCGCCACGCACCAGATGGGTGTCAGCAATATCGAACACATACCGCAGCTTGGTACGCGGTCCGGTATCATCCAGAAGCGCGATGCCTTTTGCGCCACGGTTGACCCATCGGCTCATTTTCTGATTCCAGAGTTCCAGTTCTGCGCAGGCAGTCGCATCGGGCCGCTGCGCGTGGATCAGGAGCGTATCGGTGAACGAATAGCGGTACAGCCGCGCCGCCACATCCAGATAACTCATCCAGTCCTGTGGCGAGTTACTGACATACCGGGCGTTCTGCTGCGCCAGTTCTCGAATATCGTTAATCTGTGGCAAGGGTCAAACCTCCTTTACGTTTTCGTTTGCATCGGTGTTTTAGGGAATTCCAGGCTGTACTGTGCGCGGCCATCTTCGACGCGCATCACAAGATCAGCAGCGAACATTTTATCTTTTTTCACGGAATAAAAGTCTTTTACATGGGTGCAGCCTTTCTTCAAAAGGTCTACCGCCATCTTCTTGTCCAGCGTTTTTCTCATGTTGGACAAGTATCTGCTTTCTTTCCAAAGGGCAAATTTGCAGCTGCGGTCTGCACAACAAAAGCTGAGTTTGTTCTCATGCACAGGGCTTCCGCAGACCGGGCAGTTTCCTACGCTTACCTTATTATGATTGGGAGCTGCCGCGACGGTAGGAATCTGCCGGAGGTCAGCCAGCATCTTATCGAGCAATCCGTGGATGCCCTGCATAAAATCATAGGGCTTGATCTCGCCGCGCTCCATCCGCAGCAGGTCATTTTCCCACTCGGCTGTCATGCTGGCGGATTTCAGGTAGTCCGGGATATTGCGGATCGCGGCCACACCGTCCTCCGTGGGAATCATCTGCTTGCCCTTGCGCTCAACATAGCCGGAGGATACCAGCTTTTCCAGAATTGCGGCGCGCGTTGCAGGGGTTCCCAGACCTTTCTTTTCCGTGTCCTTTTCAAATTCCTTGTTGCCTGCCGTTTCCATGGCCGACAGCAGGGTATCTTCCGTGTAGACTTTCGGCGGCGAAGTAAAGCCCTGCTTTTTTTCTGCCCGCACCACAGGAAGAACAGTTCCCTGCTCCAGTTTTTTCGGAAGCGGTACATCTTTATCCTTTTCCGGCTCTGCGAACGGAACAGGCTTCGCCGTATAGCCGGGCTGCAGAATATTCTTATACTTTGCTGTAAAATTCTGTCCCTGACAGCATACCGTCACAAGCACATCCTCATAGATAAACGGCTGCTGTACAGCCTGCACCAGTTTCCAGATCACAAGCGAAAGAATCTTCTTCTTGCTTTCGGACAACTTTTCCTTATTACACTTTGCACCCTGCATCGTCGGCAGGATTGCATGATGGTCTGTGACCTTGCTGTTGTTGATAACGCAGCTCACATCCACAGTCTGGCCATCCAGAGCCAGTACCAGAGATTCCACCGTCTTGCGCATATCCTCGGTCACAAACTGGCTGTCCGTTCTGGGATATGTCACCAGTTTTTCCTCGTACAATTCCTGCGCAGCCTGTAAAGTCTGGCTGGCGGTCAGACCGTAATAGCGGTTTGCTTCTCGCTGCAAGGTCGTCAGGTCATACAGCTTCGGGGGCTTCTTTTCCACCCGCTTGCGCTCGATGCTGCCAACCACGGCACACTGCCCATCGCAAGCAGCCTGAATAGTATCTGCGTCCTGCTCCTGTGCCATCTGTTCCGATACAGCTACGACACCCGCGCCGGACAGTTCCACTTTATAATAGGGTTCCTTTACAAAGTTCTGTATTTTGGCCTGCCGTTCGGCCAGCATCGCTAGCGTCGGGGTCTGCACACGGCCAATGGTCTGTTTTCTGCCGTACTTTTTCGTAAAAGCACGGGTTCCATTCATACCGATCAGCCAATCCGCTTTTGCTCTGCACTCGGACGCTGCAAACAGATTATCATACGCCGCGCCATCTCTCAGGTTTTCAAAGCCCTGCTGGATGGCAGCATCCTCCATGCTGCTGATCCACAGCCGCCTGATGGGGAGTTTGCTTCCAGCAAGGGCATACACACGACGGAAAATCGCTTCGCCCTCACGCCCCGCATCGCAGGCATTCACCACATAATCAAATTTCTTGCTGCGGAGCAGTTTGCGCAGAACATTGAACTGCGGCTTCTTGGTATTGTGTACCAGCATTTTCCACTCAACAGGGAGAATCGGCAAATCCTCAAAACGCCAGTTTTCATAGCGTTCATCGTAATGTTCCGGGGCTGCATACTCTGCCAGATGCCCCAGACACCAGCTTACCACGCAATCCCCACCCTCCAGATACCCGTCCTCCTGCCGATATGCACCGATCACTTTTGCAATGGATTTCGATACGCTCGGTTTCTCTGCAATCACCAGATATTTCAACGCTTTCTCCTTTTTGAAAAAAGCAGGGATAGCCTTTCGACTACCCCTGCATCCTTATGTTACGGTTTTCTTATGTGCCATTTTCGTTGCCGGACTGATTATCCTCGTTCACAGTCGCGAGGCTCTGGTCGGTTTCCAGATTTTCACTCTGCGGCATTTCTTCTTTCGGCTTCGGCTTATAAATGTAGAAATAGAAGAAAGCACCTGCACCGCCCAGCGCAGCCACGAACACCAGCAGCAGAATCTTATTCATGCCGCCGCCCGATTCTTCTTTCGGTTCTTCGATTTCCACATCCGGGGTAGGTTCGGGTTTGGTTTCGGGCAGAACTACCGCAGGCGTTTCTTCTTCCTGCTTGCCGTTCCGCTCTTCATCGTCCAGAAACTCCTGCAAATCGTACTCGTCGATCATCGAAAGCATATAGACGTTTTCGCTGCTCCGCGCCCGGTCAATCACCAGGAAGAATGTGTTGCCGTCCTTGGTCTTTACTGTGAAGAACTCCTTGCTGGGGTCATCCACGATATTGTCCTCTACCTCGCCGTTGCCTGCGATGGTGAACGGGATCTTTTCTTCCTCGGTCGGCTCTGCTTCCTCGATTACCTGCACAGGTTCCTCTGCCACCTCAGTGGTATCCACATAGGCAAAGGCCGGGGTCGAAAAGCCCACTGCCATCAGCAGGGTCAGAATTGTGCTGGGGATAACAACTCCCAGCCGTTTAAGCATCTTTTTCAATCGCTTCCTCCGTTTCTGCTTCCTCCGAAGCGTTGTTTACAGCAGTCAGGAACGTCACATTTCCCGCCTGAATGTTGTCCAGCAGAGCCAGCAGTTCGCGCCCGCCCATTTTGGTGCTGCGGATGGCACGGATGATCTCGCTGTCCTCTTCCTTTTTCTGTGCTGCCCGGATGGTTCTCAGCCGTTCTTCCAGTTCCGCGATCTGCTGTTCGGTCTTTTCGGCTTCATCCAGATATTTCTGTAATTTTTTGCCCATCGGTCCTCCTTTCAGTTGATGCGTCCAAAGCCTAAGAAGTGGCTCTTCCAGTAGGTCGAATTGATGCTGGTGTAGGAAATGGGGTCGCCGCAGTGGATCATCATACCATTACCGACATAGATGCCAACGTGCGACGCGCCAACGGTGTTATAGGTTTTTTCAAAGAAGATCAGGTCACCGGGCTGCGCATCCGCAGGAGAAACATAGCTGCATTTTCCACGCAGACCGTTGGCCGTTGTTCGTCCAACGCTCCATCCATTGCCGCAGTTATTGATGACCCAGCAAACGAAGCCAGAGCAGTCAAAACTGGTGCTTGGGGAACTGCCGCCCCACACATACGGCATACCGAGATATTTTTCGGCTTCCTCAATCATCCTTGCGAACTTTTCATCCGAAAGGGCTTCCGAGGGAATGTCGTACTTGAAGCCACCGCCGGAGCCACCAGCACCACCACCTGTGCCGATACTGCCCGTTGTGCCGCCGCTGTAAGTCGGGGAGCCTGCGCCGAACAGTTCGGGGCGGTTGCCGTAGGTCAGGTTGTAGGCATCGTACCGCCCAGTCTGCTTCTGGTTCATGTTCTTCCGCGCGATTGTATCGAAGCCCTTATTTTTCAGCAGGACATTGAGGATTTTGTATTCATACTCCACTTCTTCCTGATAGGTATAGGTTTCCATGCTGACGTTTCCAAAAGCGTCTATCGTTGGCCGAACCCCTACTCTGGTTTCCATGCGAGTGCGAATCTCAATAGTTTCCCACACTTTCAGGAGATACTGCTGCTTGAACAGTTCCTTGATAACAGGCTTGACCTGTCCTCTGGTGAACTGCTCATAAACTGCCGTCAAATGAGAAATCAGCTGATACGGGTCATGCCCGATCTCATCCAGCTGATAGCGGTATTCATCATAGCCTGGATGGGTGGATTCCATCTGCCGAATCTGCTTATCCAGTTTCTTTTCCAGTTCCAGATAATCTTCTTCCGCACCTTTCATGTCGGCATCCTTGCTTGGATATGTCGTTCCCACAAAGGTACTGCCTGTTCCCTGAATTGCTGCACCGCAGCTTGAAAAGGCTCCCAGCATGACCATCACCAGAAGGATGCCAACACCAATACCGACCCACAAAGTTTTATGCTGCGCGACGATCTCCTGCACCGCCGCCTTTGCTTTTTCCGTAATGGTGTTGGTTGCCGCTGCTGCCTGCTTGCTGGCGGCAGTTCCGGCTTTTTGGCCGCGCTTGGCGGCTGCATAAGCATCCTTATACTGCTTTTTCTGGTAAAACTTCGCACCGACTGTTTTTGATTCACCTCCTGCGGCAGTCGGCGGTGGCTGGGGCTGTTTCTTTTTCAGCGGCGGTTCTGCTGCATTTTCTGCAGTACCGCCCTCGCTCTCGGAGAATTTCAGGCGGCTGGACTTCTGATCCTCGCCACCTCTTTTCTCTGCTCTGGCAGATTTGTCTTTGGGTTTTTTCCTGCCTTTGACAAAGTGGTGCAGGCGTTCGGCGGCTTCTTCCGACTTATGAGCAGCTTCCACGCCGGAATTGTCCTTTTCTACCTGATGTACTTTCTGATGGGCAAACCCGGTGGCTGTGTCCACTCCTTTCTTGGCCACCTTTTTAACGCCCATCCCCATACCACGGACAATGCCGCCTTTTTCATCCTCAAAAGAAAGTCGGCCTTTCTTGGTCTGCAGCTCTACATCCGCTTCCGCAGGCGCATCCTTTGGCTTACCCTCCTCCTGATGGGCTTTATAATAGTCTGCGCTCTGCTTGGCGGTACTGTGATGCCGGGGTGGTTTTTCCTTCCCATCCTCGGCATCCATGCAGATTTCTTCGTCCATGACAGGTTCTTTGTCTGTTTCCTTTTCCGCAGTTTCTTTTGCCGAATCTTCCTGCTCCGGCTTTTCTGCTGCGGTTGCGGACTTCTGTTCCCCGGTGCGGAGGTTTTCATCCACCAGACCATCCTTGGTCATTTTCTGGACGATTTTATCTCTGCCCCGAAACTTTTTGTCTGCTATGGAAATCACCTCCTTCCGGCTGGAGCCGTCATGCGATCAGAGCTGCTTGGGTTTCCCACTTGTCAAGCACCTGTTCCAGCTTCCGGGCAAAGGCGATCAGACGGGCGTTCACTTCCTCACGGTCAAGATAGCCGCGGGCTTCCATGTGAAAGCCGTCAGTCAGTTCATCGGCCAGTGTGCCAACCGCATAGAAATCTTCCAGCACCGTATGCACCACCGATTCTTCATCGTGGAAGTTGAGCGGCTCCACCTCACCAAAGGGCGGGCCGGAATCGCTTTCGTGCGGCTCCATGTCAGAGTGATGATGAATCTTACGGCTCAGTCGGTCAAAAATGTTCGGTGTGTTCATGCTTCTTTTTTCTCCTTATATTTTCCCATCTCATTGGGCTTCGTGGTCATCAGGCTATACAGTTTCAGCGAAGTATCGAACTTATCCTTAAATGGGATAATCGTGTTACCGTAGAACAGCAGTCCCTCGCCCTCGTTGCTATTCGTCACATACGACAGCTGGAACGGCGAAATATTCAACTGCTTGGCAAGGATTTGTCGGTCGCCGGATGCCTGGTTGAGCATATAAATGAAATCGCTGTTCTCGAAGATGTTTTCGATTTCTCGGCTGGCCAGCAAATCCTTGATGTTCTGCGTAATTCCTGTCGGTATACCGCCCCATTTTCGGAACCGCTTCCAGATTTCGACGCTGTATGCTGCGGTCTGCTCTTCCTTTAAGAGCAAATGGAATTCGTCTATATAGTACCGTGTGTTCTTTTTTCCGCTGCGGTTGATGGTGACACGGTTCCAGACCTGATCCTGTACGATGAGCATCCCCAGTTTTTTCAGCTGTTTGCCCAACTCCTTGATGTCGAAACAGATAATGCGGTTATCCAGTTCCACATTGGTCTGGTGGTTGAACACTCGCAGCGAACCATTGACGTAGATTTCCAACGCTGTGGCGATACGCTGCGCCTGCCGCTCTTTCTGCTCCCGCAGGCAGTCGTACAGATCACCGAGCGTCGGCATATTCTCCGGCTTCGGGTCATTCAGATACTTCTGATAGACCAGCGGCAGGCAGCGGTCAATGACCGACTTTTCTTCCGGCTCCATGCCATCCCGTGCGCCCATAATCAGTTCGCACAGGGAAAGAATAAAGTCCGATTTCATGCCCAGGGGGTTATCATCGTCCGCATAGTTGAGGTTAATGTCCATCGGGTTGATGTAGTCCTTACTGGTGGACGAAATATGGATAACCTGACCGCCCAACGCTTCCACCAGCGGATAATACTCGCCTTCCGGGTCTGCAACGATAATATCGTCCGTTGTGGTAAAGAATACGTTCGTGATCTCACGCTTTGCACTGAACGACTTACCGCTTCCCGGTGTGCCGAGGATCAGACCGTTCGGGTTTTTCAGCCGCTTCCGGTCTGCCATAATCATGTTGTTGGATACCGCGTTCAAGCCGTAATAGAGGGAATCGCCCTCCATAAAAAGCTCCTGCGTGGTGAAGGGAACGAAGATGGCAGTGGAAGTTGTGGTCAGTGCGCGCTTGATGGGAACGAGGTTATTTGCCAGCGGCAGGCTGCTCATAAGGCCCTGCTCCTGCAAATAATCCAGACGGTTCAGTGTGCAGTTGAACTTCTGAGCGATGCCAGCAGTCTGAAACACAGCACTATCCAGATCCTGTTTGGTCTTTGCCGTATTGAGGAAAAGCACCGTAACGAGGAACATACGCTCATTGCGGCTTTGCAGATCATCCAGAATCTTTTTGGCCTCGCCGCCATAAGTTGCAAGGTCGCTCGGAATAATTTCCATATCATAACCAGACCTCACAGCTTTCTTCTGTTCCTCGATTTTCATACGATCCAGGTCGGTAATTTTGCCTTTGATAAGTTTGATAGCTTTCAGCTGATCTACCGACTGCACATGAATGCTGACCACCAGATTTTTGTCCATGTCCAGAAATTCGGCCAGCACCTTATCCGTCAGTTCCGGGGCAAGGATGTTCAGATAGGATGCAGCACCATAGGTGTCACCCATCATAAAATCCTTGCCGCTCTTGAACAGGAAACTGGTCGGGGCAATGAAGTCTTTGGTCGTCATGCCGCTCTGCAGGATGCGGTCATAGCTGAAGTCGAACTTCTGCTGTTCCTCCTGATGAAAGGTTTCGTACATAATCTGAAGCCGTTCCACGCCGTTCAGCGGGTAGGCTTTCACGCCCAGCACCTTGAAATTATTGAGAATATCGGTTTCGATACGCTCCAGCCGGGGCTTTGCTTCCCGGACGCTTTTTGCTTCGATGCTGAACGTGATGTACTTCGTCCGAACCAGACCGTTGTTGCCCTTGGCAAGCTGCTGTTTCAGCATCTGTGCATATTCCATACGCACATCGTCAAACGCGTCGTGCTGCGGCTCGATCTGGATTACCTTGTTGTACTCGCTCATATCGCTCTTGTGGTTGATGAACGAAAGCTGAAAACGGATGCTGGCATCGAAGTAGTTGAGGAAGTCGCACCAGCTTTCAAAGATGGTGTTCTTATCCTCGTTCTGTGCCAGCTGGTAGTTAATGTCGTAGAATCGGACGGTTTTGGAATACAGATGTTCCTCCACCCGGCAGATACCGTCGCGCCCCATTTCCAGATATGGAATGGAACGCTGCACAGTCAACCGCTGTTCCTTCTGGCTCTTTTCGGATTTCCGAAAGAACCTCTGGAAGAAGCCGCCCGACTGCGGTTTCGTCTTCGGTTCACTTTTTACCAAGAATGCCTCCTTTCTTTTGCATCGGTGCTGCGGTTTCCAGTTCCCGGTCATACAGGTTTTCGACCTCATAGCGGCGTACCGCAGGTCGTTTGAATCGGACGCTGATGAAATTCGTCAGGATGGTTTCAAGGTGCATCCCGTTTTTCTCATATAGCGCAAAGAAAAACTCCGGCAGCATAAGAAGCACCATGCCTGCCGCTGCATTGCTGGTTCCCAGCGTATCGCGCATAAGAAAATAGAACGGAACACCAATTCCTGCCGCGAACCCCATACACACTAGCTGGCGTTTCGTCAGGTTCAGAAAGACCTTATTCTTCACTTTGGAAAGGTCTTTGGGAATCGTTACATAGGCCATTTATCACCAGAACAGCCAGACCGCCGCCGGGAAACGGCGTTGTCTGCTGCCTTTTCCTTTCATTGGTTTTTCCCGGATTTAGTGACTGCCGAAGATCTGTTTGGACAGACTTCCCGTTTTGAGCAGCGAGAAGCAAAGAATCACCGTGTAGGCCATTGTGCCGAACAATGCTGAGTGAATATCCGAAGATACCCGGATGCTGCCGATGAGGGCTGCATAGATCGCCACGCAGACCATCATCAAAAACGCCTGAAATGCCAGAGCGAACAGCCCTCGGAAGTAGTTCGTACCCACATGACCCCATTCACGGTTGCTCATGGTTGCAAAAGGAATCGGAGCAAGCGAAGTGTAGAGGTATATTTCTATCATTCTGCCGTACATAATTACCGTGATAACCACCGACAGAATTTTCAGACACCAGCTTACAACAAGGGTTTCCAATGCCAGCGTCACCAGTTCGCCAATCGCCATTGTTGCCATTGCCGCCTGCATCTGCATGGAAAGAGAACTAATATCAATGGCGGTATTGCCACGGATAATGCCGGAGGAAGAATTTACCACCGACTGTCCAATGTCAAATACCGCCATTGCAATATCGAACGTATGGCTGACGAGATAGACCGCGATCCACATCTTCACGAAATACTTGAAGAACATCCATGTGTCTACATCGTGCAGATTGTTCCGTTCCGTCAGCATCGAGATCAGTTCATAGCAGAGGATCAGCGTAATGATGATTCCCGCAATGGGGATCACCACCGAATCCGAAATGTTACGGATCATGCTGAAAATGCTGCTGTTCCACCCTTGCGGTGTCTGCCCGACCTGAGCAGCGATCTCACTGGTCTGTTGGTTGACCGCCGTGAACATCGTACTCAGGTTGGACTCCACCATGCCGGAAAGAAGTTCCCTCATCCATTTTTCGATTGCTGCGAAAATATTATCGAACAATGGCGGGTTTTCCTCCTATCGCTTGCTGATTAGCCGAACAAACCAGAGAGCAGCGGGATCAGCTGGGTGCCAATGAGGATAACACCGCCGCCGGACATCAGCTGCTTTATCCCCAATTAGGTGTAAAACTCTGCTC
>ULQA01002463.1_pt1 | contig 11202 bp, 9 predicted proteins | sample 1954001 | NCBI WGS metagenome assembly ULQA01 (sample SAMEA4835643, study PRJEB28245) | human gut metagenome | biome: gut microbiome; material: fecal sample | place: Denmark | collected 2008 | reverse complement strand
TGTACAGAGGATAGTATTCTCATCGCTCACGGTATTTCGTTCGATACAGCGTTCGCCGCAATGGTCGCATACCACAGTTTCGTTATCGTAGCAATCCTGACAAAGTATCTCGTTTTCGACTTCATAGCATTCCGCCTCGTCCTCTAAAGCGCAGCCGCAAATGCTGCAATAGGTAAGTTCGCTCATTTTAAAACTCCTTTACAAATACAAAAATTAAAGGCAGACCCGAAAGCCTGCCTATGGTGTTCACTCGTCCTTATCAGCGATGTAGGTGATGATCTCCTGCGCTATCTCAGCCAGCACGCTGCCCACAAGCACGAGTATGACTTTAGCTTTGTTCATCGTAACGCCCTCCTTTCCGCATTTGCGTTACTTCACAAAGATGATGTATATTTGTAAAGAGTAAGTTTCCGAAAAGTGCCGTACTAAACCGCCGAACATTAAGATAAACCGATATTTTTTTGAAAGGAATGATAAATTATGTTTGACGATATTCCCGATATACTTACCGCTAAAGAATGTCAGCAGCTTTTAAAGATAGGAAAAAACTCTATGCTCCGTTATCTTAAAACAGGGGAGATAGAGGGTTTCAAGATAGGCAGCAGGTGGAGGATTTACAAGTTTAGTGTTATTGAGTTTTTGAGGAAGAGGTGAAAAAATAGGCTGTTGTGATAATACGGCGATGATAATTCAAGAAAAAGTGCGTCCAATAGGAATGTCTAGATTATACTATATTGTGCTACTGTTGCCACAAGGTTGCTTAACGCAGTAATCATCTAGTTATACACTGCAACTGGGTTAATGTTGATTGTTTTGAAGAACAGTGGTGTGAAAGGTTTTCACGGTATTCAATATAATTATTGAAATAAAAAAGTGAGATATAGATTTAGCCGGACATAGCAAATGTGCAGAGGATAACCTTGTTTTGGAAGAGATAGGTGTAAAGTTTTACCGTGACGAAATAGAGAACGTCAATGAGTGTGTCATTCGTTAAACACAACAGAATCTCTTTTGCTGTGATGTGAAGACTTTATTTTAGTGTAAGGTCATCATCGGTGAGCGTGCATACAGTCACTGCCAGCAACTGTGTGTAGACAGTTGCTTCTATATTGAGCATTAGCGACTAGAATACCATGATGAAGTTTCTGAGTGCGGTAGCTTTGCTGGACAGGTTGTTCTCATATACCCGAGGAGAGATATTATTTTTTAGGCCAGCTTGTGAGCCCGTCCAAATCCTATCTGACATATCTTCACTGATGATTTCGTAATTGGCATTCATGTGGGCGTTTATTTACTTATTGTAGGACAATGTAATAAATTTCAATTTGGTGTGTATGGAAAAGTCTGTTACGTTGAGCACAAATTGCGTTTATTCCTGTAAATTTCTTAAAGGATATTAATTGTAGTATAGGTATCAATACTAGCTAACAACTCTACTGCTCTGTACCTATCTTGCTGAGGTATTTACAAACAAGATGTCAGAACTTGACAAGTTCACGCGAACGTGTTATAATAAAACTGATAGATGGGTCGCTCAAAAACAGAAATAAATATGGCAGAAAAAGCAACAAGGAAATGGACAGGATAAAGGTAAACATGTGGAGAGTTGGATCTACATTGGCAAACGTAAAAATGTAGGTAGCAGGCTAATTTCTATTTGTGGCTCATTAAATTTCGCAATTAGCCGTCTTGACTGATGGATAAAGTAGCAGTAAGGTATATTTGGACACATATTTTAGATGGTGTGCAACGTAGCAGTAACGGAAGAAATACCATAACGATTATATGCATAGATTGGCAAGATTATGGGGAGATATAATTTTGTTGGAATAAAGTTGATTTGGCTTGCAGATAATGTTAGAACCAAATGGTATAGATTTCAACATTTCAGGGTTACTGAAAGAATAGGAGAGATGAAAAATGAGGTGTAACAATTGTGGTAAGAAACTAAGTGATGATGCAGTAATCTGCCCCATATGCGGAAGTATTGTGCCAAAACAATCAAAGATAACATCGGCGCCTGCTCCCACACCAAGACAAACGCCGGTTACCAAAGCTGTTTCTAAAAATACATATGGGTCTCTGCCTGAAACAAAAATGATTTTTTCGCATTCTCCAGCAGCGATGCCTATGGTTGCCTCAGAACCCAAGAAAAGCCATGCGAAGATAGTAATACTTGCTGCATTGATGGTAATAGCTATATTTGCTATTATAGTAATTTATTTGATAAATCACGAAAATTTGTCAAAAAGCAAAGCCATTGAGATGTTTACATCATCTTTGGAGGGTAAGACTGAATTTGACAATGTAGAGTGCATCAAATTATCTCATACTAGCAATGAAGTTATAGGTAAAATAAAGAGAGCTGAATTTAAATGTACTAATAATACTATGCTTGGAACAAGTGTATTCGATTACACGGCTGTTTTTATGTGGGACAAAGATGATTCAGAGTGGAAACTAAACAGTAGTGATAAAAAGGATTGTTCATTTGAATGGAATGATGATTCAATAGTAGGAAAATGGCAGTATACTGATCCAGATGGTTATTTTGACGTTATGCTCGAAATAGAAGCTGTTAATAATGACTTGAGGGTAAAAGAAGCGTATATGAATGACCATTATTTTGGCACTAAATATACATTTAATACAAACATACCAAATAACAATTTGAAAATTTCCAAAGATGGTTATGTTAAAGTGTATCTAAATAATGGAAAACAGATAATATACATAGATAGCAGGGGAGGAAAATCAAAAGCGGATGGAATATATATATTGCGTGGAACAGCAAACAATCGGTTTGATCTGACAAAAACCAATTGATAGGAGAGATAAACATGAGGTGTAATAATTGTGGGAAGAAACTAAGTAATGATGTATCAGTATGCCCTGTATGTGGGAACACTATTCAAAATCAAATAAATTGTGTGCAAAGTCATGCAACTGCGTCACTTACAGCTTCTCAGCCATATGTTTCTGAACAGTCAAGGTCGCAGCTTGGACAACATTTTTGTCCCACATGTGGTAGCGTTTTATCACCACATGCAACATTCTGTGCCAATTGTGGTAATAAAACGGAAATATTACAAAAATCTAATCCGGCGATTTCTGCATTGAGCAAATATAAAAAGTATATTGCTATTGCGATCGTTTTGATTGTAGTGGTTATATTTGTAATTGCTTTAGTTTCTAGGAATAATGTAGAGAATACAATAGTAGGCACGTGGATGACAGTAGGTCGTTATGAGAATGGTGAGTTTGTAGAGTTCGATCAAAAACATAGGAGAGAATGGGAATTTAAAAGTAATTATAAACTTTTGATTAATGGTGAACTTGGAAAATATACCATTGACGACGATATTCTTACTGTTAGTTCTAAGGATTATGATGATGAAGATTCATATAGGATTATTAAACTTACGAAAAAAACATTGGTTTTAGAAACGATTGAAGGTTCGACCACACAAATAGTATTTGAAAAACAGTAAATAGGAGAGACAAAATGAAATGCCCAAGGTGTAAGTGTGAATTTGAATATGACTTTTCGAAATGTCCTGAATGCGGATATGAATTGCCCAATACGTCAGGCGCTGTGTCATCAAAACCAAGAAAGACCAATAAATTGCTAATTGCTGCAACTTGTATGATCTTTGTTGTATGTGTTTGCACTGTTACTTTGGCTGTGGTAAAGAATAATTTGATAAGCAGCAATAGTCAAGATGATACATCGAATGAAAGTCTGCATGAGGCAAATTCTTCATGTATTTCTAGTAGCTCATCTAAAAAAGCAAATTCGTCTGCTACAGTTTCTTCAAAAGCTGGAATGATAAATGATTACTTAGATAGTGGTGAAGATGTTATCTTCTTGGGGACGACAGCCGCTCAAAAGGATTGGGAAGCTGCAGTTTTTACTTTACCTGATGATAACGGCACAGAGGTCAATTATATTGATAATCAGTACTTAAGCAAGTACATAGGTACAGGCTGTTCGGTAACTGTTGAGTTGACGTATGACACGGCTAATTATTACGTTTTTGCCCCAAAAGATGCAGTCAATTGGAATGCGTTGTATGTGATTAACAAGAGCTATATATGTGGCGTTCCAACAGTAGACGATGCGATAAGTGGAACGGATGCATTGGGATACACGTTTCGAAGTGATGTTTACGACTATATAACTAGGCAATCACAGACCTTTATTCAGGAGGATGGCTTTTTTTCTTTAACGGGACTAGGATCAAGAAAGGTCAAATTTAATCTGTCTTCAGATGCATTAAAATATTTGGCGGAAAACACTACTAAAACAGACGAGGGTATAGATTATGGTGGACTAATTTTTCAGATGTATGGATGCAAAATAGCGAAACTTACTATTTCAGAGCCATTTACATTAGACGAAAATGGATTTATTTCTTAAAATGGAAGAACAAATCTAAATAGCTTAAAACTCAATGAAAATATATTAAATAATAAAATATTAGGAGGAATAATTTATGCTTCAACAGAAAGAATTTAATGGTGATTTTATAAATCAGGAGGATTTTAATACTACTCCGATATTTAGTGATACTGAAAAGCACCTAGCTTGCATTTTTGTACTTGATACTTCTGGCTCAATGGCACTGCATAACGCTATTGATCAGTTAAACATGGGTCTGAAGGTTTTTAAGGAACAAACTATCCAGGATAATTCCGCAATGGCACAGGCGTGCATAGATATTGCTTTGATCTCTTTTGACAGTGAGGTCAATGTTGTTCAGGATTTCACTCCTATTTCTGAAATGGTAACGCCTGACCTTGAAGCATATGGACAAACCAAGATGGGTGAAGCTCTTGATACTGCAATGGACATGATAACTCGCAGAAAGAAAGCATATGTTGCGTCTGGAACACCTTATTTCCGACCATGGCTTTTCTGCATTACGGATGGTCAGCCAACTGATGCTTATGAAGAAGCCGCTGAAAGATTGCACTGGATGGAAGAAAACAGAAAGCTCGTTTCGTATTGCATTGGCGTAGATGGTTGCAATTATTCTGTTATGCAGGAAATCTTTAGTCCAAATAGCATTTTTGGTCTGAAAGATTGCGACTTTGTAGGACTTTTCAAATTCGTATCCGCCAGCATTACTCCTGTTATCAATAGCAAAGAGGGTACGCCTTCCGTAGATGTTGATATTCCTAAAAGTATGTTCCACATTCCACTTTAGACGAAGTTCTGAAACAGAGATTTATTTATTGAGAGCAGGTGGCAATCTTTGTTAGGCTTTTTTAAGATTTCAACAATTGGAAAATCACATCTTGCAAAACCAGATGGTGTTTGTCAGGATTATTCAGATGTTGTGCGGATAAATGACGGCATGATAATAGCTGCAATAGCAGATGGACTTGGTAGTGCAGAAAAATCAGATGTCGGTGCAAAAATTGCCGTAAAAGCTGTGTTGGATCATATAAGCGATAGGATCAAGCTTTCCAAGAAGATAGATTTTTATATTAATATTCTTCGTGAGGCATTTCAGCTTGCATATAAAAGAATTATAGCATATGCTAAAAATCAAAATGATGATCCAAAGATATACAATACCACTCTTACCGTAGCCATATATAATGGTAAGGATCTGTATTATGGTCAGTGCGGTGATGGAGGGATGGTTGCACTAACTTATGACGGTGACTACATATGCGTTACTGATGTTATGAAGGGTGAAGAATTTAACGAAACGTTTCCTTTGCTCTGTGGTAAAGATTACTGGTCTTTTGGCGTGGCAGATTTTCCTGTATGCGCATTTACCATGATGACTGATGGCATATATGATGTTGTATGTCCGCCACTACTTGCAAATGAAAAGCAAAAGATATATGTGTCATTCATAAGACGCTTTATGGACAGAAATGTCTTGAAAGCAAATGACTCTGAAGATTTTATAAAGTTGCAAAATAGCATCTCTGCTTTCGTTTCGGGAAATGGAATTTCCAATGTTACCGATGATAAAACAATTGTTGGTGTAATAAATACTAAGGTAGTTCCTACTTTAAAAGACAAAGAGTACTATTGTGAGCCCGATTGGAACTCGTTAAAAATGAAGCGAGATGAGATAATGAATATGGAATATAACAGCTCTAATGTCATACCCAATAGTACTTCTAGTAGGAGTACTGAGACTTCAAATCAATATAAGTCTCAAATAAATGACTGCCAAATAAAGCTTAAGATGGAAAAAACAAAAAATAAAAAAAATGTAGATAAGCTATTCAAAGTATTATTTGTTGAATCTATCATCATATTTATTCTGATTGTGACGATTTTACTAATAATATTTGGCTCAGGCAAAATAAACAATGGCGAAAAAAAAACAACATCAAGTAGTTCGATTTTTGTTTCTGAATCACAAGACGGGAAGAAGAAAACTGAAAAAGCAAGCAATGTGAGTTATCAGAACTTAGATACAGAAATTACTTCTTCTGATACGGAAGGGTTTAGAGATGTTCTTAGTGAGGCTCAGACAACTAGTGAAGTGGTAAGTACTAATAATGGTGCTGGTATACCTCAGAATGATTAGCATGTTATTTCTCAGCATAGTGACGTATCTGACGATAACAATTGCACCATAACAGGTCAAAAAATATATAGGAGCTATTGCATAAAGATGAATATGACATATAAAAGCGATGATGGCATTTTATATACTTTGATTTCGCCTCCTATCGCTTCAGGTGGCGAGGGTTGTATTTATGAGATAGAGAATTATCCCGATATTGTTGCGAAAATATATCATGAAGATAAGTGTACAGAGTCTCGTCATGAAAAAATCAAGGCTATGATTTTGACTTCTTCCAGTAAACTGCCGGAGTGTGCCTGGCCTAAAGCCATGCTTTACAAAAATGATCAGTTTTGTGGTTATATAATGGATAAAAAAACAGGATACAGCAATCTTGCGGAATTTTATTCCCCAAAGGGCCATGAGAGTAATGTATGGTCAAAATTTATTATTGTCGCTGCAAATATATCGGCCGCTGTTTATAATATTCATGAATGCGGACATATAATTGGAGATTTAAACCCTAATAATATTTTAGTTGATGTAAATAGTTGCAAGATAGTGATAGTTGATACCGATTCTTTTCACATAAGGCAAAATGGTTTGATAATTCCGTGTATGGTTGTAACTCCAGAGTATATACCAAAAGAACTTCAAGGTAAGGATTTCAATAAAAGTGAGTCATGGAGGCTATTTAATGAATCTACAGATAATTTTGCTCTTGCGATAATCATATTCAGACTCCTGATGAATGGCGTTCATCCATTTGCGTGTACCGCCGTTAATATTTCGGCAAGTCAATTTCAGCCCGAGATGAATATTGCAAATGGATATTGCGCATATTTTAGCGACACGAATTATGGAGGAAATTTGCTTGTTACGATACACTCTCCATATATATCCATATTACCTGAAAAAGTACAAAAACTTTTTGCGCGCGCTTTTGTGGCGGACGCAGCTCAGCGACCTTTTGCTTACGAGTGGTATGATGCAATGATGTGTTTAGCAGGATCGTTAAAAAAATGTAGGGAAAATCCAATGCACCAGTATTATTCTGGCAAATCATCATGCCCATGGTGTGCTTATGAACAAAGTATATCTGCAAGAAAAAAATATATTATGGATAACATCAAAATAGATGAATATGAACCTAAAACTACTTTAAAATTTGGGCAGACCAAAACAAATCTTAATAAAAAGACTGCTTCTACTCCTAATCAGATTCCTAAGGAGAACAAGGTCACTTCTTCCGAAGTTTTTTGGCTTGCGTTGTTCATGATCTGTTTAGCAATTACTATCTTTGCATGTTATTTTGGACTATTATAAGGGATATATGTTAAAAGGAGTATTGTACTATGCCAAACAGATGCTTGAAATGTGGAAAAATACTTGATGGAAGTAATATATGCCCTGTTTGTGGAAGTGGGGTAGATAACGTTGATAAACATAAGGGAGTATCTGAAAAAATTATTTGTGGTAATTGTGGAAAGGTATATCAGAATAAAAGTCAGGTATGTCCTATATGTGGAACAAAAAATACGATCTGTATTTCTAATCCTAGTGTTAGCATACATAGAGATGTTGCTGGGCATTGCCCGAATTGCGGAAAAAAACTCCGGACAGGGGAAGAAAATTGCTCCGTATGTGGTTGCGTGAGACAAAATATGTCTAATTTGAAACCCATTTCCAAACTTGCACAAATACCAACCTTTGTTTCGCCTATTCAAGCGTCCACTCCTGCAAAGCAGCGTCATTCACTTCTCTACATAATTTTACCTATAGTTGCCGTTGTTGCTGTAGTAGTGGGTGTGACCATATATCGCTTAGCATCTAGCATATTTCCTGCTGTTAACCATACAAACACCGATAACGCAGATGAGCTTGTTACGGCTCATCAGACTGTAGGCAAGGCACTGAGCGATGTTATGTCTACAGACGAATTTGACACGGCCGACATAAATACACGTAAAGAGCTTGTTGACTGTGTTCTTGACGATATGCAGAAACAGGGATATATTCAGGATCCTGTTTATAATACAGTGTCTGAGAATTATGAATATGACTATACCGCAGGCGGCAAGGGTGGTGTAATGCTCGTTGAATTTAGCCCTGATGTCAATGGAATTTCAAAAAACTACGCTGATAGAGATAGCAGTGGTAAGGTAATAAACATAAAAAATAGGCTTGAGTATGACACTTCAAAGTATTCTTACAAAGAGAATAATCTGACTGCCAAGGTAATGTATGGGTTAGGATTTGATGATACTTTGGAAAAACTTAAGACACGTAATAACGTTTGGAATTCCGAGGGGCTTAGTGCGTATATTGATGAAGACTGTACAGTTGAGGATTTTGCTAACGGCTTGGGTGACTGCTCATTTTTGGATATACAAGAACATGGCATGATGTACGATGAAGAACCCATTATATGCACTCAAGATCTGGTAACGGATGATAACATAACCAAATATTCTGATGATATATTTAGCGGTAGAATTATATTGCTCACAGAAAAAGATGAACCTAATAAGTCATATTATGGCTTGATGCCAGATTTCTTTACAAATCATTACACTAATAATGAACTAAAAAATACTATAGTGAATATAGGATGCTGTAAGGGATATAAAAATGATAAGCTTGTAGATGCTTTTAAATGTGCCGGTGCGAAAAGTGTTTTGGGGTGTACGGAAACCGTTTATACAGATTATGATTATTACATCGTTGACGCTATAGTTTATAGCCTTCTTAGCGGTGATACTGTCGATGAAGCTTTGAAATACGCTACCGATATGTGGGGCGGTGATGACATACAGTGGGCAAAGAACTATGTTACTGGAGATATAAAGTCACAAATAGCTGTACCTAAAATAGCTTGCGGTGGTGATCAGCGGCTTGTTACTGTTATAGAAAAGGAAGAAAGCAAAACTCCTAAATTTGTTAAAGAGATAGTCAGCTGGACCGCAGAAAGAGAGCCGGGCGGTGGAGATACATGGATAGATACTTTTGAAATGTATGAAAGTTACCGCGATAAATATGGATTTAATCAGAACGAAATGTGGTTTCAAGATATTGACGGCGATGGTACGCCTGAACTTATCATCGGCGGCTACGGAATGTGTATAAACGATCCTGAAGAGCACTTCTTCTCAGTGTATAACGAAAATGGATTGGTAGAGTACGGCCTGACTACCATGTGGACTAATCATCATGATTATGGTCATAAAGCGTTCACTTTGCAGGCTTATAAAGATTCATCAGGAAACCTTAGTTTTGCAGACGGTGAGCTTTTTGAATATACAAATTCAGATCATCCAAATGGCGACGGTGCATATGGATTATACACTTATACATTTGGCAATTCGGATAATTGGACAAAAGCAGAAGAGAAATTCTACTTCATAAAAAACTCAGAAAATGGAGGCAATGAATATGACAGCTTCAAGGTAAATGACAGTAGCGTTGATGCAGAAAATTTCAAAAGTAGCTTCAACAGTTATTTCAGTGGAAAAACACCGCTGAAAGCAAATGTAAAAACAATACTTTTGAACGATTACAAGAATATGACGCAACCGGAGCGTGAGCAGGTGCTTACAGAATCATACAATGCATTCAGTTACGAGGAGGACAGCACTATATCCGCTCCGCTGAGCGATATGGTGAACAGCATTTCTGCAAATTCTTCGGACAATTTGCAGGAGCAAAATCCAAACACCCCTGATCCATTTGCAGTATATGCTAATAAACTTGAGAAGCTTTACGCTGAAAAGAGTGATCCTTCGTCATATTACTTTGTGCTGGATCTTGATTTTGACGGCGAATATGAACTAGTGTGGGTAGATGAAGGCGGAGCGTCAACATCGGAAGCAAGGGTTTTTAGGGTAGACAGTTCTGGTCATCTTGCTGACCTCGGAACATTTAACTGTGGAGGACGTGCGTTGTTATGGTATTCATCGTACTATGGATGTTTTGTAACAGATTATGTCTCATCAGAAATCAATGAAAAGGCTGAAAATATAGAGATCATCGATAAAATAAGTATATCTTCAGAAAAGGTCATCACCGAAAAGTTGATTGAAACATCTGTGAGCGAAAGAGATACTTACGGATTTTCGTTGCCAGTAGCAGGATACAGCTATAATGGTGGTGGCGCTAATGAAGTCAGAGCGATTGCCATGAGCAATCAATACTGATAGAAATGTACTTTTACACAGCAGGGCTGAGAGCATTGGAAGCTGCACTGACCCCAAAAGTTTTTTTATAGAAATTATGCAAAGCGACTAAGAATTATCTTAGTCGCTTTTATTATGTTAACTGCAATGTCCTTGCCTTCATCAAAAACACAACTTATCTCTGTTTTTATTTTTGCCTACTTATCTGGCTTTGGATAATCAAATTGTTTTCTGTAATAGTAATATGTGTTGCCTCATAATAGTTCAACTTTTTTTCATTGGTTTTACAACTGTGATTTTAAACCTGAGTGTATACCTATTATTTGATTGCCTTTTAAGCATAAAAATGCCCCCTTTCGTTAGATCCTTATTGCGGTATATCCATATTATACCACGACATCTAACAAAAGGTGAGCAGCTTATTTGTCTGTTTCCTTTATTATTCGTGTCCTTCCACAAAAAGTATTGAAAGCCCTCTATTTTCATGGTAT
>ULQA01042191.1_pt1 | contig 11358 bp, 7 predicted proteins | sample 1954001 | NCBI WGS metagenome assembly ULQA01 (sample SAMEA4835643, study PRJEB28245) | human gut metagenome | biome: gut microbiome; material: fecal sample | place: Denmark | collected 2008 | reverse complement strand
CACTCGATTTCATGCGTCACTTTGTTCCTTTGAAATCGGTTCCCTACTTAACCGGTTCGATCCCGCTTATCTCCACCACGTATTTAATCCACCACATCTGTCCGATGTGGTTCTTTTTATTCATTCCCCTCACCGCAGTAAGTGACTCACTCGATTCCATGCGTCATTTCATTCCTTTGGAATCGGTTCCCTACTTTGTCGCTGCCTCATTTCGTTGCTTCATCTTCATGTTCCGATTTCTCCTCTTCACCGACATAAGTGACTCACTCGATTTCATGCGTCGCTTCGCTCCTTTGAAATCGGTTCCCTACTTTGTCGTTGTCTCATTTCACTGTTTCAGCGTCACGTTCCAATTTCTCCGCTTCACCGACATAAGTGACTCACTCGATTTCATGCGTCGCTTCGCTCCTTTGAAATCGGTTCCCTACTTAACCGGTTCGATCTCAATCATCTATATCACAATAAAAAAGGGCACATCATTGCGATATGGCCTTTTGGTTTTATTAAATTTACTCACCCGGGTAAAATCAGAATTCGAATCGGGCGGAGAGCATGAATGTCCTCGGCATGGATAATCCGAAGGTGGTGGAACTCCCTCTTCCCATCCAGTAATCTTTATTTGTCACATTGTAGCACATGGCGCTTAAAGAAACGGGGATTCTCCCCAAACGTGTTTTGTAGTTCACACCCAGGTCAAAGGTGGTGTAAGACGGGATTTTCGTTTTTTCTGACGGCGCATTGGAATTATCGATATAGGCAGCGTCATTCCAAACGACTCTCCCTATGATTCCCAGGCTGTCGTTCGGTTCGTAAACGAGTCCCAGTACGCCGCTCCAGTCTGCCACGCCGTTAACGAAGCGGCCGTCGTTTTTCCCGCCCTGCGTTTTATCCCGCTTGGCGTCAATGTACATCAGCCCGCCGGTCACTGTCCATTTCGGTGCCAATTTCCCATTCACTGTCCATTCCACACCTTTGAACTTGTCTCTTCCGTCAGCAGCGCGGCGGTACTTACCGCTTCCCACATCTATATCAATGACATTTTCCTGATCGATATAGAAATAGCTCAAAGTGGTGAGAAGTCCGCCGTATTTATACTTCACGCCGATTTCTTTCTGCCTGCTCACCGACGGCGCCAAAGTCTCTCCCTGGTTGACATACTTGCTGTCATTGGAAACGACGCCGCCCCTGGAAAGACTTTCCGTCTGTCCCGCGTAAAAGGAAAGATGATCATTTGCTTTGTAGGTAATCCCGAAAGTCGGAAGCCAGTCATCATTCCGTATGAGCTGCCCTTTAATTTCATTTCTGAAATGTTCGTGTTTTCTGGAAACTGCCAAAAGGACATCCCATTTCCCGTAGGCAAGAGAATCGGCCAGTGTAATGCCTGTATTGATTTCCGACCAGGAAAGTTTTGCTTTCCGGAGCGAAGGGATATAGAAACTGTTTTTATAGGCTGTACCGTCATAAAGACCGCCTGTGATATTTCCTTTCACGCTGTTATTCGTGTCATTCCAGTATCTGGCGCCGGAGCGGTCAAAGGCAAGGGATACATGATGTTCTACGGCGCCAGTATCGAACTTCCCTTTGATCCCTGTCTGGAAATAAGAATTCGTTCCTATTTCATTCTGCGCATTGGACACATTGCTGCTCATGAAATTTCCCTTTTCGTCAAACTTCAGGGCAGAGCTGGAATTATACTTATTTCCGCTTCTGCGGTTGACGCCCCAGTTCACGAACCAGCTCCAGTTACCATTGAGTTCTTTTTCGTGATTCACAGTAAGAAGCCAGCCGTGCATCCACTTCGTAGTACCGTCAAAATCATAATCCGTATTGGAATCCGGTGCGGAGGGAAGGACATCGGATCTGCCGCCATAGGTGAACCAGCGCTGCCCTTTATTCACACGGAGATCGAAAGACCCTGCAAAAATATTCGTAACGGATGTTTCCCCTTTGCGGTCAAGGTTGATGAAAATATTCTTTTCTTCCTTTTCCGCATGGCGGAGCGCCAAATCGCCATCCATGTATTCGCCCATGACACGGACGCCCCATTCGCCATTGGCGCCTGTCCTGCGGCTTACATCAATAAACTCGCCAAAGCTGCTTCTTCCCGAAAAGGTCTGCGTGTAGTTCAAAACAGGAGTCTGCCCCGCTTTTTTCGTGACAATATTGATGGTTCCCGGAGCAGGCGTGGCGCCGCCGTTGGTTCCATTATTCGACATGCTGACCCCATTGACGCCGGCATTCGGTCCTGAAGTAATATCCATTCTTTCGATGATGTGATTCGGCGGACCGTTGAACTGGTAAAACAGGCTGGGGATCCCGTTCAGCATCATATGGTTTCCGTTCATATTAATTCCGCGCATGGAAAAGTCCGTATACATGGGAGACGATGTACTGGAACGGATAGAAGGGTTATTCTGGAGCACATTGGCCAGCGGCTGTGACGGATCGCTGAAAGTTTCCAGTGTCTTTTCAGTCATACTCATTTCGGAGTAAGGGATATCCATAACGCTTTTATTCCCTAAAATCCCTAATTTGGCCGTCTGATTCACAAGCCCGCCCGGAAGCGCCGCCACATCCCCTTCCCTGTCCGCTGTGACAGAGACTTCGTCCATCTCGTACACGGCACCTGCGGTCACAATGCCAAGCGCTGATGAAACCAGCACAGAAAGCAGCGCTGCCGATAAAATTTTCTTTTTCATACGTTTCTCCTCTTTCATAATAAAAATAACGGTGCTAAAAACGTCTTTCATGGCCTGCGATTTTGATTTCCACCTCCCTGATCCGATTTGGCTTAAAATGTAAAAAATGCGGAAATCAATTCTTTTGTATACGGAGCCGCAGGACTGTGGAAGAGTCTCTCCGTTTCCTCCATTTCCACCAGTTTCCCCCGGTTAAGTATTCCGATCCGGTGGCAGCAGGCGCGAAGCAAGTCAAGGTCGTGGGAAATGAAAAGATAGGAAATATTTTCTTCTTCCTGCACCTCTTTCAGTATCCCGATGATCTGCGCCTGTACGGAAACATCCAGCATAGAAGTGGGCTCATCCAGAATCAGCAGCCCGGGTTTCAGAAGAAGAAGCCGTCCGAGGCATATACGCTGCAGTTCCCCTCCGGAAAGCTGATGGGGATAACGGTACAGAAGCTCTTCCCTCAGCTGGAGGCGTTTCATCATGTCATGGATTTCTTTTCCATGGGAAATGTCCATTCCGTATATCCGCGCCGGTTCTTCCATGGATTCCCTGATTTTCATCCGCGGATTTAAGGAAGACGCAGGATTTTGGAAAAGCATATGCATCTGCCGCCGTCTGCGCCCGGCCTCCCTTGCAGATATTTTCGTCAGCCGCTTTCCCTGAAAAACAATGTCTCCGCTGTCTTCACGAAGCAGACCCATGATGACTCTCGCCAGCGTGGATTTCCCTGCACCGCTTGCTCCCGTAATACCTACGGTTTCCCCTTTTTCTACACAAAAAGAGATGTCATGAAGTATTTCTTTTTTCCGTTTGCGGATAAATCCCGTTTCTGCTCCGTAAGAAATATGTTCCACAGAAAGAAGGGTCATAAGCCGCCTCCTTTCCGGATACAGCGGACGCTATGACCTTCTGCAAGCGTAAGCATTTTCTGCTTTTCATCGCAGGAATTTTTTTCATACGCCGGGCAGCGGGATGCAAAAACACAGCCGCCGGGTAGACGGGAAAGATCAGACGCGATACCGCGGATCGGCTGCATGCCCCTGTCGGGCGCCGCGGCAAACAGGCCTTTCGTATAGGGATGCACTGGATTTGAAAAGATGTCTTTTGTCTTCCCGTATTCAATAATCTCTCCTGCGTACATCACCGCCAGAAAGTCGGAAAGACGCTCCGCCAGCCGGAGATCGTGGGTAATGAGCAAAATGCCCACACCTTTTTCCCTCAGTTTCCTGAACGCGTCCGCCGCCTGCCGGCGGACAAAAGCATCAAGGCCTTTCGTCGGTTCATCAGCAATGAGCCATTCAGGACCGGGCAGCGTCATCATGGCTGTAAGCACTCTTTGCGCCATACCGCCGGACAGGCGGAAAGGATAAGTATCCCACACGCGCTGGACATCGGAAAGTCCGAATTCTTCCAGCTGCCGGATACCGTCCGCGGTTGTATCTTTCCCATTCTGGTAAAAATGCACCCCTTCCATCATCTGTTTTCCCACTTTCATCATGGGATCCATCGCTGTCACCGGATCTTGGGCAATCCACCCGATCCGTGCGCCGCGGACAGAATTCAATTCTTTTTCGGATAAAGAAAGGAGATCCGTGTCTCCAAATAAAATTTTTCCTGAAACCCAGACAGGCTGTTCCAGGAGTCCCATAACCGCCGCACCGAGGATGGATTTACCGCTCCCTGACTCCCCTACGATCGCCGTAATTTTCCCGCTTTTCAGGATTATATCTGCATCCCGCAGGACTTTCGCGTCCCCCTGCGGCGAAGGGAAAGAAACGGACAGATTTTTAATTTGAATATCCACTTCTATCCCCTCCTTTCTTCCGGTGATTTTCTGATCTGCAGATTATCCCGCAAAGCGTCTCCCAGTAGATTAATCGACAGACAGAACAGGGTGATTCCCATACCCGGAGCCAGTATCATCACAGGATAGGAGCGGAAATAGGTCCGCGCGTCGCTGATCATGACGCCCCAGTCCGCTGTCGGCGGAGAAACACCGAGTCCCAGATAGGATAAGGCAGATGCCGACAAAAGAGAAGTTCCCGTCCTCAGGGTGAAGAGAACGATCAAGACAGGCAGTAAATTGGGAAATACATACTTCCGCAGGATATACCAATGACCGGCGCCGATGCTCCGTATCCCTTCCATGTACGTTTCTCCTTTGATACGGAGCACTTCATTACGGACGATACGGGAAAACCCCGTCCATGACGTCAGTGTCAAAGCGATGATAATGCGGAAATCATTTTCAGGAAGAATGGCTGCAATGGCAATCATAAGGCTTGTCCCCGGAAGTCCCTGAAAAAGCGCCACAAGGCACTGTACGGATTTATCCGCCAATCCCCCGAAATACCCCGACACCATGCCCAAAGATAATCCGAGCGCCATGGTACAGAATGCGGAGCAGAATGCAAAGGCCACGGAAGACCGGGCCCCGTAAATGACCCTTGAAAGAATATCTCTTCCCAGAGCGTCCGTTCCAAACCAATGGGCCGCAGAACTGTGCTCCAGTATTTCCTCAGGCGATACGGCTGACGGGTCATAAGGCGCAAGAAGCGGCGCGAAGACAGCGCAGAAAACAACGGCAGAAGCGATAAATACGGCTGACGCATAAAGGAGCCTGACAGCACTCTTGCTCTCTTTCATAGGGCGCCCCCCTTCCGCACCGACGGATTCAGCATGCCGCACAGGATATCCACCAGGTAATTAAATGTAAGGAAGACTGTGCCGCTTACAATGACATACCCCTGGATAACGGGATAGTCACGCCCCCATATGGCGGCCAGCACGTAACTGCCCAGTCCGGGAATGGAAAACAGTTCCTCAATGATGACGGATCCTCCCAAGATAGCGCCGAAGAAAGTGCCGAGCATCGTAATGACGGGGACAAGGGCATTGGGCAGTACATGTCTTTTCATGATAAAAGGCATGGGCAGCCCCTTCGCCCGTTCTGTCGTGATGAATTCCTTTCCTGCCACCTCCGTCATGGACGTCTGCTGAAGGCGCATGACAGCCGCCGATGTTCCCGCCGCAAGAACGAAAGAAGGCATGATCATCTGTATCATGCTCCCGTACCCGCCGGAAGGCAGGAGCCTCCACTCTTCAGAAAAAAGGAGCATGCATAAAATGGCCAGAAAGAAAGAAGGGACGGAAATAAAGAAAAGAGCACCTGCGCGAAGGACTATTTCCCCTGCGGTGTCTTTTTTCTCTGCCGCCCAGATTCCGGCGGGTATGCCGATAACCAGTACCCAGCCGATGGCCCACACCGCGAGATGGAAAGTAATGGGAAACCGGCGGAGTATTTCATCCAGTACAGGTTTCTGTGTAAGATAAGACACGCCCAAATCTCCGTGAAGCGCATTCATAAGCCACCGCCCATACTGGATCCATACAGGCTGATCCAGTCCCATAGCATGGCGCAGCGCATCCAGTTCTTCCGCTGTCGGTTCCGACGTGCCGTCCATGGTAAGCAGCGCCAGCGCGGGGTCGCCCGGAGATAAAACGCCTAAAAGAAAAGCAACCAGTGTAAGTCCTATGAGGAAAGGGATCAGCATGCAAAAGCGGCGGAGTGCATAGAGAATCAATTCTTTCATTCTTTCCCTGCTCCTTTCCGCCAATAGACTTTATCCAACGTAATTCCATAAACGGCTGCTTTGTAGCCGCCAAGCTCATGGCTGCAGACCGCTATATTTTGATCTTCCAAAAGAGGAACTACTGCCGGATCAGTCAGAAGCTCATCAAGTATTTCCGCATAGACAGTCCGGCGCTCATCCAAATCATAGACCGTCTTTAATGCTTCAAAACAGGCATCCACTTTCGGATTGTTATAACTGATGCAGCTTGCTTTATTCGTAGCGCCCTTTGAATCGAAATATTCAAAAAGGAGCGATGTGGGATCCAGGTTGCCGAGTCCCCGTGTTCCAATGGACAAATCATAGTCCCCTTTAGCCATCATTTTCCGTGAAGTCATCCCATCCACCATGACAATCTCTGCATCCAGCCCCAAAGGTTTCAGCTCCGCCTGGATAAATTCGGAAATCGTCTTGTAAGGATACCGCGCCATTCCGTACTGGGGCAGAAGGAATTTGACCGTCTGTCTTTTATCCCCCAGCACTTCTTTTGCCAATTCCTTTGCTTTTACGGGATCAAAGACAGGCTTCTCCACACGGCCGAAAGGATTGGTGCTGTTCAGAAAACTCATGGTAGGCGTGCCGAATCCGCGAAAATAATATTTCACGATTTTTTCCCGATCCACCGCCAGATTAACTGCTTTTCTCATACGCACATCGCTGAAGGGAAAACGTCCTCCATTCAAAGTGAGGTAATGGGAAATCGTGGAATGGGCGGCGTTCACGGTAAAACGCCCGTCACGCTCCAATTCTTCTGCCATAATAGGCGCAAGTCCGCCCAGATCCAAAACACCCTGTATTTCTCCCGACTTCATCGCCGAGTACCGGGCATCAGACGACGTGATGGTCCGGATCCTGATTCGTTTTGCTTTTGCCTTTTCTCCGTGGTACCCGTCAAAACGCTCAATCACGGCGTAGGCGTCAGGCACCCGCTCCTTGATCATAAAGGGGCCCGTCCCTTTTGCCATACCCGTCCAGTCCCCTGTGGCGGAATCAAAACACCGGGGGCTGAACATGGCGCTTCCCCAGCCCGCCATGCGGTAAATGAGCATGGGTACCGGCTTTTCAAAATACAGATGAAGCGTGTTTTCATCATCCGCTTCTGCCCGGAGAAGCCCGGGATAAATACGGTCTGCCAAAAAGCCGTAAAATGTAGACGGACGGTATCCCATATTCTGGTATCGGCGGAAATTTTCCAGAGCTGCCGCAGCATTGAACAGCTCGCCGTCATGAAAACGGACACCTTCTTTTAAATGAAATATCCATTCCGTCTTATCCGCATTGCTTTCCCAGCTCTCCGCAAGAACAGGCATTTCATGGCCGTCATCGGAAATGCCCACGAGAGGTTCCCATGTTTTCAATATAATGGTGGCATAGTACGGATCTTTTTCCCCCTGTACCAGATCGCGCGCCGCGGCAAGGACGATTTCCCGCTCCCCCGTTTCCGTTTTATGTCCGCATCCCGTACATATACTTGTCAGAAATAAGAAAATCAATCCGCACAGAAAGAGCCCTATCTTTCTCAAAGCAGCCCTCCTTCCTCAATCCAAAACTCTTCTGCAGATAAAGCAAAGGGGCCGCTGCCTGCCCCTTTGCTTTATCATTTCTTAAAAATGCAGCTTCGCCGTAAAGCTGAATGTACGCGGCAGGGAGAGATATACCTGGTTGCCTCTGGATACCTGCCAGTAGTCTTTATTAAAAACATTATTTACCATCAGGGACAATTCCGCAGGGATTTTCCCAAAATGTGTCTTATGGGTCACACCCAGATCAAAAATGGTGTATCCCGGTGCCCAGATTTTTTCATTCATGACCGGAGTTTTGCCTGTATAGATTGCGCGTCCCAGAATACTCCACGCTTCATTCGGATTGTATTCCAGTCCGAGAACGGTAGTCCATTCGGAAGTTCCGTTGACACGGATCCCGTCGAGCGTTCCTTTCGTCGTCTTCTCCTGTTTCGCCGACATATGGGAGAAGCCGCCCAAAATATTCCACTTGTCGGCCAGTCTGCCGTTGATGGAAAATTCCAGGCCTTTATGGCGGGCCTGCCCGTCTTTCGACTGGAAAGGTTTCACATAGCCGTCTTTGTAGACGCTGATCAGGTTGTCCTGCTTGATGTCATAGTAGGCCAGGGTGTAAAGTAAATTATTTCTTTTGTATTTGACACCAATTTCATTCTGCTTCGTCTTCAAAGGCGGAAGAATATCGCCGAAATTTTCAAAAGTCGTATTTACGCCGCTGCCTGCATCAAAGTTTTCCGAATGGCTGGCATAAATGGACATATGGCTGTTGGGCCGGTAAATGATACCGTACGTCGGACTCGTGTCATCGGTCTTTATGCGTTCGATATAGTTCAGCGTATTATCGCTTTTCCATTTATAGCCTCTTGATTCCGCTTCATGCTTGTGGATGCCAAGGATGATATCCCACTTGTTGTAAGTCATGTAATCAACAAGAGAATAACTCTTCACTCTTGTTTTATTATTCCAGCGGGTATCAAATTTCGTAGGTGCCGCCAGTGTCTGATGGATGCCCGTGTACAAATCCCCGGTACCGATCGTACGGAGCGATCCGTTATTATACGCGCTCTTTCTGTTTCTCCATGCCTGATTGTAAGAAAGCGTGATATCATGCTTCACAGCGCCCGTATTATAGTGCGCCGTGGTATCTACCTGCCAGTAGTAATATTCCTGCGGCGTGGAACCCGGTTTTGCTTTTACGTCAAGCGTGCCGTCATTGTGGAGTGTATATCCGCTGCCTCCGTTCGCCATGACATTTTTATCCAAATCGTTCCTCTGCATGCCGAAGTTGAAAAAGCCGTCCCAATGGTCATTAAATTTCTGATCATGGTTGTAAACGGCAAGCCAGCCGTGGGTCGCCTTTATCATCCCGTCAAACCCGTAGTCATTCTTTCCGGAAGGAACGGCGGGCAGTTTATTAACATCGCTGCTCAGGATAAACCACCGAAGACCGCGCTGGATATCCATATTTCTGTATCCGATAAATAAATTGTCTTTTGATCTTTCCGTAGTCCGGTCGATATTGGCAAAAATGCCCTGTCCGTTAATCTTCGTGCCTTTGACGGATGTACGGCCATTGAGGTTTTCCGTCATAATGCGGACACCCCATTCCTTCTTATTGCCAAAACGCTGTCCCCAGTCAAGATATTCACCAAAAAGCCCGCGTCCGGAAATTGTCTGGGTGTAGTCAAAAACACCTTTGTCAGGAGCGACTTTTGATTTCACACTGACGATACCGCCGGGATTCGTCGTTTCATACTGGACACCGGTACCGTAAATCCCTACGTTCGGTCCGGAAATCAATTCCAAAGATTCGATGGGATAAAGCGGCGTATTGAACTGGGTGAACACGCCGGGAACGTTATTCACATAAAAGTTGGTTCCGTTTGTACGGAATCCGCGGAAAAAGAAATCACCATGAAGAATAGATCCGGACTGGCGCACAGACGGCGAGTTTGCCAGAAGCGCATCCATCGGCTTATCAGGCCCCGTAAAGGTGTCCATCGACTTTTCCGTGAAATGCATCTGGGAAAAAGGAACATCCATCGTATCCTTCCCTGCCAGAAAACTTGTCTGGGATTTCGTGTAAACAAAATTGCCCGGCAAAACATCGCGCTCTTCATCACGGTTCCCGATGACAACCACCTCATCAAGAACGTAAGCGGCATCCGCCGCGCCCGCTGTGCAGATACCTGCAGCCGCTCCGACCGCGCCCATGACGGCAGCAGCCAATAATTTCTTTCTCATAAGATTCAAAACCATCCTCTCTTCAAAACAAATGAAATCATAAAGAAATAATTTACGGCTCCGCTTCCATTAAAACCACCGATGCAGGCTTCTGTACTGAAAACGAAAGCCTTCCAAGAAACAGATTTACTTCCCATGATTAAATTATTTTAAATAAATTATATCATTAAATAACTTTTATCACACTTCTGCTTTAAAAAACTATTTGTCTGTTCTTTTTTCATTTTAACTGAATCATACCTTATTGCAAAAGAAATTTGCCGTCTGCTCTCCCGCATCTGACGGCGTACCTTAATATTCCTCTTTATCTGCCTTACCGGTGCAGGCAGCAAAAAAGAACGGCGCATCCCGTACTGTGTTCCAAAAATCAGACTAAAAATCTAATGTCTGGACACCGGTACGGCGCCGCTCTTCTTTTTTAATTCTACGATTCGGTTTTGATTTGTATTACAGCTGAGGGGACGTCCTGCTTCGTCCCAGATCCGCCGTCATGACCAGATCCTCTTTCGGATCTCTGCCGCCGGTGGTGAGATAGCCGCCCACCATGATGCCGTTAAGGCCGCCGGAAAGCGCGTGGGCCTGCAGGCTTCTCAGATTGACTTCACGGCCGCCTGCCGTACGGATGAGGGCTTTTGGAAGAACAAAGCGGAACATGGCAAAAGTGCGGAGGATTTCCAAAGCGGATGGACGTTTATTATCATAAAAAGGCGTTCCTTTTACAGGATTCAAGATATTCAGCGGCACGGAATCAATGTGCATTTCTTTCAGCTTAAACGCCATTTCCACGCGCTGGTCCAAAGATTCGCCAAGCCCGATAATGCCGCCGGAGCAGACACGGATCCCTGCCTTCTGCGCCGTGCTGATGATATCTTCCTTGTCTTCCATGGTATGGGTTGTGCAGATTTCCGGAAAATAAGACGGAGACGTTTCGATATTGCAATGAATGCGGGTAATGCCCGCTTCCTTCAGCCGGAGCGCCTGCTCGGAAGAAATAAGCCCCAGGGAGCAGCAGACTTCGATACCTACTTCCTTACGGATACGCTTCACGATCGCGATAATTTCTTCAAACTCATTGGGATTGTCCTGATTACGGCCGCTGGTAACAATGGAGAACCGGACGGCGCCTACCGCTTTTGCTTTCTTTGCCGCTTCGATAATCTGTTCTTCCGGCAGCAGGCGGTATACCTTGGCGCCTGTCCTGTACCAGCCGGACTGGGCGCAGAATTTGCAGTCTTCCTGGCAGTGCCCGCTTCTCGCATTGATGATGGCGCAGAA
>ULQA01041276.1_pt1 | contig 11413 bp, 10 predicted proteins | sample 1954001 | NCBI WGS metagenome assembly ULQA01 (sample SAMEA4835643, study PRJEB28245) | human gut metagenome | biome: gut microbiome; material: fecal sample | place: Denmark | collected 2008 | reverse complement strand
TCGTACTCTTCTGAGTTCAGATTTTCGTGCAAGCACGGAATTTGAACTCAGAAGAGTACGGGTGAACTGTAACGAAAAATCTAGCGAATGGAGACGGATCTATGGGAAATCTGGTTGCATTTATCAATTCATTTATATCGTATCTGCTTGTGTTTGTTGTATTTGCAGCTGTGATTATAGCTGCAGTGAAGGTCGGCATTACCGCGCGCCATAAAAAGGATGCAAAGGATGCGCAGAACGCGCAGAGTGCAGACGCACAGGAGTAAAATATTCGTTACAGTTCACTCGTACCCTTTTGCGTTCAGATTCCGTGCTTGCACGAAAATCTGAACGCAAAAGGGTACGAAGGGAGCGCCATTTTATGAGCAAAAATGAGCTGCGAAGCAGCGGAGAGCATCGAAGATGCGCTTTTGCGAATGGCGCGGGTGAACTGTAACAAATATTCTGCGCAGAATTACACTGCGGCAGAATCAGGCGTAGTTAAAACACGAACCGGCATCGGGCACTTTGCCTGCTGCCGGTTCGTGTTGTGACGGCGGGAAAACAGTGCATGGACGCATAAGACAAAAGCTGTGGCACAGAGCCGTTTTGGAAGAACAGGAAGATGGAGGCAGTATGACGCAGGAAAAGCAGGTTCCGGAAACAGAGGTTTGCTATGGAAAGATTTACCGTCCGGAAAGAGCGGTAAAGATTATCAAAAAGGACGGGAGCAGAGGCAGAGGTGATTTTACACTGCGGCGACTATGAGACGGATGAAGAACTCTGATAGAAAAATAACCGACTGCAGGCGTACAGAAAAGGTGCGCAGGCGAGACAGCAGGAGAAGAATATGAAAAGAATTGCAGCATTTGAAAAGGTGAGCTTTGCACAGTACGAAAAGGATTTCGCGGACGCGTTCCCAGGCCATGAAACGGCGGAAATTCGTGCAATTTATGATGATATTACAAAACCAAAACGGGCGACAGCGGGAAGCGCAGGCTATGACTTTTCTGCGCCGGTGGCGTTTGTGTTAAAGCCGGGCGAGACGATTAAAATCCCGACCGGAATCCGTGCGCGGATGGACGAGGACTGGGTGCTGTGCCTGTTTCCCAGAAGCGGACAGGGCTTTAAGTACCGTTTGCAGCTGAATAATACCGTCGGAATTATCGACAGCGATTACTATAATTCCGACAATGAAGGACATATCATGGCGAAGCTGACGAACGACTCCAACGAGGGCAAGGTGCTCGAAATCCATCCGGGCGAGGGCTTTTTGCAGGGGATTTTCATGCCGTATGGCATCACGGAGGATGACGAGGCGGACGGAGTCCGCAATGGCGGATTTGGAAGCACGGACAGACGCTGAGAAACGGGGAACGTATGAAAAAGCGAATTTTATTGCTGACAACCGGCGGGACGATCGCCTCACAGGATGGCGGGAACGGTCTGGCACCGGTGCTGTCCTCCGACGATTTTTTGGATTATATGAAAGAATTTGAAGATGTCTGCGAGTTAGTTCCATACGAGGTCTGCAGCATTGATTCGACGAATATGGAAGCCTCGTGGTGGTTGAAGCTGGCGGGACTGATTCAGAAAAACTATACGTTATACGACGCGTTTCTGATCTGCCACGGGACGGATACGATGGCGTATACGGCTGCGGCGCTTTCCTATCTGATTCAGAATTCTGTCAAGCCGATTGTCCTGACCGGCGCGCAGAAATCGATTCTGCAGGAGATCACCGACGCACGGAAAAATCTGCACGACAGCATCCGGTGCGCACTTGATGACCGAAGCCGGGACGTTATGCTGGTGTTTGACGGCAAAATTATTGCGGGAACGCGGGCGAAAAAGACGGCGACCTTCAGCTATAATGCATTTTCCAGCATCAATTTTCCGGTGCTTGGGCAGATTCACGACAACACGGTGGTCTATTATATCCAGAAGGATATCTGCGGTCCGGTGCGTTTCTTTAACCGGATGGATCGGAAGGTGTTTTTGTTAAAACTGACACCGGGGATGTCCACGGAGATTATTCCGCATATTTTGAGCGTGTATGACTGTATTATTATTGAAGGATTCGGCGTCGGTGGATTGCCGGATCGTCTGCGTCAGGCGCTTTTGGAGGAAATGCAGCATTACAAGGCGCATGAAAAGATCCTGATCATGGCGACGCAGGTGACGTATGAGGGCAGCAGCATGGACACCTATGTGGTGGGGCGCGCAGCGCGGGAGCAGCTGCCGTTTCTGGAAACCTACGACATGACGCTGGAAGCGGTGCTTGCGAAGATCATGTGGATTCTGGGTCTGCACATGGAAGACCGAAAGGAAATCGAGCGTCTCTTTTACAAAAAGATCAATTATGATCTGTTTCGAAACGAGTAAACCGTTTGGATAAAACTGTATGCGGGATGGAGATTAAAATGGAGAAGAAGCGGACGAGGAGAATGAAAATGGCGATGCTCTGTTATGTGCTGGCGGCACTGTGTCTGGTATATTGTGTTGGCGTGGTTGCAACCAAGGCTGCTGGAACGAAATTTTACCTGATCTGGCTGGCAGGGACGGCACTGTTTGGTCTGTTCGGCTTTTTTATACAAAAAGGGCTCTGGATGCGTTTGCCAATCGGACTGCGGGCGGGAATCGGCGTGCTTGCAGGCGTGGGGATTGCCTGTCTGTGCGGTCTGTTGATCCTGATTGGCAGCACCTTTTCTGCAAAAGGGGAGCAGCAGCTTTCCTATCTTATTGTGTTGGGTGCACAGATGAAGCCGAACGGGCCCAGTGTCGTTCTGGAAAAGCGGCTGCGTCGGGCATATACCTATCTGACGGAAAATCCGGAGACGCTCTGCGTACTGTCCGGCGGGCAGGGCAGCAACGAGCCGGTCAGTGAGGCACAGGGTATGTATGAGGATCTGGTAAAAAAAGGAATTGACCCCAAACGGCTGATTTTAGAAGACCAGTCCACCAACACCGTAGAAAATCTGCGCTTTTCCAGAAAGCTGATTCCGCAGGAGGTTCAGAAGGTCGGCATTGTGACAAGCAATTTTCATGTTTACAGAAGCCTGCGGCTGGCAAAACAGCAGGGCTTTTTAGATCCGGTCGGGATTTCTGCGGATTCCGGTGTTTATTTTCTGCCCAATAATGTGCTGCGGGAATGTTTTGGTATCGTGAAGGACAGACTATATGGCAACCTGAAATTTTTTTAAAAATTTTCAAACTATGTGAAACCGGACGGCAGCTGTCTGCGTGTATGTAGATAGCAGGGCACAAAAGAATCCTGCGGCAGGACGATTTCCTGCCGGAAGGGTTGAAAAACTGTCGATTTTACAACACCATATAGGAAGGAATTTTCGGATATGAGAAAAAAACAGATGCTTGCACTTTTTATGAGCCTGAGCCTGCTGGCACAGGGAATGTTATTTAGCGGCTGCGGACAAAAGAGTATCGGGGAAGAGCCTGCACAGACCCGGACGGAAACGGAAGAAGCACAGTCTATGGAGACAAGCGGTTCAAACAAACAGGATCAGACGTCTGAAACGGATGAAAACAATCAGACGGCTGCAGATAAGACACAGGATCAGGATGTTGCGCGGGATGAGGAAAACGGCTTTGCGCTGCGTTTTACGGAGGCTTTGCTGAAGCAGAAAAAAGAGGGAGAAAACCTGATCGCATCCCCGTATTCCGCATGGCTGCCCCTGGCGGCGCTGGTAAACGGCTGCAGCGGGGCAACACAGGAACAGCTGTTAAAAGTGATCGGCGAAGCCGGAATCGACGCTGAAACGTTAAATCAGACGGTAAAGGCGGTCAATGCCGGGCTTTCCCAGGAGGAACGCAGAAAAAGCTACGAAGAATATGGAGAAACGTTTGAAAGCCCACTGAAAATCGCAAATGCATTGTTTGTTCAAAAGGATGCAGCGGTAAATCAGACGTTTGAACAGCTGTTTTCGGACAATTACGATGGAAAACTCTTTTCGGTTGACTTTTCGGATTCCTCTGCAGCAAATGCCATCAACAGCTGGGCCTCAGAGAAGACCGATGGAAAGATTGTAGAGATTGTGGACTCCTTCGATGCGGATACGGTAGCGGCGATTGCGAATGCATTGTATTTTTCGGACAGCTGGAGCAGCCCGTTTTTGGAAGAAAATACGACGGAGGGCACGTTCCACGGCGCAAAGCAGGACGAGAATGCAGAGTTTATGAATCAGAAGCTAAGCGACGGCATTTATTATGAGGACGAGACGATGCAGGCTATCGTGCTCTGGACGACAAGCGGAGGACAGATGGTTCTGTGCCTGCCCAAAGACGGCTATAGTGCGGAAGAGGTACTGCAGAGCCTGACGACAGAAAAGCTGCAGAAAATCAGCGGAGCGGATTACCGCTGCGTACAGCTTTCTTTGCCCAAGTTTAAGCTGGAAAGCAATGTATTCTCGATCAAAGAGGCTCTGGAAGCCATGGGGATTCCGCTGATGCAGGCAACAGACGCTGCGCTGACAGAGGTTCTGGATAACGAGGCTCTCTATATTTCGAGTGCACTGCAGAGTGCAATGGTTGAGGTGGACGAAAACGGACTGACAGCTGCCGCAGTTACCGCGATGGGACTGGAAAAAATGGCGCTGATGCCCGAAACCGATCCGATAGAGCTTACCTTTGACAGCCCGTTTGCGTTTGTTTTAACCGGAAACGGCGAAGACGCAGGCGATCAAATCCTCTTTACGGGTGTGGTGAACCACTTATAAGGCGCAGCAGAGGTTGAAACAAAGCACTGGCTGGTATAATAACATTTTTTCATCAGAATAAGGAATAAGAAAGCCCGGATTTTTCAGATGCTGTCATGGCAGGGAAAATCCGGGCTTTCGGCTGTATTGACTTTAATGAAGGAAAATAATATAATGATAACATCGATAAGTCCCGTTTGACAGGGTTCCATTTTAAAGAAAAGAGAAGAAAAAGAGGCATAGGAAAATGAAAAAACTGGAAGAATATGTAAGAAGTATACCGGATTTCCCGCAGGAGGGAATTATTTTCAGAGATGTTACGAGCGTGCTGGAGGATGCTGACGGCATGCACCTCGCAGTCGATACCATGCAGGATCTGGTAAAGGATCTGGAGTTTGACGTAGTCGTAGGCGCAGAGTCCAGAGGTTTTATTTTCGGTGCACCCATCGCATATAACCTGCATAAGCCCTTTGCACTGATCCGCAAAAAGGGCAAGCTGCCCTGTGAAACCGTGTCTCAGGAATATTCTCTGGAATACGGCACGGCAGTAATCGAAATGCACAAGACCTCTATTAAACCCGGACAGAAAGTGCTGATCGTAGATGACCTGATCGCAACCGGCGGCACGACTCAGGCGATGATCTCCCTGGTAGAGAGACTGGGCGGCGAGGTTGCAGGCGTGTTGGTTTTGATCGAGCTGGCAGGGCTGAAGGGAAGAGAAGCAATTGCAGGATATCGTCTGGATTCCGCAATTGTATATGAAGGCAAATAATATTACAGTTTACTCGTGGCTTCTTGTGCACAGCTTCTTATGCGAGCATTGAATCTGCCCACAAAAACCATGAGTGAACTGTAACCAAATAATTGATTTTCGAAAAAGAGTTACGACGTAACTCTTTTTTGGCAGAAACTGATAAAACTGGACGATGGTAAGGTGTGCGGAAGATGGATAGAACGGAAGACAGATCAAAAGAGCCGAAAACCAAGCTGGTGCTGGATGACGGACGAATTGAGAGCATTCAGGAATTTATAAGCCCGGAAGAACTATATCAGGACCTGATCGAGCGGGTGCGCAAGTATCATCCTTCGGATGATATTTCCATGATTGAAAAAGCGTATCGGCTGGCAGATAACGCCCATCAGGGACAGGTGCGTAAATCCGGCGAGCCTTACATCATCCATCCGCTGTGCGTGGCGATTATCCTGGCGGATCTGGAGCTGGATAAGGAGACGATCGTGGCGGGACTTCTGCACGATGTGGTGGAAGATACCGTGATGACGGTCGAACAGGTCGGAGAACAGTTCGGAACGGACGTTGCCTTTTTGGTGGACGGCGTGACCAAGCTGCAGCATCTGCATCTTGCGGACAATTCCGGCAATAAGACAGAAGCACAGCTGGAGATGCAGGCGGAGAACCTGCGCAAGATGTTCATGGCGATGGCGAAGGATATCCGCGTAATCATGATCAAGCTGGCGGACCGCCTCCACAATATGCGCACCCTCAAGCATATGCCCCACGAAAAGCAGATCCGGATTGCGCGGGAGACGATGGACATCTATGCGCCCATTGCACAGCGTCTCGGTATTTCCAAGATCAAGGTAGAACTGGACGATCTTTCGTTAAAATATCTCGAACCGGACGTTTATTATGATCTGGTGGACAAGATCGCGATGCGCAAAAGCGAGCGCGAAAAGTATATTCAGGGAATCGTGGACGAGGTTTCCGAGCACATCAAAAAGGCGGGAATCGAAGCTAAGATTGACGGTCGTATCAAGCATTTCTTCAGCATTTACAAAAAGATGAAGAACCAGCATAAGACCATCGACCAGATTTATGACCTGTTTGCTGTCCGGATTATCGTAGATACGGTTAAGGACTGTTATGCGGCGCTGGGCGTAATCCACGAGATGTACAAGCCGATTCCGGGGCGTTTCAAGGATTATATTGCGATGCCCAAGGCAAACATGTATCAGTCTCTGCACACGACGTTGATTGGAAGCTCCGGGCAGCCCTTCGAGATTCAGATCAGAACTTATGAAATGCATCGTGTGGCGGAATACGGTATCGCCGCCCACTGGAAATATAAAGAAGCCTCCGACGGCAAAAAGGTTGAGGCACAGGAAGAAGAAAAGCTGGCATGGCTGCGTCAGATTCTGGAATGGCAGCGCGAGATGTCGGATAACAAAGAATTCATGAACATGCTGAAAAGCGATCTGGATCTGTTTTCCGACAGCGTATACTGTTTTACGCCGACCGGTGACGTCAAGACCTTGCCTGCAGGCTCTACACCTATTGATTTTGCCTACAACGTCCATACTGCAGTCGGCAACAAGATGATCGGGGCGCGGGTCAACGGAAAGCTTGTGACGATCGATTACGAAATCCAAAACGGCGACCGCGTGGAAATTCTGACTTCGCAGAATTCCAAGGGACCGAGCCGCGACTGGCTTACGGTAGTCAAGAGTACGCAGGCGAAAAACAAGATCAACCAGTGGTTCAAAAACGAAGTCAAGGAAGAAAATATCACTAAGGGCAAGGATCAGTTCAACACCTACTGTAAGGCACGTTCGATCAACCTGGGCGAAATTATGAAGCCGGAATATCAGGCAGCTGTCATGAAGAAATACGGCTTTATGGACTGGGACAGCGTGCTGGCGGCGATCGGACATGGCGCGCTCAAGGAAGGTCAGATCGCCAATCGGATGCAGGAGCTTTATGAGAAAGACCATCCGAAGGTGATGACCAATGAAGAAGTGCTTGCCTCCATTGCAGAAAATAATGCCAATCAGGCGAAGCAGATGCACCCCCACAGTAAAAACGGCATCGTGGTCAAGGGGATTCATGATGTGGCAGTACGTTTTTCCAAATGCTGCTCTCCTGTGCCCGGGGATGAGATCGTCGGCTTTGTGACAAGAGGACGGGGGATTTCGATCCACCGGACGGACTGCATCAATGTATTAAACCTGCCGGAGATCGAACGTGCCAGACTCATTGAAGCGGAGTGGGAGCCCTCGGATACTGGAGCAGATGGTGAGAAATATATGGCGGAGATCAATATCTTTGCACATAACAGAAGCGGACTTTTAGCAGACATCAGTAAAACGCTGACGGAGCGCAATATTGATATCCAGACGATGAATACGAGAACGAACAAGCAGGGAATTGCAACATTGTCTACTTCATTTGAGATCAGCAGCAGGGAAGAGTTAAATCAGATCGTAGCGAAGCTGCGCAACATCGAAAGCGTCATCGATATTGAGCGTACAACGGGCTGATGCGATGCCGACGGCAGGTACGAGCAGGTATTGGGAAAGCCGATATGGAATTGGCGGCGTTTCAACGTTTGCAATGCTATCGGAAAATAGCGATTTGCCGCTTGGCTTCTGGGAAAGGAAAACGAATGTCTGAAATTAAAATTGGGCGAAAGACGATGGGTGTCTGCGCGACAAACTGTTATTTTTTGTACCGGGAAGGCGGGACAAAGGCGATCGTAGTCGATCCTGCGGAAAACGGAGCAGGGATTTTCAAATTGCTCTCCGAAAAGGACTTTACTGTGGAAGCGATTCTTCTGACACACGGTCATTTTGACCATATTGGCGGCGCAGCAGAATTAAAAAAAGCATCCGGCGCAAAGGTGTATGCATTGGCAGAAGAGAAGAAAGTCTGCCGGACGCCGGAGTTAAACCTGTCTGCCCAGATGCCCCCTGTTGTGACGATCGAAGCGGATGAATGGCTGACAGACGGACAGACAGTGGAAACCGCAGGGATTTCATTTCAGGTCATTGCAACGCCAGGGCATACTGTAGGCGGATGCTGCTATTACTGTAAAGAGGGCGGTTTCTTATTCTCCGGCGATACGCTGTTTGAGGAATCGGTCGGCAGAACAGATTTCCCGACCGGCAGCATGAGCAGTCTGGTACGCTCTGTGAAAGAAAAACTCTTTGTCCTTCCGGAAGATACAAAAGTTTATCCGGGACACGGAGATATTACTACAATTGGAAGGGAGAAGCAGTACAATCCCTACTGCCAGTAAAAAGATGATTATTGTAACGTTAAATGTAGACAGATATGCCTATGATATCCATTCTCTGGTAAAGGCCTTTTATCCGGAGCAGGAGATCAAAGTTTTTGTAAAAGGAACCAAAGAAGAACGAAGTGACGCCGGGCTGCCGGCGTTTTTCGTGGAATTTGATGAGACGTCCATCTGCGCAGGAATTGAAAATGGAGGGACTAAAACAGTCAATCTAAAGACGCCGGAGGACAGAGGAACGGTTAAAAACGATTTAAAACAGCTTTTGTACGCACTCCTTTCCGAAGAAACAGGAAAGACGCTTCCGTGGGGAACCCTGACCGGTATTCGTCCGACGAAAATTGCGAAACAGCTTCTGGAACAGGGACAAACAGAACAGGAAGTTGCTGCCTATATGGAGCATACCTATCTGGCATCGAAAGAAAAAACGGAGCTGTCGATTGACATTGCCAAACGGGAAATGCAGATTTTATCCGGAATTCATTATGAGGAAGGATACAGCCTTTATATCGGGATTCCGTTTTGCCCAACGACCTGTCTGTATTGTTCCTTTACCTCTTTTCCGATCTGTGCATGGAAAAATCGCGTGAGCGACTATTTAAGCGCCGTGGAAAAGGAAATCGATTTCGTAAAAGAAGCCTGCGCAGACCGCGTTTTGGACAGCGTTTATATTGGCGGCGGCACGCCGACTACACTGGAACCAGAGGAATTGGAGCGGCTTTTTTTGAAGCTTCAAAATACGCTTGACTGGTCACAGGTGCGGGAGTTTACGGTAGAAGCAGGGCGCGCGGACAGTATTACGGCAGAGAAACTGCGTGTGATGAAGCGTTATGGTGTGACGAGAATTTCGGTCAATCCACAGACGATGAAGCAGGAAACCCTTGATCTGATCGGTCGTCGGCATACTGTGGCGCAGACGGTTGAGGCATTTCGGCTGGCGCGGGAGGAAGGCTTTGATAATATCAATATGGACCTGATTCTCGGGTTGCCGGGAGAAACGAAGGAAGATGTCGAAGAGACAATCCGCCGAGTGCAGGAGCTTGGACCCGACAGTCTGACGGTACATTCTCTTGCAATTAAGCGAGCTTCCAGGCTGAGCCAGTGGATTTTGGAGCATGGCATCAGCACGCTGCACAACACAGACGAAACGATGGCGATCGCTGCCCAGGGGGCAAAGCAGATGGGCATGGAACCGTATTATCTCTACCGACAGAAAAATATGTCCGGCAATTTCGAAAATGTCGGCTATGCAAAACCGGAGAAGGCGGGTATTTATAATATTTTAATTATGGAAGAGGTCCAGACGATCATGGCACTCGGTGCAGGAACCATCTCCAAACGCGTCTATGGCGATGGCAGAATCGAACGCTGTGACAATGTCAAGGATGTCGGGCAGTATATCGAGAGAATCGATGAGATGATACAGCGCAAACAGCGGTTATTCTCAGAAGAATAGTTGGATTTTCAATAAAATATTGTAACGTGTTATAGAAAAATGAGTACAACAAAACCGTACAGGTGCAACAGTTTGTTACTCGTGACAGTAACATCGAAACCAAAGGACATTTCTAATTACTTAGGAATGTCCTTTTTGCGCATTTGTGAATGGTTTTAGGTGCAACAAACACATGAAATAATGAAATGGAGGTCCATTATGAACAACACAGCGTTAGGAGCAGAAAAATAAAAAGCCCTTTTGGATTAAATTGGGCGCGGTTGCGGCTTGTCTCGCAATCGTGATTGCCGTAGACGGCATACTTGCTCCTTTTTCTGGCGGCATGATTGTATCGGCTTACGCTTATGGCACAGATGAAGAAATTACTACAGCCGGAGCAGTAATGAATAGCGGCACAATCAGCGATAGCGGAGAGATGAAAGGACAGCCGTTGATGTTCTATCTTTCTGGCAAAGATATTGCTACAGTCCGTTTTTCTTGCAAAAACCAGCAAATCAATTTTTGGGACTGGACAGAAAAAAGAGATGAATATGGGAACGCCCAGAACTTTACCGTTGCCTATGGGGAGGACGAAAGCGAATATTATTATTTGACGATCAGCTGGGTGCCTAATGCTATCATTCGGGAACTGACTGACAATGAGGACAGTACGATTGCAGCTTTGCCGGAGGAAATGCGGAATGATATTATCGTCATGGAGATTACATTTGAAAACGGAAAAACTACAACAAAGGCAATTACAATCTCTCTGTTAGACGACGGTAGATTTTTTGCGTCCTTTGATGATTACCAAATCAGCGACGAAGATACTTTTATAAATCGTCCTGATAGCGAAGCAATCGGTGCCGCACCTGTTATAGAGGATAATTACAAAGAAGCAGATCCGAATGAACCAGAGCAAATTGTCATTCCAAATAGTATTACTTTCACAGGAACAATCATTGACAATGTGATTGAAAGTTTAGTTCCCATTATTCTTGTTGATGTCGAGGAAAATTCAGGACTAAGCTATGATAAAGTGCTGTTTGAATTGACAGAGGAACAAAAGATTGGGAATTAAAAACTGGTACGCGTGTACAAATAGTCTGCTCGGACTTTTTTCAAGAATCGACTCCCCCGATTGACAATTTAATTTCTATTACAGAAGCAGCACCCAATGATGAGTTGAAAATAGCAGATGAAGCAGCCAGAGCCTATTATGAGAATACAGTCTTTGAAGTTGTTTCTTTGGAATT
>ULQA01018907.1_pt1 | contig 11421 bp, 8 predicted proteins | sample 1954001 | NCBI WGS metagenome assembly ULQA01 (sample SAMEA4835643, study PRJEB28245) | human gut metagenome | biome: gut microbiome; material: fecal sample | place: Denmark | collected 2008 | reverse complement strand
AAGAACATCTAAAGAGATAATTAGAAATCTATTAAATGATTATGGAAAAACATATCGGGAAGCCAAAGAGAAAGCCGCAAAGCGCAAAGCAGCTTTGGCAAATGGAGCTCCCTTACCGACAGCCAGAACGCAAAAACCGTTCTCCAGCTATTGCTTGGAATGGCTACATACAAAGAAATGCACGGTGAAATAATCGACGTATATTAAATACAGCGCCGCGGTCAATAAGCACATCATTCCAAAGCTCGGTGTGTGCCACCCTCTGGGCTTCACGACGGAATTGATGGACGATTTCATCAAAGAACTGCAATTCGAAGATGAACTGGCGCCAAAGACGGTGCATGATATTCTAGTCGTGCTGCATGGCATTTTGAAGTTCGCTTCCTCGAAGTTTGCAGGCTCATTTCCCGCGGTGGAGATCAACTATCCGAAGATCGGCAAGAAGGAGATGCGCGTTTTGTCCAGAGAAGAGCAGGCGCGCCTCGTTGCCTATCTACATGAGGATCTGGATTCGTGCCGATTTGGTATCTTGCTGGCGCTATGTACAGGCATACGAATTGGTGAACTCTGCGCACTGCGGTGGGAAAGTGTTTCTACAAACGATAAAGCTATCCGAATTGCAAAGGCCCTGCAAAGGCTGCATGACACCAGCGTATCGCAAGGTGCTCGAACAAGGATTGTGATTGGTCCGCCCAAAAGCGATACCTCCGTGCGAACAATCCCTATGACGGAATACGCAACCGGGCTTTGCAGGCGCATGAAACCGCAAAGTTCAGCTGCGTATGTTCTGACCGGAACGGAAGCGTTCATGGAGCCGCGGACATTGCAGTATCGATTGGAAAGGTACACGCAGGCATGCGGTCTGGAGGGCGTACATTTTCATACGCTGCGCCACACATTTGCGACGCGAGCTGTTGAGGTCGGATTTGAAGTTAAATCATTGTCAGAACAGTATCCATACTTGATTTTTCCGGATAGCTCACGACCCTTGATATACCGAGCCTCCCAGCGACCGTCCCGCCGTCTGAAGATATTCTCACCCTTTGCCATTTTGTAATTCCTCCTTGTGCAGTGATTATGTTGGGTGTGGATCTTATTTTAATTTCATCCAGACTGCTGGGATGACTGCGCTGAACTTTAAGTCAACGGAATTCTCCGCAAAAAATTAACGTAAGTTGACAAAAACATACTTTTTCTTCCATTTCTTTGTTGATTCAATTGCATTTGAATATGTACAAAAGAATAACTATGTTTTGCGTTACACGTGGAGTGGCAAACTCCACGAAAGCTCCGCTGACACATCTGCATTAACAAAAGATGTTCGTTTTTATGCAGCTATGGCGGAGGCGGTACTTACTTGAATTGCGCACCTTGAATGGATATTTTTGTACAGCAATTTGCAAATTCAATATCTGTGTAGAGCCTTTGCCCCTGGACGGCTTCGTGCTGAACCGATGGGGGGCAGAGATACAGATATCAATGTAGGGATGTGAGATATGTGACAACAACAGCGAGCAGCTGTTTGACAGAGGAGAGCTCTGCCGATGTGATCATTCAAATAGCAAAACCTGTATTGGAACAAAAGAAGCTGTACCTGATAACGAAGCGTGCTTTTGACATAGTATGTTCTTTCCTGGGCCTGCTGATTCTGGCAATCCCGATGATAATCATTGCATTGATCATCACTTTGGACTCGCCAGGTCCCCCAATTTTTAAGCAGGAGCGGCTCGGTCTCCATGGGAAGCCGTTTATGATCTATAAATTTAGGTCAATGCGTCTTGACGCAGAGGAAAACGGCCCGCAGTGGGCAGATGAACAGGATCCAAGATGCACACACTTCGGCCAAATTCTCAGACGCACCCGGCTGGACGAGCTTCCTCAGTTCTATAACATCCTGCGCGGCGACATGAGTTTCGTCGGCCCGCGGCCGGAGCGTGCTTATTTCTACGGAGAATTTGAAAAATACATTCCCGGTTTCTCCAACCGGTTAATGGTTGTTCCTGGCCTGACTGGACATGCTCAGGTGAATGGCGGATATTCTCTGAAGCCGGAAGAAAAAATTATCTACGATATGGAGTATATAGAAAAACGATCGATTTGGATGGATTTGGCGTGTATTGGAAAAACGATCCGCGTCGTTTTGTGCGGCGCGGGCGCCCGATAAAGAAAGATGCGTTTGGAGGACAATCCTAGAATATGAACGAAAGTAAGAAACCGTATGCTTCCGTGGGGGGCACAGAACTGTCACTATGGGATATTACAAAGATCCTGTTGGCAAAGATTCATTGGCTGCTCCTTGCGGGGGTCGTTGTTGCTGCGGGCGTTTATGCAGTAGTAACAATTTTTGTTACGCCGACCTATGAATCTCGAGTGAGTTTTTATGTATATAACAGTGCGGACAATTCTTCACAGGGAACGATCAATAACAGCGACCTCCAGGCGGCGGAGAGCCTTGCTACGACCTATTCAAAGATCCTGGCGAGCAATTCTGTTTTGGATTCCGTCCTGAGTGATTTGAGAGCAGAAACTTCATTGTCGAGAAAGGAACTTAGCCGCATGGTGAATGTCTCCGTTGTGTCGGATACACAGTTGCTGGAGGTGGTAGCGACCTCGACCGATCCGGAGCTTGCCTGTAAGATCGCCAATTCCTTTGCAAAAGTTGCGCCTACTGAAATCGTTCGTATTACCAAGGCGGGCGGCGTCGAGGTCGTGGACCGACCGGAGGTGGCAACGGAAAAATCTGCTCCCAGAACCGTATTTGACAGCGCGATTGGATTTGTGTTTGGCGTGATACTGGCTTCAGTTGCTATTATTCTGCGAATGATGGCCGATACGACCATCTACCTGCCGGAGGACATTGAAAAGTCCGCCGGTGTGACTGTCCTTGGTCAGATACCGGACATCCATGCGACAAATGAGAATGCTGGCTGCTGGAAGCTGGCGGAGGGAGGTGCAGTGCTCTATGGCGAAAAAGAAAGAAAGCCGAAAGGTAGCGATTGAAGCTGTTCGTACAAACAGGAAACGTCTGCTGACCAATGAATCTCCATTTGCGATAAAGGAAGCCTATGTAAAGTTGCGCACCAGTTTGATGTTCTGCATGACGGCGGATAAGGAGCGCCCATGTACGAGCTTCGCCGTCACTAGCGCAAAGCCCTCTGAGGGCAAGAGCCTGACAGCAGCCAACATTGCCATTAGCTATGCAATGTTGGGCAAAAAGGTGCTCTTGATCGATGCGGATATGCGCAAGCCGACACAGCGCCGCCTTTGGAGAGTGGAGAAGCCTACCGGCCTGTGCGACTTTCTTGCAAAAATATCGAAGCTCGAACTGGACAAGGTGAAAGATCTGCCGCTCTGGATCGTTTGCACTGGCACCATCCCGCCGAACCCCTCCGAATTGCTTTCATCCGAGCGCATGAAGCACTTCGTGGAAGAAAGTGCAAAGGTTTATGACTACATTATTATCGACACGCCGCCGATCAATACGGTCGCTGACGCGCAAATTGTTTCGACCTATGTGGACGGTGTGGTACTCGTAGTCAAGTCCGGCGATACGACGGAGGATGAGCTGAACGAGGCCATCGATGCGGTACGCCGTGCGGGCGGAAACCTATGCGGCACGGTGCTCAACGACCTGAATATGAAATCCGTGAAGTATGCTTACAAATATAAATATGGGGGCAAATACGGATATAAGTATTCCTATTCTGAGTCGTATGAAGCGCGGTAATATGAAGCTCGACTTGTCGCTTGACTACCATGCCCATATTCTTCCTGGCTGCGACCATGGGAGCGATGGCCTTGCGACCTCGTTGAAACAGGTGGAGATGGCAGCTTCTGCTGGCGTGAAAACGATCTGTGCAACGCCGCATTTTTACCCGCACAAGGAGTCCGTCGAATCCTTCCTGTGCCGTAGGGAGAAAACTGCAGGGCTGCTGCTCCGTGAGCTGCCTGAAAACGCTCCGCTGATTCAGCTCGGCGCAGAGGTGCTGATCTGCGATGGCATGGAACGGCTGGACGGCCTGAACCGCCTGTGCCGTGAGGGTACAAACGAGCTGTTGTTGGAAATGCCGTTTTATGCGTGGCCGGAGTCGATCTGGGACACGCTGTATCTTCTGTGTGACCTGGCGGATATTCAAATTGTCCTTGCTCACGCAGAGCGGTATCCTGCAGAGAATATTGAAAAACTGATTTGTGAGAGCGTGCCGCTCCAGCTCAATGCAGAATGCCTGACAAAGCCGCTGAAACGTAAACGGTATCTTGAATGGATTGAAAATGGATATGTAAAGTACCTCGGAAGCGATATCCATATGCTTGGCCGCGGGTATAAGGATTGGCAGAAATGCAGACAGATGCTGGAGAAGAAGTATGTATGAACGAGAAAGAAAAATTGACGGAATACGAACGGCACCGCTCGTTTCGGTCATCATGCCTGCGTACAATGCAGAAAAATATATTGAGGAAGCGGTTTCTTCCGTGCTTTCGCAGACCTATAAAAACTGGGAACTGCTGATTCTTGACGATTGCTCTTCCGACTGCACGGCCGAAATTGCGGAGTACTTTGCAAGCCTTGATACTCGTATACGTCTGCTGCGGAATCCGCAGAACATGGGCGTGGCGAAAACGAGAAACCGTGGTTTTGATATCGCAAAGGGCGAATGGATCGCATTGCTCGACAGCGACGATGTGTGGCACAGTGATAAGCTGGAAAAGCAGCTGGCTGTTGCAGGGCGTGCTGGTGCGGATATCATCTACTGCTCCTACGCGCTGGTTAATGAAAGCGGAGCGCATTTATCGGACTATATCGTTCCGGAAACGACATCGTATGATGCCATGCTGAGGGAAAGCGTGCTGAGCTGTTCTACCGTGCTGCTCCGTCAGCTTATTTTACGAGAACATCACTTTTCTGCGGAGCACTATCACGAGGATTATGCGCTCTGGCTGGAATTGATGAGATTCGGCTATCGCGCGGTGGCCTGTAGAGAAATTCTGGTGGACTATCGTGTTGTGAACGGCTCTCGTTCAAGTAACAAGTTCAAATCGGCCAAGTATCGCTGGGAGATTTACCGTGATGTCGAGAGGCTCTCGCTGCCACGGTCGGCGCAAGCGTTTCTGACATATGCACTCCACGGCATGCGCAAACATAGGAGATTCTAGCATGGAGGTTGTAAAGGACATGACCGCGCACCAAGCGCTCCTGCTGGAGATGCTCAAGGACTTTGACGCCGTATGCCGCAAGCACGGTATTCACTATCAGCTCTTCGCCGGAACGGCGTTGGGCGCTGTTCGCCACCATGGCTTTATTCCTTGGGACGATGATCTGGATGTCATCTTGATGCGTAGTGAATATGACCGCTTCTTCGCGGAAGCGGCGGTGGATTTTGACGCTGATACCTACTATGTGCAGCAGGAAAACAGCGCGCATTGGCCAATGCAGTTTTCAAAACTGCGTAGAAACCACACGGCCTGCATCGAAAAATACCATCCAAAAGACCCGCTCATCCATCAGGGCGTCTACATCGACATCTTCCCGTGTGACAATCTTTCCGACCGGCCGCTGATGCGCAAATTGCAATTTGCTGCATCAAAAATCGTGATTGCAAAGGCACTGTATGCGCGGGGTTATGAAACCAATAGCTTTGTAAAAAAGCTGTTTATGCAGCTGTGCCGAGTGCTTCCGCGTGAAAAACTGGAACGATTTTGCGCGAATCGTGACGATGTGCATACAAGTATGTGCCACACGTTTTTTGCGGCTGGAAAAAAATATGGGAAGAACATCTTTCCGAGAGCATGGTTCGAAGAGACAGTCGAATTGCCGTTTGAGGATGGCGCGTTCCCAGTCTCTGCGCATTATGATGCGCTTTTGAGTCGACTGTATGGGGATTATCGCAGACTTCCCCCTCCGGAGGCGCGCAAGTGCAAGGAGCATGCGGCACTCGTCGATCTGGAGCGCTCCTATACGGACTATCTCGTCGCACAGCAAGCAATGAACATTGATGTCTACACGCGGAGCATCCGCTGAATGCAGGAGGAATGTATGGATAGAGTAGAGGTTGTCTGCGTCACCATGGGGCAGAAGGACTTGTCGATTGCGGAAAAAATGCACATCACCGGCAACGCTGTGTTCGGTAATCAAGCGGACGGATACCGCAAAGAGATGCAGACATGCGATGGCCGCACATTAAACATGATTACCACGGATACACGGGGCGTCGGTGTCAACCGCAATATCGCGTTGCTGCACGCTACCGGGGATATCCTGCTTTTTGCGGACGATGATGTTTGCTATGCCGATGGTTATGCCGATGGCGTGCGCCGTGCCTATGCGCAATATCCGGATGCGGATATGATCATTTTTTCCATGGATATTACGCAGGGGGGACGTGTGATCCGCCAGATTAAAAACCGCGACGGCCGCCTGCATTTTCATCGCGCCCTGCGGTATGGGACATGCGTCTGCTCCATCCGCCGGGACAGCCAGCGACGGGCGAACATCTGGTTTTCCACGCTTTTCGGCGGCGGCACGAACTACGCCCACGGGGAGGACACGCTGTTTTTGCGGGATGCGTTTCGCCGGGGGCTTCGGGCGTACACGAGCAGCTTCTGCCTGGGCACCTGCGCCAAGGATGCGTCCACTTGCTTTCGCGGCTTTGATGAGAAATATTTCTACGATCAGGGCGTTTTATACCGGGCTGTATTCGGCGCGGCGGCAGCGCCGCTGTGCCTACGCTTCTGCCTGAAGCGGCACAATACATATCGGGGAGAGATGACATTTTCCCGCGCTCTGCGGGCGATGCGCCGGGGCACACGGGAGACGCCGAGAGAAAAGCTACCATAATGTTTCTGTTGTTTTGATTCGATAGATAAAAAAAGGGGGGAAAAACCGTTTGAAACGAGAGAATCAACCAATCAATAAAGCGCCCGGCGGGGGCGTGAAACCGCTGCTGATCGTGATTGCTGTGATCGTGCTGATCATCTTAGTGGTGGTGATGGTTTGCGGTCATAAGTTTGCGGACGCGCCTGCACAGAACGGAAGTCAGGTGTCTGCGTCTGTGGATGATTTTGTGATCAAGACGGCATACGGAGACTTGCACTTCCCGGAGCAATGGGAGGCATATTTGAAGGTCGAGCAAGCCGAAGGTGATAATGCGCTCACGGTGCAGTTTTCGGCTAAGATCCGCGACAGCGTTATTCCACTGTTTTCCGCCACGATCGGGGATGAAACTGGCGACATTGCCGGAACGTTGACCGCTGCTGACGGAACGCAGAGAACTGTCTGTATAAAAATTGACGAGATCTCCAAAAATGATGCGCTGAGCGCAAGTGAGCAACAGCAAGTGTATGCAATGCAGGAGGACTTAAATTATCTGATCGATCATTTAAGCTGAATGTAATTACAATAGGAGGAGAACTGTTATGACAAGCAGACTGATGAAACGACATTTGTCTTTGTGCCTTGTTCTTGTGATGCTGCTGACAGCTATGCTGCCGGTCAGCGTCTTCGCGGCGGGCTCAAACGATGAAGGCTCTGCTGCTTCCGGGGGGAACGCAGCTGCAACTACGATGATTTCAGACTATGCAACATTCCTTTCCTGTTTCAAGGTTCTGGAAGGCTATGCCCAGACCTATGCGGAAGAAAATGCCGGTGAGGATGCCAATGCGCTGATCATCAATTATATCCGTACAGGCGTGGAGCGGTACACCTCCGGCACTTGGGAAATGGTCTGCGGCAAGGAGAATACTGCCTTTACCACCTATGTTTCCGAGCAGGATACCGCGAACAATACCTCGGCTTCTGCACTGAAGAACTTGGGCAACTTCACATTGCCCAATGGCAATAAAGTTGACCTTGGCCATGTGTTTGGCGCAATGGATGTGGCCAATTACGCCAAGGTGCAGGGCATGACGGATGCTGTTGTTCAGGCTCGTGCCGACATGGGCAGTTGGGCCGGTGATATCGCCGACCTGATGTTCTGCGCCGAAAATGTGGACATCCCCGAGAAGGTGGATACCACGGAGACGGACGTTGACATTCTGGCTGCCAACATTCGTACAAAATACCTCGGTGTAGATTACGGCACACTCAACAGTGTGGATCACTCCTTCACTGATACGGACCTCTATGGCGACATGGATGCGTTCTATCTCACAACGGAGATGAACCGCGGCGGTGTGGCGTTGAGCACGATCATTGAGAACTACTTTACCGCAGGGCTTACAGACGCAAGCCGCGCTTCCTACTTCCTGACCAACCGTCTGGGCGGCATGGTCACCAAAGACGGTATCCGGAGCAAGGTCCTGAGCACCTATACCGGGAATACCCTGATCGGTGCGCTGGAGAGCTCGTACTCGCTGACAGATCTGCCCAATTGCGAGACGCTGCGCAAGGCCTGCTGCTATGCATTTGCGGATTATCTGTTTGATCTGGCTGGCGATCCCAACGGCACGGATCCCGTTGATCCCGACCCGGTCGATCCGGATCCTAAGCCCGAGCCGAAGCCGGATAATGCCTACTATTCTGTGTTTTCCTCGGATACGACGACTGTTGCCCCCGGCGTGACACAGACGATCAATTACGCACTGACCAAGGACGACAAGCAGATCGTCTACTACATTGCCACGGCGGATATCGCCCGGGAGGATGTGAGCATCCACGCCAATTATCACGACAACGATCCGAGCCAGGGCTGGGCAATGTCCCGCGTGTCCGATCAGATGGCGGCGGCTCAGAAGCGTCATTCCGATCCGTCCGATGCGGCAAACTACGTCGAGCACTACAATGCAGTGGTCGGCGTCAATGCAGACTTTTATAACATGACGACCGGCGCTCCCGGCGGCGCGCTGGTCATGGATGGCGTCGAGTATCACGGCGGCACCTCCGAAAACTTCTTTGCGATTCTGAAGGATGGAACCGCCATGATCGGCGGGCCCAGCGATTACGCAGCTTATCAGGATCAGATCCAGGAGGCTGTCGGTGGCAGCGTTTATCTGGTCAAGGATGGAAAGCCCGTCGTGACCAGTGCGGCGGACTATTATAACAGCCGTCATTCCCGCACTTGTGTGGGTATCACTGCTGAGGGCAAGGTCATCATGATGGTGCTGGACGGCCGTCAGGAACCCTTCTCCGCCGGCGGCAGTGCTGAAGAACTGGCACAGATCATGCTGGACGCAGGCTGTGTGACTGCAATCAATCTGGATGGCGGCGGTTCCACTACCTTCGTAGCGAAGCAGGAAGGCAGCAATACGCTCACGGTTGTGAACCGTCCTTCGGATGGTTATGAGCGTTCCGTTAGTTCCTCTCTGATGGTGGTCTCTACGGCTCCTGTCTCCACGGAGTTCGATCATGCCCTGATCACCTCTGCTTACGATTACTTGACGAGCGGCGCCACGGTTCGTCTGGTTGCTTCCGGTGTCAGTGTGTCCGGCAGCGCTGCGGAACTCCCTGCCAATCTTACATGGAAGTCCGCAGATGAAACCATCGGTACCGTCTCTGAAGATGGTGTTTTCACCGCCGTCAAGAAAGGCAGCGTGGAGATCCAGCTCCTGTCCGGTGACACGGTGATCGGCAGCAAGACGCTTACCGTGGTCGAGCCGAATGGACTGAAATTCTCCAAAACGAGCATCAACGCCATTTACGGAGACTCGGTGCGCCTTCCTCTGGTTGCAACCTATAACGAGAATCCCGTCGCTGTATGCGCGGGCGATATCACATTTGAACTGAGCAACAGCGCAGCAGGTACTGTGGAAGCTGCGAACAATGGCTTTGCCTTTACCGGCAGCGAGGGATCCGGCCTGCGCAATGTGACCATCACGGCCATGATTACGCGGGACTACTCTATCAGTGCTACGATTAAGGTCGCCATGTACAGTGCCAATCAGGCGATTTTCGACTTTGACAACGCTACAAGCGGCGACAGAACCTTCGCATGGACAAGAGAAGTCTCCAACGCGGAATATCTCCCCGGCGGCGACGGCGAGACAGACCGCTATCATGTGATCGATCCCAGCCAGCCCATGAACGTCACCTATGTCTTCGGACTGGATATGATGACGATCAAGATGCCTGAAAAGCTGGAGCCGCTTCTGTCCATGGTTGCTGGCGGCGATATTTCCGGCATCACGGCCTGGGATCTGCTGCTCCAGCTGGCAGAGCGTGTCAGCCCGAAGACTGAGGTGACGGTGAAGTTCCAGTTCGACCAGAATGTCGATGTGGACATTTCCAACCTGACGGTGTCGAATGATTATTTCCGTCTGACGTCCGCATCCATGGACGAGAATAATCTGCTCACGGTGAAGTGCAATTTCATCAAGCAGAGCCAGGCCATTGATCCTGAAACGGCCAACCCCATCTGCATTCTCAGTGGTGTAAAGATGACCGCTAAGAACGGCGCGAATCAGACGCTGACAATTACGAGCGCTGGTTCGATCGGCTATGATATCTATCTTGGCGCAAACGCGCTCTACAGCATGGCCAAGCAGACCTCTTTCCAAGAGCAATATGGTATTTATCCCTATGAGGAGCCGGAAAATGTCACACATCCCAAGGGCGGCCATTTTTACTGCGAATCGTATCAGAAATTTACGGATAAGTTCATTCTGGATGGCACAGTCTGGTCCGGCTGGAAGCAGATCAACGGCGCAACCTACTACTTTGTGGATAACGTCGCTGTGAAGGGCGTTCACAAGGTCCCTGGTCTCAACGATGAAAGCAACGAGTATTTCTACCAGTTCAATGAGACGACCGGTGCTTGCGAGGGCAAGGTCACAGGTCTGTTCGAACTTGACGGTGCGTGGTATTACGCCATCAAAGGTGTGGCCAAGTCCGGCTGGTGGAATCTTACGGATGCCGACGGCAGCAGTGCCTACTACTTTTTCAGCACGAAAACGTTCCAGGCTGTTGACGGAAACCAGAAGATCGACGGATATAATTACGTATTCAGCAATCACAAGCTGGTTCGCGGCGACTTCGTGAAAGATGCCGGCGGTACGCACTATCGTTGGGCCGGCGAGTGGATGTGCAACAAATGGCTGGAGCTTGACGGCAAAAAGTATTACCTGGGCTATGGCCCGAATGGTTATGTCCAAACGGGTATCTTCCATATCTACGAGTATCCTACCCGTTATGCCGCTGACGAAAACGGCGTCTGGCAGGAGCATCTCACTGGCCTGTTTGATTATAAGGGGGAGACGTACTACTGTGTCGCGGGTATCATTCAGGAAGGCGCTGGTCTTGTGCGCATCGATGGTGATTACTACTACTTCAGAACGTCTACCAGCACAGCGGTGAAGGCGCGTGCGTATTGGATCACGGTCACGAACGGTTTGCTGCCCACAGGACAGTATACCTTCGACGCTGATGGTAAGATGGTCAACCCGCCCATCGTTACGCCTGATCCCGATCCCAGCCCGGAACCGGGAGTGAAA
>ULQA01062184.1_pt1 | contig 11493 bp, 8 predicted proteins | sample 1954001 | NCBI WGS metagenome assembly ULQA01 (sample SAMEA4835643, study PRJEB28245) | human gut metagenome | biome: gut microbiome; material: fecal sample | place: Denmark | collected 2008 | reverse complement strand
ACGCAAGATTGTTCGAGAAATCAACTTGTTGGCACAATAGTATAAAAAGGAAAAAAATGGAAAGATTATATAAAAAATTAGAAAGCTATGGGCAGTCTGACTATTATCCGTTTCACATGCCGGGGCATAAGAGAAACCGGGCATCTTCAGCAGATGATTTTCTTTTTGAGAGAGATATTACAGAGATTTCAGGATTTGACAATCTTCATCATGCGGAAGGAATTTTGAAAGAAGCACAGGAATATGCAGCTCAGATTTATGGGACAAAGAAATGTTTCTTCAGTGTAAATGGAAGTACGGCGGCTCTTCTGGCAGCAGTCAGTGCAAGTGTAAATAAAGGTGGGAAGATACTTGTCGCGAGGAACTGTCACAAGGCTGTTTACCATGCATTGTATTTACGTGAGCTTCAGCCGGTCTATATTTATCCACATGAAGATCAGAGACTGGGGATAAACGGAGGAATTTCCCCTGAACGTGTGGAAAGATATCTGGAAGAAAATACGGATGTGCAGGCTTTTCTGCTTACTTCGCCTACATATGACGGCGTTGTGTCTGATATAAAGACAATTGCAGAAGTTGTACACAGACATAAGATTCCTCTTATTGTGGATGAAGCACATGGTGCACATCTTCATTATTCTAAATATTTTCCGGTGTCTGCTGCTGATCTGGGAGCTGACATTGTAATACAGAGTTTCCATAAAACGCTGCCATCTATGACTCAGACGGCGGTGCTTCATATATGCAGTGATATGGCAGATGTGGAAAAGATAAAGAGATTTATGGGGATTTACCAGACCAGCAGTCCGTCGTATATTCTGATGGCGAGTATGGATGCATGTATGGATAAACTGAGAAAAGACGGGCAGCAAATGTTTCGCGAATTTACCTTCAATTTGGAGAAGGCCAGACAGCGTCTTTCAAAGTGTGAAAAAATAAAACTGATCGAAGGTTCTATGATCGAAGGCAGTGGAATCTATGATTTTGACAGATCCAAGCTGTTGTTCTCCACAGTCGGAACTTCTGTTAACGGACACCTTCTCCATCAGATACTTCGTGACAGATATCACATTGAAATGGAAATGGCGGCTGAGAAATATGTTCTTGGAATTGCAGCAGTGGGAGATACAGAAGAGGGATTTGAGAGACTGTGTACTGCAATTGAAGAGATTGATGCAGAGATACAGCAAACAGATGAGTCGGAGGAATCGCAGTATCATACTTCTCATGCGAGAATGACACAGCTTATGACAATTTCTCAGGCAGTGGATGCGCAGCAAAGGCGATATTCTCTGAAAGAAAGTGTTGGCAAAGTCAGTGCAGAGTTTGCTTATCTGTATCCGCCCGGAATTCCGATTATTGTGCCGGGAGAGCAGATAACTGGACAATTTGTAAGAAATGTGAGAAGATACATGGAACAGGGGCTGGAAGTACAGGGACTCAGTGATACATCTGCTGAAACAATCTGCGTAGCTGCCCGAAATGAAATTGGACAGGAAGAATACAGTCCGGCAAAGGAATAACATAACAGATATGGGAAAGATTTTTTACATCATGGGAAAGAGTGCATCCGGAAAAGACAGAATCTATTCACTTCTGGCCGCACATAAAGAATTGAATCTGAAAACACTTATTCTGTATACAACCCGCCCGATCAGGGCAGGAGAGCAGGATGGAAAAAATTATTATTTTGTAGATGACGGAAAACTGGAAGAATTCAGAAAAAACGGAAATCTTATCGAGGAGAGAGCATATCATACGGTTTATGGGATATGGACTTATTTCACTGCAGATGATGGTCAGGTGAACCTTGCAGATTCCGATTATCTGGGAATCGGTACTCTGGAGTCATTTAAAAAGATGCGTAAATACTATGGGGAAGATGCAGTCTGTCCTGTTTATGTCCAGGTAGAAGATGGAGAAAGACTGAGTCGTGCTCTTAATAGAGAGAGAGAACAGGAAAATCCAAGATATGAGGAAATGTGCAGAAGATTTATTGCAGATCAGTCGGATTTTTCAGAGGAAAATATTCTGAACGCAGGGATAGAGAAACGTTTTCAGAATATAAATCTTGATGACTGTGTGAAAGAAATCGCAAATTATATAAAGTCTGTGCAATAGTTCTTCTTTTATGGTATAATATCTTACAAAACGGACTGGTGAGGTGATTCTTATGATGGGATTTAACAATATTATCGGACATGAAGAGATTATCGGACATTTAAAAAATGCAATAGAATCAGGAAAAATATCGCATTCTTATATTTTTACCGGCGAACCAGGTTCTGGTAAGAAGCTCCTTGCAGGGACTTTTGCGGCAACACTTCAGTGTGAGGCCGGAGGTACAGAACCCTGCCAGAAATGCGACTCCTGCAAAAAGGCGATGGGTAAGAATCATCCGGACATTATTATGGTCAGTCATGAGAAACCTGGAACGATCACAATTGACGAGATCAGGGATCAGGTGATCAATGATATAGATATCAGACCATATTACAGTCCTTACAAGATTTATATTATTGCAGATGCAGATCTTATGACACCACAGGCACAGAATGCTCTTCTTAAAACAATTGAAGAGCCGCCGGAATATGCAGTGATTCTTTTGCTGACTAATAATATCGGGGGACTGCTGCCGACTATTCAGTCAAGATGTGTTCGTCTTGATCTGAAGGTAGTGGATGACGGTCTTGTAAAGAAATATCTGATGGAGCATCTTCATGTTCCGGATTACCAGGCGGAGATTGACGCATCCTTTGCACAGGGCAGTATTGGAAGGGCAAAAGAAGCAGCTACTTCTCAGGAGTTTGCAGAGATGACTCAGAATGCACTGAGGATTCTTAAATATGCAAACACCATGGAAGTTTATGAACTGTCAGATGCGATTAAGAGTCTTTCTGAGGACAAACAGAATATCAACGATTATCTGGATATTTTCCAGTTCTGGTTCAGAGATGTCCTGATGTTTAAGGCAACACAGGAGATTGACAATCTGGTATTTAAACAGGAAATTAATTTTATCAGAGAACAGGCAAAGCAGCGTTCCTACGAGAATCTGGAGAACATTCTGGATTCTATTCAGAAGACAAAGGTACGTCTGAAAGCAAATGTTAATTTTGATCTGGCATTTGAATTGCTGTTCCTGACGATCAGGGAGAAATAGAATGACAAAAGTAGTAGGCGTGAGATTTCGTAATGTAGGCAAGATTTATTATTTCAGTCCTAAAGATTATGAAATTAAAACAGGCGATCACGTGATCGTGGAGACAGCCCGGGGAATTGAATACGGGAAAGTCGTACTTGCACCAAGAGAAGTAGGTGAGGAAGATGTTGTTCACCCTCTCAAAGAAGTTCTTCGTGTGGCAACAAAGGAGGACGACGAGAGAGAGGCACAGAACAGAGTCAGAGAGAGAGAGGCATTTAAAATCTGTCAGAAGAAGATTCGTGAACATGGTCTGGAAATGAAACTGATAGATGCAGAGTATACATTTGATAATAATAAAGTGCTGTTTTATTTCACTGCTGACGGCAGAATTGATTTTCGCCAATTGGTAAAAGATCTGGCAGCAATTTTTAAAACGCGTATCGAACTTCGTCAGATTGGTGTTCGCGATGAGACAAAGATTCTGGGAGGAATCGGTATCTGCGGAAGATGTCTGTGCTGCCACACATATCTGTCTGAGTTTGCACCGGTATCCATAAAGATGGCAAAAGAGCAGAATCTGTCCCTTAACCAGACAAAGATTTCCGGTGTGTGCGGAAGACTGATGTGCTGCCTGAAGAACGAGCAGGAAACATATGAAGAGCTGAATAAAAAGCTTCCGGGACTGGGAGATACAGTTACAACTCCGGATGGGCTTACCGGAACTGTACACAGTGTAAACGTGCTTCGTCAACGTGTAAAGGTAATTGTAGAGATCAATGACGAGAAAGAAATTCAGGAATTTCCGGTAGATGACCTGAAATTCAGACCGAGAAAGAAGAAAGTCAAAGTCTCTGAAAAAGAATTAAAAGAACTTGGAAATCTGGAAGATAAAAAAGGAGATTCCAAATTAAATGACTGATCAGCTGGTAAAAGATAATGAACGTATAGATGATCTTCAGAACGGATATTATGTGATACAGGATCCGGATAAATTCTGTTTTGGGATGGATGCAGTTCTTCTTTCCGGCTTTGCAAAAGTAAAAAAGGGTGAGACTGCTCTGGATCTGGGAACAGGAACGGGAATTATCCCGATCCTGCTTAAAACCAAAACAAATGGGAAACACTTTACAGGTCTTGAGATTCAGAAAGAGTGTGCAGATATGGCCGGACGCAGTGTCAGATATAATCATCTGGAGGACGATGTTGAGATCGTACGGGGTGATATTAAGGAGGCTGCTGATATTTTTGGGGCAGCTTCTTTTGATGTAGTGACAAGTAATCCGCCTTATATGATCGGACAGCATGGACTTCGCAATCCGGATATGCCAAAAGCAATTGCCAGACATGAAGTACTCTGTAATCTGGAGGATGTGGTGAGCCAGGCATCAAAGGTTCTGAAAGAACGTGGAAGATTTTATATGGTTCACAGACCGTTCAGACTGGCTGAGATTATGAATGTTCTCACAAAGTATCGTCTGGAACCGAAAAGGATGCAGCTTGTATATCCATACATAGACAGAGAACCAAACATGGTTCTGATCGAGGCATTAAAGGGAGGAAATTCCAGAGTTACAGTGGAACCTCCTCTGATCGTATATAAAGAGCCGGGAGTCTATACAGAAAATATACTGAAGATTTATGATATGATTTAACCGAATTTTATTTGCAAAGTAATATGAGAGGAAACAAATTATGAGTGGTAAATTGTATTTATGTGCAACACCCATAGGAAATCTGGAGGATATTACACTCCGGGTACTTCGAACATTGAAAGAAGTGGATCTTATTGCAGCAGAGGATACCAGAAACAGTATTAAACTGTTGAACCATTTTGATATAAAAACACCTATGACCAGTTATCATGAGTACAACAAAATTGATAAGGCATATGTTCTGATCAGTAAAATGCAGGAAGGGCAGAATATTGCACTGATCACAGATGCGGGAACTCCGGGGATCTCAGATCCGGGAGAGGAGCTTGCGGCAATGTGTTATGAAGCGGGGATTGAAGTAACTTCTCTTCCGGGACCTGCTGCCTGTATCACTGCCCTGACTCTGTCCGGACTTCCAACCAGAAGATTCGCTTTTGAAGCATTTCTTCCGGCAGATAAAAAAGAAAGAAAACTGATTCTGGAAGAACTGAAGAATGAAACGAGAACTATCATTCTCTATGAGGCTCCTCACAGACTAATAAGAACTCTGGAGGAATTGAAGGAAACTCTCGGAAATCGCAGAATGACTCTTTGCAGGGAACTGACGAAAAGACATGAGACTGCATTCCATACGACTATCGAGGAGCTGATCCTCTATTATCAGACAGAGAAGCCGCTTGGAGAGTGCGTGCTGGTGATTGAAGGCAGAAGCAGACAGGAGATGGAAGAGGAACAGAAGGCATCCTGGGAAAAAATTACCATAGAAGAACACATGGAAATCTATGAAAATCAGGGACATTCAAGAAAAGAAGCTATGAAAATGGTAGCAAATGACAGAGGAATGACGAAGAGAGATGTCTATCAGTACCTCATCAATAAAACCGAAGAATAAGATTAACATACAGAAGAATTCCCGTTTTCGGGGATTCTTTTTTATTCAGGCTGTGGCAAGGAACGGGCTTTTGTGCTATAATAAATTTGTATTATTATGTCCAGATACCAGAATATATTTGAAAACCTGTCTATAATTTTCACGCAGGGGTTTTCAGATATATTCTGGTGATAAGTATATATAACAGGAGGAAAGAAATGGGCGGAGAAAATACAGAATACGGAGCGGATCAAATCCAGATTCTGGAAGGTTTGGAAGCCGTACGAAAGAGACCAGGTATGTATATCGGAAGTACATCCGGCAGAGGTCTTCATCATCTGGTTTATGAGATTGTAGATAACGCGGTTGATGAAGCACTGGCAGGATTTTGTACAGAGATTCAGGTAGTTATTAATCCGGACAACTCTATCACAGTTGTAGATAACGGACGTGGTATTCCGGTAGGAATCAATCATAAAGCAGGGATTCCTGCTGTAGAAGTAGTATTTACCATTCTTCATGCCGGCGGTAAATTTGGAGGCGGAGGGTACAAGGTATCCGGTGGTCTTCACGGAGTAGGTGCGTCTGTAGTAAATGCACTTTCCACATGGCTTGAAGTAAGGATCTATCATGAAGGTAAGATTTATCAGCAGAGATATGAACGCGGTAAAACTATGTATCCTCTGAAGGTTGTGGGAGACTGCCAACCGGATAAGACCGGAACAACAGTTGTCTTCCTTCCGGATAAAGAAATATTTGAGGAAACAGTATATGATTATGACATTCTGAAACAGCGTTTGAGAGAGATGGCATTCCTGACAAAGGGATTGAAGATTTCTCTTAAAGATACCAGAGAAGGAATGGAAAGAGAGAAAGTTTTCCATTATGAAGGTGGTATCCGTGAATTTGTAAGCTATCTGAACAGAAGCAAGGAAGCGCTTTACCCGGAAATCATTTACTGCGAAGGACAGCAGAACGGTGTGTCTGTAGAGGTTGCCATGCAGCACAATGACTCTTATACAGAGAACTGCTATGGATTTGTAAATAATATTAATACACCTGAGGGTGGTACTCATATTGTAGGTTTCAGAAATGCCCTGACAAAGACGTTCAATGATTATGCTAGAAAGAACAAGCTGCTTAAAGACAGTGAACCCAATTTGAGTGGCGATGATATCCGCGAAGGTCTGACTGCAATCGTCAGTGTTAAGATTGAGAATCCCCAGTTTGAAGGTCAGACAAAACAGAAGCTTGGAAACAGTGAAGCAAGAGGGGCTGTTGACAGCGTGGTGAGCAAGCAGCTTGAGATTTTCCTTGAGCAGAATCCAACAGTAGCGAAAACTACAGTAGAGAAATCAGTTCTTGCACAGAGAGCACGTGAGGCTGCACGTAAGGCTCGTGATCTGACCAGAAGAAAATCAGCACTTGATAATATGTCACTTCCTGGAAAGCTTGCAGACTGTTCAGATAAGAATCCTGAGAACTGTGAAATCTACATTGTAGAGGGAGATTCCGCCGGTGGCTCTGCAAAAACAGCCAGAAATCGTGTAACACAGGCTATCCTTCCACTGAGAGGTAAGATCCTGAATGTAGAGAAAGCACGTCTGGATAAGATTTATGCAAATGCAGAGATCAAAGCTATGATCACAGCTTTCGGAACAGGAATTCATGAAGATTTTGATATCAGTAAACTTCGTTATCATAAGATTATTATTATGACTGATGCCGATGTCGATGGTGCGCACATCGCAACCCTTCTGCTGACTTTCCTGTATCGTTTTATGCCTGAGCTTATCAAACAGGGATATGTGTATCTTGCACAGCCGCCATTATACAAGGTGGAGAAGAACAAGAAAGTATGGTATGCATACGACGATGATGAACTGAATCAGATTCTGACAGAAATCGGACGTGACGGAAATAACAAGATCCAGCGTTATAAAGGTCTTGGAGAGATGGATGCAGACCAGCTTTGGGAGACGACAATGGATCCTGAGAAACGAATCCTGCTTAAGGTTACCATGGATGAGGCTGCGACTTCTGAGATTGACCTTACATTTACTACACTGATGGGTGACAAGGTAGAGCCGAGACGTGAATTTATTGAAGAGAATGCAAGATTTGTAAAGAATCTGGATATCTGATAATAGGGAGAATAGATAAATGGAAGATAATATTTTTGACAAAGTCCACGAGGTGGATCTGGAAAAGACCATGAAGGACTCTTATATTGACTATGCCATGAGCGTTATCGCTTCCAGAGCACTGCCTGATGTAAGAGATGGTCTGAAACCGGTTCAGCGACGTGTATTGTATTCCATGATAGAACTGAATAATGGTCCTGACAAACCGCATCGTAAATGTGCGCGTATTGTCGGTGATACAATGGGTAAATATCATCCACATGGTGACAGTTCTATTTATGGAGCACTTGTAAATATGGCACAGGAATGGTCTACCAGATATCCGCTGGTAGACGGACATGGAAACTTTGGTTCCGTAGATGGTGACGGGGCAGCGGCCATGCGATACACTGAGGCACGTCTGAGTAAGATTTCCATGGAAATGCTGGCAGATATCAACAAAGATACTGTTGACTTCCAGCCAAACTTTGATGAAACAGAGAGAGAGCCGGTTGTACTGCCGTCCCGTTATCCGAATCTTCTGGTGAACGGAACTTCAGGTATTGCAGTAGGTATGGCTAACAATATCCCTCCTCATAATCTGAGAGAGGTTGTGGATGCTGTTGTCAAGATTATAGACAATATCATTGAAGAACAACGCGAAACGACTATGGAAGAGATTCTGGATATTGTAAAAGGTCCTGATTTTCCTACAGGTGCGATGATTCTTGGAAGAAGAGGGATTGAAGAAGCATACAGAACAGGTCGCGGTAAGATTCGTGTACGTGCAGTGACAAATATTGAGACTCTTCCAAACGGAAAGTCCAGAATTATTGTCACAGAGCTTCCGTATCTGGTAAATAAAGCGCGTCTGATCTCAAAGATTGCAGAACTTGTAAGAGATAAAAAGATTGACGGAATCACAGACCTGAATGACCATTCCAGTCGTGAGGGAATGAGAATCTGTATTGATCTGCGCAAGGATGCAAATGCAAATGTAGTTTTGAATTTACTGTATAAGCATACGCAGTTACAGGATACTTTTGGCGTAAATATGCTTTCACTTATTCCGAATAACGGAAGTCTGGAACCGAAGGTATTAAACCTGAAACAGATGCTGGAATATTATCTGGCTCATCAGGAAGATGTAGTGACCAGAAGAACGAAATATGACCTGAATAAAGCAAGAGAGCGAGCTCACATTTTAGAAGGTCTGCTGAAAGCACTGGACAATATTGATGAGGTGATCCGTATTATCAGAGCTTCGCAGAATGTGCAGATCGCAAAACAGGAGTTAATGGATCGCTTTGAACTGACAGATGTTCAGGCACAGGCAATCGTAGATATGCGTCTGCGTGCTCTGACAGGTCTGGAAAGAGAGAAGCTGGAAGCAGAATATGCTGATTTAATGGAAAAAATCCGTAAATACGAGGCTATCCTTGCGGACAGAAGTCTTCTTCTTCGCGTGATTCGTGAAGAAATTCTTGCAATTGCAGAGAAATACGGAGACGACAGAAAGACTTCTATCGGATATGATGTATACGATATTTCTACAGAGGATCTGATTCCGAGAGAGAATACAGTGATCACAATGACCAAACTTGGATATATTAAGAGAATGACAGTAGATAATTTCAGAAGCCAGAACAGAGGTGGAAGAGGAATCAAGGGAATGCAGACTCTTGAGGATGACTACATTGAAGAACTTCTGATGACAACTACCCATCATTATCTGATGTTCTTTACAAATACAGGAAGGGTATATCGTCTGAAGGCATATGAGATTCCGGAGGCAGGACGTACTGCAAGAGGAACTGCGATTATTAATCTGTTACAGCTTATGCCGGGGGAATGCATCACTGCAGTAATCCCGCTCCGCAAATTTGAAGATGGTCATTATCTGATGATGGCTACGAAGAATGGCCTGGTAAAGAAAACACCAATTAAAGAATATGCGAATGTGCGTAAAAACGGACTGGCAGCTATCACATTGCGTGATGATGATGAACTGATCGAGGTTAAGCTTACAGATGATAAGAAGGATATAATACTTGTTACAAAAGATGGTATGTGTATCCGTTTTAAAGAAACAGATGTAAGAAGTACAGGCAGAACTTCTATGGGCGTACGCGGTATGAATATCGATGATGGAGACGAAGTGGTAGCAATGCAGCTGAATTCTCAGGGAGATTGCCTGCTGATAGTTTCTGCAAATGGTATGGGTAAACGTACTTCTATGGGTGAATTTACCTGTCAGAATCGTGGCGGTAAAGGTGTAAAATGTTATAAGATTACCGAGAAAACCGGTGATGTAATCGGAGCAAGAGCTGTAAATGAAGATAATGAAGTAATGCTGATCACTACGGAAGGTATTATCATCAGAATCGCCTGCGCTGATATTTCCATTCTTGGAAGAATTACATCGGGTGTAAAACTGATCAATCTTACAGAGGGTGTCACTGTAGCCAGTGTAGCTAAAGTGAGAGATAAAGAAGAAAAAGATACAAATGCACAGCAGGCAGCAGTGGAAATTACGGACAGTGCAGAAACAGAAGAATCTGATCAGCCGACAGATCAGGAGACACAGGATGAGAACAGAGGGGAAGAGGAATAACCATGAAGAAATGGTACAGATATCTTGCAGCTGGAGTGTTGGTATTACTGACACTCTGTGTGGCAGGATGCGGGGGAGTGAGTCATAAATCACCGGAAAAAGTAACAGAGGAATTGATTCAGTCCTATACTGACGGGAAAGAAAAGAAAGTGAAGGAGTGCTATAACCAGGCAGATAATACAGAAGCAGATCTTCAGGCAGAGATTACAGCAACACTCAAATATTTTGCGGCACATAATCCTAAGAAAGTATCTGTTCAGGATTGTGAGATCCTTTCTGAAAATGACAAGTACAGTTATGTATACATAACCTACAATCTGATCCTGGAGGATGATCAGGAATATCCATGTGTTGAAACTTATATGGTTGGTAAACAGGATAAAACTTATTATATCATGGCACCATCACAGATCACAGATGATATGAAAACTCAGGCGGCTACAGCATATGTCCAATTTATGAAGACAGATGCTTACAAGACGTATACCAAAGCATATGAAACATTTATCAAGAAAAATCCGGGATATGAAGACAAAATTTCGGAAAAAGCAGGAGTGTAATATATCGAGGGCAAAAAAATGAAAAGAATATTACTGATGGTATTTAGAAATCTCTTTTTTGTTCCATATGGATGGTTTAAGTTATGCTGGTATGCATCGCATGCAGAACGTTACAGTGAAGAACAGAGATATCAGCTTCTTAAATATGTAGATAACAGAGCAGTGAAAGGCGGTAATCTGGTAATTGACGGTCATGGTATGGAAAATATTCCAAAAGAAAATGGGTTTATTTTCTTTCCCAATCATCAGGGATTATTTGATGTACTTGCAATCATACAGGTGTGTCCGGTACCTTTCTCGGTAGTGGCAAAAAAAGAGCTGACAAACGTACCATTTCTGAAGCAGGTATTTGCATGCATGAAAGCGTTTATGATTGACCGTGATGATGTCAAACAATCTATGCAGGTAATCATTAATGTTATCAAAGAAGTAAAGGCAGGAAGAAACTATCTGATTTTTGCCGAGGGAACCAGAAGCAAAGACGGCAATCATCCGCAGGAATTTAAAGGTGGAAGTTTTAAAGCTGCA
>ULQA01011050.1_pt1 | contig 11494 bp, 8 predicted proteins | sample 1954001 | NCBI WGS metagenome assembly ULQA01 (sample SAMEA4835643, study PRJEB28245) | human gut metagenome | biome: gut microbiome; material: fecal sample | place: Denmark | collected 2008 | reverse complement strand
AAGGCCGGGATCGATCCCCGGAACGCCGCCTATAACCGGATGATCGAGGAGATCACGCGGGTCTGCGAACGGTCCAAGGAACCGATCCTTTTGACCGGGCCCTCTGGTGTCGGCAAAACGCGGCTCGCGCGGCTGATTTACGAGTGGAAAAAGAAGAACGGCCAGGTGTCGGGGGCGTTTGTCGAATTGAACTGCGCGACACTCCGGGGCGACGCCGCGATGTCGGCGCTCTTTGGCCATAAGAAAGGCGCGTACACCGGGGCGACCGAAAACCGGGCCGGTCTTCTCGCGGCCGCTGACGGAGGACTGCTGTTTCTCGATGAAGTGGGAGAGCTTGGGGCGGACGAGCAGGCGATGCTGCTGCGAGCCATTGAAGAAAAGCGCTTCTACCCCATGGGGTCGGATACGGAGTCGACGAGCGACTTTCAATTGATCTGCGGCACGAACCGGGATCTGAAGAAAATGATCCGCGAGGGGAAGTTCAGGCAGGATCTCCTCGCCCGTATCAACCTCTGGACCTTCCGCCTCATGGGGCTCAAAGACCGCCCGGAAGATATTGAGCCGAACCTCATGGTGGAGCTTGAGAACGCCTCGCGGAAACTCGGAAAACTCGTCCGCATGAATAAAGAGGCGAAGGAAGAGTTCCTGCGGTACGCGGTTGAACCCGAATCCGCCTGGACCAGCAACTTCCGCGATCTCTCGGGGGTCGCAACCCGGATGGCGGTGCTGTCGGATAGCGGCCGCATCACGACGGATCTCGTGGAAAGTGAATTCCGGCGTCTCCGCGACTCCTGGAAAGAGGACGCGGGGGACGGAAACGCGGACCGGGATCTCGTGGAAGAAGTGCTGGGGGACGAAGCCGTCTCGCGCCTTGATCTCTTCGATATCCCGCAGCTCGCTCTCGTGATCCGGGTCTGCCGGCGGTCGAAAACGATGTCAGAAGCGGGCCGGACGCTCTTCGCGGAATCCTTTAAGAAACGAAAGAGCACGAATGACTCGGACCGCCTGAGGAAATACCTCGCAGGGTTTGGACTCAGCTGGAAACAGGTGACGGAGACGGAAGCGGGGTAACCGCGGGCGGTAAGGAAATCCGTCTCCACCCCCTTGGGCACCCCCTGTCACCCGAGGCTCTCGGTTCTCGCGTACCGGGTGACTCGGCCGGCCCCGATCCGGAAGAGGTACCTCTCATCCACCAGCCGCTTAAGGGAAGCTTCGGCGGACGACCCTGCGATCCGCGGGCACGCCTCTAGCACGTCCTGTTTAGAAAATGCCCCGAGCCGGTCCGCCGCGAACCGCTTCACAAGGCTGTAGGCCGTCACGCGGCGGCCGGCTCCAGACTCGAAGCGCGACTCCCAGTCGCGGTACCCCGCGAGAATCACCGCGAGCAGATACCGGATAAAGGGACGGGGATCGTTCTCCCCCTCCTTCCACCCCTGATCCGACTTCCGGAGCGCTGCGTAATAAGACTCGGCCGTATCCGCGATTGTCTTCTCAAGACTCACATAGCGGCTGACCGCGTACCCCTGCCGCTCGAGCAGAAGCCGCGTTAAAAGCCGGCTCACTCTCCCGTTTCCATCCCTGAACGGATGAACGCAGAGGAAGTTGAGGATAAAGCACGGAATCAGGATGAGCTCATCCACCGCTCCCTTACGGATTGCCGCCTGGTAGGCTGCGCAGAGCGACGCCATCGCGTCCGGTGTGTCAGACGGCGCGAGCGGCTCAAAAACCGTCACCCTTTCACCCGACCTGAGAACCCCGGACACGACGTTCGGGACGGTTTTATAGCGCCCGGCGTCCGTTACCCCGGTTAGCTTCATCACTTCCTGATGCAGCTGAAGGATGAGACCGGGAGTGAAAGGGACATCGGGGTCCTGATCATTAAGAAGACGCGTCGCGTTCCGGTACCCGAGAAGGGCTTCCTCATCGCGGTTCCGGGGCAAGGTCTCCCCCGCGAGCAGCCGCTTCAGCTGGGTGCGGGTGGTTCCGATACGCTCAATCCGGTTTGAGGCCTCGACGCTTTGCAGCCCAGCGGTCTCTTCCATCCGACGGAGAACCGCTTCCGGCTCCTTCAGGAAAAGCGCCTGACGCCCTTTATATTCATGGATCTGGGCGACGAAAGAGACGATCCCGCTATCCCAGGTCTCAGACTCGAGCCTGTCACAGTCAAAAAGTCTCATTTCTCTTCTTTCTCCCAATCCGGTGATTTTTCTCCCAATTTTGCCTCTATTTTGGGTGAAAAACTACAGCGTTTGGGAGAAACGGCCGCGGTAAAAGAGATCCCAGGAACTCAATTCGATGCAAAAAATGTGAAATCAAGACCACTATTTGCTTCAAAAATTGTAAATTACTCCGTTATCAGCGGATAAAAACGTTTTCAGGGGGAGCCATGGATCGGGTGTTAATGCGGGATCTTGCCGCGTGGAAGAACTCTCCTCAGCGGAAACCTTTGCTGCTCGATGGACCGCGGCGGGTTGGGGAAACCTCGCTCGTGAAGGAATTCGGCCGCCGCTACTTCAGACACACGGCCTATGTGGATCTCGCGGAGAGCCCCGGCATGCGGCAAGTTTTTGAAGAGGACTATGACATCCGCCGCGTTCTTCTCTCGATCAACGCGGAGACCGGGGCTGAAATCACGCCTGACACGCTGATCATTCTGGATGAGATTCAGGAAGCTCCGAAAGTCATTTCCGCCCTGAAATCTTTTCAGGAATACACGCCGCGGTACCCGGTGATCGCTTCCGGCACCCTCTCAGGAACCGTGTTTCGGCAAAGCCTCTCGTACCCGGTGGGAAAGATCGATAGGCTCCGGCTTCACCCGCTTTCGTTCTACGAGTTCCTGAACGCCACGGGGGATGAGGGCTTGGCAAAGCTGCTCGACGCAGGTGACTGGCCCCTCATCAGCGCTTTCCGCGATCGATTTGAGTTCGCCCTCAAAAACTACTTCTTTGTGGGCAGGATACCGGAGTGCGTCAAAGTTTTCACGGAAACGCGTGACTACGGAAAAGTCCGTTCGACGCAGCGTGGCGTGCTTTCTTTTTACGAAGAGGACTTCGGGAAGCGCTTCAAAGGAAAAGAGGCCGACACCGCCCGCCTGATCTGGCGCTCCATTCCCGGTCAGTTAGCAAAGAAAAATAAGAAATTCGTTTTCAGTGAGGCACGAAAGCATAGCCGCGCTGCGGACTTTGAGAGCGTCTGCCACACCCTCTCAGAATCGGGAGTCATGACCCGGGTGCCTCGCGTCTCGAAGCCCTCTCTTCCGCTCTCAGCCTTTGAGGAGCCGCACGCCTATAAGCTCTTTTTACCCGATGTCGGGCTTCTCAACGCGGCGAGTTCGATTGACGCCCGCGTTATTCTCGAAGAAAACCGGCTATTTAGGGAACTTCTGGGCGGTTTGACTCAGCAGTATGTGTGTCAGCAGCTGATCTCAGAAAGCTCCTATAAGCCCCGCTTCTATCTATCTGAGAACGGCCGCTATGCGATGGATTTCATGATTCATGCGGGGAACGAGGTGTTCCCGATTGAAGTAACGGCGGATGTGAATCCCAAATCCAAGCGCCTTCGCGCTTACTTTGACCAATATCACCCGGCCAAAGCGATTCGGTTTTCGCTCGCGGATTACCGGGACGACGGGTGGCGGATCAATATTCCGCTATTCGCGATGCATACCGCGCTTACTCACAAAGCCCCTGGCTTTTCTCCGCGGGCGCAAGCCCCTGACCCCGGAGCTAAGTTGTAATATTCATTCCTGACTGGAATCAGGATGCCCGAGGCAGAGAGACCCCGGACGCCCGTTGGATAGGAGAGCGCAGCCGCGCCCAGATCCGGCTTCATCGGGGTCAGAACGCGGTCGTTCCCTTTCTTAACTTTTGATTGAAGAAAGTTCGCTTTTCTATTTGATTTAAAAGCCTTTTCAGAAACATAAAAATCCCCTTCTGCTAAATCATGACCAAAACCATCATCGCGGCGCTCGCTCTTGGGCTTTTCGCTGCCGCCTCCGCTAACGCCGTGAGCTGGGACTGCACGAAGGCCCGCTCCTACTCTGAAAAACTGATCTGCGCGAGTCCGGATCTTTCAAAGATGGATGACCATCTCGCGGTGACTTACGAGAAGGCGAAGCGAGCGACGGGAAACTCCGCGGTCTTTAAGAAGTTCCAGAACGAGAACTGGAAGCGGCGCGAGGAATGCCGGTCGATCGGCTGTGTCGTGGATTGGTACCAGACATCCGAAGCCTATTATTCGGAAATCATCCGCCGGGCGACTGGCGGCGCGTCGGCCGCCCGGGGTCAGGCGGGACGGCCGTAACCCCCCTTTCAGGCGACCCCGGGGACAGTTTTCACGTTTTATGACTGTTTTTGGGTGACATTGTCGTCCCGAAAGAGACATTCCCCGGATTTCTGTCCCTGCGGCTCTTTTCCCGTGACTGAAACCCGGGGGTTTCAAAAATCCGGATTCGGTTTTTCAGATTGATTGAATATCTGCCCCAGCCCGCCGTTTTGTCGCCTGACTGGGGAAGCAGGGGACAAAAGTTCTTTGTTTGACACTTTTTGGGAGACGCTGCTATGCGGCGGGAGACAGAATGCGGGATTCTGTCCCCCGGGTCGCTTTGAGGGGTGACTCCCGGTCAGAACTTCACCCGGAACCCCAGCTGCGCTTCAATGGCTCGGAAGGAAGACCGCCCCTCCCGGTACGCCGCGTGCCCCCAGAGGGTCACGGATTTCGAGACCTCACCCTCTATTCCTCCGCGGAGTTCCGCGAGGTTCCGATTTCCCGAGATCTCATCCCGAACCCCATCCATCACGGCACCGAACGGCTTCGTGTCATGGATCCAGGAGATCGACGCGTAAGGCGTGAGGCTGAGCCCGGACTCTTCCTGATGCATCCGATGCGAGAGGACCGCGGTCACCCGCGTCCGGAGGTTCCCGGATCCCGTGCTTTCAATCCCGGTCCCCACGGAATCCCGGTGAGTTCCTGCTCTCACCCCCATCCGGATCGCCTGGAGTTCAAGTTTTCCAACCGTCTGATGGGAGACCCCGGTGTCAGAAGTCCACGCACCCAGACTCCAGCCGTACCCGATTTCGACGGATCCCGAGAGGCCCCGCGCGTGATACGTCTCTTTCGGGAGTTCAGAACCCGTGACAGAGGCCGAAAAGCGCTGATACTGAAGCCACGCGTCCGCGTAGGGACCGAGACCGCCGGCATTCCGGGGAAGGAGTGAGGCGTAAACCCCGGCCGCCGCTCCGGTCACGGTGCCTTTCGCGCGGTACCGGGTGGCATTTGACCCGGTACGGGAACTCTCCTTCGCCGCTCCCGCGATCAGCCCTACCCGGAAAATTGAATTCTCACCTATCGGGTGTGCCGCGACATCGCCCCCTAGTTGAACGACCCCCGCGTTCAATCGCGTGGTGAGCTCACCGTCCGCCATTCCAAACCGGGTGTGGCTCCCCGCGGTCCGGAGCCAGAATCCGGGTCCTGAACCTGAGACACCGCGGTCTCCTGCTCCCCTCACCCCAACTCGATCAGTCAGCCGGTGAAGGAAAAGGGTGTTCGCGGCGTAGAGGTTCGAGGCGTAATTGGCCATTTCAGGACGGACGGCGTGACGCGTGACCTGAGGGGCGGGTGATGGCGTTTCATCAGTCGGTGCCGGGTCACTTTCTGGGGCGGGATCCGGCGTGGGTGTCGTGTCTGGATCCAGTGTCTGCTCATCTCCGGATTTTTCACCGGACGCGTTCGCCGGAGCCGGAGTCGGAATAATGACGTTTTCCCCGGATGGGGTTCCCGGGGTCTTCTCAGGCTCCGCCGGGGTCGGATCGGTCTGAGGGACGGTTCCGTCCGCAGCGCTCACGAGGTACCAGTTCCCGTTTTTCGTCACCAGCGAATAGTCATACGCCCCGGCCGCGACCCGGTTCGCGAGCGTAAAGACGCCGTCAGACTTTCCTTTTACTGTGACAAGTTCGATCCCTTCAACCGTCAGACCGCCAGCGCCGCCGGCGTTCGTGACCGTGATCGAGGTGTCACCCACGGTGCTCCCGTTCACCACGAGACGGTCCGTCGGTGAGTCATCCCCTCCGAGAACGGTGGTCATCGCGAGCGAAGCGCTCGACGCGAGATAGTCGCCCTCCACCGTGAGCGTCGTGCCTTAGAAAGCCCCGGAGCCGGCCGCGGGGAACGCGATCCGGCTGTTATTGGAAACAAGAGTGGTGACCGCGGAATCTCCCGTCAATTGCCAAACGCCGCCTGAGAGACTCACTTTCGACGTGCCTGAGTCAAGGAGCGCCGCCCCGATCCAGGTTCCTGAAATCCGGAGCGCGGCTTCGGCCCCGTCACTCACCTTGAGGTCCCCGGTCGCAGCTGTGCCGGTGCCGATATCGAGGTCGAGCGTCGACCCCGTGCCCACTGATTGGAAGACGAGGCTCGAATCGGTGCCAGACCCCTCGATCACCCCGGTGTCCGTCAGCGTCACCTCGGCGGCTGCCCCGGATTCCGCGGTCACGGTGCCCGTGAAGGACGCCTTCCCCGTGATCCCGAGCCGGATCACGGAACCTGAGCCGGAAGCGGACAACGCGCCGGTCCCGGCTGCGGATTCATAGAGGTTTTCGGACGCTGAGGCCCCGAGTTCCGCCCGGAGGTTTCCGGTTATCTCCGCGCTCCTCCGGGCGTCCGACTCGAGCTCAGACCCGGCTCCTGTCGCGAGGCCGGACGTTACGGTGAAGGACGAGGTATCCCCCGCCGCGATATGCACCTTTCCGCCGTCCGAAGCGGTTAGGGCTCCCTCGAACGTTGTTCTCCCGGAGCCTGAGAGATCGAGGATGGAATCTGCTCCAATCGCGGATAAACCGCCTCTGACGGTACTCATCGAATCGGTGTCTGGGGTGGATATCAGGTAAACCGAACCGCCGCCCCTCGCTGCCGCGTTCCCCCGCAGGATCGGACTTCGGCCGGTGAGCGTGACGTACGCGATCGACTGACTCCCGGTCACGCTGATGTCCCCTGTGATGGAAACAGACGTCGCCGCGTTTTGGTCATTCACGAACACCGAAGCGCCAAGGGCGTTGACTGACAGTGCGGCGGAAGTTCCCGAGAGGGAGAGCGCCCCGGCCGAATTCACCATCAGGAGCGCGCCGTCCCCGGTGACCGAGATCCCAGGGGATCCTGAGACCGAAAGCGCGCCAGACGTAGAGAGCGCGTCGATCGTGTGTGAGCCGCTCTGTATCCAGACCCCGGGAGCCGCGCCGCCAGAAAGCGTCACCGAGTCCGACGCGAGCCCGATCGGGTCCGTATCGGTCCCCGTGAGCCCGGCACTCCACGCTGGAGTGAGGAGTGAAAGAGAGGAAACCGCGGCGAAAACACACCGCGGCTGGAAAGAAAGGCAGTGAAAGAGCCTTTTCATCATCGCAGTATCCTTTCTGATAACAATGAATGAAGTACAACCCCCTCATTATCTGTTTCAGAATGTAACGGCCGCAAAGCCCAAAAGGCGTAACCCGGGTCCTCTCTTATTCGTATCTCTTTTCATACCTATTGGACCTTGGACCCAAAGAATTCGCTTTTTCCTATGGATTCATAAGATTAATGTCCCTGCATGAAAAAAGTCACCCCGTTTTGACAGTTTTTAGAGCCCAAATGACCTCCTTTTACCGTTTTTCACCCCTTTCTCTGCGGCCTATGACAGGAATCCGAGGGGGAAACGGAGTTTCTTTCGTCCGGACTTAAAGAAGCCTGAAAACGGGGCTTAACCGGATCGGACTAGCACCGGGTGAATGGATGTTCGTATGAAAGTAACGTGCCATTTTGAAAAACGATCGGCTCATTTGTAGAGCGGAAATTCAGGGCAAAAACCCGACGATTTGGACAGAATCCCTTCCCTGTTCGATCCGTTTTTATACCCAAAATGGAATAACGGAATTCCTGATGTACGGAAATAGAGGGCAGCGGGTTTGGGAGTGACGGCATCGTTTCGTTTCCCCGGCGGAATAGATGCCCGGTGCCGGTGTCATACCCACCAACAGAAAGCCCCGCGGGGACAGGAATCCCGACGGGATCGGAATAATGAGGCGGGAGGGCTCCCATTCCGACGGTACCCTTCCCGCTCTCCGATCAGAAGAGCGCCTTCACGCCAACCAGCGCTTCCACGTTCCGGTAGCCGTGATCCCCGCCCTGGTACCCCGTGTAGACCCAGAGGTTGAGGTTCTTCGTGATCCGGCCTTCGACTCCGAGTTTCACCTCACCCACGTTCCGCGATCCCTGGATGTGGTTTTCCGTCGTATCAAACGCGGTGCCGAACGCCTTTGTGTCGTGGAGCCAATTAACAGACAGGTACGGTTTCACGGCGGTCCCCGTGCGGTCGTTTGTGAAGAGGTGGTAAAGCGTCGCCCCAAGCCTCGTTCTCACGTTCCCGTAGCCGAGACCTTCAACGAGCGTCCCCTGATTGTCAACGAAGGAATCCGCCCGGACCCCCATCCGGATCACCTGGCCCTGAAGCTGGAGACGCGCGGCGTTCTGAACACCGGACGCGGACACCCAGTCTTTCAGACCAAACGTGTAGCCAGCCTCCAGACTCCCCGTGAACCCCTTCGCGTGGTAGGAGTCCTCACCCGTGTAGTCGCCTGACGACACCGAGGTCTTAAACCGCTGATAGAGAAGCCACGTGTCGGCGTAGGGGCCGGTCGCCGCGGGACCGTCCGCGGGTCACGGTCTGGGAGTCTGTCATCCCGTTCCGTGTGTGGCCACCGGCGGTCCGGATCCAGACGTTCCCCGAGTGGCCCTTCCCTTTCAGCGCGTCCGCGAACGCGGTTTCGCCAAGCCGGTCATGAAGGCTCGTCACGAACATCGTGTTCGCGGCGGCGAGGTTCGAGGCGTAGCTCGCCATCTCAGGACGGACGATGTGGGACGCGAGGTCCGCTGTCTCAGGAAGGACGGTCGGCGTGGTTTTCGCCTGTTCTTCCGCCGCGGACGCCACTTCCTGGGCGGTAGTGGGGGTCGTCGTCGGTGTGGTCGGTGTCGTCGCGGTCCCCGAATCCGTTGTCTTCGGAATGATCGCGGTTCCGGGTTTGAGGCTCAGGAGGTACCAGTTATTCCCCACCTTTTCGAGGTGGTACACGTAAGCGCCGGCTTTCAGGTAATTCTTCGCGGGCTTCGTGAAGACCGCGTCTGAAGTGCCATCCACCTCCACCACTTCAATACCGTCAACCGTCTGAGCGCCCGTGCCGCCGATATTCGTGAAGACGAGGTTCGTGGTGCCGGTTGAATTTCCCTTGATCACGAGACGGTCGGTGGCGGAAGAATCCCCTCCAAGCACGGTGTTCATCGTGATCGTGTTCCCGTTTCCGGAATAGTTGCCGTTCACCGTGATCGTGGTGCCGGTGAAGTCAGAAGCCGAGTCCGGTGCCGGATAGTGAACGTGCTCCCGGCCGCCGCGAGATTGGTCACCACGGCGTCCTGCGTGAGGTTCCAGACCGCGGTATCCGTGAGATTCACGTTCAGTGTCCCGCCGTAAGCGTTCGCGGTGCCGGTCCAGGTGCAGGCGGTGTTCGCGGTGACAAGCCCCGAATCCATCGAGATGAACCAGCCTAACTGCGTCGTCCCCGGTTCCGCGTCAAGCGTATAGGTCGACCCCGCGCCTTCCGCGGCCCCGATTGTCGGATCCGACTGTCCCCAGATATGAGAGGCCGAGTCTTTCAGCGTCTCGTGCGCCGTGCTGCCGGATTGAGCTAAGAGAATGCCTTCCACCGTGGCGTTCCCGGTCGCGTCGACATTGATGACGGAGCCGTTGGTCGCGTAATAGTTCCCTTCCGTTAAGGAGGACGCTCCCGAAGCCGGATGTGAATACACATCCACTTCTGCCCCCTGATCCGCGGTCACGCAGCCATTGAAAAGAGAATCCGCGCCCGTGAGCCAGACTTTCACGGATGACCCCGCGTTCGCCGCGGCGATCATGCCTTCAAGCGTCACCTTAGTCGCCGTCTGATCCGCGTTCACCGTGATAATGCCGGTGCCTTTCGTCGCGTCAATGATTTCAAACGTGTTCGTGAGCGGATTCTGCTGATTCTCAATCCGGATCTCACCCGTCGAATCGATCGCGATCCGGGTGTTCTTCGCGTCCTTCCCATCGCTCCAGGCGGTAACCGTCGGATAAACACCGTAATCAATGTCGGAATTGAGGATCGTGACGGAGTTCACGGCGGATATGCGGGTAACGGCATTTTCACCGCTGCTTTCAAGCGCCGAGCGGGGATCGCCGTAACTCCCGATCGTGATGCTGCCATACCCGTGTAGCCGTCTGTCACGCCGTCCGCGGTGTAAATCGCCTGCGGGACCGTGACTGAGTCCGCGGAGGTCCCGGTTTCAAGAGCCGCAGCCCCCGGGGCGAATGTCACCGCTCCGGCTGCCAGTAAACACGCGGCCGTGAGCCGCGAAAGAGTGTATTTCTGCGCCATGCTTTCTCCAAGGCGGAACAGAGTCAAAGGAACCCTTCCGTCCTGCCGGACGTCCGGATTCACCTCGTGTTCCGCGCTTTTATCATGAATGAAGCGGAATGGGATGTCGGAAGACTGCCGTTCATAAGCCTTATGGGGTTATTCGCCGGACCTTCCGCAGCCGTTTTTCTTTGTGGTTTCTGCTTCAGTTTTTCTCTGTGTTGATTCTGGAATAACGATACGGATTTCAGAAGTGGAACAAATCTTAATGCTTAAAACCCGTAAATTTGTAACCTACCGGAGAAAACAACTGAATTCGCACATTTGTGTCGACCTTTACACAAATTAACGCTGGATGCGGTGCAAATAATGCAATTGAAACACAGAAATAGAAAAACTTCAGGCTGAACCCCGGGGAGTTCAGCCTGAGTTGTAAACCGGTCAATTATCAGAAGAGGTATTTCATACCGACAAGGGCTTCAAGATTCCGGAAGCCTTCGCGTCCCTGCTGGTATCCAGCAAAGCCCCAGACGTTCCAGTTCTTCTTTACCTTCCCTTCGACCCCAAGCTTCACCTCGCCGAAGTTCCGGCTACCGTCAATATGATCCGCGACCCCCGCGATCCGGGCCCCAAAGGCCTTCGTGTCGTGGTACCAGTTGAGTCCTATGAAGGGCTTCCAGGCGCGGTCCTTCGCGTCGTTTGTGAACTGGTGATAGAGCTTGAGGCCAACCCGGGTTCTCACGTTCCCGGCACCGATTCCCTGGACTGTCGACCCAATCGCGTCCGTCCACGTGCCGTCCCGCACGCCCATCCGGATCATCTGAGCCTGGAGCTGCAGCCGCACGGCGTTATCGGTCCCGTCATCATCCCGCCAGTCTTTCAGCGGGAAGGTGTACCCGCCTTCAATCGACCACGTGAAGCCTTTGGAGTGGTAAGTGTCGGTATCGGTGTAGTTGCCGGACGACACCGTATTCTTGAATCTCGACCACATGAGCCAGGTGTCGGCGTAAGGCCCCGAGCCTTCCGGCTTCTGATTCATCCAGGTGCCGTAAATCCTAACCGAGTAGCCGGACACCTTCCCC